>Ga0070754_10001101_pt1 | contig 22341 bp, 21 predicted proteins | sample VirMetDEL_Sep_01_FD_75181 | JGI IMG/M metagenome (GOLD analysis project Ga0070754, IMG submission 75181) | Aqueous microbial communities from the Delaware River and Bay under freshwater to marine salinity gradient to study organic matter... | ecosystem: Environmental > Aquatic > Marine >... | reverse complement strand
TACTCCAAAATAAGTCAAAACTCCGGTAAGAACCGCAGTTATAAACGACGAAATAATAGTCAAAAATTGAGGAGATATAGAATCAAACATATTTATATAAGATGTATTAATATATAAATATGTTTAATTTTAAAAAAAGTATAATTTATCCTAAATCCAAACCATCGGATTTACCAAGACATATCCAACCATTATGTTTGTTTCGTTTTCCATTACAAATATTTGATATAGCACTTCCACACAAATTGTATTTTTTAATTAAAAATTGCTGATGACAAATTTCAGTTCCATAAATAGGATGTTTAAATATAAAGTCTCCCTTGTAGGATGGGTTATTTTTTCCTGTAATTTCATGTCCTTTTCCAAATTTAGGATTATCAGTTCCTTTCCATTGACCTCTTTCTTTTTGTTGCTTAATAAGATCATCCATGACCTCCTTTGTATGTTGTTTTCCATAAAACGGATTATTTTTACCACGCCTGGATTCGCTCATTTTTTTACGAACATCATCTGATAGTTTTATTCCATATGTATTCCCAGCAGTTTTACATATATTATAATCAGGAGTCAATTCATTTATATATTTCTGTTCATGTATCAAAACATCGGATGGCGAACACTCAATAAGAGTTTCAACATCAAATGATTTTTCACCGTATTTATCATATGACCTCTGTAAATGACAATTACTATGAGTTCCCTTTCGCAACTTATTCAGATGTTCTTGCCAACGTTTTGATATTTTTCTAGTGGTGCTTCCTATATAGAATTTTCCATTTACATTATTTACTATCTTGTATACTCCGCTCATGATTTTGTTTTAATAACCACTCACGAATTAATTTTTCAACCAACGCGCTTTTATTAACACATTGTTCACGTATTACAGAATTAAATTCCTCTACCAAATCGTCAGATAACGAAAAGGTAGAGTTTGTTTTGTTTTTTGTTTTGTGAGTAGCCATATCAACCTTTCTTAATATAAATATTAAGAATTTTATTTTTATCCGAGATCGAAATCATTTTCTTCGTCGTTTTTTGATTTATTCCATATGTCTTGAACTCTTCGTTTAGCAGCATTTTCTCCGTCGGCCATTTTCGATTGCAATTTAGCACTTTCAGGGTCATTTCTATCATAGATGTTTATATTACCACAAGAAGCATCAAAAAAGCTGTTGAATGTACAACCATCCGCACCAAAACGGTTTTTTATAACGTGTGCTCTTGCTGTATTTTGTAACTTATCCTCTGTCTTACGAGATATACTCATTACGAAATCAGCGGTCATAATTTTTCTGAAACTGTCTGATATACTTCCAGCTTCAATAACATCCTCAGAAGCGGAACCACGATTCGTTTGTGACGCTGTCCAACATGGAATTTGTAACTCTCCAGCAACCCCACGTAATTCTTCATAAATTCCTCCAGCTTCACTATATGAATTGCTGTTACGTTCAGCAGCAACAGGTTTCAAAATATCAGCATAATCCACAATCATCAAATCTACCTTTTCGCCACTCAACATCTGAATACGTTCAATGTAATTTTTTAAAGATAATGCTGATACAGTTTTGATCGGAAAGTATTTTATTTTTAACCACGAATTTATATTTTTCAATTCTTGATATACTTGTTCTTTGTGACTTACGATGTTTTGAAAGTCAACTCCAGTAAAACAACAATCATATCGTCTACCAACATATTTTTGTTGAAGTTCCATTGTGAAGTGAACCACGTTTTTTCCTTGCTTTAACGCTTCAACTCCAACCTTGTTTAAACACCAAGAATTATGACTCAATATTCCATTTGAATAATAACAATGAACATCTTCTACACTAATATCATATAAAATTTCTTCTCTTCCTGTTATTTTCTTTATTACTTTAGTGTTGTCGCTTAATGTTTCAACTTTTTGACCAACTCGCAAATCTTTAACATATACCCAATCGCCATTTGATTTTATCCTATGGTTATCTGACGTTTTTAAAGTTTTGTTGTTTCCGAAGTAAGTAGTGACGGTTTTCTGACGCTCAGTTCTGAACATATTTGCTATACGTTTATAACCATATGGAGTCTTTACCCGTAAGTTTATTGGTGGCGCTTTTGAAGCATGTTCCTCATTAGGAATGCCAACCCCATCAAATATATCTTTTATTTTTACTTTTTTATTTACAGTTTTTACTATTATTTTCATATAAAAATTTAATTACTTTATTTTCTTCATTTTTACGATTATTTTTCCAATCATGTTCCCATATAACATATACAATATAACCAAGCGACTCTAATATATTAGTTCTATTTTTTTCACGTTCCCATCGTTCTCCAGCGGTAATGTTCAATATAGACTCATTTATAATGTCGTTTTCTAAATACTTAATCGGATTTGCATGCCACAAATCACCATTAACCTCAATTATTATATTATCTATTAATATATCCACTACATAATGTGAAATATCAACATGTCGTTTGACACCAGGAAACTTCCCATTAACAAAGTCAAATACAGAGTCTTCTAAAATAGAAGAACCATTGAAATCACCAAAATGAGAAGACCATTCGCTAGCACCAACTGAATTAATATGTTCTGTCATGGATTTTGATATTTTCATCTTTGATTCGTCTGTTCTAATTTTTCCTTTAAATTTCGACGATCGTTTTGTTAGTTCTTTTTGTAATTTAGAAACTTCCGTTTTTGATTCTTCTATAGAAAATCCCTTATTAACCCAATAATCGACGCAGAAACAACTTCTTGATTTATCAAATGAGTCAGTTGATTTTTTCGCGTTCTCAATCTGTATTTCAGAAATTTTACATTTTGCATCTTCCAATGAATATCCACGTTTAATCCAATAATTAACAGTGAATATACTTCCTCCGTTTTTGGCACGCTCGGATAATTTCTTTCTATTTTCCTCAGAAGAACACCATCGTTTATTAGACTTACTAAGCTTCAATTTAGTTTCATCGGATACCAATATTAATTTACAATCACCATACAATTCCTTATATTGTTTTCCAGTTATTTTATGAACTTTAGTCAAATGAGTTACTAAACTACGACGTTCTATTCCACAGATTTTACATTTTAATAATTCCATGTCAATATATATTATCAAACATAATTTTTATTGGTTTTATGTTTGGGAGTTAATTCTAATATTGTCAAGTTCCCATAAAACATTGTATATTCGCCAACCAACACACGAAGTAACGCCATCTACTATTCCAGATACATCATATTCTTTAAACGGATCAATCCACAATACATAAGGATTTCCGGTATTACCTTGTATCTCAATTCCAAGTTCTTCATACTGAAGGTCGATTTCGGTATTAGGGCCTATACATTTTCCCGCACCCGCACTAGCACAAAATACTCCTAACTCTCCAGGGCCCAATCCACCATCCATTAAATCATCAATGGCTTTCCAATTTGTCTTTACCGTATCACGAGCATCATCAACTAAACGTTCATCAATTTCGTTTAAATAGTCATGTCCATCATCACGTTCCATTCCAGCCTTTAAAGCTTCATCCACAACATGTTTGATTTGTTCATATTCACCACTTTGAAGCAAATCAGCACTTTCTATGATAGCACATTTTAATTTTTGATTTTTGCAAAATTCCAAAAATTGTTCTTTGATATAAACCAAATCAGAAGAAGTTGTTGAATTTGTGATCGCTCTTAACTGATTTACAATGCTTTCATATAACACCTTATTGTCGATGTCTTTCATCTTGTGCTTGAATACTTCAAGCGTTGGCAATTCAGTATATTGTTTGAAATATTCAATGATCTCATTCAAAATCCACTTATGTGCGGAATTTTCAAAGAAATCCAAATGAACAATATCCATCACTTGCGTAAGGAACTCTTTATCTGTGAATATACTGGCAATACATTTACTTTGAAATGAACTACCAAATTTTGTTAACGTGTCTCGCTCGTTGTTATTAGACATATATTTTTATTTCGTGTTTATTTTATATAGATATAGTACATACCATATATACTTGATTTCGTCAATTTATAATAAGTCGTGTTATGACTGTTTTGCGTAAAAATCGAGATTGTCAAATGTATCACGTAACCAAGTGTCGTGGCTTTTTATTACATTGAACAATTTATATTTTTTTAAAAGTTTTGTAAACTCATATACATTAGTAGGATCTACCTTATGGTTAATGATATTCTGAATTTTTAATTTTGAATGTGTGTTAAAATCAGCAGTTCCCAATTGCATCAAATCATAATTTCTATGTAATATGTTTACATTTTCATTTATGTTGTTATATGCTTTTAATTTACCATTTACATTATCTTGAGTATATCGAATCATTTCGTTTAACGTAAAGTCATCTTCTGTAGATAATTGTGGAAATAATTTTACCGCTGTTTTTTCTTTGATCCCTTTTATACCATCAATATTATCAGAAGAGTCACCAGCAAGTATTTTGTAATATATAAAATTCTTAGCAGTTATTCCAAATTCATCATATACCTCTTTAGGGCCAAATATTTTCTTTTTCGTTGGGCTATAAACCTTTATCTTCTTATTTACCAACTGATAAAAGTCTTTGTCGTTGCTCATTATAGTAATGTTTTCGGTTTTATCAGTATTGAAAACTTCGGTACAAAGAAACGCTATACTATCGTCAGCTTCAATATTGTCAATCGCCATCATACTAACCGGCAAATTTTGACACAACACCACAACTTTCTGCATTTGACGTAAAATACTCGTTTGTTCGTCAGAACCATCATCCAAATCCTCATACACACGATTCAACCGCAGTTTGCTTTTACGTTTGTTTTTGTAATTGCTATATATCGCTCGTCTTCGCTGACTTCCTCCTACACCATCAAATACTACGATACACCGTGTAGGTTGTAAAGTTCGTATAGCATACCCTAAACTCTTGAAAAAACCGTCTATGCCACCAATATGTTCACCATCAGCATTAATCGCTGGATTAGCACAATGACATCTTATGTAATTGTTATTACCGTCGATTATTAACACATCACTATTTATATTTCGTTCCGATCTTAGGTCTATATCAGAATCCAAATTCTCGAAAATTGAAAAAAGACGGCTCTTTTTATTTTTGTCTAATTTTTCCATATTTATCATTTTACGATATTTATAGCAAAAGTCAATAAAAAAGTTTAAAGATATGAAGATTTCCAATTTTATTTTAGAACAATGGTGTAAAAAGATTCCAAGAGGATTCCCCATCATCGAAAATGGTAAATTTAATAAGAATGATTTGAAATACTTAAAGGAATTTTTAAGTAAAGACAATCTCGATGCTATATCGCTTGCTGTGGAAACATTTAATAAAATGTCAACTGAAGAAAAAGAAGAATATTATGATATTGACAAGAAAACTAAAGGAATGGGAAAAGGAGAAACCGCTTTTATGGTATTATTAAAAAGGATATTGGGTAAAGATAATGTTAAATCAGGAGGAACAACTGATCCTGATATTATAATAAACGACAGTGAATATATTGATATTAAACGCCCAAATGAATCATCCGAAGTAATCACTATTCCGGGCGGAGCCCTCAATCTTGCTAATTTGAATTTTATCAATCAGATAAATGAATTGAAGAGAGCATTTAATAAACACGAAGATCCATTAAAATACGATTCTATTAAAAAAATCATAGCGAAGATTAATGCTACAAAAAAAGCAAAGACATCATTTGAAAACTGGTTAAAAACAAACACAAAAATTGAAATATCAAAAGGATTGTTTTCATTTATCCGTGAATTTTGTAAATTAATAGGGTCAACTGAGGAAGTTTCTAATGTAATAGATTATATTAAAATACGAAAAAATGGACGCACTCAAACATTTTCAGCTTCGGAAATTTCAATTGACAATGATAAATTAAAAGCAAAAATAGACGATGAATTAAAATTGGAAGGCAAGTTATTTTTGGATTTGAGAAAATTGGATGTTGTAAACGATCCAACTAAATTGAACGACGAGTATATTACGGAAGAATTATTCAGTGTTCTTAAATATCACGGTATTATTTTAATACGTAGTGATGACACTGCCGTTTTCATTGACATAGACAAATTCAAATCAAATTATAAGTTTGAAAGAAGGACTCTGGGAAGTTTTAAGTTCGTAAAAAAAGAGCGACCTTAAATGATCGCCCTTTTTTTCGTTAATCTTCTAAATCATCGTCGTCATCTTCAACGACTAATATATCATCACTAGCACATTCTTCTTGAAATGTATATTTCATTATATGAATGTCACATAAATGTTTATACAGTTCGTCACGAAGTTCTGTATCGGATTTCATCAAATCCGTGAACTTGTCTTTATGTAATAGAATTTCTTGACCATTTGTATCCGTATATGTATAAGGAGTTCTAGTCCCTTTTATGATTTTTTTATCTTTAAGCGTTTCTATCCAATCACCATAATTGTCAATGCCACGATTAAAAAATAGATTAAACGTATGATCTCGATCAGGAGGTCCCAGTCGGTTTTTTATCATCTTACATATAGTTTTAATGCCAATTACACGACCACCGTTTTTCTTAGGTTTATCCAAAATTTGACCAGCCTTAGATAATCTCAATCGTAAACTAGCATGAAATCCTAATGCCTTTCCGCCAGATGTTGTATATTTATCTCCGTATACAGCACCCAAGTTAAGACGTAACTGATTGGTGAAAATCAATGCTACACGTTGTCTAGCTATTAATTGAGTAATCTTACGAAGAGCCTTACTTATAATTATAGCTTTTTGAGTTGCAAATCCAGTTTGATCAAAATCAGACTCCTGTTCAGCTTTACAAGAAGCAGCGGCTACAGAATCCACAACAATAGTCACTAACTTATCTTTATTAGATAATCTAACTTTCTGAATTATAGTTTCCATGTGTTCAAATATTTCTTCAACGTGATCACATGAAATATATAATAATTTATCCAAGTCAACACCAATCGCTCTAACAAAATTATGATCTAATGATGATTCAGTATCAATAAACACAGCAATACCATCTTTTCTTTGTGTCTCCGAGAGCGTGCATAGATAATAATGTTTTACCGGAATGTTCTAATCCTGTAATTTCCGTAATCCGACCGACCGGATAACCAGCGTCAGGTCGATTACACATTATTAAATCTAATTGATCATTTCCACTGGGAACCCAGTCAACAATTTTTGTCGGATCATCAGGATTGTCATTTCCCATTACAAAAGCAACATTTCCACCCTCTTTGTTAGCTTTATTGATCATGCCAGCAATGTCGGCAATGATGGAGTCGGTATTTCCTTCGACTTCTACCTCAATCTTTTTAGTTGAGGTTGTTTTTTTAGCAGTTTTTTTAGCCATACATTTTATTTTTTAAGTTTATAAACAAAAAGGACAGAACCCCATTAACAGGGTTCTGTCCAAACAACGAATCAATCAACACGAAAACTATACATCAAATAGTTTATCAAAATCCGTTCCTACATTTGATGAAGCAGCTTTAGGAGCTTTACTTGATACCGCTGGAGCATCATCATCTTTTGAAGTTTCGGTTACTTTTTGTTCAACAACAACAACTTCATCATCAGTGTCTTCAACTTCACCAGCTTCAGGATTAATATGAGACTCAAGAGCATCCTTCAGTTCATCATAACTCTTTTCATCAAAGATGTCTTTAATAGAAGGTTGGTTTTTGATAGCATCAACTACATCAGAATCACCAACTACAGTTTTCTTTGGCTTAACACGAATTACAGTTTCAGGGAAATTCTTTCCGCTTTGTTCTTTTGGTATATATTCAACTGTAATATCATTACCTTCCTTCATATCAGTAATATCACCATAATCTTCATCAGAAATGAACCCAAGAAGTTCTTGATATACTTTCTTACCAAATCCCCAATATCTTACTCCTTCGCCTTCTTCACCACGAACAATTACAGGAGCGTAAATTCTCATTTTTGGAAAAAAGTCTTTAGCCAAATTATAATCATCAGAGTTTCCAGTTTGCTTTAATTTATTAGCAAACTCAAGAACTGGATCAGGACGACCATATGTTGCAGGCGATAACCAATTTTTTCCGTTTAGACCATAATGAAAACGTAATTCATTAAATGGGTTGTCTGGATTGTCTTTACAAGGAACAAGTCTAATGATTTGTTTACCTTCGTTTGGTTTCCAGAGATTGTTGTTCTTTTTATTCTTCCCAGAGATTTCTCCAAGTCGTTGTTTTAATGCGTTAATATCCATATATTTCCTATTTTTTATTTGTTATTTTTTAATTACACTTCCAGTATATACTATAAATCAACAAAGTCAATTTATAATAAGTCAATCAATTATTAATTTTTATTTCTTAATTTTCAATTAAACCATTTGAGCCGGTCGTATATATAAGTATCATTATACCACAACTTTTAATATAATCTACTTATAAAAAGTATTATTTTTTTATAATAAAATAATTGAACCGATTATGATTGACTTTCGTTTACATTTAATATAAATGTTTCGGTCATAGGTTTATGATCTTATATAATTTAGTGGATATTATATTAATTCCATCATCATTGGTTAATATGATATTATTATAATATTCATCCCAATCTAATTCATACCGCTCGTCTTTTTTACCACCTGTCTTTTCCATAACAAGTTCGTTTAAAGCATTTATTGTATATAATGTATTTGTGTGCTTCTTGCGGTGAACTGAAATTGTTTTTGGCAAAAAGTCAAAGTCATATCCCTCGACATTATAAGTTAAATACAAATAATGTGGATTCTCCGTGTTCTGAAGAATGTAAATTTTATCAAATAATATATCGTGGTTATTTGATACTTGGATTAACGTTGATTCATACTCCTTCTTATTACTGAATGTACATAACAACTGTGATCTCATTACTTGCCTTTTGGTTGTCCTCTTCGTTTGATGTAATCATCCATCCAAATAAGCATTTCATCTTTGTCTTCAGATTTATATGGATCTAATTGTCCACGTCGATCAGTAGCACCACGCAAACGATTGGTTTCATCATACCAATTACCACCTTTATCAAATTCCCATTTTTGTTTTAAAGCGAACAAAATAGAAGGATGTAAACTATCCCACTCTAATCCAGAACTAGCTTCACTTCCATCAAAATCATCAGCGGTCATTTTGCCATCAGAGGCTGCCTTTTGTTGATCCGCTTTCATTTTTGTCAACACATCGTAAATGTGATGTTTTTCTTCATCCGAAGTATCATCATCGTCACGAGCTTTTATCATCAGATTTTCAAACTCTTGGAATGTTATATCACCTGCGTCTTTAGCAGCCATAACTTCTTCCGGAGTTTCAAAGTCAGCAAACATACTTTCTTCTTCAGATTCTTCCTCGGGCGCATCTTCTGTGTCAGGATCTCCACTTTCACTATCATTTGAAGCACCTGTAGGATTGTTGTCGTGGTGAGTTCCACGTTCAATAGCAGCCTTTTTGGATTCAGCATCAGGGAACGTAACCAATATGCCATCGTCGTTATACGCTTGGCGTTCAGGATAATTTCCTTCGTTGGTCAACATGTTGTGTAACTCAGAAGCAAATTCCTCACTTACCATTTTAGTAGCATACTCTTTTAGAATTAAAAGATGTTCAGATCTCTCTATGTCAAATAAACCATTTTTTATTCGCTCATCAAGACAAATCTCATCCAATATATTAGATATAAACTTTTGTATTTCCATTGTAATAAATATAACCGTTAATTTAAATGTTTACATTGAACATTTCTTTATAATTATCACCGGCTTTAATTTTTACTGGAAATTTTTTGTTGTTCTCCATTGCATTCTTGATTTCATGTAAACAATCAACGCTATCGTCTTTATGAAAATCAATTAGAATACTATCGTATGTATAAAGTATAACTTTACTTTTCTTGTTTTTTAGTAAATTTAATATTCTGGATACGGTAGTTAAACCAACTTCAGTTTCATATGCTTGTAGAATATAATTACTAAGTTTACTTGGGTTTACATCATCACCAATATGATCCAACGTGATTTGCCTACTATATATCGGAGTTTCAACATACCCATTTTCCAAAAAGAAGCTCCAACGTTGTTCAATGTATTGCATCCACTTTTTAAAGTAAGGTATATACTTGTATTTAGGTTCGACGTTTCCATACAACTGGCGGAACGTGAGAGTCTTAGCATGAGCTAATTCCAACTCAGTTAAGTTATCTTTACTTAAATAATGTTTACCAAGATATTCATAGATGTTTGTTCCGAATTCTAAATCATAATTTACTAAATTAGAAATTAAATGAGGATGAAAAGCGGAAAAATCAAAATCAAACAATTTTCCATTCGTTCCAAATCTACTTACAAAACATTTTCTACTGTCATCTTTTTTATTTAAAGCAGCAAAATTTATTCCACCAAACTTATTCGATGGTCTTCCAGTAGATGTAAATAAATTATATTGTGATCTAATTAAGTTTCCGTCTAATAACTTTACAGAGTCTTCTTTGAATGACTTGATAAAGTCGCCTGGATTGACGCATATACCATTTTTCTCTATTTGGTATAATGTATCAGTCAAAATATTATTAGAATTGATATAAGCGTCTAATTTTAACTTATTATGTTCAGTTTTTAAAATTTCAAAAGCATTACTGTATAGTTTTTCAAATGTTTCATAGTGTTTATTGATCGGAACGATCCGATTCACTGTATTACATTTAGGAAACTGATACTTGTAAAATGTATGAACTGAAGTTGGATTAATGCTAAAATCTTTATTAATAGCATGCGCTAAAAACTTAACGTCAAGCAGGTCGCTGATATCAATATATTGCTTAAAGCTCTTTTTGTCTACGACAAAACGGCTTCTGGTTAAATTAAGAACTGGAATTATATCAGACAAATTTACATTAAACTGTGAATCTATATGATTAAAAATAACCGCAAAGGTTTCACGCTCTTGTATATCTAAAATAAATAATAAAGATAAACTATCGCAACAGGGATGTTTGTAGGTAGTCGTAGGAATGCAATACATAAACACATCCTTATTTTTCAAGGCGGTGCTTAATTCTTGTATTCCTAAACTGTCTTCAATATACCTCACGACAGCAAATATAATACACTTTTCAGTAAAAGTCAATCAAAAAAATTCTGTACAATGCTTTTTATAGTTGATATTGTACTTAATTTTTTATATAATGTACATTATGCTTATTTTATATATTTTGTACCTAATTGCTTTTATTAATTTAAATTGTACAAATTATATTTAATATTTTTTATTTATTAATTGGTACCAATATTGTACCATTAAATTGTACATTGTCAAGTTATAAAAACTATTTGTACCCTTTTTATATATTTTAATACCCTCGCCAGAACTCAAGAGGATTAACTAAAAAATTACGAATTTCAGGAACAATATTAGCAATTTCATCTATGCTTTCTGAATTATATTCGTATACTCCTTGATTTTGAATGACCTTTTCATTCATTATATTTCGATCAGGCCCTGTAATTTTCCATTCAACATCAAAACAATGATATAACGGTGAACGCTTTAAATCTCTGTAGTTTCTGTCGCTCACTTCAGTGATTTCCTTCGTGTTTATTTTCTGACAAAAAAATCGATACACAAAACCTTCAGTATAATCATCCTCCGTAATGGTCAATTTAAATGCTGATGGAAATTTGCTTTTCATCAATTTAGATAAAGATGTTATCGTTTTATTATAATCAGATACTACATCAGACATAATTTATACCTTCTTTTTTTCTAATACAGTTGGAAATGGTCTTAATCCAGCAGTAACTACTGTTGTCCATATATGATCCGATACTGAATGCTTTACGTTTTTTATTTGATATACTCCATTTTTTGAGTAAATATCAGGAATACCTTCCAATGAAAATACATTTAAAAATCTAAGACCGGAAATTCCAAGAAGTTCCAATTCAACTTCTACACCGGGAACCATGCCATTGTAAATTGCATTATTATTTGGACTTTTATCTAAATTAATGAGATTTTGCATTAATTTCTTATTTGGTTCTGCTAGTTTGAATATATTACCATCGCTTGATTTTATTGTAAAATAATCATTATCGAAGTTCTTTGCCAATATTTTATCAGGTTCTACTTTACTTTTTTTATTACCCTCCGTTTCATTTACTACCATGTCATTTAAATACTCATCGTAAACTTTAACGGTTTGACCTTTTATTTGAGAGAAAAACGTTGCTTCCTTTCTTGAATCTGTGGAACTAGAAGAATCCATTATAGTTTGAGTTGCCACTGAATCTGGCAGATTTATCCCAAACGTTAGATTTTTTAATATACTATTGGTGGCTAATGGATTAAATGTGTATGTTTCGTTTTTAAATCTAGTCGAATCTACAGCAAAATTATTATCTACAATTGTACAATCTAAATCAACTTCTCCGTTGGTTTTGCCTTTTATTTCAAAATCCCAAATGTCACATGCGGCACCAGACATTTTTTCTAAAATAGATTCAACGAAATCGACAATTCGTTTTGATGACTTTATTGTGTTTTTAATTATTTTTATATTAATATACAAATTCTCTAATTTTCCCCAGTATCCTCCAATGCCATATTTTATTTCATCTAATGAAAAATCGGTTAATTCTGGAAACTTACAATTACCCTTCAATGGAAAAAATTCAGTTATATCTATTCTATCTGTTGAAATTTTTGACGAACCAACCGCCAATTTCAAAGCGTCATTAGCTTCACGTAAAGAAGTTCCTTCTGAATTTGAAGTATCTGACGTTTTATTTAAATCAGCGTCAAAATTCAAAGATGGTGCTATTGAATTAGGAATTATCATAACCGAATGGTCGATTGATTTTAAATTTGGTGTTGCTGAAATATAACTTTTTGATATGTCAAATTTAAAACCGCTTATTACATCATCCCCGGTCTTTAATTCTGAATAATAGTTTATTATATCAATAAGCAATCCAAATGAAATGTATTTAGCATCGGCTTCTTTTGCGGATTGATTTCCCTCATCCTCTATTGTATATTTAGATGAAAAATAACGATCATCAATTTTTAATGGAATTTCATTTTTCCCAACCTTCTTAACAGCAGTATCTAATGGAGCAGGTAAAACTCCAAGATCATCTTTGTTGTTTTCTGCTATTTTATCTAAATTATCTTCTAAATATTTGGATAAATTTATAGAGAACTCAGAAGGGTCGGCTTTATTTTTACTATCAGGTTCTACAGATAATCCATATATAGCCTCGCCAACTTGCATAACTTCCAACGTTACATCAAATCCACCGTCTGATCTTAAATTATAATTATAATTGTTTATTCTACCAACCACGCAACTATAATTTCCTTTGGAATCCATTTGCGCTTTGTGGGTATTTTTATAATCAGTTAATCTTCCTAATACCCCTGTTCCTTCTTGACCCTTCTTTTTGACTTGACCACGAACATTCAACTTTAATAAACTAGAAGGATCAAAGTTATTCCATCCAAATTCAATAAAACATGTTATTCCGGGAACCAGAAAAAATGGAGTCATATAATCAAGTTGATATTTTGAAGATACTGAAAATTTAACAGATGCTTTTCTAAATTTACCACCATTACCACCCAACATTTCAGTTGATATCGATTGAAGTCCAGGAGGCGGTCTATGTAAATTAAATTCATCCGTTAACGTGTGTTCTTTTCCATCCTTTGTGTACCCAATTATACCTTGTTTAAACTCAGATCCGTTTGGTCTATAACCATATATAGCATCAAATCCGTCTTGAGTAAATAATTGAAAACCATTCTTTTCTGTTTGTTTGTCACCTGGAAACGTTACTTTAGCATTAGAAACCAATCTGGCCCATGCCATTTTTGGGCCTTTATATGAACTGCCATCGTAATTTAATACATCCGATGGGGAAGTGGATAATCCTATATTTTTTTGTCGAGTTTCTAATTCTTTTCTAACCCAATCTTCTATATGTGACAATCCATGAAATTCTCTTGAATCTTCTTTTGACATAACCTTTATTCTTTTTCAAAGTCAGATAATACTTGACTTATATTAACAGGTATACGTATTTGTATTCCTGGTTTTATGAAACGTGTTCCTTTTCCAATTTTATTTGCATTTGCAATTATCCACCAGTATGAAGGATTTCTATAATATTTATCGGATAACCCATCCAACGTATCACCTTCTTGGGAATATATGTAAATATCATTTTCTGATACGGGGATACGAGGCATTAATCTTGTTGAAAAAACCTTCTTACCGTCAAAACGGTCTTTTGAATCTATATTATTATATCTAGCCATAATTTATATCCTATGGTGTAATTCCAGGCATTTTAAATCCAGCTCCAACTCCACCGGTTTTAACTTTTGGACTGGGATTTCTCGAAATTGATTTTTGAGCAATTTCCTTTGTCTTATTTGAAACATCTTCATCTAATTTAACAAGATCATTTTCAATTTTCTTATCATTTCTCTCTTGAACCGTTGGCAACACCTCTATATCAGGAGTTCTTGGTTTAGGTTGACCGTCTTCAAATTTCCATCTTACATTATCATTTTTGGCAATTTCTTCCTCTAATAATGTAACATTAATTGAAATGTCTGCCATCATTGGGAATTTATTTCCCACCCCCAATATTTCCCATGGCGACTCATCTGGTATACTCATACTAAAACTTTTAATTAAAGTAGGAACTTTGTTGTAAATGTCTCCAATTGTCAATCTAATGAAAGGAGGGATCATTACGCTAAACTCTTTGGATTCTCCAAACTTGAATTTATCCGTATTTGTTGGATAACACATTCCTTGTAATCTATCAATTCTATCCCACATTGGACCCATTTCATCTCTACTTGCAGCATATGCTCTGAATGAAAAACTCAAGTCTCTAGTTACCCCATTATAGGTATATACACGATCCGCACGACCTAAATATTTAGTTTCATTCCATTCTGGTGTTGTATTTTGACTTAATCCTTTTAATGTTGCTCTAAATATAAGATACTCTTTATTGATAATGTCGTGAAAGTAAAAAGGAATTATATCTTTTTTTGATAAATCGTCTATTTTTGTAGAATCTTCTGATAATATACGATTTATATTATACAAATCTTGTTTAGTTCTTGACGAGTCTGGAAATAATAATCTATCCTCACGTGAATATTCAGATACCTTATATGGATATTTGATTGAATTTCCTGTTTTATAATATCCAGTTTCTTTTGTAACTGAATTTAATTCTGTGAAGTTTTTTATCTCCGATGAATATTGATTATTAAATGTTGATTTTAACTCAGACACGTGGTTATTATCAACGATATTTTCATCTTGATATAATTTAGGATCTCCTGATTTTTTGTTTACAATTGACTGATTAAATTTGGTTTTTAAATTTCCAGAAGCGTCTCCATCGGTATCTCTTTCATCTCTACGAGTTTTGTCCGGAGCGTATTGGAATTCTACACTATCTTCCGATGATTTAGTCCAACGATGTATTATATTATCAGTTAATGTTCTCTGACTTCCTTTTCTTAGAATTGAAGCACCTGTTCCTATTATGTCTTTATTGACATCATTTGTGAGTAATAATGGGGCAAGTTCATCTTTTCTATAAGTGAAATTTCCAGTCTTATTGACTCCGCCAAAAGCAACACTTCCGAACTTACTCATTAATCCTTCTAATAAACCACCGCCTTTGTCGGTAAGTCTATCATCCCATATAGACGTAAAACGATTCAATCCCTTCTTAGCAGTCTCTTCACGTAATAATCCAGCACCATCACCTTTTACCATATCAGACAACGCCTGTATACCGACAGTTGATTTAGGAGCACCATCGCTTTTAGCCCCCATCCCAAACAGACTCATTATAGACCCTAATACACCACCATTCAAATGACGTTTTGGGTTTATAAACCCAGTAGCAGCTATATTAACGCTTAATGGGTTGTATGCTCTTGTTTCGTCAAACGGATTTTGCGCTTGTAGTAGAAACTGTTTAGCTAAAAATTTTAATCCGTGTCCGGATATTAACATCTTCCCTAATCTTTCTTCGTCTTGAAGCGTAGATCCAAATGGAATTCCTCTGTTATCATATCGTTTAGCAAACTTTTTAAAGTCAGAATCGTCTAATGAAGTCCACACATAAGGTTGTCTAAATCCAAAATTTGAAAACGGAACGTCTTGAGCGTATATAGATCCTTTTCCATACACATCACGTTCAGCTTCTTGAAATCTAGCTACATTGTCAAAATAATCACCTGGCAAAGTGCTTCTTGGATTCATATTTCCAGGCCCTTTTGGGGAATAAAAACTATTTCGGTTTTGGCGGAATATAGTAGTTGAATTACTATGTTTCCGAATAACCAATAAGGAATCTGGAGTTGTCGGTGTGTTTACTAATGCCATATCAATAAATATATGACATTGTAATTATTATCAGAAGTCGTATTTAGTATCTGATGCTATTTGTTCGGATATCTTTTTACCACTCATATTAACAGCAATATGGCCATTTGCCATCATTGTTATCAATTGACTTAACAACTCATTGTTTTTATCCAATTTTGCTTCCATTCCTGAGTTGTCGGCTTTCATAGAATTATTCAATTCAGCATTTGCCCTACTCAGATTAGCAATTTCTCGCATAGTTTCTCGGTCTTCGTCTTCTAAACTATCTAACTTATCCAAAGCCTTTATAGTGTCTTCTAATCCATCGCCAATCTCTCCAAATCCTTTCATAGCAATAGCAATATCCTTGACTCCTTTAGCAGCAGTTGTTAGTCCTGATGCTTTTTCGGATAATTTTATCATATTCTCGACTGGATTTCCACCTCCTGTGAAAAACCCAACTAAATTTGCAAATCCATTAACTGCAGTTGCTGCTGCCAACGCTGTCAAAGCTCCTCCAACAGCAGTTATACCAGCTGCTGCTGTCATTAAATCTCCTGCTGAACCGCCAAGTCTTACTAAATTATCCAACAAATCAACAACAGCGTCTTTCATTCCAACTACAATTTTCAAGAATGTATTTCCAGCGGTTTCTATTATTGATGGTAAAGCCTCAAATGCTGTTTTTACGATTTCTCCTAACGTTTCTATTATAGGAATCATTACCGTTCCCATACTTTCAACGCCTCGACCTAAAAATTCAATCCCCTTTCCAGCCATTAACAATGATGCTCCGAATGCTAACATCGCAGCAGCTGCAATTGCTACTCCGACTTGTATCCCTGGTATCAACATTGCTGCTCCCAAAGCAACAACTGAAACTGCCATAGCAGCCAACACAACTCCAGCTTTCTTTAAATCATCCCAAGAAACTCCAGTTAATCCTTGGAGAGCTTTAGTCATGATCCACATAGAAGCAGCAACTAAAACCATAGCACCAGCAGCAACAATAGCTCCAGTTCCAAATTTACGAAGACCTTTGCCCATAGAAGCAAGACCCTTGCCGCCACCCTTTGATGTTCCTCCGCTTAAAAATGAAAATGGACCTTTTCCTGCTTTTCCTAAAGCTGATAATAATTTCATAGTACCATAAATTCCAAGTAATGCAACGCTGATTTTGGTGATTGTTGTTAATGTGGATTTTATCTTTTCTTTAAATTCATCCATTTTTATAGAAATATCTCCTGTAACGGCATCTACTTTTGTGAATGGAGCCATCCATTCTCTTAATTTAGATGCAATCTTTTCTATTACAGGAACCATCATTTTCACAAGAACTTCTACAATCGGAGCTAGAGTCATTTGAACTTGAGTCCATACTGATTTTATAGCATTGATAGCCTTTTTGGATTCGGCTTGCATTTTCTGTTCTTTGGTCATCGTAGCAACTTGTTCTTTGTGTAACTTAGCAAGAGCATCCATATCAGCTTTTTGTTCCTTTGTAAGTTCACCTCCTGCTTTTTTGTAAATAACCGCTTTTGCTTCCAATTCTTGTATTTTGTCGTTTCTTGCTTGTATTTCCTTTGTTTTTTTGGCTTGATCTTCTAATGCTTTTAATTGAGCTTCATTCATATTTGCTCTAGCTTCGGAATTTATTTTTTCCTTAGCTTGCATATTTATTAATTCGTCTACCGACATTCCAAATGCTTTAGCGACAGCCTCTTGTTGGAAGGCATTCATTTTTGTAATATCACCTACATTTTTGAGTTGTTTTTGTTGTTCCTTCAACATACCCTCAAGGTCGCCTTCAAACGCCAGTTGACGCATCTTTTGAAGATTGATGTTCTTACCCAACAATGTAGACATCTCCATCTCAGCGTTAATAGATGATTGGAAATCTAAATGACCACGTGCGGCTCCAGATACGGATTCTATGCTAATTCCTACACGACGAGACTCAACCGCAAGCCTCATCATTGCTTCGACATTACCTCTCATCATAATTTTGGTCTTTTCCGAAGCATTAGCCATATCTTGCATTACAGCATTAGGAGCAACTCCGGCTGCTTCTGCTAAACTAGCAGCTAACACCATTGATGACTTAGCCGCTTCCGAAGACATGTTACCCATACCCATAAAATTCTGTAAAGTTTTAGCCGAAGTTTCTTCTGAAATTCCTAAATTAGCATTCATTGCGGCTACAAATTCAACATTTTTGGAAACTCCGGCTGCTCCTTTTCCAAATGTAGATGATAATGCTCCGGCTGCTTTATAAGCTTCTTCTATCCCAATTCCCAAATGACCTACGGATTTTACTGTTGAATTTACACTTTTATCGATGTCTCTTGTTTGTGCAACGGTCAGTCCTGTAGATCTGCGAAAATCTTCTCCTGCTTTATCCAACGCAAGAAATGTTTTGAATACTGATATTGCTAATCCTGCGAATAATACCATAGGATTTTTCATCATAGTTGATATACCCTGTCCAATAGCAGAAAATACACCGATTCCAACCTTACCCAATCCCTTCATTGACATCTTGCCATTCAACATGCCTTCTCGTAATGGTCCTGTTACGTTCTTAGCCAGATTTTCTTTTACAGGTGAAAAATCAACATACTTAGATACAATTGGAATTTTATCAAACATACCAACTACATTATCACTAAGCTTATCAGCATTTTTTATAGATTCTTCTTGTGCTGTGTGAAATTTAGTTTGTTCGACTTGAGCAGATTTTATCCCATTGACAACTGATGACCATTTATCGTCGCCTGTCATCTTTAATTTATTTTCTGCTAAAAACAATTCTTTAGAATAATCACGTTGAGAAATGACACTTTTTGAAATGTCATGAGACACCTCTTTAGTGGCTTGCATCTTCTTCTGAATATCAGCCATAGCATCATCGGTAGAACCAAATGCAGAATTAACTTCTTTAGCATTAGATGCGACTTGTTTGACAGCATCGGATAGTCTATCTGCTATATCAGCACTTTTATCTAAGCTATTCTGAAATTCTTGAAATTGCTTAAAATCATCTTCGTTAGCCATTATTCACCTGTTTTTAAGAATCGCAATAAGTCTTCTTTAAATCTATTTGAATCTTCCTGAATCGTTTTTTCAAAATGTGATTTTAATTTATTGTAATTATTTATATTTTTTTGATTTTTACGTTCAGTCTCCTTAGCCTTGCTAGGATCGCTATTGCGTTTATCTTCAATCGTTTTATTGTTGATTGAAATTGCTTGTTCAAGTTCTTTGATTTTTTGTCCTATTGAAATTTGTTTTCCATTTCGTTTTTCAAAAAACATATCTCCCAACTCATACGACTTTATGTTGTATATTTTATTAAATCGTGATTTAAATAATTCAAACTTATCTAATTTATATTTTTCACGTAGTGCGTCACTGACTGTCGCATAAAACCGTTTTAATATCATATTGACAAGTTGTATGTTTGTTTTTGATTTTATATTGTCGGTTGACAATATACGATCCATGTAAAAATCTATTAAATCCGATATTGCTTTCTGATATTTTGGAGATTTCACCGAAGCCGATGTTAGTGACTTGGCTGCTCCTGCGGGATTAACCAATGTCATTATAGAATCTAAAAAACCACCTTCGTTCAATGATTCTTTTATTAAAATTTTCAATTCCGACTTTTTCATATGTATAAATATCGGATGCACAAAAAAACCGTAGAAATTACATCCTACGGTTTTTATCTTTCAAATCATTTAAATTACCATACAATATCAACCTTTCCGTATAAAAAGAGAAAAGCGTTCATATCTAAAATAGCAGTCAATACAAACATTCCTGAATAAAAATATCCACCACGCCATCCAAATAAAATTTGGAGTATCAATGCTAGTGGAAATGTATACCACGTCATATTGACCGAAACATCTGCTGAAAACGATAATGCCATTCCTAAAAAACCAGCAATCACGCTTAATATACTAAAAATTAATGTAAACATGATAATATCATAATATTGATTTTATAAAATGTCAATACTTTTTTTATTTTTTCCCAAAAGGTCCCCGTGGAACACCTTCGGATTTCTCATTTGGAGAAAATCCTTCCTGTGATTGCTCCTTTTCTTTTTCCTTAGTAGTTCTTAATTCATTTAAATAAAATCTACGAAGATAAACGGGGAGTCTATAAACAATATCTTGATTAAACGCTCCTTCTGAGAAATATGCCAAATTAAATATCTCTTTATGAAGAGTTATCTTATAATTCGGCGTCAGACCAAAAAATGATCTATTTATTTTTAAGTTAATTGGCATTGGTTTGTCACAAGCTTTACAAGAACACGTAAACAAAGAAAAATTCAGTTCTGGCATAATCGATTTATATTTTTTCCTAAATTCTCTAGCATCTCTGGATAAAAAGCGATTATCCACAAAATCGTCAATCGAATTGTGTTTAGTTACCGACTTTATAATATTCTTTAATGTATCCGATTTAGATTTACATTTTTTTCGCATTTCCCACGTTTCTGGAACAACTTCAATTGAATAATTTTCAAACTGTATTATATTACTAAAATTGTATATTTTATCTACGGATGTTATTTTTTTCAAATCTAAACTATAATCATTTTCATCTGAACAATGTGGACATGTTATTTTAACATCATATGACGTGCCGTATGATATTATTCGTTGAGCTAATAATATAGCGTCAACATCTACCGCCAATAAATCGTCGATATTAACATCATTTACTATCATTGATTTTAATATTTGGTCAATCAATTCATAATCATTCGACGAATTTTCAGATAATATATCTTCTTCGTGTGCTGTAAATGGATATATTTGTATTTTGCCACAACTCAATTCGTTGTCGTAAAAAAACCCCTCACTAGGTAATGATATTGTCTTATGTGATAATTTCATAAATAATTCATTATGTTTTTGTCATTTTTCCAATCCGATTCCCATATGACTATTACACTACAACTTAAATGCTCTGATATTAAATGTAACCTGTTTTTTTCACGTTCCCATATTTCTTTAGCTGTCATTTTATATCGTTTATTAAAATCATTAGGGGAATATTTGGATGGATTCATATGGTAATAATCACCATTAACTTCAATTACTATATTTTTTGATGGTATGTAAATATCAACCGATCTTCCGATGTCATTCAATCTATGTTCTAATAAAGCATCACTGTGTATATTTTTTACACTTTCAAATATTGTTTGTTGTAATTTTGATATTCGTTGGGATTTAGCATTTGGCAACTCAAAAGCACATTCAACTCCATAACGATCAAACATAGTATTCTTCACTTTACGTTTGATGTCGTCATTTTGTGAAACATATTCAGTTCCGTATTTTTTGAATATCGTTTCTTTTGCTTTTTTTCTAACATCTTCATTATTAAAAACATTTTGTGATCCATATATCTGTTCACATGTTTTGTTTTTCTTATCTAATAATTTTTTATTTTTTAACGCTTGTTCACATCCATACCTATCCTTCATCGTGTTTTTCATTTTTCGGTTCGATGATTCTATTTGTAAAGCGTGAATTGTTCCATGCGCTTCTAACAGAACTTCATTTTTTCTTTCAATTGGAGTCATTCCATACTTTTTCTTAAATGTAGAATTGATTTTATCTACTATTTCTTTTTTTCCAATAGTTTTTTCATATTCAGCTTTACATTTCCTACAACAAAACATCTTTTGTCGTTTATTTAATAAATTACCACAGTTTTTACAATTTTTATTCATTTCGTTTTTTTGGACTGAATCTCATTAAAAAAGATGCAAAACTCAACGTTTTGCATCTCAAGTGAATTATTTAAAGTTCTGCATCCGGCCAGAAGAAATTAATTCCCATAGGCATCTGTATTCTCCCTTC
>Ga0070754_10001100_pt1 | contig 22341 bp, 17 predicted proteins | sample VirMetDEL_Sep_01_FD_75181 | JGI IMG/M metagenome (GOLD analysis project Ga0070754, IMG submission 75181) | Aqueous microbial communities from the Delaware River and Bay under freshwater to marine salinity gradient to study organic matter... | ecosystem: Environmental > Aquatic > Marine >... | reverse complement strand
CCTGCTCTCATAGGCACTCCACCAGCTAAATACGTTGTAAATCAACCCCTTATTGACGGCGCACAGAATCGCCCCGTCATACACGTGGGCAAAAGGGGGAGCAGTTTACAAAGCCCGGTAGAGCGACACAATTTTATTTTTGCAAGCCCCAAAATAGGGCGTTGCGCACTATTTTGGGGCAATCACTGGCGAGTCGGCGAGATTTCCTGCTGGACGCTCGTGAAACTCCGCACCCAAGGCTTACCAGCCTGCAGCGAGGGCGGCAATTTCTTGATGGCCTCCAATGCAGCATTACGACTTGGGAAACTGCCGTAGGTCACAACATATAGAGGCTTACCCTCATGCTGCTTGACGAAATATCGGAAACCGTCACCTTGCCGTTTGACCAATGCCTCAGCGTTCGCTTGGGTCCGCGTACCCAGCACCTGAACCAGGTAGTTAGTTTTGGACTGGTTGGCGTACCAGTTCGCAGGGGAAGCAGGCGTATCCGCGACAACTTGACGCACAGGCTCCCGCGGCACCTCGGCTACGCGATTGGGCTGAGCGGCCGGAGGCTCCACTGCCACCGGGGCGGCGATTTCTGCAGGTGCCTGGGCACTGTCGCCAGCCAGTTCCTCAACAGGCGCCGGCTCCTCGACAGCCTGTGTCGATGAATCATCCGCCTCGGCACTACCAGCAGCAGCAAGTGGCTCTCGAATAACCGGTTGAGCAGGCGGCACCGGGACGATCTCCGACGCCGTATCGGCTTCCTCGTCAAGCGCCTCGGTTACCGGGGCCGTCCCCAGCGGCAATGCGGTGGTGACAGCCGTCGCTGACGAGTCATCCGAGTCTCGCATCATCAGCAAGGTGATCAAGACGATGAAAACGACGACGACCAGAGCGAGCACGTGCTTCATGGGTAGCGGCAAGCTCCATCCGGCCGACTTTCGACGCCCTTTCGACTGCTGCATTGCCTCGAGAAGCTCCTCTCTAGCGGTCTGGTTTATGGCACCCGGCCATCCGCCGGAATCAACATGAATTCGCTCGACCTGCTCTTCAGTGAAACAATCCAGCCCAGATCCAGCCCCTTCGAGGCGCAGCGCGAGATACTCCCGTGTTTCATCTTGCTCGTACGGTTGAAGCGCGATCACATGGAAGCGCTCCTCACCTTCTACCAACGCCTCCAGACGCGCCACCAGTGCATGTTCACCGAAGAGAAAGACGTGCGGCCGCCCTTCAGGGCTACCCTGAGCGAGTCGCAGCAAGGTTTCGACGGCCGCCCCCGTAAGCCGTTCGGCATCGTCGACCAGCAGATACACTTCCTGACCGGTCAACGCCAATTGAATGATCTGCGCCATGATCGAGTCGAAGTCGGCGCGCTGACTGCCAAGCGCTTGGGCGATCTGCTGCAAAAGAATGTTCGAATCGAGCGTTTCCTGTGGCGAGATGACCACGCTCTGAACCGCCTGCTTGTTACTGCTGGCTACAAGGGCCTGACGCACCAGTGTTTTGCCGCTACCCTCGGGCCCCGTCACTACCAGTAGTAACTGGCTGTAGCGAGCAAGGTGATGCAACTGCCCAAGCACTGGCTTGCGCTGAGCTGGGAAGAACTTGAAGCCGGGTACGCGTGCAGCAAAGGGATCATGACTGAACCCGTAATGATTCAGATACGAATCGTCAGCAGACAAACTGGACATGGAAATCTCTTAGGTTCTGACTATTGCGTAAGCGCGTCGTAGTTGACGTTCAATGTGGCCTCTAGCACTTCACGAGGGAAGTCACCGGTTACCACGGCTTCGCCCAGGCGCTTGAGCAGCACCAATCGCAACTGGCCGTTCAGCACTTTCTTGTCGACTGCCATGTGCTTTAGGAAATCCTCAGCACTCATGTCGACTGGAGGCACAACTGGCAAACCGGCACGCGACAGCAAGCGCACTGCGCGATCTCGCTCATCGGCACTAATCCACCCCAGCCGGCTCGACATCTCGAGGGCCATGACCGTGCCCGCCGAGACCGCCTCGCCGTGCAGCCATACTCCATAGCCCTGATGGGTCTCGATGGCATGGCCGAACGTATGTCCAAGATTGAGCGTGGCGCGAATGCCTGACTCTCGCTCGTCCGCCCCAACCACCTTGGCCTTAGCCTCACAGGAACGCTTTATCGCTTCGGTAAGCGCCACTTGATCCAACGTTCGAAGCCTGTCGATATTCTCCTCAAGCCAGCCGAGGAACGGCTCGTCACAGATCAATCCGTATTTGATGACCTCGGCGAGGCCGGCGGACAACTCGCGCGACGGCAGAGTTGCCAGAGTGGAAGTGTCGATAAGCACTGCCTGCGGTTGGTAGAACGCACCGATCATGTTCTTGCCGAGCGGATGATTGATACCCGTCTTGCCGCCAACCGAGGAATCGACTTGAGATAGAAGGGTTGTCGGAACCTGAATGAAGTCGACGCCTCGCTGGTAGCTGGCAGCTGCGAAACCGGCCATATCGCCGATCACGCCGCCACCCAGCGCGACGATCGTGGTGTTGCGATCATGCCTAGCCGAGAGCAACGCATCAAAGATCAACTGCAGGGTCTGCCAGTTCTTTTGCGCCTCTCCATCGGGGAGCACGATCGGGGTCAGCTTGAATTCGCCAAGGCTGCGCGAAAGGCGCTCAAGATAGAGCGGCGCAACGGTGTCATTAGTAACGATTGCAACCTGCTTGCCACGGATATGGCGGGCCAACAGCTCACCCTGATCGATGAGCTGCGCACCAATCATGATCGGGTAGCTTCGCTCGCCGAGATCGACCTGTAGAGTCTGCATGGGGCCCCCATGATTAAAGGGGACTAGGATAGCGCAGATCGGCCCAAGCTTTCACGAGCCCCAGGAGACTGGAGCTGACTGAGAATCTCCTGCACCACCAGGCGCGGGGGGCGCTCGTCCGTCTGAATGATGATGTCGGCAATTTCGCGATACAACGGGTCCCGAACAGCCATCAAACCGGTCAGCACCTCGCGGGGGTTCGAAGCTCGCAGCAACGGTCGATTGCGATCCCGGGAGGTACGGTCAAGCTGCTGATCGACCGAAGTGCACAGGTAGATAACGCGCCCGCCTGTGCGCAATACTTCGCGATTGTCGTTTCTAAGCACCGCACCGCCACCCGTTGCCAGCACGACGCCGTGCATTTGGCATAGCTCCTGAATGGCGACGTGCTCCCGCTCCCGAAAACCCTGTTCGCCTTCAACATCGAATATCAGCGGAATGCTGGCACCGGTGCGCTGCTCGACCTCCTTGTCGGAGTCCCGAAAGGGGAGACGAAGCTCCTTGGCAAGCAGGCGTCCGATGGTGCTTTTTCCAGCCCCCATCGGACCTACGAGAATGATATTCGGCATCAAGTATTTTAACGACTGGCTTGAATTGCCTGATTATTCATGATCCGCGGAGTAATGAATACCAGTAGCTCGGACTTTCTGTCCTGCACGAGGTCACGGCGAAATACACGACCCACGAAGGGCAAATCACCTAGAAACGGAACCTTATCAACCGACTTGCTCTGAGTATTGGAGAACACCCCACCAATGACGATCGTCTCCCCATCGGTCACCAACACCTTGGCATTGACCTCATTCTTGCGAATTGACGGGATACCGCCAGTGCTAGCGGCTTGAGAGAAGTCCGGCTCGTCCTTGGTGACCTTGACCTCCATGATGATGCGGTTGTCAGGGGTAATCTGCGGCGTGACCTCCAAGGATAGCGCTGCCTCCTTGAAAGACGTGCTGGTGGCGCCGCTGGAGCTTGCTTCCTGATAAGGAACTTCAGACCCTTTTAGGATTTTGGCAGTTTCCTTATCTGCCGTGACGACCTTGGGCTGGGAGACAACCTCACCGTTGCCGGTCTTTTCCATAGCCGAGAGCTGCAAATCGAGGATGGCGTTATTGCTTACGAAACCCAGACCAATGCCAGAAGTTGCGCCGGTGGCGCCCAGGTCCACGAATGGCAAATTAAACGGACTCTCAACCGTATCCCCTTCATCACCTCCTTCTTCCAACTTCAAGCCTGCGCCGCGCCCATAGGCGCTCCAATTGCCGTTGAGATTAACGTTCCCTCCCCACTTAACACCTAGGCTCTTATCGTAATCAACGTTAGCCTCAACAATTCGGGCCTCGATCATCACCTGACGCACCGGAATGTCCAGCTGAGCCACGATACGGCGCAGTTCGTCAAGACGCTCCTGGGTCTGGTAGGCGATGATGTTGTTGGTGCGGTCGTCAACGGCAATCGAACCACGATCCTCGCTGTCGCCACCTTTGTCGGTGACCGACTGGAATAAGCGTGCGATGTCTGAAGCCTTGGCGTAGTTCACCTGTACCACCTCGCGTCGCAGCGGTGCGAGTTCGGCGATCTGGCGCTGCGCCTCCAACTCCTGCCGCTCCCTCGCGGCGATCTCGTCTGCCGGAGCCACCAGCAGAACATTCCCCACCTGGCGTTTGTCGAGGCCTTTGGTTTTCAGCACGAGATCCAGCGCCTGATCCCAGGGTACGTTCTGCAAACGTAGAGTGATATTGCCCTGTACGGTATCGCTAGCCACCAGATTCAGATCAGTAAAATCCGCAATTAGCTGCAGAACAGAGCGAACGTCAATGTCCTGGAAATTCAGCGACAACTTCTCACCGGAATAGGTGAAATGTTCGGCCTTGCGTTGCTCGGCATCTGCCTCGCTGAGCGGCTTGACGCTAATGGTCAGCTTGTCGTCGGTCTGGTACGCCAGGTAGTCGTATCGACCGCTGGGCTCGATAGCAATACTGGCGCCATCTGCCTTGCTGCTTGAATCGACAAATTTAACTGGCGTAGCAAAGTCTTGGACATCCAGCCGAACACGCAGCGATTCCGGCAATTGCGTCTTGGCGAAGGAAACTCGAATTTTACCGCCTTGCTCTTCAATACTTGGGCTGATCGAAGGGTCAGACAAGGTGATGACTACGTTGCCGGCCCCGTCATCCCCACGGCGAAAATCGATATTGCTGATGGATTTTCCAATAGCCAGCGAAGCGTTCGGTGTGACCGGTTTCGTCGAGACCACCGGAGCAGCTGAAGCAGCAGCTGGGGCGCTAGCGGATTCGCCAAGCACGACGAACAGGTTGTTGCCGTCAACACGGGTCGAGTACGGAACCAGAGAAGTGAGATTCACGATGAGTCGGGTACGCCCCTGCGCCTCCACCACGGTCACGCTTCGCGCATTACCGACACCCAGCTCATGATTTTTCGACCCCAGCTTGCTGGATACGCCTGGCAGATCAAGAGCGATGCGGGCTGGCTGGTCGAGCGTATAGCCACGAGGAGTGGGAACCGGTTCGTCGAAAGCCAGCTTCAGCTCAACGCGGTCGCCGGGCAACGATGCGACATCAAGTGAATTCAAATTTGCTGCCAGCAATGCAGGCGAAATGAACGCTGCCAGCAACGACAAACCGAGACGAGTGAGAGTGCTATTCATAAAAGGCTTCCGTTGTGCAGACCGGTATAGGTTTTCCATTTTTGCCATGACTCAAGAGCGCTCTTTCAAGGTCAGGCTACGCGGGCGCTCAAGCCACCCACCCTCTCCGTCCGGAACGATTTCAAGCACACCCACCTCGGCCTCGCTGATCTCAACGATACGACCGTGGTTGCGCCCCAGATAGTCACCGACCTTGACTCGGTGAACCCCGTCACCACCTTTGATCAAGGCGTAGTTACCTGCGCCATTGGCCAGCGTGCCAACCATGACGAAGTTTTCAATGTTGAATTCCTCAAGAAACTGCTTGATGCGGCTTTCATCGGGCTTTATATCCTTTGTCCCTTTCTGCCGCTGAGTCAGATCAATCTTCATAGGCGGCTGGAAGGGATGGCGCAACGACGCCGCGCTGTAGGTAAACGCCTCGTACGGCAGAAACGCTGGAAGGGGCTCGATCGAACCTTTCGGCTTGGCACGCACTTCATTCATGTAACTGCGCAGATCTTCGAAATCGCCGCTAACACCGCACCCAGCCAGCACCACCATGCCCAGGCCTATCGCCACAAGTCGGGCTCCTTTCATTTCTGCAGCCCCTTATCGTTATAGCGATAGGTCTTTGCCAGGATGCTCATGTGCAGCTTGGAAGACGAATCCTTACTGTTCGGCTTAATCTCGAAATCATGCAGGGTAACGATGCGTGGCAAGCTCGATACGCCGCTCACGAAAGTGGCGAGGTCGTGATAAGCGCCAACGACTTTGATCTGTATCGGCAACTCGATATAGAACTGCTGTGTCACTTCTGGCTGCAGCTTGATTTCTTCGAATTCGAGCCCGCTGCCCAGGCCGGTACGGGTGATATCCTCAAGCAAACCCGGCACCTCGGTATCACTTGGCAACTGGCGCAGCAGAGCACCAAAAGACGCTTCCATCTCAAGCATCTGCGCCTTGTACGCCTCCAGGTTCGCCGCCTGAAATGCTTTCGTGGAGAACTGTTGCTTGAGCCTATCTTCCTCTGCCACTTGCTGGTCGAGGCTGGCCTGCAGATCACTGAGATAGAAGTAGTAACCACCGCCGAGAATCAGGGCCATCAGCAATAGCGCGGCGATGACCTTTACCGCTGCGGGCCAGGACCCCAGGTTGTTCATGTCCAGATCAGACAGATCGACGCTACGGAGACTCTCCATCGAGCTAGCCAGACTCATGGTTTCTCTCCTTCGACAGCAGCAGCCGGTTGTGTCTGTTGTACCGTTAACTGGAACACGTTCTCCTGGTCGATCGCCCCTGCGGTGACGGCCTTCACTTCGTTCAGGTTCGGCGCATCAAGCCAATCAGAGCCATCCAAATTACGCATCAGGTTAGAGACTCGGTTGTTTGACTCAGCAGCGCCGACGATGGCGATGTTTTTCCCGGTCATCTTCAAACCGGTGAAGTAAACGCCATCGGGAAGCGTGCGAACCAGTTGGTCGAATACACGGCCGATGATCGGACGATTCCCCTGCAGATCCTGGATAATCTTCATCCGCTCGAGCAGTTGTTGCCGACGCTCTCTCAATTCCTTGATTTCTGCGATTCGGGTATCCAGAACGGCAATTTCCTTGCGAACGAAATCGTTACGCGCGTTCTGTTGCTCGATGGCATGAGTGAAGTACTGGTCTGCAAGAAACAATAAACCCACTGCCACAACGGCCACCCCGGCCAGCGACACCAGGAAACGCTGTTTACGCTCTTCGCGTAGCTGCTCGCGCCAAGGTAGAAGGTTAATCCGGGCCATCAGTCGAAACTCCTCAAGGCCAACCCACAAGCGATCATCAGGGACGGGGCATCACTGGCGAGAGCGCCAGCGTTGACCTTGCTGCTCAATGCCATATCGGCGAACGGGTTGGCGACTAAAGTCTGGGTTCCGATTTTCTGCTGAATCAGCCGATCCAACCCCGGGATAGATGCCGTACCGCCTGCCAGAAGAATGTAATCCACATCGTGGAACTGCCCGGCAGCGAAGAAGAACTGCAGAGAGCGCGAAACCTGTTGAACGACCGCTTCCTTGAACGGCTGCAACACTTCGCTGTCGAAGTCGTCTGGGAGGCCTCCCTGTTTCTTGGCCAGGCCTGCCTCTTCCATTGACAACCCATAACGCCGTTGTATTTCCTCGGTGAGCTGACGACCACCGAACAGTTGTTCTCGCGTATAAATAGTACGGCCGTTGTGCAATACGCTGAGCGTGGTCATGGTCGCACCGATGTCGACGAGCGCGACGGTCAGCTCGTCATGTCCGGCACCCAACTGGGGCGCCAGCAAGCCATAGGAGCGCTCCGACGCATAGGCTTCGACATCAACGACCTTTGCAGTCAGCCCCGCCAAGGCGAGCGCCGCTTCCCGTATTTCCACGTTTTCCTTGCGACACGCTGCCAGTAACACTTCAACCCGACCAGGCGAACGAGGGGCAGGACCCTGCACCTCGAAGTCGATGGCAACCTCTTCGAGAGGATAGGGGATGTACTGGTCAGCTTCGATCTTCAACTGGTTTTCCAGCTCTTCGTCGCTGAGCCCGGCTTCCATCTCGATGCTTTTAGTGATGACCGCCGAACCAGATACCGCCACAGCAGCCGACTTGACTCCAGTTTTTGCCTTGCCTAACAGTCGGGAAAGCGCCTGCCCCACGCCCTCCAGCTCAGCGATGTTTTTTTCAACCACAGCATTTGGCGGGAGTGGCTCAACCGCATAGGACTCAACCCGATACCGGGAACCTGAGCGGCTTAATTCCAGTAGCTTGACGGACGTCGAACTGATGTCGATCCCAAGCAGCGTGTTCGCTTTCTTAGTGAATAGCCCTAGCACGGCTGATTTCCTATCTCTATCCGCTACTTACGGATTAATTATGTATGTCAGCATTAGATAACAGCCTTGACAGAAGCGCAAATGGCTCCCCTACAGAAAAACCGCTTATAATGTGAACGGTTTTTCCTTTCAGCACCGTCTGCGGCATACACCTCATTCCCCATCCTGGATTCAACGAAACCCGATGCGTTTTCTGAAGTTTTTCCTATGGTCGTGCTTGGCTATTTTCTGCGGACTTTTGCTCAGTCTCAGTGGCGCGTTTCTCTATCTCAGCCCCAACCTGCCATCTGTCGACTCGCTACGCAGCATACAGCTCCAGATTCCGCTGCGTGTCTACAGCCACGATGACAAGCTGATCGCCGAATATGGCGAAATGCGTCGCTCCCCTGTCAGCTTCGATGAAATACCCAAGGATTTCATCGCCGCTTTGCTGTCGGCAGAAGACGATAACTTCGCGAATCATTATGGCGTTGATGTTTCCAGCCTGATGCGCGCTGCCACGCAATTATTGAAAACCGGCCATATTCAGACCGGCGGCAGCACCATCACCATGCAGGTGGCGAAGAATTACTTCCTGACCAGCGAGCGCAGCTTTTCGCGCAAGATCAATGAAATCCTCCTCGCTCTTCAGATTGAACGAGAACTGAGTAAGGATGAGATCCTTGAGCTGTACGTTAACAAGATCTACCTAGGAAACCGCGCCTACGGAATAGAAGCTGCAGCGCAGGTGTACTACGGCAAATCAATCAGCGAGCTGAGCTTGGCGCAGATGGCGATGATAGCCGGCCTGCCCAAGGCACCTTCAGCCTTCAATCCGCTCGCGAACAAGGAACGAGCCAAGGAGCGAAGGGACTGGATTCTCGGCCGAATGTACCGCCTCGGAAAGCTAGACGAGACCCGCTATCACCAAGCATTGGCGGAACTCGTCGATGCGTCCTATCACGGCTCCTCGCCCGAACTTGACGCACCTTACATTGCCGAAATGGCACGCGCCGAAATGGTCGGCCGCTTCGGCAGCGCCGCATACACCGACGGATTCCGCGTCCATACCACCGTCAGCAGCGAACGTCAGATCGCTGCCAACCAAGCCCTTACCCAGGGACTGATCGAATACGACCAGCGCCACGGCTATCGTGGCCCGGAAGCTCACCTGGCCGGCACGGATGAAGCAGACTGGCTGAGACAGCTCGGTGACTATCGCAGCCAGTCCGGGATGCAACCGGCTGTCGTCAGTCGCGTCTCAAAAGAGTCCGTCCAGGCGCTACTTCGAGACGGCAGCGAACACAGCATCGCCTGGGAAAGTATGAAGTGGGCCCGCCCATTCATTAATACCAACAGCCTGGGGCCGCAACCGAAGGCACCGTCCGACGTGGTCAAACCAGGAGATGTCATTCGGATCCGCATTGTCGAAGGCGAAGCGCTATTCAGCCAGATACCCCAGGCGCAGGGCGCACTGGTATCTCTCGATCCGCTTGATGGATCCATCGAGGCGCTGACCGGAGGGTTTTCCTTTGGGCAAAGCAATTACAACCGCGCCATTCAGGCCAAGCGCCAGCCCGGCTCGAGCTTCAAACCCTTCGTTTATAGCGCCGCACTGGATGCAGGGTTCACCCCTGCCACGCTTGTTAACGACGCCCCCATCGTGTTCGTCGAAGAAGGCTTAGACCGCGTTTGGCGACCCAAGAACGACAACAACACCTTCCTCGGCCCGATCCGCTTGCGAGAGGCACTGTACAAATCACGCAACCTAGTGTCGATTCGCCTGCTGCAAACGCTCGGCATCCCGCAGACCATCGACTACATCACACGTTTTGGATTCAAGCCCGAAGACCTGCCAGCGAACTTGTCGCTTGCGCTTGGCACAGCAACCTTGACACCAATGGAAATTGCTACCGGCTGGACAGCATTTGCCAATGGCGGCTACAAAATAGAGCCCTATTTGATAGAGCGGATCGAGGATAGAGACGGGAAGGTGATATTCAGCGCAGATCCTGTGCGCGTGCCAGAACGAAACACTGCTGATCCAACCTCTGGAGTCGCGCCCGAGGCGACAGCCACTGCCTACGCACAGAACGACTCGTTCATTGCCGACGACCGCTCAGAGCTGGCCCCCCAGCCCCCCAGGTACGCCGAACAGATCATTGATGATCGGACCGCTTACATCATGACCAGCATGCTGCAAGACGTCATTAAACGAGGCACGGGGAGAAAAGCCTTGGCGATGGGCCGTGGCGATATCGCGGGAAAGACCGGGACCACGAACGAATCAAAAGACAGCTGGTTCTCGGGCTATAACGCCGACATCGTCACCACCGTCTGGACCGGGTTCGATCAGCCTCAGAGCTTAGGTCGCCGTGAGTACGGCGGCACGGTGGCCCTGCCCATATGGATGAAATACATGAGCGCTGTGCTGGAGGGCAAACCTGAACATGCCCCCGCTGAGCCTGAAGGCATCCTGACCCTGCGCATCGACCCTGACAGTGGCCGCGCAGCGGCACCAGGAACACCAGATGCCTATTTCGAAATATTCCGAAGCGAAGATTCACCGCCCGGCATGAACGATGAGCTGATGCCAGGCGCAACCATCCCTGGCAGTCCGCTACCGGCCAGCGAAACGGCACCTATGGATCTTTTCTAAAAGTCGAATACTACGTGAGAGCGTAGCCGAGCTCCGCTAAGCGTTCTGCGGGATTTCGATGATAAAAAAACCGGCCATTGGCCGGTTTTTTTTTAACTACAGCCCCGTCAAAGCGGAGCCATAGACCACCACTCAACCACCGAAGACGTCGTCGACAGACTTAAGCGGGTAGTTCGAGGGGTAGGGCAGAGTCGCCACGCCACTTTCAATGGCAGCCTTGGCGACCGCATCGGAAACCAGTGTGATCAGGCGCCGATCCATAGGCTTCGGAATGATGTATTCCCGACCGAACTCCAGACTGTCAACGCCATAGGCGGCCGCCACCTCGGCCGGCACCGGCAGCTTGGCGAGGTCACGCAGCGCCAGCGCGGCAGCTATCTTCATTTCCTCGTTGATGCGCTTGGCCCGGACGTCCAGCGCACCGCGGAAAATGAACGGGAAGCCCAGCACGTTGTTGACCTGATTCGGATAATCCGAACGGCCGGTTGCCATGATTACATCGGAGCGCGTCGCGTGCGCCAGCTCCGGACTGATCTCAGGGTCCGGGTTGGAGCAGGCAAATACGACCGGATTGGCTGCCATACGCTTGAGACCCTCGGCACTCAGCAGATTGGCGCCCGACAGGCCCACGAAGACGTCGGCACCGTCTAGCGCGTCATCCAGGGTGCGCTTGTCGGTCTCATGTGCAAACACTGCTTTGTACTGGTTTAGATCGTCACGACCCGCATGGATAACACCCTTGCGATCGATCATGAAGATGTTCTCGATTTTCGCGCCCATGCTAACCAGCAACTTCATGCAGGAGGTTGCAGCGGCGCCGGCGCCAAGGCAGACGATTTTTGCCTGTTCCAAAGACTTACCGGCAATTTCCAGTGCATTGAGCATGCCCGCTGCAGTGACGATAGCCGTGCCGTGCTGATCGTCATGAAATACGGGAATGTCGCATTGTTCGATCAAGGTCCGTTCGATCTCGAAGCACTCGGGCGCCTTGATGTCTTCCAGATTGATCCCACCAAAGGTGATGGAGATACGCTTGACGGTATCGATGAAGGCCTGCGGACTCTCCGCATCGACTTCGATATCAAACACATCGACCCCAGCGAATCGCTTGAACAGTACACCCTTGCCTTCCATAACCGGCTTGGATGCCAGTGGCCCAAGGTTGCCAAGACCGAGAATTGCGGTGCCATCGGAAATCACCGCAACCAGATTGCCTTTGCCGGTGTATCGATAAGCCAACTCAGGATCTCGGGCGATCTCCCGGACCGGCTCCGCCACACCAGGACTGTAGGCCAGCGAAAGATCGCGAGCGGTGGACGTGGGCTTGGTCAGCTCGACGCTCAACTTTCCCGGACGGGGCTGGGAATGATAGTCGAGAGCGGCAGTTTTCAGGTCAGTCATGGGGCAATTCCGCTTATTTTACTGGGACAGACAGGTGGTCGAGGATACGCCAAGACCGAGCGCCGTCACAAGGGAACGGAAAACCTGACTGTCAAGGTCTGGCCGTACGACTTTTGGCGACGGCTTCAGGACAAAGGCATGAGCATCGACGGGTGGCTTAGCTTCAACAACCAACGCGCCTGCCGAGACCGATCACCACGACTCTTTCGATCGATGACCCAGCCCCTGACCTCGACATCCTTGCCAGACAAACCCTTCAGCGCATCATCGAAAGCGGCAACGACCTGAGGAGGGATCTGCACCACAAGCGAACCACCCAGTTCCAACCAGACACCTCCCCGGTTGGTCTCCATGCGCTCGACGCGGGCCCTGACAATCGCAAACCCACCGCCACGCACGCGGTCCGCCGCAATCACAGGAGGTTGCCGCCAAACCCCTTTGCCAGCAGAACGCGCCTGCAGCTCCGCCGCTCGCTGGCATTCGGCCAACGATACGTTCGGCGCGATGGCGACAAAGAAGCCCAATCCTTCGGCAAGCATTTGCGCTTCCAGATTTTCGCCATGTTTGTCGAAGGCGTGAGCAAGAACGCGTCCGTAGTGATCCCTGGATTGCCGGCCAATCCTTATACCGACATAACCATCATTGGTGCTCACCAACGATTGCAGCCGATTCCTTGCAGCCTCTGCAAACGGCTCAGCACTGCGCCCTTTACGGCCCATTTCGGTGGCATTCAACCCAATGAGTCGCACACTGCGACCATCGGCCAGCCGCAGTGTATCGCCATCAATAACTGTCGCGACCTTCACGCGCGAGAGCGGCTCGCCGGCCGGGCAAAGCGCCGCAGCTTGCAAGCTGAAGAAGATAGAAACGAAAAAGGCGCCCACCTGGGACGCCTTTTTCAGTTGCTCGGAGAATCTCATCGGATTCCCGTAGCGACGACAGCTTATTACTTGGCGCCAAACACACCAAAGCGCTGCTTGAAGCGGTCGATACGGCCACCGGTATCCAGCACTTTCTGCTTGCCGGTGTAGAACGGATGGCACTCAGAGCAAACGTCGATGCTCAGGTTCTTGGCCAGCGTAGAGCGAGTCTTGATGACGTTGCCGCAGCTGCAAGTGGCGTCGATTTCTACGTAATTAGGATGGATATCGGCTTTCATGGAAAAATCCTCTAGGACTTGTGCCGCCACCCGACCCTATGTCGAGTACCGCACGGAAGGGCGCGAATAATAACAGAGCAAGTAGGCGATGCAAGGGCTGCTGATCGGACAGATATCGCCTCACCCCACAGCCTAAGACTACAGGCCAGCCTGCTACCCCGCCGGATCGTTTAAGATCGGCATTCGCCGCCAAGGACTTTCGCGTGCCCCGATCCATACTCCGCCTCGCGCTGCCCTCGCCATTGCGCAGACTCTTCGATTACCTCCCACCTGCTGGGGTCTCAAACGCCGGGCTGCAGCCGGGTATGCGCCTGCGCGTACCATTTGGCCGACGCGAAATCATCGGGATACTGGTAGAGGTCGTCAGTCACAGCGAAGTCCCCGAAGCGAAGCTCAAGCCGGCTCTGGAGTTGCTCGATGCGCGACCTCCCCTACCGGCACCGCTGTTCAAGCTATGCCTGTGGACTGCCCAGTATTACCAGCACAGCCTCGGCGACACGCTCAGCTGGGCGCTGCCAGTCCTGCTGCGCCAGGGCGAACCCGCCGAGGCGAGACAGGAGCGCTTCTGGCATGCAGTCAACGGCGCGCGGCCCGAAGACCCGAGACTGAGCCGGGCGCCACGCCAACGCGAAGCACTGAAGACCATTGCTCAGCATCCTCACGGCGTGGCGCATGCCCTGCTTTCACAGCTGCAGCTGAGCAAAGACAGCCTTGATTTGCTGTTGCAGAAAGGTCTGCTGAGCGTCGAGACCCGGCGCTGCCACCAGACTCCGCGGCACCAGGGCAGCTGGCTGCTGCAGGCGGAATTACCGCTGAACCAGCAGCAACGCGCCGCCTTCGAAGCCATTCGCTCAGGCCTGGATGGCTTTCAGGCATACCTGCTCGCCGGCGTCACCGGGAGTGGCAAGACAGAGGTCTACCTGCAGCTGATCCATCAGGTGTTGGAGGCTGGCAAGCAGGCCCTGGTGTTGATTCCCGAGATCAACCTCGGGCCACAGACCCTGGCGCGCTTCGAAAAACGCTTCAATGCCCGCATCGCCCTGCTCCACTCCAATGTCAACGACCGCGAACGTCTAGATGCCTGGCTTGCGGCGCGGGACGGCGAGGCGGACATCATCATCGGTACCCGCTCAGCATTGTTCACCCCGATGAAAAACCCGGGGTTGATCATTCTCGATGAAGAGCATGATGCCTCTTATAAACAGCAGGAAGGCCTGCGCTATCACGCACGCGACCTCGCCGTGGTCAGAGCGCGCCAAGAGAACGTCCCGATTTTGCTGGGGTCGGCAACGCCGTCGCTGGAAAGCCTGCACAACGCGCACAGCGGACGCTACGGACTATTGAAGCTGACCGAGCGTGCCGGAGGGGCACAAGCGCCACGCTTCCTGCGCCTGGACATAAAGAGCCGCCCGCTCGATTCCGGCATTTCCGGCCCATTGCAGCAGGCCATGGCGCAGACACTTGCCGCCGGACAGCAGGTGCTGGTCTTCCTCAACCGGCGCGGCTTCGCCCCCTCGCTGCTGTGCCACGATTGCGGATGGATCGGCCAGTGCCCTCGCTGTGACGCCAGGATGACGCTGCATCAGCGTCACAACGAGCTGCGCTGCCACCACTGCGGGCATGCCGAATGCCCGCCGCATAGCTGTCCAGACTGCAACAAGCTCGACCTGAGGCCCGTAGGCGCGGGCACCGAGCGAGCGGAGGAGCGACTCGCAACGCTCTTTCCTGACTACCCGGTGCTGCGCATCGATCGTGACAGTACCTCGCGCAAAGGCTCGATGGAGCAGCTGCTGGCCACCATCAACCGTGGCGAGCCATGCGTGCTGGTGGGCACTCAGATGCTCGCGAAGGGCCACCACTTCCCGCGCGTGACCTTGGTCGCCATTCTTGATGCGGACGGTGGGTTGTTTTCGGCCGATTTCCGCGCAAGCGAACGGATGGCTCAGCTGATCGTGCAGGTAGCCGGCCGCGCTGGGCGGGCCGAGGAGCCCGGCAAAGTGATCATCCAGACCCACTTGGCTGACCACCCGCTGCTGGTTCAGCTGACCGAGCAGGGCTACTTCGCCTTCGCCGAACAGGCGCTGAGCGAGCGGCGCGCGGCTGGCTTGCCTCCTTTCAGCCATCTTGCGCTGTTGCGGGCCGAGGCGGTGAAACCCGGCCAGGCCGAAGACTTCCTCGATCAAGCCTGTATTCAGGCCGAACAGCTGATAGCGCAACTCGGCCTCACGGGTGTCGAGCTGCTGGGGCCGGTGCCCGCTCCGATGGAGCGACGTGCCGGGCGTTTTCGAGCGCAGCTGCTGCTACAAGCTAACGCCCGCGCACCACTGCATAACCTTATGAGCGCCTGGATGCCGCAGGTAGAAACATTGCCGGGTAGCCGTACCGTCCGCTGGTCGTTGGATGTTGACCCGATCGACCTGTTCTGATGTTGGCCTGTCGCACAGACTCCAGCGCAACTAAGCGCCTTAAGCCTTGAAGGTTCGGCCTCGGGGCACCGATAATGCCCAGTTTTCGACCAAAGCCTTCGGCCGACCGAGCACATCATGAAAGACAGCATTCGCCATCTGATCCAGCAAGCCCTGGCCCGTCTCACCGCTGAAGGCGTGCTGCCGGAGGGGTCGAACCCGACTATCCAGGTGGAGAACACCCGCGACAAGACCCACGGCGACTTTGCCAGCAACGTCGCGATGATGCTGGCAAAGCCAGCCGGGATGAAGCCGCGCGATCTGGCGCAAAAGCTCATCGAAGCATTGCCAGCAGACCCCAGCGTCAGCAAGGTTGAGATCGCCGGCCCAGGCTTTCTCAATTTCTTCCAGAACAGCGCTGCGTTGGCACAGCGGCTGGACGCCGCCCTTGCCGACCCTCATCTCAGTGTCAGCAAAACGGGCTCCAAGCAGCGCGTTGTGGTCGACCTCTCCTCACCGAACCTGGCGAAGGAAATGCACGTCGGCCACCTGCGCTCGACCATCATCGGCGACGCCGTGGCGCGCGTACTCGATTTCCTCGGCGACGAGGTTATCCGGCAGAACCACGTGGGCGATTGGGGCACCCAGTTCGGCATGCTGCTGGCTTACGTGAAGGAACAACCGAAAGGGTTCGACTCACCGGAGCTGGCGGACCTGGAAGGCTTCTACCGCGCAGCGAAGCAACGGTTCGACGAATCGACAGAGTTTGCCGAACGCGCGCGCAAGCTAGTCGTGGAGCTGCAAGCAGGCGATGCCGAATGCCTGCGGCTGTGGAAGCAATTCAACGAACTCTCACTCAGCCATGCGCAAGAAGTCTACGACCGCCTCAATGTCATGCTCACCCCGGACGATGTAAAAGGCGAAAGCGCCTACAACGCCGAACTTGCCGACATAGTCGCATCGCTCAAGGTCAAAGGGCTGCTGAGTGAGAGCAACGGAGCCCAATGCGTCTTTCTCGATGAATTCAAGAACGCCGAAGGCAACCCGCTCCCGGTGATTGTGCAGAAAGCCGGTGGCGGCTACCTCTACGCCACCACTGATCTGGCCTCCATGCGCTACCGCAGTCAGCAGCTTAAGGCTGATCGCGCGCTGTATTTTGTCGATCAGCGCCAAGCGCTGCATTTCCAAATGACCTTCGAGGTGGCTCGACGCGCCGGCTTCGTCCGCAGCGACATGCAGCTCGAGCACATGGGTTTCGGCACCATGAACGGTGCCGATGGCCGCCCCTTCAAGACCCGGGATGGCGGCACGGTGAAGCTGGTTGACCTGCTCGATGAAGCCGAGCAGCGCGCCTACAGCCTGGTTAAAGGCAAAAACCCGGATCTTGACGAAGGGGAGCTGCGGCAAATCGCCCGCGCTGTGGGCATCGGCGCAGTGAAATATGCAGACCTGTCCAAGCACCGCACCAGCGATTACAGCTTCAACTTCGAGCAGATGCTCAGTTTCGAAGGCAACACCGCCCCCTACCTGCTTTACGCCTACACCCGGGTGGCCAGCGTGTTTCGCAAGCTGGGTACCGGCATGGACGGACTCGGCGGCGAGATCAACCTGGAAGCCGAACAAGAGCAAGCGCTAGGCGCGAAGCTGGCTCAGTTCGCCGAGGTGCTCAACGGTGTGGGTGAGAAAGGTGTTCCCCATCTGCTGTGCAGCTATCTATACGATCTGGCAGGGCTGTTCTCCAGCTTCTACGAACACTGCCCGATACTCACCGCTGAGAGCGAGACAGTTAAACAGAGTCGCCTGCGCCTCGCCGCCCTGACCGGCAAAACGCTGAAACAGGGCCTTGCCCTGCTTGGCCTGGAAACGCTGGAGCGGATGTAAGTGGTAGCCAGGAAAAAACCTGCCCCGAAACGTGGCGCGAGCCGCTACCAGGCACCCGCCAAAAAGCCGGTACCCGGCTGGATCTGGCTCGTGTGTGGACTGGTCATCGGCGGCTTCATTGTGTTCTTGATGAACCTCGAACCTGGCGGCGATGAGATCCAGCGCACCAAGGACACTGCGAAATCCAAGGAGCAGCCGAAGCGTTCGCCTCCCGCCACGGGCCAGCCAGCGAAACCGAAGTACGACTTCTATACGCTGCTGCCTGAGTCGGAAGTGATCTTGCCGCCAGAGGCGCCAAAGCCTGAGCCGCCCAAGCCGGTCACACCGGAAGAGGCTGCGAAGATCGACGCGGCGCGCGCCGAAGCCGCTCTGAATGGCCAGGTACCGCCGCCTCCGCCTACAGTGGCCAAGGCACCGGTGACTCAGTTTTTCTTGCAGGCCGGCTCGTTCCGCAAGAAGCCCGAAGCGGAAAAGGTTAGGGCGCAGATCATTCTGCTCGGCCAGGATGTACGGGTTGAGAGCGTGACCGTGCGTGACGAGGACTGGTATCGGGTGCTGGTCGGGCCATTTGCCGACCGAGCAAGACTCGATCAGGCCCAGAAGGCGCTATCAGCAAGCGGTTACAAGAACCTGCTGCTTCAACAGCGCCAGGCGCGCTGAGCCGAGGCTTTATTTCAAGCACGGGAGCAGCGCTGTAGCCGGCGCTGCTTCTCTGTCGACGGGCAGCACCCGCCCGGCGCTCAGCTCTTACGATCCCGAGGCGCATAGGCGAATACGTCTGCACGCATCTGTTTTGCATCCATTCCCGCCTCCACCAATGCATCCAGCGTGCCGTAGACCATGGCGGGAGACCCGCTGGCGTAGACATGAACTGGCTGGAGATCGGTGAAGTCCTCGCAGACTGCTTGATGCAACATGCCGCGCCGCCCCGCCCACTCACAAACATCACTGACAATCTGATGCAGAAACAGATTGGGCATCTGTTGCCATTCCTGCCAATGCGTCAGCTGATAGAAGTCTTCCGGGCGCCGCACCCCCCAGTACAGATGCACCGGATAGGCGAAGCCCTCGGCCCGGCAATGCTCGATCAAGCTGTGCATCTGCGCCATCCCGGTGCCTGCAGCAATCAGCACCAATGGCCCCTCTGGCAGCTCGGCGAGATGGGTATCGCCGAACGGCATCTGCACGCGAGCCGTCCCTGTGCGCCTGATTTGCTGCAGCAGGTCGATCGCCGACGATTCACGCGCCAGCACATGGAGCTCCAGCTCACGTCCGCGCCCTGGCGCAGACGCTAGCGAAAAGGCGCTATATTCGCCATCCTCCCGCTCGAGCAGCAAGTACTGCCCAGCATGGTAGCGCGGCAGTTTTCCGGCCGGCGCACGCAGTAGCAGGCGAAACACGTCGCCCCCCACCTCTTCACAGCTGACGAGCTGGCAACTCAGCGTCCGCACCGGTAGCTCCCCCGGCGCAAGCACACCATCCCACAGCAGAACGCAATCTTCCTCTGGCTCAGCTAGGCAGGCGAAAACTTCGCCATGGTCATGGCTTTCGCCACGCTGACGCACCCGGCCATCAACCAGCAGTGCAGCGCATATCAGGCAATTACCGTTGCGGCATGCTTGCGGACAGTCGTAGCCCAACCGGCGCGCGGCGTCGAGAATCAACTCACCACGTTCGACGTCGAGCACTGCTCCGGAGGGTTGCAGGGTTACTTTCATCAATTCAAAACCTGAGTAAATGCGCGGCTGTCATCAGTCGATGCCAAGCTCGGCCCAGAGTTCGTCGACCCTACGCTTCACCGCCTCATCCTGCACGATGGCACGCCCCCATTCACGGGTAGTCTCGCCGGGCCACTTATGAGTGGCATCGAGGCCCATCTTGCTGCCGAGACCGGACACCGGCGAGGCAAAGTCGAGATAGTCGATTGGTGTGTTCTCGATCAGCACCGTATCGCGCTTGGGATCCATGCGCGTGGTGATGGCCCAGATAACGTCATTCCAATCCCGTGCGTTGATGTCATCGTCGGTAACGATGACGAATTTTGTGTACATGAACTGCCGTAGAAAGCTCCATACACCCAGCATCACGCGCTTGGCGTGGCCGGGGTACTGTTTTTTCATGGTTACCACCGCCATGCGGTAGGAACAGCCTTCCGGCGGCAGATAGAAATCAGTGATCTCGGGAAACTGCTTCTGCAGGATCGGTACAAAAACCTCGTTGAGCGCGACACCAAGTATCGCCGGTTCATCTGGCGGCCGACCGGTATAGGTGCTGTGATAGATAGCGTCGCGACGTCGGGTGATGCGCTCCACGGTGAACACCGGAAAGCGATCGACCTCGTTGTAGTAGCCGGTGTGATCACCGTACGGCCCTTCATCGGCCATCTCGCCAGGCTGAATGTAACCTTCCAGAACAATTTCGGCACCGGCCGGCACCTGCAGATCGCTACCCCGGCATTTGACCAGCTCGGTACGGCTGCCGCGTAACAAGCCAGCAAAGGCATATTCGGAGAGCGAATCCGGAACCGGAGTAACAGCGCCGAGGATCGTGGCCGGATCAGCGCCGAGTGCCACCGCCACTGGGTAGGGTCGGTCGGGATACTTCTCGCACCACTCACGAAAATCCAGCGCACCGCCTCGATGGCTGAGCCAGCGCATGATCACCTTGTTGCGACCAATCACCTGCTGGCGATAGATACCGAGGTTCTGCCGCTCCTTGTTAGGGCCCTTGGTGATTGTCAGCCCCCAGGTGATCAGTGGCCCAGCATCGCCTGGCCAGCAGGTCTGAACCGGCAGCAGAGACAGATCAACATCCTCACCTTCGACGACCAGCTCCTGACAGGGCGCATCCTTGAGCACCTTGGGCGCCATGCTAATGACCTTCTTGTAGATCGGTAGCTTGCTCCAGGCATCCTTCAGCCCTTTTGGCGGCTCCGGCTCCTTGAGAAAGGCCAAGAGCTTGCCGATCTCACGTAGCTCAGACACTTCCTCCGCCCCCATGCCCAGGGCAACGCGCTTGGGTGTGCCGAAGAGATTTCCGAGAACCGGCATATCGAAGCCGGTCGGATTCTCGAAGAGCAGCGCCGGCCCCTGCTTGCGCAGGGTTCGATCGCATATCTCGGTCATTTCCAGAACTGGAGAAACGGCGGCTGAAACGCGCTTGAGTTCACCGCGCTGTTCCAGGCCTCGGATAAAGTCGCGCAGATCGCGATACTGCATTGCTTGAGCCTCGCAGGGGCCGGCGGGTGTCCGGGCGGAAAGTGTAGCCTTGGTGCAGGTCGATACAAAACCTGCAGACAGACAAAGGCCGGGTTTCCCCGGCCTCGGCAGCAACGACCAGACTTATTTGCGCTTCATTGACATGAAGAATTCTTCGTTGGTCTTGGTGTCCTTCAGCTTGTCGAGCAGAAACTCGATCGCAGCGCTTTCGTCCATCGGATGCAGCAGCTTGCGCAGAATCCAGATGCGCTGCAGCTCTTCCTCGCTGGTCAGCAATTCTTCGCGACGAGTACCCGAACGGTTGATGTTGATCGCGGGGAATACCCGCTTCTCGGCGATACGGCGATCAAGCTGCAACTCGAGGTTACCAGTGCCCTTGAACTCCTCGTAGATCACCTCATCCATCTTGGAGCCGGTTTCCACCAGTGCGGTGGCGATAATAGTCAGCGAACCGCCTTCCTCGATGTTCCGCGCGGCGCCGAAGAAACGCTTGGGCTTTTCCAGGGCGTGGGCGTCAACACCACCAGTCAGCACCTTGCCGGAGCTCGGGATTACGGTGTTGTAGGCGCGGGCGAGACGGGTAATCGAATCCAGCAGGATGACCACGTCCTTCTTGTGCTCGACCAGGCGCTTGGCCTTCTCGATCACCATCTCAGCGACCTGCACGTGGCGGGTCGGTGGCTCGTCGAAGGTAGAGGCGACCACTTCGCCACGCACGGTGCGCTGCATTTCGGTCACTTCTTCCGGGCGCTCATCGATCAGCAAAACGATCAGGTGGCATTCGGGGTTGTTACGGGTGATGTTGCTCGCAATGTTCTGCAGCATGATCGTCTTGCCCGCTTTCGGCGGTGCGACAATCAAACCGCGCTGACCTTTGCCGATCGGGGCGCAAAGGTCGATCACCCGGCCGGTGAGATCTTCCGTGGAGCCGTTACCGGCCTCCATCGTGAGTCGCTTGTTGGCGAACAGCGGAGTCAGGTTCTCGAACAGAATTTTGTTCTTCGCGTTTTCCGGGCGATCGAAGTTGATCGTATCAACCTTGAGCAGCGCGAAATAACGCTCGCCTTCTTTAGGCGAGCGAATCTTGCCGACGATGGTGTCGCCGGTGCGCAAATTGAAGCGGCGGATCTGGCTCGGCGAGACATAGATGTCATCCGGGCCGGCAAGATAGGACGAATCCGCGGAGCGCAAGAAGCCGAAGCCGTCTTGCAGAATCTCCAGCACGCCATCACCGGAGATTTCCTCACCGCTTTTCGCGTGCTTTTTCAGCAGAGAGAAAATCACGTCCTGCTTGCGCGAACGGGCCATGTTGTCGATGCCCATCTGTTCGGCCATTTCCAGCAGTTCGGTG
>Ga0070754_10001095_pt1 | contig 22412 bp, 38 predicted proteins | sample VirMetDEL_Sep_01_FD_75181 | JGI IMG/M metagenome (GOLD analysis project Ga0070754, IMG submission 75181) | Aqueous microbial communities from the Delaware River and Bay under freshwater to marine salinity gradient to study organic matter... | ecosystem: Environmental > Aquatic > Marine >... | reverse complement strand
TTTGAATTTGATGGTGATAGTAATGTTATGGATATATTACTTAATAGCACTGGTTTAATATCTGCTGACTATATTGATATGAATATAGATGTTACAGGTAGTAGCAATACCTTTGATATTAAAATTGCAGAAAATGCTGATTCATCTTATCTTGACTTAGATTGGATTATATTAGGTAGTTCTAATCAATTTGATTTTGATATTGATTATGCCAATGCAATTAATTATATGGATGTTAATGGTGGTTCAAACACTATAAACTTTACAGGTAGTGGATATGCAGGAAATACATCATCTGATTCAGCTTATTTTTACATGGATTTAGATGGTAGCAGTAATACTTTTAACATCATACAATCATCTACACTAGCAAGGGATTGGTTAAAAATTGAAACTACTACATCTAACTCTAATATTTGTATCACTCAAAATGATGGGGGAACAGCAACAGGCTGTTGATATTGGGGATATTTCAGAACTTAATGGTTCTGCACAAATAGTAAGAGATGAACCTTTAAAAGCTGAAGTTAATCTAGGCATACAAAGTAATGATGAAGCCATTACAACTAATGGTCGTATGGCTATTACTTTTCTTGATGATTCTACAGTAAGACTTACAGAACACTCTGAACTACTTATAGATGAATATATCTATGACCCTAACCCATCTAAATCAAAGATGGCTCTTACCTTTAGTCTTGGTACAGCAAGATTTATTACAGGCAATCTAAATAGAATAGATAAACAAAACATACAACTTAAAACACCTACAGCAAATATTGCCATTAGAGGTACAGATTTCACAGCTACAGTAGATGAGCTAGGTCGCAGTCTTATTGTCTTACTACCTAATGCTTATGGTTTATCAAGCGGTGAAATAGAAGTCATTACAGCAACTGGTAGTGTGCTTTTAAACAAACCCTTTCAAGCTACAACAGTTTCAGTATTTGAGAATGCACCAAGTAAACCAGTTATCTTAGATTTAACATTAGATATTATTGACAATATGTTAATTGTCAATCCGCCTGAAGAAGAAATCATAGAAGGTGAAGAAGTTGTTTCACAGAAAAAAAATATACTAGACTTTGATGATTTAGATATAGATTACCTAGAAGAAGATTTTTTAAAAGAAGATGAACTAGAATTTACAGAACTTGATATTAATTATCTTGACGTAAACTTTTTAGAAGATTTGCTTGATGTTATTGATGCTTTGCAAGTTGTAAAAGAAGAAGACGCTTTAGCTCAAGATGGTATATCAACAAATATTAAAGGAACAAAACTAGGTCAAGATTTAGATACGCAAATAACAACATTTTATACTGGTGAAAAGTTGGCTTTATTAAGAAGTGTAGACAGTACAGCAAGAGTTGATATAGATGGTAGTGCAAGTTATACAGTTATCTTTATTCAAAATGGTGTGTCCAATGTTGTTACCATTAATGGTGGTGAGGGTAGTACAATAAAAATAACTCAAGAAAATTAGAGGGCGTTATCAACAATTTTTTTTAACACGCTGCAGATATGTCAACAACACCCACAAAAATTATAGCATAAAAATTAATTAAATAAATATTCCAAAAAGGGTTTACATTCCTGTAAAAATCATTATACTAAGTTATATAAATTGATAAATTAATAAAATGAATATAAATCAAATGAACAATAAAATAGAATTAGAATTTGCTAATAACAATCCAAGTTATTATTTTATTTCTACAGGGCATACTGAAAATTCAAATGATGTATTTTATACATTAAGAAAAACATTTATTAACACAAGATATTTTGATGGTATTGCACAACCTTTTATAGATTCTACACATATCCAAAATTTATCTACTGATTACAACAAAGCTATCAATAAAGCTAAAGAAATCACAAATAATCATAATTTAAAAATTACTCCTAAAAAAGAAATGAATGCTTGGGGAGAAGGTTTTAATAACAAAGAAGAAGAATTATTAAGAAAAAAATTACAATGGGAAAGAAAGTCAGCAGAAATTATTAATAATTACTTATCTCAATATAAAGATTTAGAATGGTCTGAGGTTGTTCCATTCACAGAAGATAGATTGGAGTTTTCAGGTAAAATTTTAAATACAAAATATCAAGAAAATCAATATGGTGGAACTCTTAAAATGTTATTTCAAGACGAAAGAGGTTTTAAATTATGGGGTTCAGTACCAAATAAATTGATTGAAGAAAATTTAGAGAATCTTAAAATTAAATTTATAGCAAGTGTTCAAGTTTCAAAAAATGATAAATCTTTTGGATTTTTCAAAAGACCAACAAAAATAGAAATATTAGATTAATAAAATAATTAAATTATTATTCCAAAATGGGTTTACTTCTGTTGCAAAATCATTATACTAAGTTATATAAATTGATAAAACGCTTTAAAAAGCAAGGAAAAATAAAATGAAAAACTTAAACGAAATCAAAAACAAAATAGCAAATTATGACTATATGTCATATCAAGAATATAAAAATCTTAGAAAGGAAATCTTTTCATTAGATGATGATTCTATATCAGAACTTTACGGAACTACTATGGACAGCATTGATGAAAGAGAAACTGAACTTTACTTTTTAGAAGCAGAAGCAGAAAGAGATATGAAAAATTGGTATGCAAGAACTAAATACTTTAAAAAACTACACAGCGAAGTTGCAAGATATATGGATGATTTATTTACTAAAAAAATGGAAGAAGATGCAAAAAAATCTATAGAACAAACTCTTGCAGAAACAGATAGCGAAGTTTTAGTAAATTACCTTAAATATTTAGAAGATAAAAATAACAAGGTTTCAACACTTTCAATAGAAGAAAGACAAAAACATATTAATATTTCTAAAGAAATACTATCTGCAAGAGCCTAGTAAAAAGGTCAAGCAAATCAAGGCTCTTAATTGAGCCTTTTTTTGTGCTATTATTTTGTGATGAAAAGATTTCTGCTTCCGATAATAATACTATTATCACTCCCACTTATATTTCAAAGCACACCAACTGAAATATTAAAACTAAAAACCTTTGATGCCTTTGTAAAAAAATATGAGCCATCAGGTAACTTTGTAATATTAAACATCACAGAAGAAGATGTAGAAAACGAAGGTGGTTATCCTTTTCCAAGAAGAAGATTAGCAGAAATACAAGTAGACTTAATTAATCAAGGTGCTATTGGTGTTGGTTGGATTATATCTTTTCCACAAGCAGACAGAATGGGTGGTGATGAAGTCTTTGCGACTACGCTAGGTTATGTGCCTTCTGTTATAGCCATGTTTGAGGATGGGAAAAATAAATATCCAAAAGCTACAGGAACTGTTGTCAAAGGCAGCCATGTTGATGGTATAGTATCTATGGGAGTTAAGGAAAACCTGAACACTCTAACAAATAATACATTGCAGGGTTTAGCCATTGCTCCCACCGAAGTTGACCAACTTGTTAGAAGAATCCCATTACTTGTAAGCACACCTGAAAAAGAATGGATACCATCATTTGGCACACAAATCTATAAAGCATTATTTGATGTAAAAACTTACATTATAAAAACTGGTGATAATGGTATAGAGGAAATATCAATTAGAGGAATACCACCAGTCAAAACAGATAGTCTTGGTCGTAAGTGGATAAGTTGGGTAGATACGCCACAAACTGATTTAAAAGAAATGAATGTAGCAGGTAAGTTTGTGTTTGTAGGAGTAACCGCTAATGGTGTTATGCCACAGATAGCAACTCCAGTTGGTTTATTAGAACCACATAAAATACAAAGTGCTTTAGCAGAATCAATCTTAATACAAGATAGCCCTTATATTCCTGATTGGGCATTAGCACTAGAAATACTTATATTTGTAGTATCAGTTAGCATGATATGGCTTGTATTAAACACTTTAGGCATAACATGGGGTTTAGTATTAGGTCTAGGAATAATGTTATCAACAGCTTATACAGGATATGAACTTATCCACAGGGGTTTATTAATTGATGTTACATGGACTTTAATATCACAGTTTATAACTGGTTCTATAGCTTTCTACCTCAGATTTAGAGAACAATTTAAACTGAGGTTGCAAATTAAAAAACAATTTGAACATTATCTTGACCCAAGACAAGTTAAACAGTTACAGAAGAATCCTGAACTTTTAAAACTTGGTGGAGAAAAAAGATACGCTACTTTTTTATTTACAGATGTTCGTGGATTTACAGCTTTGTCAGAATCATTAGAACCTGAACAAGTAACTTACATTATGAATCAAGCACTTACTGCTCAACAAAAAGCAGTTCAAAAACATGGCGGTATGGTAGACAAATATATTGGTGATGCAATGATGGCAATATTTAATGCACCTCTTGATTTAGAAAACCATGAAACTAAGGCTTTGGCTTGTGCTATGGATATACAAAAAAATATGGAAGAACTAAATTATGTTCTTGTAGATAAAGGAATTAAACCAGTCACTATAGGCATAGGAATCAATACTGGATATGCGGTTATAGGAAATATGGGTAGTGAAAATAGATTTGATTATACAGCTATAGGTGATGCAGTAAATGTGGCTGCAAGACTTGAATCAGGTACAAAAGCAGCAGGTGTAGATTTGCTTATTGGTCAAACCACAGAAAATGCGATAGAATTTGATTTGATACCTTTAGAACCAATAGAAGCTAAAGGTAAAAGCGAGAAATTACAGGTGTATACATGGGATTCAAGTTATCAATAATACTAGGCGGTTTATTGCTAGTTACTGCTAGTGGTTCATTTTGGTATATTGATAGATTACAAGACATTATTTCTACTTTAAAGGGCAATCAGATAGCCTTAGAACAATCCATAGCACAACAAAACGAATCAATTAAAACTTATCTTGCCAACCAAGAGAAGGCACAAAAGCAGATACAAGCAATAGAAAAAGAAAAACAGGAAGCAGTAAGAGAAGTAAACAAACTACGAACAACCTTTGCAAAACATGATTTAGATAATTTAGCATTGAATAAACCTAAGTTAATAGAAAATATTGTGAACAAGGGAACTAAAAAAGTCAAAGAAGAAATAATAGCCTTAACAGACCCAAACCAGTTTGATGATGAAAGTTAAAAGCATAATATTAATATCATGTCTTTTTGTTATTGCAAACTGTTCTATGATGCCCACTGCTAAACCTGTTGAGGTCGTAACGATTGCAGAGCCAGTCCCCCTTTACCATCCACCTTTACCCCTAGAAGTTGGATTGGTTGATATTGACTGGGAAATATTAACTCCTGATTTAATGAAAGAGTACCTAGAAAATTACGAGAATGGCTCTGCTCCTGCCATAGCTTATTACTCTTTAACCAGTAAAGAATATGAAAATCTATCTATGAATATGGCAGAAATAAAAAGATATCTAAGAGATACTTTATCAATTGTGAAATATTATAGAGACTATGATAAAAAAGATAATGAAGAAGAAAAGGTGTCAGAGAACAAATAATTTGATAGACTTGAGGTTCATTCATTATATAGGAGATTAATATGATAGGAATGATAGGAGAATGGTTAGGAATAATTACAGGTGTTGTTTGCGGTGCATCCATAATCTGTGCTTTAACTCCTACACCTAAAGATGATGCAATGATTGCTAAGTTATACAAACTTATTGAATTACTTGCACTCAACATTGGCAAAGCTAAACAAAAGTAAAAAGCTATGTCTAAATCAGTCACGCCATTCGTATACAACGCTATACTAGAAAGGGTAGTAGATGGAGACACCATAGACGTGACTCTAGATTTAGGTTTTGATGTCAAACTCCACAAACAAAGAGTACGATTAGCAGGAATTGATACACCTGAATCTCGTACAAAAAATTTAGAGGAAAAAGCACTAGGTTTAAAAGCAAAACAAAGACTTAAAGAACTTTGTTTTGGTGCTTTTAAAGTTCAATCATTAGGAAAAGGCAAGTACGGAAGAATACTGGGAATACCATATAATGAAAATAATCAAGACATTTGCAAAATGCTTATCAAAGAAGGACACGCAGTTGAATACTGGGGTGGCACAAAAAAAGCCAAAGTTCGTGAAGATGGAACATGGGGAGAATAATATGAAGATATCAAAAGAAGGAATCGCACTTATCAAAAAGTTTGAAGGGTGCAAATTAGAAAGTTACTTATGTGCTGCTAATGTTCCTACCATTGGTTATGGTTCAACTAAAGGTATAGAAATGGGCATGACCATATCACAAGAACGTGCAGAAGAATTATTGCTAGAAGATTTAGAAGTCTATGAAGATGCAGTAGAAAAATCTGTAACAGTTCCATTAAGTCAACACCAATTTGATGCATTAGTCTCTTGGACATTTAATCTTGGTGGTGCAAATCTAAATGCTTCAACTATGTTAAAAGTTTTGAACAGAGGTGCATATGAAGATGTGCCTTATCAGATGAAAAGATGGAACAAAGCAGGTGGCAAAGTTCTTGAAGGATTAACAAGAAGAAGATTAGCAGAATCATTATTGTTTCAAGGACATGATTGGTCAGGAGTTTAATATGGAAATAGTGATTATTGAAGATTTAAAAAGATTTTTGGCATGGCTTAGCCATAAATGGTTATTGATACAACACAAAGTAATGATTTTTTACCGACATGGGGTTTTCAACGAGGAAGACATGGAATGGTTTGATGAATTAGATGTTGTAAATATGTCAGTTGATGAAATTTTAGAGTTAGAAAAGGATATAAAAAAAGGTAATGTTATTGTTGATAAAGGTAGATTTTTTGTTCCTGTATGTGATGATGACAAATAAACTGAAATGGCATTAAGTAAAACACAGACCAAAAGATTAGGTGGTATATTAACAGTGATGTTTGGTGATGATATACCAAGTGACTTATTGACTAATCTGATAACAGAAGGTTATATCAAACTAGAAGGTCAAAAATATAATTTGACTGAAAAAGGATTAGATGAAAAGAATCGTCTTTGTACTTTAGCAGGTCTAAATATTATGTATTCTTCAGAAAAAAAGAGTAGTACATAATCAGCACTAACTTTTAATTTACAATAACTTTATTTTCTAGTTGTTTAAAACCCCACATTTTTCTGAATGTTAGTTCAGCAGAATCTATATCTAATTTTGGTTCTTTGTACATCTCTCTTTCAACTGTATTAGCATGATACCACCTGTTAAAGTTTACACTATATGGTGCATCATCATCATAATTAAAGATTTCAATATTCATTATTTTCTCCTTCATCATCTTCATCCAAATCGTCACACATATTGTCAATAGAATTAGCAACATAATTTGGTACATCTGTTATAACATCTTCAGTTCCATCTTCCCATACAATGTTAACACTCCATGCTTTAATTTTCATTGGCAAACCACCTATCAAATTTATTTTTAAATTTTTTAAACATTTCTTTTTCAGATAAATGTTCATGTTTATCTATTTTATTGTACGCTCTTAATAAGTGTATCAAATCCATATCTAAAACATTTATTAATTCACCTGTTGATTTAGAATGATATGGTTCTAAATTTTCTAAGTCATGCGGTATTGCTCTGTTTTCTATAATAGATTGAATCTCTAATAGTTTTCTAATCTTCATTTTTTCTATCCTTCTGTATATTTTTTTGCATATTTAACCAGTCTATATCTTGTTTGTTATTTAGAGATGTTAACCAATTTGCTAAAGGTCTATAAAAACTATCTATAATTTTATCTAATCTTATAAATAATTTTTTTATTTTGTGTTTCAAAGCATACTCCTGTAATTATCTAATTCTTCCTGTTCCTTGTACTTAATATATGCATTTAGGACACTCTCAGGTGTCTCACCTAGCGTTTTGTTAAAGAGTCTACGCTTTTCTATTATGTTGATTAAATCGTTCTTAGAACGCATATAATCCCATACTTCCATTTCACCTAGTTCGTCATTAAGTTCTTGTATCTGTTCTTTTGTGCTAAACATTTACAACTCCTATGTAATTTATACTTTCTTTTACTTTATGACCTTGATTATTTAATCTTTGTTTTTTACTTTCTAAAACATTTTGATTTGATGTGGTTAATGCTTTAAACCAAAAATCATTTTTTTCTAAATAAACCCATAATTCATATTTCATTTTATACTCCTTTTTCAATTGTTATTTTTAATTTAGTTTTACAATATTTTTTTATTTTATTAGTTTCTTCTTCAAGAACTACTGCCTTTCCTTTTTTATCGTATCCTAGAAAAGTTCCGAAGATTGTTGTATTTTTTATTTGAACTCTCATAGCGGTCTGAACTCCATGTATGGTTCTTCAGAATATCCTTCTTCTAAAAATTCAAGGTTTTTAATTTGTGATATTTGTAAAGGACATGAATCAGTATCACCATCATCATTATGACTTGCTACAAGGCATCTACCTGCAAAAGAATTACCACCCCATGAGAACCATCTATTGTTATTTATAAGGCGACCTTCATCGTCCATAATTAAATCAATGTTATATTCACCATTATCAGCAAGATTCATAATATCTATAACTCTACATTGTAGAACTTCATATATGGATTCTAAGCTACCATCTATATCAACTCTGCTAATACTTTGGTCATATGGGTCTATTAATATTAAGTCTAATTTTTTCATTTTATTTCCTATATAAAAAAGGCATCAATTAAGATGCCTTGTTGTTTTCAATTCTTGCTAATATTTGGTTAGCATCAAATACAGAAAAATATTTTGGCTTTTTAACCATCTTTCCTGTTTCTTTATCTTCATATTCTTTAACGAACATTAAAGTAGCACACTTTTTCAAACCTTTCATAGTTTGACCAGTAACGCCATCTAATTTTAATGCTTGTTTAAAAGTGAGGAATGAATCTCCCTCTTGGTAACCACTAGCCATTAATATATCTATATTTTGACCTGTGTATTCTTTTTTAGTTAAGTAGTTTATCATTTTTATTTCCTTGCCTTTCTAGGCGTTTTATCAATTTATAAAGTCAGTATGCCTGAACTATTTTTAAAAGTAAACCCTTTTTGGAATATTTATTTAATTATTTTTAGAATGGTAAATCGTCATCTTTTTCACAAATCCAGTCAGAGTTTTTATTCCACAGTTGTTCAGCATATTCTTGGGCTGCTGTTTCTTTAAAACCATAGTGCTTTAAAAATTTAAACTCATTACCAAACTTGGTATGTAATTGTGCATGATGGAAATAACACAAAGGTATAACTTGGTCATCACCTGCTTTTAGTGACCAACCACGTTTACCATCACTAGGTTTTAATAAATGATGTGCTTGAATAACACCTTGACAACTTATAAACCCTGACCTGCTTATAAAACAAGGCAGGGTTCTAACCCACATTAAATGCTTTTTATCTTCTAATCTTTTTTTAGAAGGGTGCTTTCTGCGTGTCTTGTTGAGTTGTTTGGTAGTTGTTTTCATCATCTTCAATAGGTGAAAGTTTAACTCCTGTTCTTTCTTCACCATTATCCTGTATATTTCTCCAACCTCCAAATCTATATGGCACATTATTAAAAGTTACCTTACCTCCAATATCAGGACTTTTTTCTGATTGTTTGTTTTCAGGTTCATTTATGTGCAATAGACCAATGCTTATTGATAGTTCATATTTATCAACGCCTTGATGTGTATATTTTAAAATTGAAGCATAACGTTCTTGACCATCAATTTTAATTTTACCTTTTCTTACAACTGTACAATTAGTTTCATGCCACAAACTACCTGTACCTTCTTTCATTTCAAATTTATCCAATTTATTCTCCTTTTATTAATAATTTATATTCATAGCCATTGCTGTTGAATAATCTTCTTTTTTCAATAACTTCACCATAAGGTTCTAATTTATATTTTTCCCTTTGTGGTTCTTTTCTCAAATCTCTTATAGCAGCACTTATAGAAGGCTCACCATAAAATTTACCAGTCTTGTTTTTAATGGTTTCTTGTAGTTTCCAAAAAGTCCACCACTTACCATTTCGCATACATAAATATACGCAATCATCTAATGTAAGTTTTTTCATTTTCTTACATAGATTTCAACAAGTTTTTCATAAGCAGTTCTTTCAACGCTACCTTCAGCAGTGTTGTTATATGCTTTTTCAATCTCATCACTATTTTTTCTGAATAGAGCGTGTTGGTCAGGGTCAGCAGGGTCGCTTAAATATTGTCTACATTTATCAAGATAGGCACTTTCATCAGCACTATGACCTATTTTGTGACCATCAAGGTTTACAAATATATAACCTTTAGATAAGTCAGGAGCAGTTGCTTTATTATTAATAGCGTTATCAACTTCAAAAGCTGAAGCATATTCACCGCCACCAAGACCGCAGTTAGCCAAAGCCCTACCTATAGCTGATGTTGTACAGTTTTCTAATGCACTTGTTTTGTTAACAGGTCCTTGATTTCTAAATTCTTCAGCAAAATCATTACCTATATCACGCCACACACCATCTTGATATATTGAAACAGTTGCTTTTATAACAACTCTTTCTAGGTCATTTATTATTATTTCAGTAGATACCCTAGCATCACTACCGAACACTTTTCTAAAACACTGTAGACGAGTATCTACAGTTGTATAATGCTTACCTTTGATAAGAACTTTATCTTCTTTAGGTAAGTTTGCTATTTCATTAATTACATCAATTAATTTCATTTCATCTCCATATAGTTTTAGCTAATTTAATTTCATCTTCACCCCATAACCATGAGTCAAAGTTTGGATAAAATAATTTAGCTATTTGGTTTTTATCATTTGAATAAGAAAGCAGGTTCATGATTGCATTAGCCACGCTTCTTACAGTTTTTATATGCTCATCAATATTCTTAACTTGCATACTTATCATTTCTGCTTTTTTGGTAGTTACATATACATAGTCAACCATAGCATCGCAATCTTCAGCTACAGCATATATAGATAACTGCCTATTTACAGTATCAGGAATAACGCTAGGCAAACGACTAACAGTCTTTATGTCTCGCACTAATCCTTCATATTGAACATCAATGTAACCCAGTATAGGAACTGGGATATCATCAAGGAACAAATTGACTTCCTTTTGATAGGAAACTGGTTCACCCATTTCTTGATAATAGGGTATAGCTATATCAAGATATCTAGGTATTAATTCTCTTTCTTTGCTTAATTTATCTAAATTAATATTTGTATTTTGTTTATGATAATTGTACAAGCCATCATATCTAGCAATAGAATTAGCAATTATTTTTTTATTTGATTTATTTGAAGTAAGTGCTTCTCCTATGCCTTCATCAACTACTGTTCCTCGCCACATAGCAGGATTACTAGCACCCTTATGATTGTATAGATATCTCATAATAAACATACATGGGTCTTGTATGTAAGTATTAATAGATGATGCTGATAGATGTGTTATATCATGCGTTTCAAATGGATTATTACTATTCATTTTATTTTCCTCCCCTTTTGGGGTGTTCAACTTAATAATTATTCAGTATAATTCATATTTGGAATAATTAAAAGATTTTTTTATGAAACTTAAAGAATACTTAGAAATACAAGAACATACACAAATGTCATTTATTGATGAGATTGAAATGGCAAAAGGAATAAAAGTTCCACAGGGTACTTTAGCTAAATGGATATTGGGAGCTCGTATTCCAAGAAAAAAAGATATGCTTTTGCTTTATGAAGTTACTGAAGGTAAAGTACAACCAAACGATTTTTATGATGTAACACCACCTATTTGGAGTAGAGACTAATGGAATTTAAAACCACTTTAACAAAAGTTGAAAAAATAATACCTTATGAAAACAACCCAAGGTTAAATGAAAAAACTGTGCAAAGGGTTGCTGAAAGCATTAAGAACTTTGGATGGCAAGTACCAATAGTTGTAGATGAAGATATGGTTATTCTTGCAGGTCATTCAAGAATAAAAGCAGCCAAGTTATTAGAAATTGATGAAGTTCCAGTAAAAATAGCTTCAGGGTTATCTGAAGAACAAAAAACTGCTTTTAGAATTATGGATAATAAAGCACAAGATTTTTCAGAATGGGATTCTGAATCTTTGTCATTAGAGTTTAATAAATTAGTTGAAGGCGATTTTGATTTAAAATTAACAGGATTTGATTTTGATGAAATACAAAAAATCACAAAAGAAAATTTTTTAAAATTTGATGAACCTGATGTTGATGAAGAATTTGAAAGCCTAAACATAAGCTCAGATTTTGATATACCTGAAACAAACATAAAACAATTTATGCTTTTATATGATATTGAAACTCTGGAAGAATTTAAAAGTATGTTGATGAATCTTAAAGAAAAATATAAAGTAGATAATTATTCAGATATAGTTTTTACAGCAGTTAAAAAAGAACATGAAAGAAGTACCTAAATATTATTTGAAACCCAAATTAACAAAAGAAGAAGCCAATGATTTAAAAGGTCGTTATGCTACAGATGATGATTATTCTATTTTAATTAATGATGATTGTAATGCTTATACCGAAGATGGCGAACCATTATTCTTTTTTAGAAAAGGTAAGATACCCAAAAAAGTATGTGAAACTGCTTATTATAATCTAAGAGGGGCAGCAACTAAATCAGAAAATAGAGGTACAGCAGCAGGTCCTCTAGATAGTGATGACCAAGTTGGACATAAAACTATTTCTAGGCACAGATACAGAGAAATAAAACAAGACGGCACATTAAGTAAGGTCATGCGTGCTAAAAAAGTTAATTCAGGTATCGCAGGTTATTTTGATAGAAACACAAGGTTTCCTTATTGTAGACAAACTGCATTCACTGAAAAAAATAGAGAATTATTTAGTAACTCAATACCTTTTTTAAAATATATCAGTCATATGTTTGAAGAAGCGTGTCCTGAAAGATATGAAGCACAAAAAAAAGTTGTAGACCAAAGTAGCAAAGATTTTATTATTACTGATACAGTTTTTAGCACAGTAACAGTCAATAAAAATTTTCAAACTGCTTATCACACAGATGCAGGTGACTTGAAAGAAGGTTTAGGAAATTTAGCAGTTTTAAGTGCAGGTAAGTATGAAGGCGGATATACAGTTATGCCAAGGTATGATTGTGCTTTTGATTTAAGTAGTGGTGATGTTTGTTATTTTGACGTGCATGAAGTTCATGGAAATACAAAAATGACATCTAAAGCACCATTTGAAAGGATTTCAGTTGTTTGTTATTACAGAGAAAATATAAAACATTGCGGAACCATGCAACAAGAGCTTGACAGGGCTAAAAATAGAAAAGAAGGGGATAAAATTAATTGAACATTGCTGTTATAAGCGGTGGATTTGACCCTGTACATTCAGGACATATTTCATTAATAGAAGAAGCGTCAAAGAAAGGCAATATACTTATAATTTTGTTAAATGATGATGATTGGTTAATAAATAAAAAGGGTAAAGCGTTTATGCCTTTTTCTGAAAGAAAAAAAATATTAGAGTCTATAAAAAATGTTGACCAAGTTATTAAAAATGAAAATGATGAACACGGAACAGCAATTAATGGGCTTGAAGAAATAAAAAGAAGATACCCTGAAGATAATATTTTATTTTGTAATGGCGGAGACAGAAACAATAACAATGTTCCTGAAATATTAGTATCAGGTATAAAATTATTATCAGGTATTGGCGGTAATGTAAAACAAAATTCATCATCTTGGATTCTCAAAGATTGGAAATACGATAAATACGATAAAGTATGGGGAGAATATTTTAATTTATACGAAGATGATGGTGTCAAAGTTAAAGAATTAATTGTTGAACCTTACAAGGGTATGAGTTATCAAAAACATGATAAACGTTCAGAAATATGGTTAGTCAGTCAAGGTAAGTGCGATATCTTTCATAATCAAAACAATGTAGATGATGAAAAATTAACCTTGCATAAACATGACTATTTTATCGTACCAGTAGGAACATGGCACCAAATAACTAATCCATATAGCGTAGTATGTAAAATCATTGAAATACAATATGGTGCAAAATGCACAGAAGATGACATTTTCAGGAGAAATTATTATGAAGATATTCATACCGACTAAAAGCAGAGTAGATAACCAAAGAACCCTTAAGTTTATGCCTGAAGACTTAAGGGAACAATGCGTTCTTGTGGTAGATAAAAACGAAGCTGATGATTATAGAAAAGTGCATAAAAACTTACTTGTTGTTCCAAGTCATCTAAAAGGTATTTCAGCAGTGAGAAAATATATATGGGACACAAGTGATGACCCAAGAATATGTATGCTTGATGATGATTTAAAATTTCATATTCGTTCAGGTGATGGTCATAAGTTAAGAAACTGTGAACCAAACGAATATTACAAAATATTTGAATTACTTGATAGATATATGGACATGGGTTATGGGCATTGCGGTATAAGTGATAGAAATGGTAACAATAGAAAAGTAGGAAATAGTGTTGAAGAACTTTTTGAGGAAAATACAAGATATATCAGAGTGTTGGCTTATGACTTAAATATATGTAAAGGCAGGGCGAAACATGGTCGTGTTGAAGTTATGGAAGATTTTGATATTGCTTTACAGTTATTAAGGAATGGCGTTCCAAATATTGTTAGTTATTTTTATGCACAAGGACAAGTACAGTCAAACGCTGATGGCGGTTGTTCAACGTATAGAACCCAAGAAGTTCAAGCAAAAGCTGCTGAAAAAATGAAACTTATGCATCCTGAATTTGTAAGAGTTGTTGAAAAAGAAACAAAAACAGCATGGGGTTGGGGTTCAAGAAAAGACGTAGTCATATCATGGAAAAAAGCATACGCTAGTTCTAGAACTTAATTATCCCAACTAGCTGTATAATCTTCCCAGTCTGCATCTTTTTCTTCATACTTAGTAAAGCCATGGGTGTTTAAATTATAAGTAAATTTGGCTTCCCCAATCTTTCCATATAAACCTTGTTCTCTTATTTTTCTAGTTATAACGCTTGTTGAGTTTTCATCAAAGTCTCTGTGAACTGTTAAAACCGCGTCTGCTTGGTTATGCCAATGTGCAGCACCGCTTATATCATAAGCAGTAGGAGGGCTATAAGAACCATCATTAGATTTAGGCAATTTAGTTGGGTGTGCTATAACCCAACATATAACTTCGTATACTCTAGTAAATCTTTTGCATAAAGAAATAAAATCTCTAATATGTTCATCTTCTCTTTGGTTGCCTTGTCTTACAGCAGACACTTCATTAAAAGGGTCAATGACTAATCCTTTAACACCATGCTTGTATATAGCACTCTTAGCAATATTTAAAATTAATTCAATTGAAGGAATGCTATCTTTTGTTTCTATGAAATAAAAATGTTTATGAATAAAATCTAATCCTTTGTTTAGTTCCGCTTTTGTCATGCGGTTAGAAAAACCTTCATCAAATGATTTTCCTAAATACATCTGCACCAGTCTTCTTATATGCATTGATGTTGAATGTTCAGGTGAAAACAAAGCAAAAGACCAACCATGATTTACAGCAAGTTTTAACAAGCATTGGTCAAGAAAAGCAGATTTACCATGATTGGGAATACCTGTTATAACTGTAAACGTACCAGTCATTGGTTTATAAATGTCATCAAGACCTTCTAAGCCTATCTCTGTTGGCTTTTCATAATTACCTTCATATAAATCATTCACTTGTGCAAAATAATCTCTTGCAGTGTATAAGCCGTCTATAGGATAAGGTTCAGCGTTGTCTATAATTTCTTTAAGTTTTAAAGCACCATGTTTTATTAATACTTCATTGGCGTCTTTACAATTATCAGGTATGCGTACAAACCAACATAAGTCTTTGCCAAACCTGTGTAATAGTTCTTTGTGTAATGCTTTACCGCTTTCATCATTATCTGTAAATAAAATTATTTTTTTTGCTTTAAGTTTGCAGTTTTCTAATGCTTTATATCTAGCATCTTTTTCATCGCCCTTAAACTCTTTAGGAGCACCATTGGGTAAAGTGGTGGCATTATTAAAACCACACTCAGCTAAAGATAAAACGTCCATCTCGCCTTCAGTAAATATAACTGTTTCTTCTTTGCATACTTTGTCATAGTTGTAGAGGATAGATTTAGTGTTAGCTGATTGTCTAAACTGTTTGTCAACAGTCCTGTATTTAATGTTTGTTAATTTTCCGTTTTCATCAAAGTATTGAAAACCAATCCAATTATTTTCATTATAGATTTTATATTCGTTTATCGTAGATTCACTTATACCTCTTTGTTTAAAAAAGTTAACCATAAAAGATTCTTGTTTCGGTTCTAATTTTGTTGGTGCAACATAAACAGGTTTTTGATAAGGTCTAAATATATTTCCAGTTTTTTTTCCACCTTTAAAATCACAGTGATGACAATTCCAAACCACCCCATCTTCATTAATAGTAACTGATAAAGGGTTATCTTTTGGATTATGAGGTGGCTGACATTGAGGACATTTAACTTTTTGATTTCCTTCTTGATGATGTTTGAGTTGTATTCTGTTTTCATTTAATGTTTGTTCTATTGTCATAATATTATCCTGCAAGGTTGTTAAGGGTTTTATCCTTAATTTGTTTATTTATAAAATCTTCATATCTGTGTTGATTGAGATACGTGGTTGGGTGTGGAATAAATTTAATTTCTGTAGATTCATTTTCTTTTGCAAATACTTTAGTTGCATAAATTATTTTTTTAAAGTCTTTATCTTTAATTTTTAAGAAACTTTTTCTAGCTTGATGTTTTCCTACTTTTCTAGGATATATTTCCCAAAATTCGTTAAAAAACTTTTCAGACTGTTCATCAATATTAGTTTTTGTATTATCTTTAGTATTGTAGGGTTCTGACACCCCCACCCTCGGGGTTTCTACACCCCTAGGGGTATCTACACCCCTACCTAATAAAATATGATATCTATTACTTGTAAAACTACCATTCTCACTTTTTCTGTGTTCAATACGCAGATAACCAAGTTCTTCAAATTCTTTAATTGCTTTTTGTATTCCTTTAGTGTCTTTTAATCCTATCATCTTAGCTATATGTCCATAAGAAGGGTAACAAGTTCCCTTCTCATCGGCATAATTACTTAGTATGACTAGTATCAGTTTTTTTGTTGGTGTAAGACCATCAACTTTCAAGGCGTGGTTAAGATATTCAATTGACATTTATTTCTCCAGTTTCAACGTAGATTCAATGATAATTTATTTTAAATAATTAATAAACCCTTTTTGGAATACTATTTATTTCTTACATCTCTTGCGTATGCAATTTTATTTTCTACACCTTCTTCATAATATTCATCTTTAGTGATATCAGTTTTGACTTGTCTTAAATTTGAAAAAGGAAAGTCTTTAGCAATGTAAGATTCAAATAACCAACCTGCACCATTGAACGCTTTAAAATCACCGTGAGAGCCAATAAAAAAACAATCAACACCAAACTCTACTTGTAATTTTGGCGTTATCCAGTAGGTGTCAAATTTTCCTCTAACAGGTGTTAAAGGTATTTCATGTGATTCAAAATATTCTTTAATTTTATCGTAAGAAAGTTTATTAGCAGAACGCAGTTCAATCTTCCATACGTTTTTCATTACCATTTCATTTATCATAAATACTCCTTAGTTAGTTCTTCTGAAATATGTTCAATATAATCTTCATCATATTCCCAATCTATATTATTTTTTTCATCAACATAAGCGTATTCCCTCCTTATATAAGCATCATTATTAGTTTGTATACTTAACTCTAGTGCTTGTTTTCTTGCGATGTGTATATCTTCTATGTAATCAGTGGTCACAAAAGCATTTGAGTAACCATCGTGTGATTCGTAATCTTTTTTTGACAGGTTTACTCCAAACTTTTCTAATTCTCTTGTTCTAGCTTTTTCATAATTTTCATCAAATTTATCTTGACTGTAATAATCAATGAAATATCTAAATATGTTATAAAACCTGTCCTTTTCTTTTATCGCTTGATATATTTTTTCAACTTGCTTCTGTACATACTTAGGCAAATCTTTAGAATTATCAATAGGGTAAATTTGTATGTAATCACAGTCGTTTTCACTTAACCAATGTAAGACTTCAACACTAAAAGAATTATCATGTTTGTTATTATTAATATCTTGTATGACTTTATCAGTTTGTTTTAAATCCCAATGCCAAACATCATCACCTTCTTGAGTGTAAACATAAAATTCATATTTCATTATTTAACTCCTTTAAAGTTTTTTGCATTTGCATTTTGCTTTGTAGTTGGCTCGTAGTCATAAACAGTAACTTCACCTAGATTACCAACCCAACCAATCATCATATTGTTAAGGTCATATATTAACCACCCACCCATTCTTTCAGAGCAGTAATCTTCACTTGGCACTTTGTCATATCCATCTACTAGCCTAGTTGCTTTTAGTAGAAACTTTTTCTTAGCTTCTTGGAACGTGTACGTTTGTCTTGTTGTAATTGTTTTCATTTTATTATCCTTAAAATAATTCATAATTGATATTAATAAGGCTTTCTTCTGCTTTTGTTATATCAGCATAAGTAAAAGCATATTTAACTCTTGCAGTTTGTGATAATTCTTTTTCAAATTTAGACTTAGCTTTTTCTAAGAGAACAGTTATTTCATTAAGAGTTTGTAATGTTTGATTTTTTTCTTGGTTTGTCATTTTATTTTTCCTTGCTAATTAAAGCGTTTTATCAATTTATACATATAGTATTGCTCATATTTATGTAAAAGTAAACCCTTTTTGGAATAATAATTATGTTTTTTTTACTATTTATCGTAAAATTAAGCGTTTTTGGAATATTTATCTGATAATATATGAGAAATTATGGTCACTAAAACTAAACAAACAAAACTTACAGACACAAAAAAGTTAAAAATCAGAAATGATTTTGTTCATGGTATTGATGGTGAAGAAAAAAAAATATTTCCAACACTTGATGAATTGTGCAAACAATATAACGTAGCAAAAAGCACAGTCTATAGAGTTGCAAGAACTGAAGGGTGGAAAGTTCAAAAGGAACAACTACAAGCAGAATATGTAAAAGAACTTGATAAAAAACGTAGTAAAGACATGGCTAATAAATCCATGAAAACTGACGATAGAACTTTACAACTTGCTGACGCTGTATTTGTAACCATCGCACAAACATTACAACAAAATAATAACGACATACAAAATAATAAAAAAGGTTTAGCACCTAATCAGATAACGTCAATAGCACAAGCAATAGCAATTACACAAAGAGTTTCAAAACTGGCTTTAGGAGAAGCAACACATAATATAGATGCAACAATCAACGAAAACACAAACGAAGCGTTCCGAAGAGCTATGGAACTCCTTGACGAAGTTGAGGACAGCAGAGTCAGAAGCATACAATCTACGCATTAGTTGGTTAGAAACAGCAAGGGATAAACAGCTTCAACCCAAATTTATTAAACATTATATTTGGTTAATATTAGCTGGTCGTGGCTGGGGTAAAACTAGAACAGGTGCTCAAGACATTGCTCTTTATGCTCTACGTAACAACAATGTAAATTGTGCTGTTGTTGCTCCAACACATGGAGATTTAAGACGTGTTTGTTTTGGCGGTCAATCAGGTTTACTTTCTATCATACCCAAAGAATGTTTTTTAGATTCAGTTGACATGAAAGGATATTCATCAAGTACATCAGAGATAAGATTGTTTAATGGTTCTAAGATAACTGGATACGCTGCTCAAGAGCCTGATAGATTAAGGGGACCACAGTTTCATAGAGCATGGTGTGACGAAGTAGCTGCATGGCGTTATCCTGAAGCCTTTGACCAATTGATGTTTGGGTTAAGACTTGGTGACAATCCACAATGCGTAATAACTACAACACCTAAACCAACTAAATTAATTAAAGAGTTAGTAGTTAGAGATGATGTACACGTAACTTCAGGTAATACTTTTGAAAACGAAGATAATTTAGCAGAAAGTGCTTTGACAATGTTAAAAGATAAATATGAAGGTACGACTTTAGGCAGACAAGAATTATATGCAGAGATTATTGACAATCTTGATGGTGCTTTGTGGAATACTGATTTGATTGATGAAGCAAGAATGAGTGATGATACTGAAAAGGAACTAACACAAATAATAGTAGCTATAGACCCTGCTGTTACAGCTAATGCAGATTCTGATGAAACTGGTATAGTAGTAGTAGGAAAAGATAGTAATAATGAATATTATGTTCTTGAAGATTTAAGTGGTAGGCACAGTGCAGATAAATGGGGTAGAATAGCTATTAATGCTTTTTATGAATGGGAAGCAGATAGAATAGTAGCTGAAGTGAACAATGGTGGCGACTTGGTAGAAAGACTTATAAGGAATATAGATTATAATGTTTCTTATAGAAGTGTAAGAGCAACAAGAGGTAAAATTCTTAGAGCAGAACCAATAGCAGCTTTGTATGAACAGAGAAGGGTACACCATATAGGTATATTCCCTGAGTTAGAATCGCAAATGTGCAGTTATACTGGCGAAACAAATAGTTCACCTGATAGGTTAGATGCTTTAGTATGGGGATTGACCGAACTAAGTAAATCTAAAGGACAAGTAAACTGGAGAATAAGCTGATGGCACAACAAACATTTTTTCAAAGACTTTTTAACATACAACCTGCACAAGAACAAAAGAACTCAAATATGATGGGTTATTTTGGAGTAGGCACAGAAGAACCTAAAAACTACAAATATCAAGACTTAGCAAAAGAAGGATATTTAAAGAACGCAATCGTTTACAGATGTGTAAATGAAATATCTAAAGGTGCAAGTGCTGTGCCTTTTATTGTTAAAGCAGGAGAACAAATAATTGAACAACATCCACTTATTGACTTACTTAACAGACCCAATCCTTTACAGTCCTACTCAGAGTTTTTTAACTCCTTATTTGGTTATGTGTTGCTTAGTGGTAATGCTTACATTCTTAAAGTAGGTGGTGTTACTGGAACACCTAAAGAATTACATCAATTAAGACCTGACAGAATTAATATCAAAGGAAGCGGTAATGCTATTCCTGATAAATACGAATATGTCATAAATGGAAAAATACAAAAAGTATATGAAGTTGACCAAGAAAATGGTTTTAGTGAAGTTAAGCATGTAAAACTTTGGAATCCTTTAGATGATTATTATGGATTAAGTCCAATGAGTGCTGCTGCTGTTGAAGTAGACCAGTTTAATATGGCTAGTAAACATAATGTCAATTTATTGCAGAATGGTGCAAGACCAAGTGGTGCTGTAATATTTAAACCACAAGATGATTCAGGATTTGCAGTTAACCTTACAGAATCACAAAGACAACAATTACTAACAGACCTAAACAACCGATTTAGTGGTGCAGGTAATGCAGGTAGACCTATGCTTCTTGAAGGTGACTTTGACTGGAAAGAAATGGGTTTAAGTCCAAAAGATATGGATTTCCATGCATTAAAGAATATGGCAACCACTGATATAGCTTTGTGTTTTGGTGTTCCAAGTCAATTAGTTGGTGTTCCTGATTCACAAACTTATTCTAATATAGCTGAAGCAAGACTTGCTTTATATGAAGAAACAATTATCCCACATTTAAGAAAGATATCATCAGACCTGAATGAATGGTTAGTGCCTATGTTTGATGAAAGACTATCTATTGAATTTGATATTGATTCAATACCTGCTTTAGCTGAAAGAAAAAGAAAGACGTATGAGAATGTAACATCAGCAGTTCGTGAAGGCATTATGACAAGAAACGAAGCTAGAGAGATTATTGGATTAGAACCAGTACAAGGTGCTGATGATTTATATATATCAGCCAACTTATTCCCTATAGGTGACGAAGGAGTAGAAAAACCTGAAAACCCAATCAATGAAGAAGACCTTGAAGATTATGATGAAGATGAAATAGATAAAGAGATTGATTTCTTTTTACAAGAAGAAAAAGCATTATCAGATATAAACACAATTCCTACCAGTGAAATGGCAGAAGAAGCTAAGAGAGGGCTTGAACTTAGAAAAAAGTTCAATAGGGGTGGCACTGCTGTCGGTGTTGCTCGTGCAAATCAATTAATAGCAAGAGAAAGACTATCTATATCTACAGTTAAAAGAATGTACAGTTTTTTTAGTAGACATGAAGTAGATAAAGAAGCACAAGGTTTTAGACAAGGTGAAGAAGGATATCCAAGTGCAGGAAAGATTGCATGGTTGCTTTGGGGTGGTGATTCAGGCTTTGCTTGGGCAAAAAGAAAACGTCAACAAATAATAACTGAAGAAGATAAAGAGTTTGCATTACAAGACCATGTAGAAAGCAAGGAAGATGAAAAAGCTTTATCAGGTAGTGTGAAAAAAGGATTACAAAAAAAGGTAGATGACCATAATGAAAAACATGGTGACACAAAAACTAAAAGAGCAACTCTTAGAATGTTAGAA
>Ga0070754_10001094_pt1 | contig 22432 bp, 9 predicted proteins | sample VirMetDEL_Sep_01_FD_75181 | JGI IMG/M metagenome (GOLD analysis project Ga0070754, IMG submission 75181) | Aqueous microbial communities from the Delaware River and Bay under freshwater to marine salinity gradient to study organic matter... | ecosystem: Environmental > Aquatic > Marine > Coastal... | reverse complement strand
TTGCCAAGTCACCCATACGTTGCCAAGTTGTTGGCTGTGGTGCAGTAGCTAAATTGTTAAGGTCTACGGGTTCACCTTGCCCATAGATTTCAGATATATAAGATGCCATATCCTGAGTATATACTGCGACATCATCAATTTTGCCACTAAATAATGATGCCCATCCATTATTATGTCTGCCTATCATTAATCCACTATTTGCTACTGCATTATTTGTCCAATACCTTGTGTTATCAGTACTTGATGCATCTACACCATTTATGTAAACTTTACCTTTCTCGTTTATTGGTCTTGAACTATCTCTTGTCACAAGTATATGTTGCCATACATCTTGGGTAACACTTGCAGTTGAATTCCAATAATAAGACATATTACTCACATAGACTTGTATTCTACCACTTGTATACGCAATTTGAATTTGTTGATGCCTATAATCTCCACTACTCGTACCTATTGTTATAATTTGTCTAAAACCTGTAAGTATACTTGGTTTAATCCAAAAACTAAAAGCAAAATTATCCAAACCATCTAACTCTGAATAAGTGCTTGTACCTAAAAAGTAATCATCAACTCCATCGAATAAGAATGAATTTACATTGCTGAAGCTTGGTGTAGAGCTAGTAGGAAGAGTAATTACTGTTCCTCCTTTTAATCCTAATTTTTTATTAAAATTTATATTTGTAGACATACATTAAGGTATAGTTACATATATGATTAGGAACTCTGCCCCAGGGTTTGTTGCGCTATAATATATATCACTTAATGTAGCATTTACAGCTCCCGCGTCAAATGAAATTGTTTCTCCTTCTTTCAGTTGAACAGTAGATGCTGCTGATGTTCCAATTAATCCGAATGCTGTTCCAGTGTTCGCTATAGATATAGAGCATGCTGAACTTATGGTTCCCGTGGGGTCTATATCATTAGAATCCACTCTTAAAAACGTTGGGTCTTTTTGTACTCCAGCTTGATCTCTAGCGATTACAACAGATACTGAAGCAGTAGATTCTAAAAACCCTAATGGAGCATTTACATCTACACCTACATCGCTTTGATCACTAGCTATAACTACAGGGATTGAAGTAGCCATTGGCTTTTGTCCTAGCGGAGCTGTCCAGCCTTCAACTGTTACATTGGTGCTAGGGTTGTCAGTGTGCATCCAGTCGGATATAGCCTCGATTGCGACATTAACACCTGAACCTGTATTTAACCAAGTTGCCTGGTTGCTTATATTTTTCATTTTTAAAACTAAAGGATTGTCCTTGTCGTCTGTAATGAAATTAATAACAACTGCAAAGTCGTTGTTTGAATCTGATACGGGAGATATGCTTTTTATTGTTGCATATTTGTAATACTCTACTTTAGAGCCTCTTTCTATTTTTAGTTGATTAAAACTATCTGATACTTGTATTGACATTTTTTCTAATTATTAAACTTTTCTTATTGACATTCTACAGAAATCACTTCCACTTGGAAGATATACATAACTCGTTCCTGTTGTGTTTATTATCTTAAGGCAAACCTTGTCTCCTGCTGTTACTTGATACCCTCCTATAGAGCCAGAAATATATGCGTGAGACTGTATATTAACAGACGAGTATGTGCTGCAAACGTAAACATCTTCACCAGTGTCTGTTACTAAGGCTACTTGAATCATTCCTGCAGAACCAGAACTAAACCATCCACTCCCAGTATTTATTGACAGCTTAACAGAGAATGATAAATCATATCTACCTGTGGTTGGACAAGTCCAAATACCAGTAGCAGGAGAGTACGCATTGTCATCATCATATACTATCGGCATCGTTTGTATAGATGCAGCAGCCCAAAGGTCTCCTGTTCCTGGAGTTATACTTGCTACGGCTTGAGGAGCTGAAGATTCAGACAATAATCCGTGGGGCGTAATATTTAAGTAGTCGTTTATTACTGAAACCTCGCTAGCGGTGTTTGTAATATATAATTCTAAAAGACCTAAGACATCACATAGACTAGCTCCACATGGAATAGTAATGGCACTTAGCGATGTGCAGTCAAAGGTTGTTATATCTGAAGCCTTGTTCGGACAATTATCCGAGCAATGACAGTTTTTTTTGCTTCCGCATGTAGTGCAGCTCATATCTTTAACAGTTACAGTTTTTGTATAAATTCTCAATTAGACATTCTTCTTGTTCTTCGCATAAAACCCCGTAAGGTAAGCAACTTAAAGTGTCTATTATTAAATGCTTTCGGAAAAGGTCTTGCCAATCCCCACCGCATTGTAGTCCAAAGACTTCCTTACTTCTTATGTATGACGTTTCATCCACAAGTATGGCTCTTTGTTTTCGTATAAAGTTAGTGAATCTAGGCGTATAGTAATCGCAACAATCAAAACACTCAACTCCTTTTATTTGTATAACCTTTCCTGGATCAGGGTTTAACACGGTTGGAACTGCTGTATAAAATGCGTAAGGGCACTCACCATCAGCGGTACTTATATAGTCTTCGTCTGAAAAACTAGCACCAACAACCCAAGCAGAGCCATTAAAGTAAATATACAAGTCCCTACTACCATCGTTGAAAACGTAATACTGAACACCGTTGTGTCCTAGTATATTTCCGTGTTCGTCTTTTTGAACAAATGCAGAGTAATTAGACTCAACAGATGTATTTTCTTTTATGCTTATGCTTAACTCCTCATCACAGCATCCGCAATCTACTTTATCTACTTCTCCTGTATAGCCTTGAGGCCCTGTAGGAAATGTTCCGACTCTAGGAGGAGCTGCGTCAGTAATAACAGGTTGAAATGGCCCGTTTGCACAACTTAAAGTAGCATCTTCTAGATATCCTAAAAGAGTCATGTCAACAGAGAGCCCTATACCAGTGTACACCTGTTCTAAAGGAAATGGTATCGTCTCTAGAGTGTATGTCCCTAGTATTACAAAGAGCCATCTGTTACTTGAAATACCATTTCCCTCTTGCATGTTAAGGTTATTACCCCAATATACAATACAATTGTTCCAAAAGGCTGGCACTCCAGGTTGATAATCATTTGTGTTAAACCTGTACAACTTTTTACCGTTGTAAAAATCTCCTTGCCATTCAATGCCTCCTGTTCCTATTCCTGCAAACTCAAGCTCTAGAGTATTACAAGATAAATCTAAATCACATTCTGTATCTGGGCATAAAGCATCTGTTGTGTATGTTCCAAAAAGAAATGAAGTATCTGGAAGATATAATACAGGATCTGTATGTCTTAACTCCCATCTTCCAATGGCAGAGTTGTATGACATGTTTAATACTCCCGTAGGAAATACCGTGCCCGATTCAAATTGATAAATGGTATTACCAGCGCCATCATCGTATCCTGTACCCTCTAAGGTATCTACAACAGCTCCTGAAGAGTCCTTTAGCTTCAGTATTATACCGCAAGCACACTCTGTACCATTATCACAACTTATATTTTTATCGCAGCTACAACCCATTATTTACAACAACATAATGATTTCAAAATATCTACATGCTTCTGTGCGTTTATCCAATCAAAACCACAAGCAGCGAACTCAAGACCATCCATTACTACTCTCATCTTCATAGCCTTCATAAAGTCTTTATTATCACACATGTCCTTGCAAGGATTCTTTTGCATTCCACAAAATGCCTCAGCAACAGCCTTGCGATAACAATCGTCAATAGATATGCAAGTAACAACAATTGTTTGCGTTGTGCAATATCTTGTATCGCTACAAGCTCCTGGGTCTGTGTATTCTTCCCAATAAGCAAAATCTGTGTCAGTAGCAGGATCAGTATTTGTTGAGTTTGCTATAGACTTGTAAAGTTTTCCGTTTCTTAAAACAATGGTTTGTACATTCTTAATGTAAGCAACAGTTGATGACCAATCAGGGTAAGTGCAAAGCCTAACTTGATATAATCCATCCTCGTCTGTATCTGTAAAGTTGTAAGTAAACTTATTGTTAGAAGCAGAGTATGCAGGAATAATTTTATCCGCAGAAGCCACATCTGACGTAGCCATTACATAAACACCTCCATCTGGTTTTGTTATTGTAATTGTTCTGCTAGTAAACAAAGATGCAGCATGCCCATCCATGTCATTTGTAGTGTAGTTAGACGAATCTTGAAACGATATACTTGAGCAATCGCATGATAACTCTAAAGAGCTACACTTGTCACTATCTAGTAGTGATGCTTTAAACGGTTTTGTAATTGGTACTGCCATTGTTTATTTTCTTATTACAAATTTAAAAATTTATCTCCTCTCTTTTTTTTTACTACTTAATTCTCTTTATAAGTCTTATCCTTGTTAGATTTATCTTTGTATGTCTTTTCTTCATAGGTGTGTCTTTTGTATACATCTTTAACAGGAGTTACTTCGTGCATATACTCTTCTCCACCTTCTATCCACATCTTAGACATCTGCTCAAATAATACGTCATCTTTTCCATAATCGTAAGCAGGCTGTAGATATCTGTCTTGCCAATTCATAGTTTTATTCAGTATCTTTCTCCAATCTTTTTTATCTGCAACCATTAAATCATAAAGTTCAACAAGTTGAGTTACATTTTTCTCTGCGCCAATGTATCCAGCTATGTTTTCGATGGTACTTAATTCTTCGCTTTTTGAATTTCTATCCTTACCTCCCAATAATGTCTCTACAGAACTGTTTGTCATTTTGTCAAGAACTTTCAGTATAGGCACACTATTAAAGTAATCTCTATCTCTGGCTACATTCAAGAAATGATCCGAAAGAATACCTCCATATCCATAACCCTGTAATAATGATTGAGCATTATCTGCTATCCAGTCGTAAGCGTGTCTAGCAAAAACTTTATCTTCATCATCTCTTTCTACAGCGGCCATATCAACCGTTCCTGTGAGAGATAAAGCACTCATAACAAATCCAGTAGTAACAGCAGTAAATAGCATGGGGCTAAATATTCCAAAGTAAATGAAGTCTGCAGCTATTTGAGCTTTTTCTTTCTTGCTTTTCTTAGTTCCATCAAACATAGCATTTACAGCTCTCATTGTTTTTTTAGCAGCAGCACTTTGACTCGTTCTATACATACCAGCCATTCTGAATATAACCTGCTTTTGAGCTGCCGAAAGGTTGTCTACCTGTGTTGTTTGTTGAGATTGAGTTGCTTCTATTTGAAATATCTCTATGGCTCTAGTTTTTGCCTCCTCATGAGACATGCCTTCTTTCTTGAATTTTTTGTACATATTCACTGCAAAAGTCATACCTCCTCCAGGGCCAAACAAAACGCCCGCCATGTCTCCCATTCTTGTAGTTATGAGTAGAGGGTTAGAGGCTGAAGATATTGCCTTAGAAGGCATCGTTAACAATTCATCAAATAAACTGCTATTGTTCTTTTTTGCAAACTCTTGAGCGTTTCTTAAATCTATATCTAACGAACTACCCCCACCTAACCATCTTTCTGTAACAAACGCAGACTTCATTAACGACATTTCAAAATCTCTAGTTTGTGAATTTACCAATCCAAATGTAGCTGCAAATGGGTTATTAGTGGGAACCATGCCTATAAATAATCCTGGATTATCTCCTTTTAATCCGTATTTTATACCTGCATTCCAAAAGTGCATAAAGGAAGTTGCTTGTTTAGCAATCTGTTGAGGCTTAAAAGATAATGTTCCTACTACGCCTACTGAATTAATCAAGCTAGCAATAATAGGTATTTGTCCCATCATATTTGCCTCTCCAGATATAGAATCAGAAAGTGCATTTTTAAGTTTATTAAACGCATTACTACCCATGTTTTCCTCCATGATATCGGTTAAATTCTGATTTCCGTAAAGAGCTGAAACAGAGTTTATTATATCACTAAAGTTTTTGTACCTTGTATTCTGCTTGTTATAGTCTGCAAAAATTTCACTAGCCCCTTTATCTAGGTTAAGGTTTCCTTTTCCTGTTTTTGTTTGAAAAGAGCCTGGGTTTAAATTCATAGATACCTGAGATCCAGCTCCAGACGTTATTAAATCCATTATGGATTGCTCTTGTTTAGATTCATCATTGGTGAGTTCAGCAGATGTCGGGTAATATATTTGCTCTTTTTCTGATTCAAACTTCATACCTTCTGTGTACTTTTCGTATGACTCTTCATACAGCTCCCTTGCCCTTGTGTTATAGAAGTCCATCAAGTAATCAGCGTACTGCTCTAGTTTTGATCCTCTAGTGACAGTAGCCACTTCGCCTGTCTCTTCATCTATATACTCTTCAGTTGTAGATCCTTCAAAGTTTTTAACATACTCTACAATAGCATCAACATCTACCCCTTGATTCTCAAGTCTGTCCCTGTCTGCAGGATTTCTTGACATATTGTATATATGAACAACTTGATCGTTTGTAGGTACTCTTCTTTCTCTGGACCCTAGAACGTCTTCGGATAAATCTGCTTGAGTTCTTAGGATTTTTGGAATTTTAGCGAAACCTCCAAAAAGCATTATTCTAAAAGCTTCCTCTCCTTTCTTTAAGGCTTTATCAAGTGAACCTTTACCAAATATTTCTTCAAGTTTAGCTTTATGCTCTTGAGATATTTCATAGGTTTGTTGTTGAGTTCTAGCAAACGCTATTGGCATTTTTTCTGCTATGTTCTTATTTATAAAATCTTTAAGATAGTTGTTTCCCTTTCTTGACCCTATAACTGGACCACTATAAGCCTTTATCAATAAACCATATACATCCATTGATGCAGTAAAAGGATTAGCTCTGCCTGCTAAACCTCTAGACCTCACCTTGCTTTTTTGTGAAGGTGTCTGAGAGTAGAAAGCACCAAAGTCATCAGCGTTATAATCTATGTTTCCTTCAAGCCCTTCAAATGAAATCATATTATCCACAACAACGTCATTAAAAAACTTCAATGACTCCGCTATTTGTTCTTTAGACATGCTTTCTTCAAAAAAGTGAGGGTTCAGTTTCTTGAAGTTAGCTAACGCTTCTGCTTCATTTTCCTTGAAATCTGTTTTAGTGTAATACTTTCCACCTATAATAACAAAGTTGCCTCTTGTGTTAAGATGCTTCTTTAAATCAGATATGCTTTTGACATTTTTATTTTTTCTTTCTAAAGCCAAAGAATCAAAGCCCAATATAATTTCACCTTGAGCTTTTCTCTTAGCTGAATGTAAAAGTTTCTGAGCTGCTTTAAAATCTGTTTTACCTTCATTTATGATACCATCTAAAACTTCGTTAAATTCCTTTATCTCGTCTAAGTTCATTTCAGAAATAGCATCCATACCTCCTAATTGAGATATGTAAGATTTAATCGAGTCAACCGTATACGCATCAACTTTAGCTTTTCTTCTGCCTCCCTTCTTTCTAGTAAGGGCTTTTCTTAAGTTGGTTGGAGATATTCTGCTTTTTAATTTTTTTCTAGCCTCTGTTAGCTTTTGACCAGCCTTTTTAGCTACCATATCATCAACCTTGTCAAATGCTTTTTCTAAACTTTCAGCTGTTTTTGCTTGTTGGACTGTAGTAACTAAACTCTTAACCTCTGAAGCTGTATACTTAACCCCTGTGGGTATGTTTTGCTTTATGTATTTTATGATTCTGGACTTAATATCATCCATAGCTTTAGAACCTTCTTTAAGGTTTTTAGCTTTTGATTTAAGTTTTAAAATCTCGTTCTTTATATCTATTTTTTCTTCGAACTTTGTTTTAGATTCTTTAGCTTTTTTAAGCATCTCATAACCTTCAGCTCTTGTTTCTTGATCCATTCCAATGGAAACCTTTTCATCAATCCTTGCTTGAAGGTTTTGCTTGAACTCTTTAGTTAATCTAGCCTTAGTTTTTCTATCTGCAGTCTTGTACGCTTCTGTTTTTTGAAACTCTTTCACTGCTTGAGAAACCGCTTTCTCAGTAGTTGCTTCTAGCTGTATAAATTCCTCAGTGTTTAAAGATTCTCTTATAGCTATCTCTATTTGAGCCATTGATGTTGCTTGTTCTTCTGCTTTTAAGTTTTTGTAATGATTTGAATTTCTATACGCATCCCTAGCTGCAGAAACTGCTTTTACCACACTGCCCCCTGCATCAACTATTTTAGCAGCAACCTCTAGTGCTGCGTTGTATAAGTTTGCTCCTGGACCAGAGTTTAGAGTTATTCCTCCTTGAGTGGCTAATATTTTGAAACTTCTTATCCCATCCCCAGGCTTTGCTTTTCTTCCTTGTTTTTTAGATCCTTTATTTACCAAGACATAGTTCCCATCAAAATCTTCAATTACCATGTCATCTTTATGCATTTGCTGTCCTAAATCTGATTTGCCAGAAATTATAACGTCTCCATCAACAAGCTCTGCAATTGCTTCTACAGCTTCTTGCTCAAAGTTGTCTGCAGCTCTAGTTGAGCTAACATCTGTAATTACAAAGTCCCCATCCTTATTGTAGTTACCAGAAATCTGACCTGTGCTTCCTGTTTCGTCATTTATGTCGTAAACAATAGAATTAGTGTCATCTGATTTAGATTGATTGTATGTAAGTGTTGCCCTTTCAGAGTCTATCTCCATAGTCCTTGGCCCTAGAAGTTGCTTTTCACGTTGTTCTATAGCCTCATTAAACAATCTTTCAGCCCTTTGTTCTATTTGTTTTTTTGAAGTAGCCCTGCCCTTTTCCTGCTTCCCGCTTTTTCTTTCTTTTCTAGCCCTCCTTGCTTGCTCTTCCTCTAGCAATTGCGCCTTTGCTCTGGCTCTTAATAATTTTTTATTTTCTTCTGAAAGGCTATTATAATCTTTTATCTGATCTTCTATAGCCGCCTCTTCTTGAGCTGTTTGCTCAGTGACTATATTTCCTTGTTCATCAGTATAGGACATTTCCCCCTGATTTTGAGCCAAAAGCGTTTGTTCTATTTCAGAGTTTATATCAGCGTCTAATCCTTTCGAAATAGCTTCTTCTTCGGAGATTAATTTTTTAGCCTCCTGAACATCTTCATTTAATTGATTAGAGTATTCTTCTATGGCTTTCACATCTCCCTCGACATCAAAAACTTCATTTACTTCTTTTGATTGATTTTGAGCATTGTCTTTACCTAAAGATAGTATCTTCTGATAAACAAGATATGGCTTTATTGTTTTCCCGTTTGCGTTCTTGCTCATGTCCCTGACCTGTTGTTGTTGTTCATCCGTTAGGGTATTGAATACATCTAAAACGTTAGACTCAGAAGTTCCTTCTACAAAATCACCATCCTCTCCTCTTTTCTGTAAATTATTTACTATATCATCAGATTGAAATTCTATATTCCAAACTTTTCGAGTTTTCTTTTGTTTGTTAAACTGCTCATAAGGGTCTACTTGTTCTTCTTGAACCAGTCCACTATCGCCAGTCTTTTCTTTGCCTTTTTCTTCGACAGGTTTGGTTTCGACAGATTCTTCCCCGACTTGCTTTTCACTTGATACCCTTTCTTCGTTTTTACTATCATCTTCTTTTGTTTCTTTAGAGGTTGTGGCATTGGCAGCATTTACAGCGTTTTGAGTATATTCTTTTCTTGCTAATTCTGCTTCTTTGACTGCCGCATCATGCTGGCCTTTAATTTGTTTGGTTATTTTATCATATACTTGAAACTGCTCTTCGTTTAAGTTTGATATAGCGTCTCCTAAACCTCCTTTAGCTCCTATACCAAAAGCAAGACCCATTACGAATGTTGATACAGCGAATCTTAATTTTTGATCTAAAGTTCCAAATCTTTGATCTAGTACCTTGAAAAAATCTCTACCGTTCTCACTATCCTCCCATGCGTGAGTTAACTCCTCTCCTGTTTCTTGTAAAAACTCAGCAGTACCCCAACCAGCAAGTCTTGAAAGAGTGTTTAATGTTTTCATAATACTAGATGAATCTGAACCAAAAACTCCTCTCATGTATGCTTGATATTGACCCTTCGTCATTCCAGCTGCTTTTCTAGTAAGGAAAGGAAGTCCTTTTACAAACCCTTGAGAAAGCAATCCACCTGCAAAACCTGCGGAAAAAGTAAGTTCTTTACCAACTTTTTCATCATTAAATATAGTACCAGTAATCTTGAACTGCGTACCGTAGGCTAGTGATGGTCCTATCAAATGTTTAGTCAATCTGTTTCTAGACATAACAGCATTGTATTTCTTTTGATATTTTTTTACGCTTTTAGCTACTATGCTTTTAAACTTTTTAGGTGACTTTCTTATTAACCTTTCCGTTCCTATTACACCTCTGTATCCTAGTTTTGTCCAGCTGTTTGCCTTGTTAAACAAGTAGATAATACCTAAGGTGACACCAAGAGTATTTCCCCAAAAGTCTCTGTCTCCAATACTATCTTCTCTCATAGCCCAGCCAACATTAGCAGAAAATTCTTCGCTAGCATCTGAAGTTAATTCCATCTTACCTTCAACTTTTTTGCTTTCTTGCATTTTGTTTATTTGAGCAGCTATGTCTCTAAGCTGTTGCTTAGGAGAAGAAGATATATTTACCACTCTTCCTTTACCCATCATAAGGGAACCTGCAGCTTTGGAAGTGTGAGGAAATGCAAACTCAAATATACCTCCCCATAACGAGTTAAAGAACCCATTTATTTCAGCCTTAGTTGATTGTGTATTGTTTAGATATATAGGTGTCAATAGTCTAAGATTATACACTAACTGGTAATATTCTTTTTCAGCTGGAGACAGGTCTGTAAAGAACAAGTCTTTCAGCTTGTCTAATCTTATTTCTATAGCACTAGAAATGCTTTCTCCAGATAAGTTTAATTTTTGCTCTAGACCAAGCCTTCTTTGATTCATTTGTTCAAACATCATGTCGAACTTATCCTTTGATGAGAAACCCTCTCCAGAAGGAATTGCAGCTACGTATGATTTTATTTGATCGCCATTTTCAGATAGACCATCAATAATAGATTGAGGGTTGGTTCTAAAAAAACCAAGAGAAGAGGACTCGTTCTCTTCTAACTCAGATATTAACTTGTTTTTTGTTCTGTTTAGTATTTCAATCCTAAGCTTAAGTTCTGCTTTTTGATTTTCGTCTAATTCAAGGTCTTCTGGTATGTCGGCATAAGAGCCTCCAGCTTCACGATAGTTGTCTAATATAGCATCATCATACTTATAATCTTCGTAGTATATTGATTCAAGAAAAGGTATAGCCTTATTTATGTTGTCAATCTTTGATTTTATTTCTGATTTTTCATTTACAAAATCAACAGATTTTTGTCTTAAATATTGCTCTGACTGTTCTTCTAAGGATTTTATTTTTTCTTCTGTTGCGGAACCAATATAATCCCAACCCATAGAAACATCTCCTTCTCTGCTTGCGTTTAATTCTTCTTTAAACTGAATATTATCTAGCAGTTGTTTGTTTATGTTCCAAAGATTAATGGCATCATTCAATTGCTTTGAATTACCTATGTTCCCTAAAGTCTGTAAAGTTTTTAATTTATTTGCAAACATATATTGAGAGACAGTCATCCCAGATTCCGATATTTCTCTAATTTTATCGTTTGTTTTTTCTAAATTTTCTTTCCATACTAATATCTCTTGCTTAAGATTTTTTGTTCTTTGTATTTTTGAATCGTTATCAGAAAGATCACTAGCAAGTATAGATATGGCTTGTAACCCGAACGAGTCAAGAGCGCTATCAAAAGATTCTTTATCTATTCCTTTGTTTGCTTGCTCTTTAAACTTGTCTATGTTTAAAACAAAGTATTTTAAAGAAGATTCTGAGGATACGTAATCATTATACTCTTGTATTTCTTTTTCTAACTTGTGAGCAAAAGAAACAAAATACTCATCAACATCATTTAAGTTTACTCCAGATAAGTCTTTTGAATTAGAAATGGACTTTAGCAGGTCTGAACCTGAATAAAAATCACCTTCAGATTGATACGCTTTTAATAGCTCTAAAAAATAAGGGTCAGAGGATAAAGAAGAGCTAGACTCTGCTAGAAAAGAAGACAAAGAAGAATCATTAAATATCATTTTATATACACTAAGGTCTTTTACATTTACCTTTTCTCCCTTTCCTTCCACCTCGTAATCATCGCTTATTTTCAGAGAGCTATATAGTTTTTCGTTTTCTCTAAAAGCCATAGCACTTATAGGTGTAAATCCACCAATAGTAGTATTTATGGTTTGGTCATCATAGCTAGATGATTCGTATAAAGCTTTTTTTCTTGTATCTGTTATAGGGTTTCCGCTGCTATCTATCCAAGAATATCTACCCTGACCATCGTCTACTTTTCTCGCATAATCATTTCCTAAGAAATATATACCTGGAGTTTTAGGAGGTGAAAAAGTATTGTTTTCAGACAGGTAGCCCATACCTCTGTACTTAGATACCTCATAATCGCTTAAAGGAAAAGTCATATCATCTAAGACTTGTTTTTTTACTTGCTTTGGTGCAAAGTTGAAATCTTGAAAGAATGTTCTGTCAACCCTATCTTTTGCAGCTTCTAAATCATAAGGATTGGGTGTAAATAAAAATTCATTAGACAAGTCAAATTTAACTCTTTCTTTTTCTATTGCTTCATTTAAAACACCACCATAAAGCTGGTATACCTGAGCTTCTGCTCTCTCAATTTCAGAAGTAGTAAATCCTCTTTCATCTAAATCTATACCAAGCCTGTCAGTAAATTCATCTACGAAATCAAATATAGGTTCTGTTTTAAAATCATCTGAATCTATTAATCTATCAACATTTGAATCTATAACGTTATTTGCTGTTTTCTTTAAAAAAGATTGAACCTTATTTTCAAAAGACTGAACTAAATCGTATATAGTTTTCTCTAGATAGTCTTTAGATTTTTTAGTAAATATAGACTCTATTTCTATGTCCACTACATCACTATACTTTACTTCTTTAAGTTCTAAGTCAGATCCTATGTTAAACTTGTCTAGAGTTTTTGTAAGTAGCCCTGTCGGCTCATCTCTACCCTCTGTTACTCTATACCACTTTCCATCTTTCTTTGCAAAGTTCTTCCCATTCCACTGATACTCTCCATCTGGCTTTGCTTGGTACTTTTCTTTTCTGTCCTTAACTCTTTCATCAAGATCAGATACTTTATCTCCTGAATAATTAAAGTTTCTATACCCAGGAACAGCTACCTCTGGTACATCTTCTTTTGCTACTACTATTTCTTCTTCGGGTGCATATTTGTTTTTGGAGTAGTCTATGTTTATGTTTTCTCTCCCATACATAAAATCCTCTAGAAGTTGTTTAGAAGCATTATCTTCATTGAACTGAAAAAATCCATTAGACTCCAATATTCTGGAATGTCTATCATTCAACTTCATAAGCTTCTCCGTAGTCACATAAGCTCTCTTAGCCCTACTGTATCTTTCTTTGTATTTTATTTGCTGCCAGTCTCCATCTGCAGTCTTTAAATATCTCTTACCTTTAAATGTGTAATATCCTGGTTCAGCTTCTTCTGACTCTCCTTTAAGTCTATTTTTTTCAGATTCAGGAATAACCCTGTCTCTTTTTATAGGCTTGCCATCAAATGTAAAAAACTCTTGATCCTCTCTTTTAAAAAAGTTATTGTTGGTATTTACATCCTTAGTTGTTCCATCTAACGAAGACACCATAGTCCCATCTGGCATTTCTCTAAACTCCTTATCTAGCTCTGGGTCGTATGAATACTCTTCTTCTACCCCTGTAGGAATAATTGCCCCTTTAGAAGTTTCCATAGTGAAGTCGGTAACGGAAGATACAGGAGTGCTTTCGTTTAATTCGCTTTTGTCTACAAGATCTTCTTCGCTTATCTGAGATTCTTTATTAGCTTTATTGTATATTACATCTAATACACTTTTTTCCTCTTTAGCCTCTTCTTCTTTGTATCCAGATAGTATTTTATTAGGCGTAGAGTTTTCTGCAGAAATTTCTGTTGCAGCTTCTTTCGTCTCTCCGCTCTCAATCGCATCTACCCTTTCTTCAGCGTCTTGCTCTTTATTTAGGTCTATATTTAACTGATTTTCAGCGCTAGGCTCAGATTCATTTGCTTTTCTTATGTCTTCAGCTTGCTTTGGAGATAAGTCTGTTTTTTGAGATTTACCTTTATTTTCAGATGCAACCTCTGACGTTCCACCTGTTTGAGTGTCTAAAAAATTTTTATTCATAATTTTCCCTATTAAGGATTTCTTAAATTCTTATCTGAAGTAAAGTCGTTTGACTGAATATTACTAAGATTTGTATTTATTTGTTGAGAGCCATTGAAAGGTATTGTTGTTGGCCCTTTTGAAACTAAGTAAGCGCCTCCAGTAGATTCTAACTCTCTAACTACAACTGTCTGATAATTTCCGCTAGCGTCTTTTTTCTCAAGTGTTGTTGGCTGTTCTAAAACAGGCACATACATCATTGATTTTATTTGAACTCTACTTGATTCGTTTGAATTTTTAAAATCATCAAGGCTTGAGGCATTTAAAGGAATAACAGTTCCTCCATCAACATATCCAAGCGCGTTTATGTCCTCAACAGATCTAGCATATATTTGACTTTTTGGTATGTCTCCTATATCATTATACGCTTGAAACCATTCAAGCTTACACTCGGTTCCTGTTCCAAAAGCAGTTACACCTACTTTGTTTTTAATCAAGTCCTCTATTTCTTGTCCGCTAAGTTCTTTATATCCTTGTCCAGACACGTTTACTGCAAACTTATTAGATACGTTTCCTAGACCTATAGGAAGAGGAGCTCCCTGCATGTCTAACGCTGTCCTGGTTACAGGAACTGGAGAACCATCAGGACTCATCATTCCAGTAGTTCCAGCAACACCGCCTATTGTTGTTAAGTATGCCCCAGCAATATCATCATTAGAAGAGCCTGTTGGCAATTGATTTATAACGGGAATGGTTTCTTTTTTAAGACCCCTAGTGGTTCCATCAAAGTAAGTATTAAAATACCTTGACCTGGCAGATGAACCGCCACTTCCGCTAGAAGATTGTTCCTTAGTTGTTATAGTCTCTCTTTGACCTATCTGAGCTCTAGTAAGGTCTATTAAGGCTTCTTTTTGTTTATCACTATAAACACCTTCATTGGCATTGTAGAACGCTTCTACAGCGTCTTTAATTCTTTTATCAGCTACAGTTTTCATGTACGCCTGAGTCAAAAGACCGCTACTCTTGTCTATGAACTCAGAAGGATTTTCTCCTTCAGCCCCTTGATACGTACCATCCATTAAGTTTTGTTGATCTTGAGCAGCCTCTTTTAGTAGGTTGGGCATTATTTGCGATGTGAAATCTTTTTCTGCATTTCTATATTCAAGACCCTCTCCACTAGCTATCTCTTCAAGGATCTTCATGTCTTTAAAGCTATCGAAGTCAGTCTTACCCTCTAGAAGTTCTCTCATTAATGTCGTAACCTTTGGGTCGTAATAAACATCATCTATTCCAGTCATGTTCCCTTTGCCTGATGTTTTTAGCTTTGTTAGGTGCTCTTGAAACTCATCAGCTCTTGCCAAGGCTCTATTTATAGTATTTCCAACTCTTACAGCCTCGTTCATTTTTGAGCGACCAGCAGAGGTCATTCTTCCGTTTTTAAAGTAGATGTTGTCTTTGTCTGCTTTAATTTCATCTATAAGGTCATTGGTGTAATTGTTGTACCTGTCGATGTACTGCTCTCTAACTTGAGGTAGCTTAGTCATGTCCCCTTGAGCGTTTGCTATACCTGCTTTAGTTGCGGCAGCTAAAGCTCTAGTTCTAGCATCGTACAAACCCATAGGAGCTAAAACACCAGCACCTGTATATATAGTTCTACTCCCGATTATTTCTCCAGAGCTAGTACCAACACCAATAGCTCTACCCATTTGAGGATAGTAGTCTGTTGGCTTCATAACAGGATTCATCATTTTAAAATACTCCAAATCTGAAGCTATTTGAGCGGTAGCAACTCTTCTTTTGTCTGCAGATGTCATCCCTTCTGTATTAACAGATGGTGTGGCAGAGCCTGCTCCACCCATTGCGGACCCCATTTGAAACATTTGATTTCTATCCTTTTTATTTAAGGCACTTGCGGTAGATAGCTTGTCTTCTAAAAAATCTGCAACCTCTTCACTACCAGTAATTTCAAGAGCCTTTTTTACAGCTCTTCTCTGAAGCATTTTGCCTACTTGCTTGCCCTTTCCTAGTCTTTTGACTATTTTTTTTCCGCCTCTTAATAACTGTTTTTTAGTTCTTTCTAAATTATTGTTTTTCTCAGCCTGAGCATCTTCTGATTTTTCTTGAACTGAAGATTCAATCGCTCCTCTTTTTTCATTAAAAGAAGATCTAGAATCTAATATCTGCCTCTCTTCTTCAAATCTCTTTTTATCTGCATCTTCTAGCTTATTGTAAAACTTTTCCTTAGCTTTATCTATTTTTTTTTCTTTTTTATCGAATTTTTTTGTTGGCTCTGGGAATCTTTTTTCAATCTTGTCTATTTTTTTGTCCCTTTTATCTACAAGCTTTTTTCTTGTATTTTCTCTGGCTACGTTGGGGTCTAATTTTCCTTCTAGCTTTCGAGACCTCTTTTCTAGCTTACCCGCTTTTTTTTTCATTTTATCAGAGTCTGACTCATCAGTAGTAGATAGGTTTGCATCAACATTAAGCTGTAAAGCTCTGTCGTCAATCTTTTTTTGTCTGTCAGCTATTCTTTGTCTCTTGTTTCTTTTTGCCATGGTATTTTATTATTATCCGCCTATAGCCGATATTAAGTCTGTTAAAGATTTTGTATCTATACCATTCCCTTCAGAAGAATCTTGGCTAGATCCTAATCCTGGATTTGATTTAGGGCCTATTGATGCTAGTAGGTTTTGAGCTCCTGACTGCATGTTAGCCTCTGCTCTTGCAGACATTCTATCACTTCTTAATAAAGATAAGTCTCTAGAAACGCCAGCCATTCTATTTGCCTGTTGCTGCTCTTGAGCCATAAGCGCATTTGTTTGTTGTCCGTATGTAGATGCTAAGTTTTGCATGGCTTGAGACTGTAAAGCTGCAATTTGCCCAAGATTACCTCTACCTCCAGCTTGAAACATGTTTCTACCAAATGATTTACCCATTTGACGTATAGCAGCCCTATCTGCAGATCCAGCAGTTCCTGTCTCTAACGCTCTTCTTCGTCTTCTCATATTCTGAAACATCTGTCTCTCCATTACGCTTTCTGAAGGAGGAACTAAAGCGTCTGCTTTCTTTCTCTGTATCGTTCCAGCTATAAGTTGACCAACTCCCATGTACTGACCTATCTTTCTTCCTTTTTCGGATTCCATTTTTTGACCAATAGCTTTTATAATCCCTGGACTCATAGTATTATTTTTATCAAATTTAACAATTATTTCAATTCCTTATATTGTACTGACGTTGAAGTTACAAAGAACTCCTCGTCTGTCTCGTTTACAATTTTAAAAATCATAACCCTACCTTGTTGTCTATAATAAGGGAAAAGAGTTCTCCTTGGTATATAACACTCATAACCATGGTAATCTTTTATACTTAATGGCACAGCGTCAGCATCTACCACATTGGTGTAGTTGTCCCCTACATAAGACTGATAATCGTTGTAGAAGAATATTTTACTTGGCTTGCTGTTTGAGTTTACCCTTATTCTTATAAATTCTTTTTCATATATAATTTCAGCATCAGAAACACCTGTTAGATAACACTCTATATTTTGGCCATCTATTTGATTTCCAACACCCAACTTGTATGTAGCTCCGTTCTTCATTCCGTACAGGTCGTTTCCTACATGTAAGTATTTATCATAAACATAAGAACTCTGACACTGAAGAGCTTCTTGTTGAACTCCATATATTAACGTACTGCTATTTTCCTGTCCTGGCCTATCTTGTATCGCAGACATTATATACTCTTTGTTAAGCACATTAAACCCTCCTGCCATTTTAGCGTTTATCCCTTGACCTATTATTGGATTAAACTTTCTGTTTAAGAGCTCAAAGAATCCTGTTCTTGCTATTTCTACGAGCTTGTTTCCAGAAAACGCATAAGCAGATATTCCGTTAGCAAAAAATATAGCATTTGAATATTCAGCCCAACTTCTCCATGTTTCATCTTCCATACCAATAGTCTGGTCTATCCACAATTGATTAAGGATTCCTCCTATGTCTGAGCCAACTGTAGCTAATTCATTGGCATTTATCTCATGGATAACTCTTTTATCCACAAGTAGTAAGCAAACACCGTTGTTAGTAAATGCATACAAGTTGTTACCCTTGTCGTTGGACAATGCACTCCAAGCAAACTTAATCTCACCTGTATTGTCTGATATGTCAAAGTAGTTATTAGCAGGAAAGGTTCTAATCCCTGGGGCATTTTGAATGTTTATAGGTCTTCTTAAAGACCATATAATTCTAGTACAAAACTCATTTTGCTCCTCAAATCCAACAGTAGGGATTGTGGTGTATATTACTGTTGTTTGAGATTTAGAGTAATCTAAGTTTGTGTTTGTTTCTCCCATTTGAAATCTTATACCTCCTAATGTCCAAAGATTCCACTCAAATCCAAAATCATTAAAATATTGCTCTCTTAAACTGTTATCGGATTCAAATTGGGTTCTATCGGATTCGTTTCCTGCATCCCACTTGTAAGGTCTAGGTATGTAATTTATTAATGGATAGTATTGATCACTTACGGCTTTGTCTGGGTTTTCTATATTAAAAGCAAATGAGAGATTGTATCTACTCTCTGCAGTCCACATCATTACTAATTGACGTATTAAAGCCGAAAAGTTACCAGCAGATGCGCCTTGAGAAAACTCTAAAACATTAGCATTAGAACCCTCTTCAAAGTTGGGAATACTTTGAGCTTTTTCCCATATTGGCCAAGAATCTTCACACCCGTATGACCTTAAAGGCCAGCTACAATCCATTCTAAATTCATTACTAGAAAAAAGCCAACCACCATCATTGTCAGAAGGGTCTCCATTTTTATCATAAACATTATCTATAGCTGCCCATGTGGATTCATTTATATATGTATCTCCTCCAAACACCCTAACAGGTATTCTTTTATCGTACTTTACATAAACTTTTATACCTGCTGCAGGAACAGTATAGTTTGTGTACCCAACTGTTTCAGTAAAGTTTAACTCAAAAAGTCTACAAACTCCATCAGAGTCACCCCCTGTTTCGGTACTTGTATATATTCCGTATATGGTAAATCCATCTGTTATTGTTGGGTCGCTCCATCCTGCACCTCCTGCAGCATTTAAGTTGGTGAGTATCGTTGTTATTGTTGCTGGTGACTCAAACTGAACATTCATCCATCTTTTCTCATTCCCATCTTCATCTTCTGTAAACACAAATCTCTTTAACTGCCCATAAACGTTTCCAAAATCTCCAGCAGAAAGCTTAGGTATACAGTCTTCCCACCTTTCAGAAACCAATTCTGCTGATTGATTGTTATCACCACTAGATTCTAAAACCAAAGACTTAAATTTAATATAGTTGCTTCCGTATTTATATTGTGTTGTGTTTCCTTCGTTTATATCTACATCCCTAACTATGTTTATAACATAAAACGGCTCTCTCCAGTTTGTTGGGCCTGGGTCGGCAGAATCAGCTCCTCCAGCGAAATTTTGATTTTCATGAGCATATATATCTTGTTGTGTTGTTATCTTAAAATAACTTTGTCTAGTTGAATTTGTAGTCGTTTCTTGAATATTAGTTATGTCAAACTCTATGTTTCCGTTTCCATTATTAGGAAATTGTGAAGTACCTGTAGTGTTTGTAAATTTTCCATACGCAGGATATCTATAATAATCAAGAGGAAATGAGGGGTCTGTTATGCCTGTTTGACCAGATATTCCTGGATTCATTTGCTCTCCATCAGGAGTAGCTGCATCTCTATACTTATCTCTTAATACCCTAGCATAAGTAATCATATCCACCCCTCTTCTTCTATCTAAGAGTTCTGGCTTTCTCCAATGGAAAGGTTCAGTAAAGTATCCTAAAGGCGAAACCAATTGGAGTTTATATGATGTAAAGTTCCCATTTAAAATATCAGTAGCTATGTCTGGATAAAGCAATTCTAAATCTGGGAAATAAGCCCACATCTCATTTGCTTCTTTAGAAGTGTTAGGTTCAAAAGCGCCCTCTGAAGGATATAAACTATACATTCCTAGACCCTGAGCAACAACTCTTTGAGCGGGTTCAGTCTGAACAACAGAAAAACCTTCAGAAGAACTAGGATAGGTATCCAAACCTTTAAAGGCTATTCCTTGAGAAAAATAATCCAATCCAAATCCAGGAGGTGAATAATCAAAAGCTAACGAGCTAGGATTTCCTGTGGTTGTTGTTACATCTGCTTTAGATGTAGTAAGATACTTTATTCTGTTTGTAGTGTCGTTTTGAGATACAGGGTGAAAAGATTCTTGAGGGTCTGTTGATCCAGTACCAGCATCGTTATAATTAAACAGTCTGTCGGATGTAGGGTAAGGCTCTTTTGGTACAGCGTTTGCTACATCGAAAACCTCATGAGTGTAAGACACTTCTCCTGTGGTTCCAGGAACGCCAGGACCACTACCCGTATCTGTTCCTGAGTTAGCACATCTTACGACACCTTTGTATGATGTATTGTTTGTATCTGTACTCGTCTCATCCCTCCTGTTCGGGAACTCAAAATTTTCAGCGCCTGTTATTTGCTTTACAAAAGAAGCATTATTATCAGAGTCAAAAAGAACAACTCCAAATCCTGTTTTTTCACCTCTCATGTTTGATTTAAACATAGCAGAGTTGTATACATGCTTATGTCCAGGTCTACCCATGTTTTCTATAGTAGGAAATACAAAATTAGTCCCTCCATAAAATGTAACATCATTTTCTATGTTTTTAGAATCGTAACCTATATTCATAAGATATAGTCTTTCATTAAAATATCTTATGGATTTTGCCCTCTTTATAGATGAGTAGGTGTTCGTTTGTTCTTCTAAATCTAGTATCTCTGATCCTGAGAAATTAGCTTCAGCTCTATCAAGAACATCTATTACAGACATATTATCTCCTATAGGTATACTAGCTATTATTTCAGAAACAGGAGGAGCTCCTATTACACCTCCAGAGTTCCAAGAATCTCTTCTTAACTCTAGGAATGTAAACCCGTTTGGATTGTCGTATCTTATTTTTAAATGATTACCATATATAGTTGGTGATGTTACATCTGAAGCACTAGAAAATGTCCTAGAGTGAGGAAACTGAGGTTGAAACTGATTACTATTGTTTCTGACCACAGGTATAAGTTCTGTTATTGGAGAAAATCCTGTTCTTTCTCCTGCTTCATCTACAAGCCTATAAGAATAAGAGTAACTACCAACACATAAGCCTAAAGTACCCGCTACAAAATCATAACCTGTTGTGCCTGTTACTTGAGCAACAAATGCTGGTTTATAAAGTATAGCAGAAGGTGGTACGGTAAAATTTTCTATATTAAAATCTAAAAAATACTTAGGAGTACAAGCTGCAGTCTCACTACCATAATCTAGACCACCATTCAGCATAATGTCCTTCAATGAAAATACCATTGGAGGAGTATTGTTATTTGTTATGTACATCTCACCTCCAGGACAGTTTTCGTTTTTGTCGTACTGAAGCGGATGTTCTACGTCTATAGGAAAGTTTTCGCTATATAAAACAATCTTACCATTTACTCTCATAAATGGATGCTTATTATTTATTGTTGGTGTTTTAGATGCCCAAATTTCAACTATGTAGCCGTTTATTTCTTGAGTCATCATACAGTCGTATGAGTCATCTAAAGTTATAGCGGGAACAGTTAGGCACCTATTATCCACAAGAGGATATACAGAAGACTCTCCTTTTATCTTTTTCTTTGCAAAATTGTCTCCATCCATAGAAACGCTACGCATGTTTAATGCGTCAACATGATCTCCTTCTTTTGAAGCTCCTAAGAACTCTTTATTCTGATCTGAGTTTATTCCTTTTTGATATGTCTTAGCGTCTTGCTTATGGCTTTTTCTCATCTTTCTTTTTGTATGGTAGTTTTTTGTTTAGGTAATCTCGCCTATCCTCGCAACCACAGTCATCACCTAAAGCAAATTTAGCGATTTTATCTATTGATGTCGCTTTGAGTATTCGCTCTAAAGTATCTCCTGCCCCCTTGTCTTTCATCAGTATTTACCTCTTCTGCTTTTAGGAGAACTCTTTTTAGAGCCACCTTTACCTGCCCAAAGGTTCTTACAAGCCCAATAAGACGCTGTGCGTTTAGATGTCCTGGTGCTCCACTTATGTCTGGCTTTAAATGACTTTCTAGCCGCAGATGAATAGTTATGTCCATAGCCTTTTGCCCCAAAGTGGATTATTTTTTCTCTTCCACCCTCACAGGCTTTAACCATTCTTTTTTTACCTGGTCTTGTTGAACTTCTAGGCTTATTGCAAGCCATTTTACTTTTGTCTACTCTAGTTGCCATATTATCTTTTTTTACCTTTATGTAATCCGTGACTAGCGTGTTGTTTTCCTTTTCGCGTTGCAGCTCTTTTCTTTT
>Ga0070754_10001091_pt1 | contig 22534 bp, 4 predicted proteins | sample VirMetDEL_Sep_01_FD_75181 | JGI IMG/M metagenome (GOLD analysis project Ga0070754, IMG submission 75181) | Aqueous microbial communities from the Delaware River and Bay under freshwater to marine salinity gradient to study organic matter... | ecosystem: Environmental > Aquatic > Marine > Coastal... | reverse complement strand
TGTGAATGACTTATTCTTTGGAAGAGTTGTGAGTCTTGTAGTCTCATTCCTTTCCGATGCAACAATTCTTGTTGATGTTAAGTCATTTTGATTATTAATTTCAACCGATTCATATCCTTGATCGATAAACGAAACCTCAGATCCACCAGCACTAGTTCCAGAAACAGACCTAATCTGTGCTGAAATAGTTGTTGTTTCGCCAGGAGTTATGACATTGAATTGAGGGAGGATTGTGTTGTATTGAATGTTTCTAGAAGAAGAAGCATTTCTTCCGCCAACTGAATTTTCATCAGTAAAGCTTAATTGACTATCTCCAGAAGGTCTAGATGACCTATCGATTTGAAGATAATACTTATCAAGATCTGCTTCTTTCTTCAAAGTTGAATCTGTTGGCAAACTGTGATTTGTATTAATTCTAGTCAGAGAAACTCCATTTAATTCGTAAGAATAAACTTTATCACCAATAGAGTGTAATCTAGTTATAGAGTTATCAATTCCTCTAGTGCCAATTCCAAGAGTTCCTGCTCCTCCACTACCAGCGGTAATAGAATTATAGAAAATAATTTCATTATTGACCTTGAGATATCCACTACTTGTACTAATTCCTTCGAATGTAGCAAACAGTGATGTATTTGCTACAGAAATTGTAGTATCATTGATTCCCAAAGCAGCATTTAATGATGTTGGAATTGTATTTGGATTTACATCGGCAATTGTAACTACATTATTATCAGCGTGCATACCATGATTATACTGAGTAACTTCAATTACTCTACCGTCATACAGTGAACTTGTAGTTGTTGAGGATGTAATATCAGTATTTGCAAAGGATACTGCTGTTGACCCATTGTAAACAACCAAATCTTGTCCAGTTGTAAACTCTTCACCTTGCACATTAGTCAAATACAAAGTATCAAACCCATTAAGAGTAGCTACAGAGATTTGAGCACCACTTCCTTTAACAACATTACTTGTTGTGATTCCCAGTATATCACCTACTACATATCCATTTCCTGCACTACTTACTGATGAAACACTAGACAAAACACCACCAGAGAATACTAAGGTAGCTTCTGCACCTGTTCCAGATCCAGTAATTGAATAAAGAGGAACTCCAGTAAAGGTGCCATTACTATAACCAGCACCAACTCTTGAAATTGAAGTTGTATTTAATTTTCCTCCAACTTGCTCAATATATCCATATGGACCAGTAGATGATGTAGTATCACTTACCTTTCTTCCAACTACAAGTGTAGAATTGAGAGCGGTAGTCGTAGTAATTCCGACTTTAAGCTTTCTTGGTAAAGTCTTTATTGCATTATCAATCAGTTTTGAAGAATCATGGTCAACTCCAATAGTTGGATTGTAGAAATATGCAGTTCCTGTATCGGATGTGAAGTTTGCTTTATAAAGTTTAAACTTCAAATCTTCAAATTGATTAGGAGTCCAAATAGTCCCGTTTTGAGACTTGAATAGACTTCCACCAATATATTGCTTTGTAACAATTACACTTTCAGAATCTGGGAGAGTAGATGTATTTACAGTTTTTTCACCCATTCTAGCAATCCATGCTTCATAATTATTTGAATATGGTGAAAGAATTACTATTGCATACTCAGTATCTGGCTGCAGATAAACTGGTGATGGGAAAGTAACCTTAGTTGCTACAGATCCATCAGTAGATGTATTGACTTGTGATGGGTCAAGAGTTACTCTTGCATAATCTTCTACCAACTGACTGGTTGGTGTGCCCAACTCAACAGTTCTAATTTCAACTGTTACTTTTTCATTTTCATCTTTGCTTGCAAAGAATAGGTCAACACCTGTCAAGAATGCGCCAGTCTCATCAACAGTGAATGTCTGGGCAAGAGGATCTTTACCTCCTCCTCCGCCTCCACCTTGTGGTGGTGGGGGAGGTGGTGGTGGTCTTCTTACTATGACTCTAGTCTGTCTATAAGTATCTACGATTCCACTTGTAGAATATGTTGTTTCACCACTACTAATTAATAGACTTCCTGGAAGTGGAGTTGCATTTGTTGAGCTTGAGGTCAACTTAAAGGTCTTGGTGCCAGTTGTAAATCTAAGTGGTGGTAATGGAGATGCAAGAGGATCTCTAAAGAAGATTGCACCGCCAACATCACCAAAGGTATCGGAGATAACTCTGATATTTGATACTGATGCTTGAGCACCACTAGTTTCACCCAACAATACCATGCCAGTAGTGATATACCCATTGTATCTACCAACAACATCATCCGATAAAGATTGAGTATCGATATTCAATACCGTAGATGATGCTGAATAAGAAGTTGGAAGAGTTACTGATTTGTTGTATGGGTTGAGTGAGAATGTTGTTGTTGGATTATTATAATCTCCAGTTTTGTGATTTGGTTGTACAACTCTTGCACTGAAAAGATTTTGTGATCCAATATAACCCTTGACGGTTTCTCCAGCTTCAAACACACCAGAAGTCATTGTGATTTCAATGAGTTTTGGAATGATGTCAATTCCACTAGTGCCATCAAAGAATGGATAGTATCTTGTAAGTGGTTTTAATCCACCAGCAATGAATGTGACATTTCTTGAGCGAATATGTGTATCTGGTGCGCTAGAAATCTTAATAGTCTCAATATAAGACCCATTAAAATCACCAGTGATTGTTCTTTCGCCACCATTAACATAAATGTTTCTGACCCAGTTATCGGAAGCTGGTGATAGTTGAATTCTTCCAATAAATTCAATCATATTAAATGGATTTACATTTTCAACCCTAGATGCTAGTGGTTGCTCAATCCAATTCTTTTCAGAATACTTGAGAGTGATTAAATCTCCAGTTTTTTGGACATTTGAATCAAGAAGACTTAAATCGGATGAAAAATCTGCAGTATCTGTATTGATTGATGGAGTTAATGCTATTTCTGGTTTTAGTGAATAAAAATCAATAGGTGTCAGTAGTTGACCATTATTAGTGTCAATGTTTACGCTTGATAAATTTTTATCTAATCTTTGTACATCTCTGAAATCATCTACAAAGAATCCTGACTTAAATCTATCAAATCCATCAATATCTCTAACCTGTAAAGTTTTTGTGTCAATTTCTAAGAGTGAAAGTGATGTAAGAGTTTCTAAATTAGTAACTCTATCATCAATCTTTCCAATATCTCTCATAGTATATCTTCTATTATCTACAAGAGTAATCTTGGCATCATCTGGATTATAAAGATATGCTGGATATTGGATTATAGCGATATCCATCGCCTCTTCTACATTAACTGGCTCCTTTGGATTGAGTGAAGAAACACCCTTAATAACACTAAAGTTGCCCAGTTTATCTAATACAACTCTATCAATTCTTGGAAGATAGAAATCATAACCAATCAAAGAACTTTCTGATGGAGAAACAACTAGGGTTGGATTAATCCCTGATGTTTGGAAATTTCTACTAGAGAAAGCAAATGGTGAAGATGTAGTTGAAGTAAATCTTGCAACTCTTGGTCTAAAATCGAGAGTATCTGAAGATCTTGATCCATTCGGCAAATATGGAATGTCCTCAGCAAATCTCTCTTCATCATAAGAGTTTACAGTATAGACATCGCCAGTATCATTCGTTGGAATTGAATAATAGTCAAATATTGCCATCAATTTATGTGATGGAATATATGAATTATTTTTTCTAACTAATCTAGAATAGTCATAGTAGTGCTCTCTTTGCCCTTTATCTAAGTAGAAATTATCTGTAATATCCTGATAAGCACCTTCATTGACAACTTGTACCGTTGTTGTAATATTAGACTCTTGGAAATCTACTACTTCCCCAACAGAGAATCTATTTGAATTTAAGTGTACAACTTCTACTTTTGTTGCTGATGAGCGAGTTACAATTTGAGCAATAGCTCCATTGTCTCTACCAACAATCCTTTCACCAAGAATGGAATTGCTGTTTAATCCAAGACCAGATGGAAACTCTAAAGAATCTAAAACTGGATTACTGGAATCATATGATTCGTAAACGGCAATTACCTTTACTACATCTGGTAAATTCAAAGATAACTCTTTATCTTCAACTCTAGTTCCATAGAATCTGCTGGTTGTTAATCCACTAATACTTGTGGATACACCAGAAACAGTTTTAGATATGGTTACCTTTTCACTTCTTACATAATCTTTTTTCTTATTTCTAATATTGTTTTTCTTAACAGTAGTATTAACAGTAACTCCTGATGCGCTTGGAGTCAATCCTTTAAAAGTGATTTGACCTCCTCCAGAAGACAAAGTAAACTGGTCTGAGGTTAAGTCTTCAATAATTCCATTTGAGTAGATTATACTATATCTTTCAGAATCATAAGCTTCAAAGAAAGCACTAGTAATTCCTACTGATGAGATGGGAACTGTCATAGTTCCACTAGCATCTGTAGATTCGCCAGTTATCTGCTTAACTACAATCAGATTTGAGTCTGATAGATTTACAGATGCTACATTATCAGAAGAAATTTTAGAGTATAACCCACCATTTTCTCTAACTAAAGGATTTCCTAAAGAGAAAGAAACAGTCTCTGTAGAAGCTGGTAATCCACCATCACAGACGCCATATACATCTGAAATTGCTACAACGGTCATCGAAGACCCATCTGCAGAAACCGCAGAAACTCTATTGTATGTTTCTGTTGTCACTCCAGATATTTGATATCTAAGAATGGAGTCAGTTTTAATGCCAGTAAAATATCTTCCTGGAGATGTTACCGTTCCCCCGCTAGTAATACTGATAGTATCATTGATACCAAAATTCTTTGGCAGAGTTTTTTGTAAGACGGTATCAGCAACAAAGTCCGCAGTTAAACCTGCAAATGCTGAAGTATTCTGCCATATCGATTTTACATCCTGAATTCCATATGCTACAGATGATTTGACAGACCTAGAAATTTCAGTAGTCTCATTAATGAAAAGTTGCTCACCATCAATAAAGGTTCCAGATGTTTGTGTAAGAGTTATCTCTGCTCCTGAGGCAGCAGTTACGACATAACCAGATGCTCCACTGCTTACACCTCTAATGAATGATGTTGCTGGACATTGTGAAGAGTTTAGAGATTGATTTAATGTTAACTTTGTATATGTTTGCACATCAAACAGATACAAATCCCACTCAGTCGAATCATCAGTGTATGAAGCATCAGTTAGACTAAAGGAATATATTCTAGCTTCTCCAATTTCAACACCTGTGCCACTGGAAGAAGATGCTCTTCTTTGACTATACAGGTATACAGTATTTGAGTTGTTATTAACACCAATGAAAGGAGTGCCAACAACATTATTGATTCTCATCAAAGTTCCAAACTCAAATGGAACTAAGGACTGGGAAATAGTTTTCTTATCTCTAGGTTTTTCTACATCGACAACAGTAGTTGCTACCGTTTCTACATCATATCCTCTAACATATGCTTTTCCTGCTGATACCTTAACTGCCAGCAAGTCATCTGATGGAGTATTTCCATTGTCTGTTTTCTGTGATGATGTGTAAACACCTTCATTGGACAGACCATTATTCAATGACTCTTTAACTTCAACATTAAATCTGCCAACAGAATAATCACCAGACTCTTCGTAAGTTCTCTTAGCAAAATAATCTTTAATTATACTATACTCAGATTTATTCTGCAGTTTTTTAATTTCACCATTTTCAATTCTCAATAACTCTATAAAAGTTTTATCATCATAATCACCCAAACTCTTTTTGGATAATATTGTTGAGATTTTTAATCTATCTGCACCTGGAGCAGAATAGTTTGTAAATCCTTTTGCATTATCAAATAAAGATGAATCATCTTTTGCAGTTATTAATTCTTCCGATACTGTCAGTCCAACTCTATATGAAGGGCTTGAAGTATAAGGGTCTAAAATTATCTTGTCTGATGCAACATCTACAAATGTGCCTCTAATAAAATAAACACCTGCTCCAATAGAAACTGCAGTTCCTCTTGCACATGCATCTTGTGCTACCAGAGTTGCAACAGTTTCTCCTTCACTTATCGGAGTATTTCCATATGTAAAAGCATCATCCGTAATTAATACTTCCCCATCGGTAAAGTATGCTACATCATTATCTGTACCTGATGATAAGTATTTTACGAAAAGTGTTAAATCTGTGATTCCGTCAACATCAGAAACTGGCAAATATTTGTCTACTACTGCAACAATATCTGAGGTTTCACATCTTAATCTTTTACCAACTAAACTTGAAGCATATGCCTCAACATCGATTCCAAGATGCTCTTGATTTATTCTAACAGAATAATATTCAGAATCATATGCTATATTTCCTGGGATCACCATTGATCCCTCTTTGAAGATATGACTTCCGAATGACTCTACTTGATTTTGTAGAATTGATTGTAAAGTCGTTAATTCCCTAGCTTGAATAGGAAATCCTGGTTTAAATAAGACCCTATAAAAATTGTCATACTTATCAAAGTCATCATAATAAGGGCTTATATTGAGGTTCGTTTTCTGTGGCATTTTTTAAAATTCCAGGATAATTTTAACGTCTTCTTTTTGTCTAGAATTTCTTGAAATCACGGGGCGGTTATCAAGATAAATTATATCCCCTGACCCTTTATTTATCTCAGATGAGGAAAGTCCGTTTGTAAATTGAGAACCAAGACTAATAACTTTGGATCCACTTGGATTTGTAGTAATACCTGTAAAATTGGTATTAACTGACCCTGAAAATCCTCCAGTTGTTGTTACAGCATTTCCACTCGATTCGAAATCTAATACTTTGGATAATGTTGAAATTCCAACATAATCTGTAGTATCAAAAGTAGTCTGATTTAAGAATAAAGACCTATCTTGGAAATACTTCAATACTTTTGTTTCAGTATCATATGAAGAAACAAATCCTTTTGCAACGCCATTAGTAACTGTTTGATTTACTCTATCTCCAATAGATACAGTCCCTGTTACTGAAGAGAATAATATTGATCCCAATGAAGAGAATTGATTCTCAGTGAATAATGATGTAGAGCCAATAGAAGTTGGATTTTTAACAATTCCAATTTGACCAAAACTAGTGTCTATTGGAAAATCTCTAGTAGAGTCATCAAATCTTGCATAAACAAGAACTTTGTCTGCACCCAATTCTCTATAGATGTCATATCCATGTCCCTTTGAAGGTGGGATGATTGGGATTAACTTCGCTTTAGTTGAAGAACTTGCATTAATAGACCCTAAATCTACCACACCATAGGAGTATCCTTTACCACCAGAAGAAATAGTAGTATTGGTTATGTTTCCGGAGCTATTTACTTCAACAACAACTTTTGCACCACTACCATCACCAATAATGTTTAATTCATGCGATCCCTGCGAATAACCAGCACCACGATTATCAATGTAAACTTTCTTTATCTGATTCTCATTTACATCAGAATTTGCATTGGACCTGACTGCAGATATTTGTGTATTTGTTGATGACTGCCAATTATTTGGTAAAGAAATATACTCAGTAGAATCAAATTTAATGATGTCACTTGGGGAAATAGTGAAAAGATATTTCCAAATATACCCATCACCACTAACACCTGCTTTAGATGGTTCTAAATCAGTGAAAGTTGGCTCATCTAATGATGCGTTTCCTGTTGTATTAATACCAGAAGATCCATTGTCAATACAAATATAAACCTTATATTCACTATTAACTACATAATAATTCGCATCATAAAGTCTTGATGACTTTGTAATGGGTGATAAATTAGTCAGACTATAATCATGACGATACATCTCATATTTTGTGCCTCTAGCCCAAGTATTTTTCTTCGCCAGTCTTCTAACATTGGTAGAGGTTACCCTCTTACCATACATCATACTGTCTCCAACAAAGTTTGAGTAATTAAAATTATCAGTTGGTGTTGGAGTGTCAGTATCCCAATCAGAGTCTCTGCCAAACCCAGATGCAGTTGGATTTGATAATCCTACAAAAACATAATAAGAATTAGAATCATTACTGACAGAATTTACAAAATTTTCCGCATTTAATATTCTAAACTGATCTGTTACAATTGCCGCCATCTTAATAGCTTTTTTCTATATTTATAACTATCCCAGATCTTTTCTCAAACTTCCAGTATCTCTTAATCCATATCCCCTTCTTTGTATTGTTGGGAATGTGGTCAATCCAGAGTCAACTGTCAGTCCAGTAACACCAATTGAAATCGGAGAAGATGCTCTAGTAAATCCAGAAAGTCTACCCCAAGAGAATCTTCCAACAGGGTTTGCCGTAGATCCAGTGGTTGATAATCCAGTAGTGTTAGTACCAGAGTCAACATTTACAATTATGTTTGCATTGGATCCTCCAGGAGTATTCAATGTATGAATAGTGTAAATATTATTTGCAAAACTTGTGCCAATACCAACCACAGCACTATCACTCGTATCAATAGATGTCACACCTGATCCAACAGTTGTATCAAAGATATAGATTGGATATCCAGTGGAAAGACCTGTAAAGGAAGTAGAATTCAAGAAGAATTGAATTGCTAATGGATTTCCTGAAGTTCCAGTGGTTGTTGAAATGCCAGTTATAATACCTGAGAATCCTTGTACCGTATCAATTTCGATAATGTTTTCATAGGATACATTAGATGTTGGAGCAAGAACTATTGGTGGATTTGATGTAGTATATCCAAATCCTGGATTGGTAATTGATACTGCAGTAATGATACCAGAAGTAATTGATGCAGTTGCGGTTGCAGTTGTGCCAACACCAACTCCAATAGACTTAGGAGCAGCAATGGATAATGTTACAGAGGACCCAGTATATCCAGACCCACCATCACCAATTGACAGTGAACTAATTGTGCCAGCAGCAGAAACTACTGCTGTTATTGCAGCTGCTACTGGATCATTTCCAGTAACAATGAGAGCGTTAACATCACTGATTACAATAGAAGACTCATTTTCTTCATAGTTGAAGAATTGTGCATCATCAACGAAGATTTCAGTATCAGATGTGGAAAGATCTCCAATGATTCTCGCTGTTGGATAAATCTGAGCTTCAATAGAATCTCTGGACTTGTAAATTATTTCTCCCCCAATGTTGAAGTCAACTTTCTGCTTTGTCCAATCAAATGGTTTATAATTTGTTTCATCAATACCGAGACCTGTATAGATGTCAGTCTCTAAAGTATCAGAAGCAACAATATTGCTAATGTATCTTAAATCTTGAGCAACAGTATTATCAATATTAACATTCTTTTGAATCTGAATAGAATCACCTGGTTTTATGGTTTCATTTACTTGTACTGTTAAACTATCAGTATTACGAGTTCCTCTATAGAAGAAGATATCAACATTATCGCCTATCTGAGGAGGAGTTGTGAATGAGAATGTTGTGCCTCCTTCGAAAGTATAACTTACTCCTGGTTCCTGAATTACTCCATTAATGAATATCAACAACACATAATTCATATCAATCTGAGAGGATATGTCATCATCTGTATCAATTTCAAAACTCAGAAGATTTCCATTGTAATATAATGGGAATCTAACTCTAGACCCATTAATTAAGGTGTCAATTGGGTCAATGAAGTCTAATTCGCCAAATTGCCAACTAGAGAATGAATCTGAGAATGTATCAATAACTGTTATCTCAAACTGCTCTACGGCAGAAGGAACGTTTCTATCAGTTACAAGACCGACTGGAGTAAAGACATCCCCAACTCTAAATCCATATCCAGGTCTAGAAATCTTAAATGATGATACTTCAAATAGAGTAGATCCGATTCCAGTTCTACTACTTGCTGATACATCCAGTGATACTAATAATCCAGTTCCAGTATCTGTAGTTGCTCCAAGACCTACTCTAGATACTCCAACAACTTCTAAATCTTCATATGATGGTTCTGATACAAATATTGCAGGACTACTATATCCAGTGCCGCCAGATCCAACATTAAATGTTAATGTTCCTCCAGCTCCAACGGATGCAGTGATAGAAGCAACATCTCCAACATGTCCACTTTCATATACGGAAATTCCAATTGAAACTATTCCATTATATCCAGATCCAACAATATCCGTGCTACCCAAACCAACAGATACAATTGATCCTCCAGCACCTACAACTGCAGTTACGGATGCTCCAACAAGAGGTGCGTATCCTAAACCAGGAGTAGAACCTAAGGAAACAATAATTCCCCCTCTTGGCAACTGATTTTGATTTACATCATAGTCAGAAATTAAGATTCCTCCAGAAGTAGTAATTCCAGTGAATATTACACTTGATACTCCAACATTCTCAGAGAAACTATAGTTATTTCCAACATTGTTTTCAGTAGTTGGTGTTTGGAAAATATTATTAATGAATAATACCCCACTTCCAGTTTCAATTCCAGTTGTGTTTGCACCACCAACGGTTAATGTATATGTTTGACCAATACCTGTAAATGATTTTGAAATATTGTCATAAATTTGGTTAGTCGAATAATCCTGTCTAAGATAAACTCTACCACCGAAGGATGATCTTGGGGTTGGAATGTTACTTGCATCTACTGCATCTGTGCTATTTCCTCTAGGAGGCTCAGTGAAGAATATCTTACTTCCAACAATATTGAAAGATCCAATGTAAACTCTAGCAGTTGCTCCATCATTATGAGTTGTTGCAGAAGACCCAACAAATCCTCTATTAGACTTGATTAAGTTGAATGATCCAGTTCCAGTGATTGGTCCAACTGAGGTTGTGCCAAGTCCTACTGAATCAACCTTTACATACTCATCATCAATTCTAAGAAGGTCTCCAGGTAAAATAGAAGATATACCAGAAATCGAGAAATATGTTGCTGCTGCACCAATAGATCCACCATTATCCGTGAGAGTGTAATTTAGGGGAGTGAAAGCAATTGGACTTTGGACGACACCATCAATTGTGACGATGGATTTTTCCATCTTCTTATTCATCTCAAGTTTGTGTGCATTTCCACTTCCAGCGGAACTAAATGTTACTGCTACACCAGAATTTGCATTAGACTCACTGGTTGCTAATTTAAATTCATCATTGTTAACCCTAATTGCATAAACTTCATTAGGAAGACTGCTAGCACCAGAGACTTGAATATCACTTGCAGAAATACCTGTGAAGGAAGATGCTGAAGAGTAGAGCAGTTTTTCTCCAGTATTGAAGTAGTGATCCTTAATTTTGAATACACCAGTAGAAGCATTTAATACATCTGTGTCTGATGGATTGAATGTCTTCTCAAAGATTGGATTACCTTCGTGCTTCATATCAAAATCTAAACGATTAACTCTATCTCCATTTCTTCCATTGTATGCTGAAATATCAAGAGTTTCTGTAATACTTCCATAAGTCAATACTTCAGGAATGTTTATCAGATCACTTTCAGTTTGAATGACTTCACTATAAGTTTGTATGAGTAATGTATCAGTGATAGATGCATCAGGATAGAATTTGACCAGCAGGTTTGACCCAGATATTTCAGCTCCGAAAGTTCCAATTCCAGTTACGCTATTGTTTGACAGGAATGGATATTGAGTTACATAAGAATCAGTGCCATCATTTACAACCAATATCTGGTGTAAGGAGGATGTATTTCCATATCCAACTCTTGCTATAGATTTGACTGATGTGACATCACTAGAAGATAATGTAAATATTGTTGAAACGCCAGAAGAAGAAATAAAGTTTGTTTGCAGTCTTGCAGTTTTCTCTGATCCGTCTGGTTGCCCAGAACTCTTAAATCTATATGTGCCAATTCCAGACGCTGTGGTTCCAAATCCAACAACTTTAGATTTTACAAATACACTATCAGATTCGGTATTTTCATATTTTAGGGAAATAATTCCAGAAGAGATACTTGCAGTGAAAGTGCCAATGTAACCATCAGATATTTCAGATGAAGAATCATTATCAAAGAAGTATTCTGAGAAATTAGTATCAGTGCCATTATGGTCAATATACATCTCCACATAATTAATCTGATTAGTAGTGGTATTCTTAACTTCGGCGTTGACAAACAGAGATTTGATATTGCTTGTCGAGGCATTGAATATTGTTGAAGTTGTTGCTGAAGCAACAGAAACGTTTGATCCTGTAAGATTTACAAATCCAACAGTCTGTGTCCCAATACCAGCAATGTTGCTTGAGAAATTATTCTTGAGAATCTTAATATCATAATCTGAATTATATTTTTCAGATGGGATAAATCTAAGCGAAAGATTATTATCGACATCAGAAATAAATCCAGTTAACTCACCAATTTCTGTATTACGGTTGTAGACGGATCCTTTTTCAACAGTAATGATATCACCAGATACTGATGGTAATGTAATTATTTCTGTAGTCTGCCTTTCACTACTATTTGGATTGACAATCTGAACTAAGAATCTATTATATCCAGAGTTGATATCATAATCATCAACATCTGCATACAATTCAGTATCACCTTGACCACTGGAGAATAAAGATTTAATATCATCAATAGATATTACTCTGTTACTCAAACACTTGATGTAACTTGATAACTTCTTATTCTGCAGTTTTACAAATTTAGATTTTGTTTGAGATAAGGTGTCAATGTCTAATGCAAAGTCGTAAGAATTGATAGTATCAACTCTCTTTTCACCAATAATATCAATTAATGCAATACTGGATGAAAGATTAGTTTTTCCTATAGAAACCAAAGACTCACTTAATACCTCTGTGTCTGCGAAATTTTTGAGACCACTAGTATGAAGTAATCTATTAACGGGATTGATTAAATCTGTATATTCTATTGGACTACTGACGCTATAAGACAGATTTTGATAGTAATCATTGTCAGCAATAACCTGATAGTCTTCATTCAGTTTCCCAATATCATTAGACCAACCAATGTCCTTCTTCAGAGAATAGTTAACTCTAAAGAATGCTCTATTATTAGTAATAGATTCGATAGTTGCAATAGTACCAGAATCTTTTCCAAGAATAACTTCAGCATCGCTTAATTCATAACTTCCATAAACCTTTACACTATCACTTAGATTTTCTGTTACGATTAAATCTCTTTCAACATAAATTGATCCATCCAAAGTTAAGAGTTTTTCGCCAACAATGAATGTTAAAGTTTCTTGAGCTACTGAGAATACTGGGTAGTTTGATTTCTTAATTATAGATGCGTATCCACCTTGTTCAGTAAGAGCAATACCTGCATTTGTAGTATAGTCGGATATGTCAACTACAACTTGTGCTGGGTTTGAATTTGTGTATCCAATAACTGGGAAGAAATTGTATTGATGATTTTCGGAATTGAAACCTTCACCGTCACTACCAAACTTAACAATATTTTCTAAGAATACTCTTTCACCAACAGTAAATGCATCTGTGGAAAATCCAGCTATTGGAGTTCTTAAAATGCAAGTGATAATTCCTGAAGTTGAAGATACACAACTCTTAATACCAATTCCGTTGCTGTTGTTAACGGCAAAAACTTTATTTACAGAATCTGATAATCCTCTTGGCGTTTCTATAATATCAACTTTAGAAATTGAAGATCCTGTAAGTTTTGCGTCTAGTATTCCGTTAGAATATGTTTGATATGTTATTGGATTTACAATTATCAAATCTGGGGCAGAAGTATAATTCGATCCTCCAGAGACTATGCTAACCCCAGTAATAGTATTTCTATTAACTAGATTTACAATAGGTGAAACAAAAGCTTCTGGACTCAGTGTTTTATCTGCAGAAAAATCAAATCCTTGATCTTCAATAGTAATCTCTTTGATTCTTCCAATATTTGTTGACTGTGGAATTATATCAACACCTCTACCAGTTGTAGATGCAATGCTTACAAACTTTGGAAGCTCCTTATAATTTGTCCCCTTTGAAGTGATTCTCATCGAATCAACTCCACCTCTAGCAGTTAAAGAAGTTGTTGTGTATTTTAAAATATCAGTATTGGTCTGAGTGTAATTTAAGGATTCTGGTTTTGAATCAAGAGAGATTTTGAATGTATTTGTTCCCAAACCAGAAACTGAATAGTTACCATTATAGACACTATTTTTAAACAGTATCTCAGAATTATTTTTAACATCAGTATCAGATGTGCTGATATAACCAGATTTCTCTAGTGAATAATACAGTTTGGTTGGTAAATTTTCGCTATAGTCTAATGTTACTGTAGCATTAGTAGAAACTCCTACTGTCCCCACCCCACTTACACTGAATGTAGTGGTAGATCCTGTTGAGACTAATTCATTATAGAAGTTTCTATCTTCAAATATTTTAAAATTATATCCACTCAGAGAAGAATGCGATACATCAAATACTAAATTATTATTTCTAACTGTTGGGATTTGTGGATTGATTAATGAAAGTTCTTGTTGAGAACCTCCAGAAGAAGCAATGCTAACCAGTGTTGGTGGAGCACTATTAACATCAATCAGCGTTTCTCCCAATTGAATGAGATTGTCATTTATTCTGTAGACATAATATGATCCAGTGGAAAGTCCGCTAGCAGATTCTCCAGTAGCACTATAGAAAACTTTATCTCCAGTTTTTAATCCATGATTACCAAGACTCAATCTATCATTATTAACTTGGACTGAAGAAGATGTAAATCCAATTGGATTGATTAAAAGTTTATTGTTTGTTGAATTATATTTGACAACGACAGGATCTGTAGTATTAATTCCTGCAGACTGACTTGGATTTACTGTAAGTGTTATAGTATCGTTAGCAGTTAATAAATGAGATTCTGATACTGTTAATGTGGATACGATTTTTTCAACTTTTGCTGTTACCTGAGTATAATTCGACTCTAATGCATATTGATAATCGGTATCATCACCATTAGCAGTGAAAGATCTAAAATACAATCCACCAGTATTTGTAGTCAATCCAACTTGAGTTGTTAACCCAATGTAATCCTTAGACTTATTAATTACATAAAGTGTCTGTGAATTTCCTGATGGAATATTAAAAGTGCCACTAGTTTCTGTATTTGATACAGAAACACTGTTAGAACCAGATACCTTTGAGAATACTACTGGTTGAGAGGTCTTGAATGGATGGTTTGGTAAATATATGCTTTGAATTGGTACTGATACATTCTTAGTAAGGTCACCAATGGTATAACTCTTAGATACTGAAGTACCAGTTGTTGTGCCTATCGCAATGGATTCTGACGCATTGAAATAAACCTTATCATTCAATCTAGAATTAAAATATGGTGTCTTGACCGAAGCAGTCAATTTTCCAGTTAATACTGCCGCTTCCGTTGATGCTGTGTGAGCAGTACCAGTTACCCCTCTTAAAGCTCTAACAACTTTATTTTCTGGGAATATATTGATAACAGAGAGTCTCTCAGTTCCAATCGCAACAGTAGATCCTATAGAAAGAGATACTGGTATTTTTGAAACATATATGTCAGTTACCACTCCAGAAGTTGCGTTAGTGGGAACTTGTTTAATAAGATATGTTTTTTCTGTTGTAACTCCAACCAAATGTGATTTTGTAAGACCTGAGATGAATGTTGATAAACCAGATACAACAACACTATCTCCATCTACAATCGTATTAATTTTATCAATATGGAAAGATACGGTATTTGAATCTTCCCAAATAATTTTTGCATCCGTATAAGTGTCTATTGATGTTGCAAGGTCTGTAATTGATTTTCCAACTATACTCTTAACATCAGCACTCAATCCACCTCCAAATGTATCGGTATTATCAAATGATGCAATGTCTCCAACAGCATAACCACTTCCAGGCAAGTTTACATATAAATTATCAACACTGCCTTTTGTTATGGAATCAATATTAGCACTTTGAACTAAAACTTCATTTGACTCATAAATGAAGTCATTGTCAGCATATCTATCACCAACTTTGTATGGGAAAGTATTCCTAATCAACTCTGAGTTATTAAAGTCAAAGTCTTGGTCTACTGTCTGTAAAACTGGAAGAGATCTATATGTGTTTCCTATGAAGTATGGGAATACTGACTTATATGTTGATGATGAAATAGATGCAAAGTATGCATAGATTCCATTTGGGAATTCTGGTGTTTTACAGAATCTTCCGTTGTATTGGTCAAGGTCTCCCGAGTTTGTATACTTATAGTCTTCAACAAAGAAACCAGAAGAGAAACTAGATGGTCTATCTGTGATGTCTGATGTTGACAGAGAATATCCAGAACTTAATATTTTGATTGCTGAGTCGGAGTCTGTCGAATCAGAATATCCATAGCATCCATAGATTGGATTTCCATCATAAGCCCAACCAATGATTGGAGAATGTCCTGATCCCGTATCATAAAGTTGGTTACCAATAGATGTAGTATATCCAACTAAACCGTATTCAATTCCTTGCAGATTGACTGGATTGATTGATAAAATTTCATCACCATATTTTACCTGATTATTAACCGTCAAAGACCTTACAGAAGCTTCTGCAAAAGCACCTTTACCCATTGGGATTGCAGTTACAATCGTATTGGAGTCATATCCAACTCCAGCATTTATGATAACTACCTCAGTTATCTTACCTGCAGATACAACCGCTCTTAACTTACCACCAATTCCAATACCAGATACTGTCAGTAATGGTGCTGAAGTATACTCACTTCCGGCATTGGTTACCTGCACACTTACAATTTTTCCGCCAGAAACAATTGGTTTTATTTCAGCATCCTTTCCAGTCTTGATAGTTAGTGATGGTCTCTTGTGGAAATTAAGTACTTCCGACCCATATCCAGTTCCATTCTCATAAAGGTATAAGTTTGTGATTTCTCCAACAACAATAGGAGTTGCTGTTATAATTCCTGATGGTCCATCATATTCTGCACTAATATTCAATTGAATGTCTTCATAACTAAAATTATGATATCCAGATCCTACTGACAAGAGATTTACATAATTTCCTCTCTCATAGTTTGTCTTGATGGTTGCTCCGACACCAGCATTCGCAAGTCTGAATTTATCATCATTTTGCTTTATAATGTAGTAACTAACTGATGTGGAAAGACCAGAAATTGCAGTTCCTGTGGTGGTATAATTTACAATATCGCCATCAGAGAATCCATGATTTTCAAATGTAATATTATCTTCAGAAATAGATACATTTGACAGTTTAACTATGAGTTTCTTATTCTCATATCCACTTCCTGGATTGATAACCTTAATAGACCTTAAAGTATTTCTTCCTTCGAAAGTTTTGAATTTGTGAATTCCTTGCGTATTTGATGTAGTAAATCCAACAGTATTGATTCCACTACTGTAGTCAGATTGGGATTCGTAAAGTTTAATGGTTGTGCCATTAACAACTTGTGCATAATAAACTGAGCCACTACTTAATGTAGTTCCTAAATCTGCATTACTTCCACCAAAAGATCCTACACCAACTGCACTATTTCCATTTCTGTTGTAAATAATTGCATCTCCACTGGAGAGATTATGTGAAGTTGTAAATGTGAGTGTATCTGCTGTAATATCAATTCCACCACCACTAGTAGAAACTCTTGAATCAAACTCAATTTCACGATATCTTTTTTCCAAAACTGGTTGTAAAATAGCTCCAGTTCCATTTCCTCCTGTGAGAGTAACTGAAGTAATTCTCTTAATATCAAAATCTTGCTTATCTACGATAACTTCTTGTAAATGACCCTTAAGAGCAGGTCTTACCAAAGCAGTAGTTCCACTGCTTGGTGCTGATATTGTTATCTCAGGTGGATTGATAACATCATATCCACTTCCTCCATTGTATAAAGAAATGGAATCCAATGGACCATAATAGATTTTGTCTTCTGATTTATAGTTAATTAATTCAACACCATTAACAAGGATTCCAGTAGAACCTGGAATTGTTTGTGTGTCATTTCCAACTTTTATGTTTCCATGATTTGGAAACTTTTTAAGTATTTTTTGTGGACTGATTACTCCATCCTTTTGAGATGATAATGTAAAATTATGTGCTCCACTTGCTGTAGCAAAAGTAAATTCAATTGGATTATCACTAACAATCAGTGATCTTGACAGATATAATTTTATTTGGTTTGTTAATGTTAAAACTTTTACATAATAATACCCTTCAGATAATCCAGATAATGCAGTTCCTTCTGGCTTATAATAGACTTCATCTCCAGTTATAAATGGGACACTGGAAGTGAAAGAAATAATAGAATACTTCTCAGTCTCACTATTATATCCTTTTATATTTGCTGAAGAAGCTGCTGCGATAGTTGCCTTCTTAATCGTTTTTGTTATATCGTAAGATGGCAGTGAATTTGACGCAACATAAAAATATTCATCATTCTCATTATAGAGACTCTGAATATTTGATGTTAGGGTATTATTTCCATAAATGATTGGTGTACCAGAACTTGTTGCAGTCTCCAGTTTTCTTCTAATGGAGTAATCTAAAGTAGAGTCAGCAGTAAATCCTACCAGATTATTCAGTGTAATCTGATTACCAGATACTGATGCTACAACAGCGTTGGAATGAGCAACATTTTCTGTAGATCCTAATAAAATATCTACAACATCACCTACTCTAAGACTAGACTTGTCTACTTCAGATTTCAATACAAAATTAGATCCACTAATACTATCAACTTGATATCTGGAACTTGTATTATAAATCCAAGAATTTGCAAAGAGTTGCTTATAAGTTTTATCTAACTCTGGGTTTGCAATTTTTTCACCAACATTTTTTACATATACCTTCTGCCCTTCTGTCGAAAGTTTGATATCACTAATTGTTTCAAACTTGGACAAAACTCCAGTTAAACGAATTTCAACTTTCTTTGTAATATCTCCATCTTCATATCCATAGAATACTTCATCAGTCGTGATATCATCTTTGGTTGAAATGGCACTATCAACACCACTACAACCTAAAAATTCATTTACTGTTTTAGATGTGTAGGTAATTGTATTATTACCAGAAATCAGTGTGCCAGCAGCAGGAAAACCAATTGTAGAATCAACTATGATGGTCGATGCCCCAGCAGAAACTGGATTAATGACTTTTGTTTTTGGTTGAATTTCGAAAGTGCCTTCGATTAAATCTCTATCATCATATCCAATAAAAAGACCAATCTTGAAGTATGTGCTTATTCCAGATCTTGTAAAAATCTCTACTTCAGACACAGATGCTTGAGTTGCTGAATCTGAAGATTTTTTAATTGTTTGTCCTACTAATTTATTTGGATCGCCAGAAACTCTTTCAGCTACTACAATTTCTCTTCTTACATATTGTGCAGAAGAGGGTTTTACTAAACGATCTTCTAAATCATATACCTTTGGAGTTACTCCATAAAGTACTCTGAAGAGAATCTTGAAAGATTCTTCTGTGCCTTTTGACTCATAAAGAGATCTTGCCTCTTTGATGAAGTTGTTTACATCCAAATTGGATACAAAGTCAACATCTTCAAGACCAGGAGTAAAGGTATACTTGAGTTTCTTGTAGAATTCTTTCAGAAACTCAGAGCTCAGATTCTTTACAGTAGCGCCAGATGTGTGTGCTGCCTGCTCAGTTTCTTTGAAAACTAATTCTTCTGGATTTAATTCTGAACGATAAGAAGTAATTCCACTAAATCCTCTTACACAACCAGTAAAAGTATTTGTGGTGATACCAGTGTAGGTAAAAATTTCATCATCAATCTGGAAAAGACCATACTGAGCAGGGAATCCTTTGGTAGAACCTACCTGTACAGTGTCTACGGACGAAGAAATATTAGAAGACAGAGTGGTAGTGCCACTGATAACCTCTGGAGTGAGATTATCAATCTTCAGATATTGGTCTAAGTTATTAGCAAGGTCTGCTGGAGCACCTTGATATTCCTGAGATATGTAATATTGCTTTAGAAAATCTACTGCCTTAGGACTTTCGGAACGTAAAAACTCTGGTAATTGGTTCTCAATAATTTGCTGAACTTTTACCCTCGTCTCAAATCCAGTTTTTATCATCTTATACCCTCTTTAGTTCTCCGTTTAAGTAGCTAGAAGTCGTCTTATATCCGACACCGGATATCTGTTCGCCAGAAGTAATAGTATCCTTAATCATATTTATCTTGCTATCGGCAACTGAGAAGCTAAGATAAAGGTCCTTGAGACCAATGACATCGTTAGACTCTGGGTATGCCTGAATCTCAATAATATTATTTTCTTTCACTGTAGATGTGATATTCAAGGTGTTGAGATTAATCTCACCTGTTGTGTAATTAACAGTACCTGCAGACTTAACTTCAATAATATTTTTTCCAGCAGAAGTAGATTCTTTCACAATTGATATAACACCAGTGCCATTTGTTCCTGGCGTATCTGTTAGATAGAAAGTTCCAGTTCTTCCTGCCAAAGTAAATCCAGTGCTCTTGATATTAAATCCTTCTGGACTGTAATGGAAAGTATTACCAAAGCATAACTCATACTGAGCAGACTGATTAATCAGTGCTTTGAGGTTTCTTCTAATGATAACTCTAGTAATATTGGATGTGATAGCATTATCTGCATTATCAATCGTTTGACACAACTTACTATACTTAAATCTGCCGCCAAACTTATTGATATTTGATGTGCTGAAAGTATTCAGAATGCTTGTAATGGATGTTTTAAGACTGTTTACATTTGTGACCTGAGAGGGATTGTAGTAAACAGCAGAGTCAATCTCAACATAAAGAACCTTAAGGTCAATAATCTGTTGATTGATACCAGATAATGAATAATTCTTCAGTTTACTGAGAATCGTTTGCTTGTCAAAATCAGAAACATAATCACCATTCTTTGGTTTGATGCTGATGATTACATTACCATATTGTGGTGGGTCTAATTCTTCACCACCGACAACAGCAACTGATTCTGTGTTGGGATAGATGGATTGAATAATCGCTTCGTAATCGCGTGCTGTAACCGCCCTGTACTGTGATGAATAGATTCTTGGGGCAAAGTATTTGATTGAGTCAATACTCTCAATGTCGCCGCCGTTAGATGCCCTAGAAACGGTAGTAACCGTAACCGTATTCGTAGGTACTACAACATTATTCAGAGAGTCTACAACTCTTCCAGAGAATGCAAAACTAGAAGCACCATTACCATCCTTACCATCAGTAATAATATAGGATACAGTAACAACAGCACCATTCTCTAGTTTCTTACCAAAGTATCCATCTCCAAAGAGAATCTCATACTTTTCGTCTTGTACTTCTTGCAGTAAGAAGATTTCTGATGTTGAATCAATATTTAAAATATTATTGACTAACGAATATTCCCTACCTTCTCCAGTATCTGCTATACCTTTGACTTTAACGACAATGGTAGAAGAGTCAATGAAGGAATTATTCAGAATAAATCTCTGATCCAGAGATCCATCAACTGTAAATACATTCTTGACATAAGTTCCTTGTAAGACATCGATACCAGTAAAAGATGCTGTGCCAGAATTTACTGTTGTTGTGATGTCTTCAGGAATTGAGAAGATATAACTTGTCTCATTCGTCTGTCCTACGCACACCAGACCCGCCTGTAAGGTCAATGTAGGAGTATCACTACTGGTTGTGACCGAGAAACTTACATTTGCCTTAGCGGCGCTTCTAGAGCGAGGCACATAACCGATGTTTCTTGCCAATGATACGACATTTTCCCTCAATGTTGCCGAATCCAAGAAGGATTCATTGACAATCATGTTGGAATTGAATGCCGTAATGTAGGTATTATAGGCAAGAGTGTCAATTAGAACAGAAAAATTGGACCCTTCGAAGTCAAAATCCGTAAAATTGGAGTTTGCACGAAGATAATCCTTAATTTGTGCTCTTATTTGGTCAAAATCTAGGTTTGTAAACTTAGTAAAAGGCATATTACCTTGTCGCCTCTAGGATGAATGTAAAATCTTGAGTCGGAAAGTCTTGACCGATGATATCAAAGATGATATTACACTCAAAAGTGTTGTCATCAGGCTGTGGATTCACCTGAACTTCTACATTTGTCACTCTTGGCTCAAAATTCTCAATCGTTGTGAGAATTTGTTGCTGAATTACGGTCGCCGTGCCGTAATCAACGAAGTCAAAGAGACTTGATCTCACATCTGACCCCAAGAGAGGTTGAAAAAACCTCTCTGTAGGGATAGTTTCGACTAAATTTCTTACAGAACGACGTATTGCATTCTCATTTTTCAAAATCGGAAGGTCTTTTGTCACCGGATGGGGGTCAAAAGACAGACTAATGTCCTTAAATGCTCTTGATATCCGCGTGACTGCCATTGGTCAGAGAGTTTTCTTGGGATTATTTATACTTACGACCAAGGATTTCCGTATGTTGGCTCTGTTCCATACTGCCAATCATCATAATCATCATCATTTCTGATTTTTTCATGAAGTTGTGACTGTTTCTTTAGGTCATGAGTCTTCTCATAGTCCATAATCTCTTGAAGAAACTCCTTTTTCTCCTCATAGACGTTGATTCTTTGCATTGAACCATAATCAGAGACGAGTTTTGTCGTGCCCCACATCTCTCTCATGTAGTCTGAGTTTCTATCGACAGGTGAATTTCCCATTTT
>Ga0070754_10001084_pt1 | contig 22593 bp, 20 predicted proteins | sample VirMetDEL_Sep_01_FD_75181 | JGI IMG/M metagenome (GOLD analysis project Ga0070754, IMG submission 75181) | Aqueous microbial communities from the Delaware River and Bay under freshwater to marine salinity gradient to study organic matter... | ecosystem: Environmental > Aquatic > Marine >... | reverse complement strand
CTGCAGCGAGAGCCCTGGCATGTGTGAATTATTGGGCATGAGTGCCAACGTCCCCACCGATATCGTGTTCAGCTTTACCGGGCTGATGCAGCGCGGTGGGCGTACCGGCCCCCACCGCGACGGCTGGGGCATCGCCTTCTACGAAGGCCGTGGCCTGCGTCTGTTCCAGGACCCGGCCGCCAGCAGCGAGTCGGAAGTCGCCCTGCTGGTGCAGCGTTACCCCATCAAGAGTGAAGTGGTGATCGGCCATATCCGCCAGGCCAACGTCGGCAAGGTGAGCCTGGCCAACACCCACCCGTTCGTGCGCGAACTGTGGGGCCGCAACTGGTGTTTCGCCCACAACGGCCAGTTGGCGGACTTCCATCCCCGCGCCACGTTCTATCGGCCAGTCGGCGACACCGACAGCGAAGCGGCCTTCTGCGACTTGCTCAACCGCGTGCGCGAGGCCTTCCCCGAGCCGGTGGACATCAAACAGATGCTGCCGGACCTGATCGCCGCCTGTGCCGAATACCGCAGCAAAGGTGTGTTCAACTGCCTGCTCAGCGACGGTGACTGGCTGTTTTGCTATTGCTCGACCAAACTGGCGCAGATCACCCGGCGTGCGCCGTTTGGTCCGGCGCGCCTCAAGGATGTCGACGTGATCGTCGATTTTCAGGCCGAAACCACCCCCAATGATGTGGTGACGGTGATCGCCACCGAGCCGTTGACCGACAACGAAAACTGGACCCGCTACGAACCGGGCCAATGGAGCCTGTGGCGACGCGGTGAATGCGTCAGCCAGGGCGTTACCGAGTAAGGATATCGACCATGTTGCTCAGTTATCTGCGGTTGGTGCTGTTTGCCATTGGCCTGTTGGTCGGCGTGCAAGTGCCGGGGTTTATCAACGACTACGCCAAGCGCGTCGAAGCCCACCTGATCGAGGCCCAGACCGGCCTGAGCGGGTTTGAAACCACCGCGCGGCAGTTCTTCAACGGTGACTTGAAGGCCTTGGTGGCGCATTACCGCGCCAGCGACGACCCGGTGTTCCAGAGCGACGCCAACAGCCTGGGCGCCATGCTTGACCGCCAGGTGGCGTTGGACAAGCAATTCCAGGCCATGCAAGGCCCGTGGTACATCCGCGCCCTGCAAGTGGCGGTGGCCGCCGACCCGGATATCCGCCTGGAGACCTGGAACGGCTACAGCTACCAGATCCTGCTGACCCCCGAAGCCATGGGCTGGGGCCTGGGCGGGGCGATGCTGCTGTCGTTTGGCCTGGAGTGTCTGTTCCGCCTGATCGACTGGGTGGTGCTGGGTGGCAAGCGCTTGCGCCAGAGCCGGCCGATTGAGGAACGGGACCTGAAAGGTCTCTAACCCACGCCTCGGTCTAATGTGGGAGGGGCGGTGCGACGACTCGACTTGCCCCCTCCCACATGTGTATCCGGTTTATTCAGTTGTTCAGCACCATCCGCTCTTCGCCGACTTCCTCGGCATAGCGGGTAACGACCTTCTGGCACAGCCCGACAATCTCCTCCACCAATTCCACCCCCACGCGCCACGACACCACCACCTGCAGGTTCGGCAATTTCTGCGCCATCGGCAACATCACCAATTCGCCACGCGCCAGTTCTTCCCTGACCAGCACCGGCGGCAATGCACCAATCCCGAAGCCATCGCGCAACAACCGGGTAATCGCCGACACCGAGTTCACGCAGTTCATCCGTGGCGCGGCCACGCCGTTGGCCTGCATCAGGCTGATGACGTCCTGGTGCGGGTGGGAGTTTTTCGAGTAGGTGATGATGCGCTCCTGGGCCAGTTCGGCGAGGGAGGCGTAGTCGCGGTTGTAGATCGACTGGCTGGCGACGATCCAGGCCATGGGGTGGCTGGCCAGCTCCAGGCTGCGCACGGTTTCCAGGCGCAGCAGGTCGGTTTGCAGGATCAGGTCGAGAAAGCCTTTTTGCAGCTGATCGCTGAGGTTAAGCGCGGTATCGGCGACCAATTCGATTTCCACCAATGGGAAATGGTCCATCAGTTCCGCCACCAATGGGCTGAGCCAGGTGTGGATCACCGTGTCCATCGCACCGATGCGGATGCGCCCGACCTTGCTGCTGGTGGTTTCCAGGGACTGCTTCAGGCCCTGCATGGTCACCATCATCTGCTCGGCGTAATCGAGCACCTTCAAGCCTTCCGGGGTCAGGCTCACGCCCCGGGAGACGCGCAGGAACAGCTTTACCCCCAGCTCGCTTTCCAGCACGGCGATGCGGCTGGAGATCGAGGCCTGGGTGGTGAACAGCTTCTCCGCAGTCAGGCGGAAGCTCTTGAGCTTGGCCACCCAGACGAAGGTTTCGAGGAACTTCAAATTCATGGGATCAACTTTTTCTTATGCATGGATCGGTTTTTATTAGTTGGACGCCGCACCGGGCAAACGCCAAAAATCAGGCTATTCCACGATAAGCGCCGTTGGGGTATCAGGACAAGTTGCGAGTTCTGCGTAAAAAATCCCACACTACAAAAAAACAAAGCCTACAGGAGCAACCAGCGTGAGCCGTCTGCTATTGAATTGCGACATCGGCGAGAGCTTTGGCAACTGGACCATGGGTCTGGACGCCGAGGTCATGCCGTTCATCGATTGCGCCAACGTGGCCTGCGGCTTTCATGCCGGCGATCCGAGCATCATGCGCAAGACCGTCAGCCTGGCCCTCAAGCACGGTGTACAGGTGGGCGCACACCCGGCGTACCAGGACCTGCAGGGCTTCGGCCGCCGCTCCATGGCCTACACCCCCCAGGAAATCCAGGACCTGCTGCATTACCAGATCGGCGCCCTCGACGGCATCTGCCGTGCCCAGGGCGGACGTGTCAGTTACGTCAAACCCCATGGCGCGCTGTACAACGACATGATGGCCAACCCGGCGCAACGGCGTGCGGTGATCGAGGCCGTGGCCGCGTATGGCGACCTGCCGCTGATGCTGCTGGCGACCCGCGACAACAGCGCGGCCCAGGCACTGGGCGACGAATACGGGGTGATCCTGTGGTTCGAGGCTTTCGCCGACCGTGCCTACGACGCCAACGGCCACCTGGTTTCGCGCCAGTTGCCGGGTGCCGTGCACCATGATCCAGAGGTCATCGTCCAGCAGTCCTTGACCCTTTCCCGTGGCGAACCCCTGACCGCCAGCGATGGCAGCCCGTTGTTGTTGCGCGCCAATACCCTGTGCGTGCATGGCGACAATGCCAGTTCGGTCGCCGCCGTAAAGCGTATCCGCGAGGCATTGAAGCCAGCATGAAGCCACGGATTGAAGTGGTGGCGATCGACTGCCTGATGGTGCGTCTGTTCGAGGTGATCGCCGAAGCCAATATGCCGTGGATGCTCTCTGCCACCCAGCGCTTGCGCAGCGGCTTTGGCGCAGCCCTGGTGGATCTGGTGCCGTCCTACACCACCTTGATGGTGCATTACGACCTCACGGCGTTGAGCCCGGCTCAGGCGCGGGAATTGATCGACCAGGCCCTGACCGGCCTGCGACCCCAGGCCCAGGGCAGCGGCCAGTGCCATGTGCTGCCGGTGTGGTACGACCTGAGTGTCGGCCCTGAACTAACATTGCTCGCCCGGCGCAGTGGCCTGGCTGTCGACGACGTGATCCGCCGCCACAGCGCCCACGAATACCAGGTATTCGCCCTCGGCTTCGCCCCCGGTTTTGCCTTTATGGGGCTGGTGGATGAAATCCTCGCCACCCCGCGCCTGAGCACCCCGCGCCAGCGCGTGGCGGCCGGCAGTGTCGGTATCGCCGAGCGACAGACCGCTGCCTATCCGGTGGTGTCCCCCGGTGGCTGGAACCTGATCGGCCGCACGCCTGCCAAGCTGTTCGATCGCGAGCGCGATGGCTACAGCCTGATGCAGCCCGGTGACACGGTGCGCTTTGAGTCGGTCAGCCACGCTGAATTTATAAACCTGGGTGGCGATGACACGCCGTTGGAGGCGCAGGCATGAGCCGCTTGATCATCGAGGCCAGCACGCCGCTGTGCCTGTTGCAGGACGCCGGTCGTTTTGGCGTGCGCCACCTGGGCGTGACCCAGGGCGGCGCGCTGGATTGGGTGTCGATGTCCTGGGCCAACTGGCTGCTGGGCAATGCGCTGGACGCGCCGGTGGTGGAAATCACCCTCGGTGGCTTTACCGTGCAGGCCGAGGATTATTGCCTGTTGGCGCTGGCCGGGGCGGATCTGGGGGCGTATATCGATGAACGTGCGATCAGCCCCGGGCGCAGTTTTATCCTGCAAAAGGGCCAGCGCCTGCGCTTTACCCAGCCCTTCAGCGGCGCGCGGGCTTACCTGGCGGCCCCTGGCGGGTTTGATGCGCCGGATGTGCTGGGCAGCTGCGCCACGGTGGTACGTGAGGCGCTGGGCGGGCCGGACGGTTTCGGCAAGGCCTTGGTCGAAGGCGGGCGACTGGGCTACTCCGGTACCGGCGGTGGGATGAAAGTGCTGAGCGAGCAGGCGTTGCCCGCCAAGGCGCCGCTGGAGGTGATCGTCGGCGCCCAAATTGGCCTGTTCAGCGGCCAGAGCCTGTTCGATGCCTTTAACACCGAGTGGGCCCTGGACAGTCGCGCCGACCGCATGGGCATGCGCTTGCTGGGCACGCCGTTGCAGTACCAGGGACCGTCGCTGATTTCCGAAGGGATTCCGTTGGGTGGCATCCAGGTGCCCCCGGATGGGCAGCCGATCGTGTTGCTCAATGATCGCCAGACCATCGGTGGCTATCCGCGCCTCGGCGCCTTGACGCCGTTGGCGCTGGCGCGGCTGGCGCAGTGTTTGCCGGGAGAAAAGCTGAGGTTGGTGCCGGTGGTGCAGGAAATGGCGCATCGGCAGCATGTGGAGTATCTGCGCCGGTTTGCGCTGTAAGGAAAGCTCCTACGGGAGTGCCAGTGTTTGTCGTCTTCGCGGCTTTAGCGCAGTCATGAAAACCTGAATGGGTTCATCCACTATCCAGGCTTTTCCATGCGCTATTTGAAGATTTTTGCCCAAGATGTGCTCGATAACGATGTTCCCGATGTGGTGTACCTGGAGTTCTATGACGATTCCAGGACCCCCGCGCTTGTCCATCGGGCCACGGCCTTCGATATCACCGACGACGGCCAGTTCGACTGGATCATTGCGGACGATCTCAATCAGGACGGCATTGTCGACACCGTGGACCGAGAGATGGCCATCGAGTTTGCCCAGCTGTTTCTGGCGTTCGAATGGTTCAGCCTCGACGAACCCTTCGACAAGTACCTGAAGGTATTTGCCGGTGACTTTGATAACAACGGGATTCCCGACACGGTGCGCTTGCACTTTCATCAAGGGGAGGGGGTGCCGCGAGATGAAACCATTGTCTATTCGGCAGCGGTGTACAGCGACGGTAATGGTCGTGGCGCCTCTGTCTCGATCAACCAGGACGTCAACAATGATGGGAAGGTCGACCGTCAGGATTCGGAACTGGTCAAGCGGTTCGCCGCGCTCTTCCTCAAGTTTGCCTGGATCGACCGCGAGCACTGCTGAGTGAGGGGCCCGTAGCCGATGTTATCGGCTATGGGCCTGCTATCACTTGGACAGGAAGCGCATGCCTTCTTCCAACCCGCGCAACGTCAGCGGGTACATCTGGTCTTCCACCAACTCCCGCACAATCCCCGTCGACGCGGTATAACCCCAGGTATCCTTGGGATACGGGTTTATCCAGATCAGTTTCTTGTACTTGGCCATGAAGCGCTGCATCCACACATACCCCGGCTCTTCATTCCAATGCTCGACGCTGCCGCCGGCCTGGGTGATTTCATACGGCGCCATCGATGCGTCGCCGATAAAGATCACTTTGTAGTCGGCACCGTACTTGTGCAGCAGGTCCTGGGTGGAGGTGCGCTCGGAGGTGCGGCGCTGGTTGTTCTTCCACACCGACTCGTACACGAAGTTGTGGAAGTAGAAGTACTCCAGGTGCTTGAACTCGGTCTTGCAGGCCGAGAACAGTTCTTCGCAGATCTTCACGTGGGCGTCCATCGAGCCGCCGATATCGAACAGCAACAGCAGCTTGATGGTGTTGCGTCGTTCCGGGCGCATCTGGATATTCAACAGCCCGGCATCGCGGGCGGTGTGGTCGATGGTGCCGTCGATGTCCAGCTCTTCGGCCGCACCCTGGCGGGCGAACTTGCGCAGGCGGCGCAGGGCGATCTTGATGTTGCGGGTGCCCAGTTCCACCTGGTCGTCGAGGTTCTTGTACTCGCGCTGGTCCCAGACTTTTACCGCCTTGCCCTGGCGTTTGCCGGCGTCGCCGACGCGAATGCCCTCGGGGTTGTAGCCGCCGGAGCCGAACGGGCTGGTACCGCCGGTGCCGATCCATTTATTGCCGCCGGCGTGACGTTCCTTCTGTTCTTCCAGGCGTTTCTTGAATGCCTCGATCAGCTTGTCCAGGCCGCCGAGGGACTGGATCTGTGCGCGCTCTTCGTCGCTCAGCGAGCGTTCGAACTCCTTGCGCAGCCAGTCTTCGGGGATCAGCGCCTGCAGGTGATCGTCGAGCTTTTCCAGGCCATTGAAGTAGGCGCTGAAGGCGCGGTCGAACTTGTCGAAATGCCGCTCGTCCTTGACCAGGATCGCCCGGGCCAAGTAGTAGAACTCGTCCATGTCGGCAAAGGTCACGCGCTGTTTCAGCGCGTTGATCAGGTCGAGCAGCTCGCGCACCGACACCGGGACCTTGGCTGCGCGCATTTCATTGAACAGGTTGAGCAACATTATCGATTACCGCGACGGCTCATGAATGCCAGGCGTTCGAGCAACTGCACGTCTTGCTCGTTCTTGACCAAGGCACCGGCCAGGGGCGGGATGGCCTTGGTGGGGTCGCGCTCGCGCAGCACCGCTTCGCCGATATTGTCGGCCATCAGCAACTTGAGCCAGTCGACCAGCTCGGAGGTGGACGGTTTTTTCTTCAGGCCGGGGACTTTGCGCACGTCGAAAAACACGTCCAGCGCCTCGCTGACCAGCTCCTTCTTGATGTCCGGGTAGTGCACGTCGACGATTTTTTGCAGGGTGGTGCGGTCGGGGAAGGCGATGTAGTGGAAGAAGCAGCGGCGCAGGAACGCGTCCGGCAGCTCTTTTTCGTTGTTGGAGGTAATGATGATGATCGGGCGCTTCCGGGCCTTGATGGTCTCGTCGATTTCGTAGACGTAGAACTCCATCTTGTCGAGTTCCTGCAGCAGGTCGTTGGGGAACTCGATGTCGGCCTTGTCGATTTCATCGATCAGCAGGATCACCCGCTCCTCGGACTCGAACGCTTCCCAGAGCTTGCCCTTCTTCAGGTAGTTGCGCACGTCGTGCACCTTGTCCACCCCCAGTTGCGAGTCGCGCAGGCGGCTGACCGCGTCGTACTCGTACAGGCCCTGGTGGGCCTTGGTGGTGGACTTGATGTGCCAGGTAATCAGCCTGGCGCCGAAGGACTCGGCCAGTTGTTCGGCGAGCATGGTCTTGCCGGTACCGGGCTCACCCTTGACCAGCAGCGGACGCTCCAGGGTAATGGCAGCGTTGACGGCCAGTTTCAGGTCATCGGTGGCAACGTAGGCCTGGGTGCCTTCGAACTTCATCGGTCATTCCTCGAATTCATCAATGCCCGGACTATACCGCGCGGCCCCGGCGACTGTGAACGCAGACGGGTTATTCAGTCTCTGAATGACCGGTCACGGCTCAATCCGCCGAAGGCTTGGGCTGCTCATAGCGCGCATTGAACGCCTGGATAAAACCATTACGCAAAATCGCCAAAAATGCGGAGAACGCGCTGACATTTTGCTGATGCACGCTGCCACTGAGTTCCACGCGGGTGGCGAACTGATTCTTTGCCTGGTTCTTCAATACGGTCTCGCTGGCGCCCACCACGGCCTCCCAGATCGAACGAAAGATGTTCTTGTCCTTGTTCTCCACGTCCTGCTGCCAGTCGAAGACTTCCACGTCGCGCAGCAGCGGCTTGATGTACCCGGTCAACTGACCTTTTTCCGCCTGGGCTTCGATCACCACGTCCCCGGTGCCGGCCTTGAAGTCGAACTTGCCATAGGCCGCGGCGAAGTCGTTCATGCGCTTGAGCTGCAAGTCCCTGGCGCGGAAGCGAAACTCGAAGTTCTCGAAATTGCTCAGCGGGTCGAAGGTGGCGGTGGCTTCCAGCGGAGCCTGGCCTTGCAGCAGGGCCTTGCCGTCGAAGCGCGCGTCGCGCCGGCCTTTGACGTCTACCACATTGGTCAGGTTGTAGAAGCTGGCGTTGACGTCGGTCGCGTCGATCTTCACCACGGGCTTGGAGCTGAAGTTGTGGAAGGCGATCTTGCCGTCTTCAATGCGCACTTCATCGAGGGTGATGGGGGCCAACTTACTCAACTGCTCGCGCCAGTCGGTGCCCTTACCGGTCTGGGAGGCTTGCTTGTTGGCACCGCCGTCGACGAAGTTAACCTCGGGCTTGATAAACAGCACTTTGGCCACCACCGCGTGGTCGTACCAGAGAGAGTGCCAGCTCACCGCCAGGTCGATCAGCGGCGCCTTGACGAACGGGACGGGCACCTTGCCGTCGACCTTGACGATCTCCAGGCCGTTGATCCGGTACGCGCCACGCCATAGCGCGAGGTCCACGTCGGTCACCTGGCCGCGGTAATCGCCCATGTCGGCGAGCTTGTCATTCAGGTAGTTACGCACCAGGTAAGGGAGCGCGATGCTCACGGCGACCAGGACCACCAGCAATCCGGCAATGGTCCATAGTGGCCAGCTGTAGCGACGTTTCATGGGGAGAGTCCTCTGTCCATACTGGTGCGGTGGACCCCTGCGGCAGGCGCAACGTTCCTTCGACTGGACGCTTTGCAGCACGAGGCATACCCTTGGAGCCTTTCTGAAAACCGCCTAATAGGACCCGCCATGAGCCGCATTTTTGCAGACAACGCGCACTCCATCGGTAACACGCCCCTGGTTCAGATCAACCGTATCGCACCCCGTGGCGTGACCATCCTGGCCAAGATCGAGGGGCGTAACCCGGGCTATTCGGTGAAGTGCCGCATTGGCGCAAACATGATCTGGGACGCCGAAGGCACCGGCAAGCTCAAGCCGGGCATGACCATCGTGGAACCGACTTCCGGCAATACCGGTATCGGCCTGGCCTTTGTCGCCGCCGCCCGTGGCTACAAGTTGCTGCTGACCATGCCGGCGTCCATGAGTATCGAACGCCGCAAGGTGCTCAAGGCTCTCGGTGCCGAATTGGTCCTGACCGAGCCGGCCAAGGGCATGAAGGGCGCCATCGACAAGGCCGGCGAAATCGTTGCCAGTGACCCGGCCACCTACTTTATGCCGGCCCAGTTCGAAAACCCGGCCAACCCGGCCATCCACGAAAAAACCACCGGCCCGGAAATCTGGAACGACACCGATGGCGCCGTGGACGTGCTGGTGGCGGGCGTGGGCACGGGGGGCACCATCACCGGCGTGTCGCGCTACATCAAGAACACCGCAGGCAAGCCGATCCTGTCGGTGGCTGTCGAGCCGATGGTGTCGCCGGTGATCACCCAGGCCCTGGCCGGTGCCGAGATCAAGCCCAGCCCCCACAAGATCCAGGGGATTGGCGCCGGGTTCGTGCCGAAGAACCTCGACCTGTCGATGGTCGACCGCGTGGAACTGGTGACCGACGAGGAATCCAAGGCCATGGCCCTGCGCCTGATGCAGGAAGAGGGCATCCTGTGCGGTATTTCCTGCGGTGCCGCCATGGCCGTGGCCGTGCGCCTGGCCGAGAAGCCGGAAATGCAGGGCAAGACCATTGTGGTGATCCTGCCGGACTCCGGTGAGCGCTACCTGTCGAGCATGCTGTTCAGCGATTTGTTTACCGAGCAGGAAAACCAGGCTTGATTTATTTCAGCCGGTCAGCCTGGGCCTTCTGCATAATGGCCCAACTGTTTATCATGGCCGGCTGTCACGTCTGGCCTCCCGTCGCCGGGAGGCTGTTGGCCAGGCGCTTATTTCCAGGAGTTGCTGCATGACCTTTTCTTTGGCCGCCAAACTGTCGGTGTTGTTGCTGTTTATTGGCAGCACGCTGTATGTGCACCTGCGCGGCAAGGCCCGTTTGCCGATGTTGCGCCAGTTCGTCAACCATTCGGCGCTGTTCGCCCCCTATAACGCCTTGATGTACCTGTTTTCGGCCGTGCCGTCCAAGCCGTATCTGGACCGCAGCAAGTTCCCGGAACTGGACGTGCTCAAGGACAACTGGGAAGTGATCCGCGAAGAGGCCATGCACCTGTTCGACGAGGGTTACATCCGCGCCGCGGAAAAGAACAACGATGCCGGTTTCGGTTCGTTCTTCAAGAAAGGCTGGAAGCGTTTCTACCTCAAGTGGTACGACAAACCCCTGCCATCGGCCGAGGCGTTGTGCCCGAAAACCGTGGCGCTGGTGAGCAGCATCCCCAACGTCAAGGGCGCGATGTTCGCGCTGTTGCCGGGCGGCAGCCACCTCAACCCGCACCGTGACCCGTTTGCCGGTTCCCTGCGGTATCACCTGGGCTTGTCCACGCCGAACTCCGACGACTGCCGCATCTTCGTCGACGGCCAGGTATACGCCTGGCGCGACGGTGACGACGTGATGTTCGATGAAACCTACGTGCACTGGGTGAAAAACGAAACCGACAAGACCCGCGTGATCCTGTTCTGCGACATCGAGCGGCCCCTGAGCAACCGCCTGATGACCCGCGTCAACCGCTGGGTCAGCAAGCAGTTGGGCCGCGCCACCGCACCGCAGAACCTGGATGACGAGCGCGTCGGCGGCATCAACCAGGCGTATGCCTGGAGCAAGACCTTCAGCGACAAGTTCAGCGGTGTGGTCAAGCAGTGGAAGCGCAAGCATCCGAAGGCTTACCGCATTGCGCGGCCGGTGCTGGCGGTAGTGGTGCTGGTACTGCTGTGGAAGTGGTTGTTAGGCTGATCTGAAGCGTTAGACGCGGTCAAAATGTGGGAGGGGGCTTGCTCCCGATAGCGGTGGATCAGTCATAGATGTTTTGACTGACATACCGCCATCGGGGGCAAGCCCCCTCCCACATTTGATCTCCTGTGTTCTTAAGAGGCAATCAACTGCCGCAGCACATAGTGCAGAATCCCCCCCGACTTGAAGTACTCCACTTCATTCAAGGTATCGATCCGGCACAGCACCTCGACCTTCTCGCTGCTGCCGTCCTCGCGGGTAATCACCAGCGTCAGGTTCATCCGCGGCACGATCTCTACCTCGGTCAGGCCGAGGATATCGATCTTCTCCTTGCCCGTAAGCTTCAACGCCTTGCGGTTCTGATCCAGCTTGAACTGCAGCGGCAGCACGCCCATGCCCACCAGGTTGGAACGGTGAATCCGCTCGAAACTCTCGGCGATCACCGCCTTGACCCCCAACAGGTTGGTGCCCTTGGCGGCCCAGTCGCGGCTGGAGCCGGTGCCGTATCCCTGGCCGGCGATCACCACCAGCGGTGTGCCCGAGGCCTGGTACTTCATGGCCGCATCGTAGATCGGCATTTTCTCGCCGGTGGGGATGTACAGCGTATTGCCGCCTTCCTCGCCGCCAAGCATTTCGTTGCGGATGCGGATATTGGCGAAGGTACCGCGCATCATCACTTCATGGTTGCCCCGGCGTGAGCCGTAGGAGTTGAAGTCACGCGGCTCCACGCCTTGCTCGCGCAGGTAGCGGCCGGCGGGGCTGTCGGTCTTGATGTTGCCGGCGGGGGAGATGTGGTCGGTGGTCACCGAGTCCCCCAGCAACGCCAGTACGTGGGCGCCCTTGACGTCTTTGATCACCGGCAGAGGCCCGGCGATGTCGTCGAAGAATGGCGGGTGCTGGATGTAGGTAGAGTCTTTTTGCCACACGTAGGTCGCGGCCTGTGGCACCTCAATGGCTTGCCATTGCTCGTCACCGGCAAATACCTCGGCGTATTCCTTGTGGAACATTCCGGTGCTGACCTGCGCAACGGCGTCGGCGATCTCCTGGCTGCTCGGCCAGATGTCCTTCAAATACACCGGATTACCCTGTTGATCGTTACCCAGCGGTTCGCTGCTGATATCGATGCGTACGGTCCCCGCCAAGGCGTAAGCCACCACCAGCGGTGGCGAGGCCAGCCAGTTGGTTTTCACCAATGGGTGCACGCGGCCTTCGAAGTTGCGGTTGCCGGACAGCACCGAGGCTACGGCGAGGTCGGCCTTCTGGATGGCTTTTTCAATCGGCTCGGGCAACGGCCCGGAGTTGCCGATGCAAGTGGTGCAGCCATAGCCCACGAGGTCGAAGCCAATTTTATCCAGATACTGGGTGAGGCCCGCGGCCTTGTAGTAGTCGGTGACCACTTTGGAGCCAGGCGCCAGGGAGGTTTTCACCCAGGGTTTGCGCGTGAGGCCTTTCTCCACGGCTTTTTTCGCCACCAGCCCGGCGGCCATCATCACGCTGGGGTTGGACGTGTTGGTACAGGAGGTGATGGCGGCGATCACCACGGCGCCGTTTTTCAGGCGATAGGTCTGGCCTTCGTATTCATAGTCGGTTTCGCCCACCAGGTCGGCGTTGCCCACGGCCACACCGCCGCCGCCTTCACTTTCCAGGCGGCCTTCTTCCTTGGTGGTGGGTTTGAACTGCAGGTCGAGGAAGTCGCTGAACGCCTGGCCGACATTGGGCAGGGACACGCGGTCCTGTGGGCGTTTCGGCCCGGCGAGGCTGGCTTCGACGCTGCCCATGTCGAGGGCCAGGCTGTCGGTGAACACCGGTTCCTGGCCAGCGTGGCGCCACAGGCCCTGGGCCTTGGTGTAGGCCTCGACCAGCTTCACGGTGGCAGCCGGGCGACCAGAGAGGCGCAGGTAGTCCAGCGTCACCTCATCCACCGGGAAAAAGCCGCAGGTGGCGCCGTATTCCGGGGCCATGTTGGCGATGGTCGCGCGGTCCGCCAGGGGCAGGTCGGCCAGGCCGTCGCCGTAGAACTCGACGAACTTACCCACCACGCCTTTTTTACGCAGCATCTGGGTGACGGTCAGCACCAGGTCGGTGGCGGTGATGCCTTCTTTCAATTTGCCGGTGAGCTTGAAGCCGATCACTTCCGGGATCAGCATCGACACCGGTTGGCCGAGCATCGCCGCTTCCGCTTCGATCCCGCCCACGCCCCAGCCGAGCACGCCGAGGCCGTTGATCATGGTGGTGTGGGAATCGGTGCCCACCAGGGTGTCGGGGAAGGCGTAGGTGCGGCCGTCCTCGTCCTTGGTCCATACGGTGCGGCCCAGGTATTCGAGGTTGACCTGGTGGCAGATGCCGGTGCCCGGCGGTACCACGCTGAAGTTGTCGAAGGCGCTCTGGCCCCAGCGCAGGAAGGCGTAGCGTTCGCCGTTGCGCTGCATTTCGATGTCGACGTTCTGCCCGAAGGCGTCGGCGTTGCCGAACTTGTCGACCATCACCGAGTGGTCGATCACCAGGTCCACCGGCGAGAGTGGGTTGATGCGCTGCGGGTCGCCGCCGGCCTTGGCCACGGCGGCGCGCATGGCGGCCAGGTCGACCACGGCGAGTACGCCGGTAAAGTCCTGCATCAGCACGCGGGCGGGGCGATACTGGATCTCACGGTCGGACTGGCGCTCTTTGAGCCAGGCGGCAATGGCCTTGAGGTCGGCGCCGGTGACGGTCTTGTTGTCTTCCCAGCGCAGCAGGTTCTCCAGCAGCACCTTGAGGGACATCGGCAGCTTATCCAGGTCACCCAGGCGCTTGGCGGCTTCGGGCAGGCTGAAATAGTGGTAGGTCTTGTCGTCGATTTCTAAAGTTTTAAGGGTACTCAGGCTATCAAGGGATGACATTACATGACTCCTTATGGTCCGCACGGCTACGGACCTGACGGGACGAACAGAGCTTTCAAACTAGCGCTGTTTTCAGTAGCTGGCTAATTACTGGACTCTATGGACAGAACCAAGGTTCCGAACTCGGCTATCATGCGCGCGTTTTCATGACAGGCATTGCGATAGCGCAACGTCAGTTGAGTCACCAGGAGAGTCGATGAACACCCTTTTTATGCACTGCCGCCCGGGTTTTGAGGGCGAAGTCTGTTCCGAGATCGCGGAACACGCCGCGCGCCTGAACGTTTCCGGCTACGCCAAGGCCAAGACCGGCAGCGCCTGCGCCGAATTTGTCTGCACCGAAGAAGACGGCGCCCAGCGCCTGATGCACGGCCAACGCTTTGCCGAGCTGATCTTCCCGCGGCAGTGGGCGCGCGGGGTGTTTATCGACCTGCCGGAAACCGACAGTATCAGCGTGATCCTCGCCCACCTGCGTGAATTCCCGGTGTGCGGCAGCCTGTGGCTGGAGATGGTCGACACCAACGACGGCAAGGAACTCTCGAACTTCTGCAAGAAATTCGAAGTGCACCTGCGCAAAGCCTTGTTGAACGCCGGCAAGCTGGTGGACGACCCGAGCAAGCCGCGCCTGCTGCTGACCTTCAAAAGCGGCCGCGAAGTGTTCATGGGCCTGGCCGAGTCGAATAACTCGGCGATGTGGCCGATGGGCATCCCGCGCTTGAAATTCCCCCGGGACGCGCCCAGCCGCTCGACCCTGAAGCTGGAAGAGGCCTGGCACCACTTTATCCCCCGCGACCAATGGGACGAGCGCCTGCATGGCGACATGACCGGTGTCGATCTGGGTGCGGCCCCTGGCGGCTGGACCTGGCAGCTGGTCAACCGTGGCATGCTGGTGACCGCCATCGACAACGGCCCCATGGCCGAAAGCCTGATGGACACCGGCCTGGTGCAGCACCTGATGGCCGACGGCTTTACCTTCGTGCCCAAGCAGCCGGTGGACTGGATGGTCTGCGACATCGTCGAAAAGCCGGCGCGCAACGCGGCATTGCTGGAGACCTGGATCGGCGAAGGGCATTGCCGCGAGGCGGTGGTGAACCTGAAGTTGCCGATGAAGCAGCGTTACGCCGAGGTCAAGCGCCTGCTGGAGCGTATCGAAGACGGCTTCAAGGCGCGCGGCATTCGGGTAGAGATCGGCTGCAAGCAGCTGTATCACGACCGTGAAGAAGTGACCTGCCACCTGCGTCGGCTGGTGGATGTGAAGAAAACCAAGGCCCGCTAAACTGAGCGCCGGTTCCAGGAGTAGACAATGAGCGATATTTTCGACACCGCCGTGGATGGCACCCTCGACGCAACGGGCCTCAACTGCCCTGAGCCGGTGATGATGCTGCACCAGCACATCCGCGACCTGCCGCCCGGCGGCTTGCTCAAGGTGATCGCGACCGACCCGTCGACGCGCCGCGATATCCCCAAGTTCTGCGTGTTCCTTGACCATGAATTGGTGGATCAACAGGAGCAGGCCGGTACGTACCTCTACTGGATCCGTAAAAAGGCCGACTAACCCCGCGCCTTCTCCAGGCGAATGCGCCGGCGTGCACTGCGCGCCAGGCGCACCAGCAGCATCCCCGCCGCACAGCTCAAGCCCACGATCAACCCTTGCCACAAACCGCTCGGGCCGCTGGGTTCGCCCAGCCAGTTGCTCAGCCCCAGGGCGTACCCCACCGGCAGCCCCACGCCCCAATAGGCAAACAGGGTCAGCACCATAGTGACGCGGGTGTCCTGGTAGCCCCGCAGGGCGCCGGCGGCGGTGACCTGGATCGAGTCACTGAACTGGAACAGCGCTGAAAACACGATCAGCGTCGAGGCCAGGTGGATGACGATGGGGTCCGGGGTGTAGATCGCCGCAATCTGCTCGCGAAACACCAGCATCAGGCTGCACGACAGGCAGGCGTACGCCAGCGCCGTGCCCATGCCGACCCCGGCGGCGAAGCGTGCTTCACGCGCCTCGCCACGCCCCAGGGCCTGGCCGACGTGCACGGTGACGGCCATGCTCAGGGAATAAGGGATCATGAACACCAGTGAGCTGACGTTCAGCGCGATCTGGTGCCCCGACACAACGGTGGCGCCCAGGCTGCCGAGCAGCAGGGCGATGACGGCAAAGATGCTCGATTCGGCAAAGATCGCGATGCCGATCGGCAGGCCAATCCCCAGTACGCGCTTGATCACCGACCACTGCGGCCAGTCGAAGCGCTTGAACAGTTCGCTGCTCTGTAGGCGGCCCCCCAGCGGGTCCAGGCAGCCATGCCGAGCATCATCACCCACATCGCAATGGCCGTGGCCCAGCCGCAGCCCACGCCGCCCATGGCCGGCACGCCCAGGTGGCCGTAGATGAAGATGTAGTTCAGCGGAATATTCAGCGCCAACCCGCACAGGCCCATGGCCATGCTGGGCAGGGTGCGGCCCAGGCCATCACTGAAACAGCGCAGCACGTAGTAGAGGGCGATGGCCGGCATCCCGGCGGCGATGCCATGCAGGTAGCCCATGGTGGGGGCGATAAGGTCCGGCTCAACCTTCATGGCATGCAGGATCGGCTCGGCGCAGAGCAACAGCAGCGCGCCGATGATGCCGACCACCACCGCCAGCCACAGTGACTGACGCACCAACGGCCCGATTTCGCCGTAGTGGCCCGCACCGTAGCGCTGGGCGACTTTCGGCGTGGTGGCCAGCAGCGTACCGGTCATCAGCAGGTACACCGGAATCCAGATCGAGTTGCCCAGGCCCACCGCCGCCAGGTCCTGGGGGCTGACGCGCCCGGCCATCACCGCATCGACGAAGCTCATGGCCGTGGTTGCCAGTTGGCCGATCATGATCGGCAGCGCGAGCGTCAGCAGGCCACCCACTTCCCGGCTGATGCGGGCGGGGCGGGTGAGGGGGGCAGTGGCAGTGTTCACGTACGCAAGTCCAGTCAAAAGGGTGCAAGGCCGCGGATTCTACGCCTTGACGTAACGGTCAGGAAAAAACCTGTGTTAGGGATTTGTAAGCGACCTGCCAGCCCCCTCCCACATTGAAGATCGCTTCCCTGTACACTGCTGATCCGCCAAAGGAGCCTGCCATGCTGATTGTTGCCGACGAAAATATCCCGCTGCTCGATGAGTTTTTCCAAGGATTTGGCGAGATTCGCCGAGTGTCCGGTCGTTCCATCGACCGCGCCACCGTCGAACAGGCCGATGTGCTGCTGGTGCGCTCGGTGACCAACGTCAACCGCGCCCTGTTGGACGGCACGAAGGTGCGTTTTGTCGGCACCTGCACCATCGGCACCGACCACCGCGACCTCGATTACTTCAAGCAGGCCGGTATCCAGTGGTCCAGCGCTCCCGGCTGCAATGCGCGGGGCGTGGTGGACTATGTGCTGGGCAGCCTGCAAACCCTGGCCGAGATCGAAGGCGCCGACCTCAACCAGCGTACCTATGGCGTCGTCGGCGCCGGTGAAGTGGGCGGGCGCCTGGTCGAAGTGCTCAAGGGCCTGGGCTGGAACGTGCTGGTCTGCGACCCGCCGCGCCAGATCGCCGAAGACGGCGATTACGTCAGCCTCGAGCAGATCATCGAGCAATGCGATGTGATCAGCCTGCACACGCCGTTGACCAAATCCGGCAATGGTTCCACCTGGCACCTGTTTGATCGCGATCGGCTCAGCCGCCTCAAGCCCGGCACCTGGCTGATCAACGCCAGCCGTGGCCCGGTGTTGGACAACGCGGCCCTGCGCGACGTGCTGCTGGCGCGTGAAGACCTGCAAGCGGTGCTGGACGTGTGGGAAGGCGAGCCCGAGGTGGACGTCGACCTGGCCGACCTGTGTGTGTTGGCCACCCCGCACATCGCCGGCTACAGCCTTGATGGCAAGCAGCGCGGTACGGCGCAGATCTATCAGGCGTTCTGCTCGCACCTGGGCCAGGGGCCGAGCATTCAGCTGGGCGACTTGTTACCGCAACCGTGGCTGGCCGAGGTGCACTTGAACGCATCGACCGACCCCGCCTGGGCGCTGGCGACGTTGTGCCGCAGCGTGTACGACCCGCGCCGTGATGATGCGGATTTCCGCCGCAGCCTGGTAGGTACCGTCGAAGAACAACGCAAGGCGTTCGACGTGCTGCGCAAGCATTATCCGGAGCGTCGTGAAATCGACGGCTTGAAGGTGCGCATTGTGAATGGGGAGTCAGCGGTGTTGGCGAGCATCGTGTCCGCATTGGGCGCGGCAACCGTTTAAACACCGAACAAAAAACCCGGCTACCTGGGCCGGGTTTGAAAGAGCGTAGGCCCTTCAGCCTTGCTGGGCAGGCTTGACCAGTCGCTGTTCCAGCTCGCGGCACGCTTGCTGGATCATCTCTTCGGTAATCTGCACTTCGCGGCCCTGGGCGTCGATCACGGAGCAAGGCAAGTGCTGCGGTTGGCGGATCACTTCAATCTTGGCATCGCTGCTGTTTTGCAAGGTCATGGCCTGTCTCCTCATCAGGTTGTGTACCTACTGTATAACCCCCGAGTGACCGCGCTGTTACAACTCCTTACGAGATCACCGGTTCGAACATCCAGTCCACCAGAAACCGCTGTGGATTTCCAGCCGGGCGTTAGACCGATAGCCTCTAGGGGCCAGCATCGGCGGGCATAATTAACCTGACTCATTGTTATTCGCGCAAGTTCCCCCCATGTAAGCAGGCAGGTACCAATCCTTTCCGATCAGGTGATGCCCTCCATGCTCTCAGTCCGTCAACGCCGTGCAATTCGCCTGGCCAGCCGCTTCATCGCGCCCTACCGCTGGCAGGCCCTCGGTGCCCTGGTCGCGCTGATCGTCACTGCGGGCATCACCTTGTCCATGGGGCAGGGCATTCGCCTGCTGGTGGACCAGGGCTTCATGACGCAGTCGCCGCACCTGCTCAACCAGTCCATCGGCCTGTTCATGGTCCTGGTGCTGGGCTTGGCCGTGGGCACGTTTGCGCGGTTTTACCTGGTGTCGTGGATCGGTGAGCGGGTGGTGGCGGACATTCGCCGGCAGGTCTTCAACCACCTGATCTACCTGCATCCAGGTTTCTACGAGAACAACCGCAGCTCGGAAATCCAATCGCGGTTGACCACCGACACCACACTGCTGCAATCGGTGATCGGCTCGTCGTTGTCGCTGTTCCTGCGCAATGCCTTGATGGTGATCGGCGGCATCGTGCTGTTGTTCATCACCAACCCCAAGCTCACCAGCATCGTGGTGGTGGCGCTGCCGCTGGTGCTGGCGCCGATCCTGATCTTCGGCCGTCGCGTACGCAGCCTGTCGCGCCTGAGCCAGGACCGTATCGCCGATGTGGGCAGCTACGTGTCCGAAACCCTCGGCCAGATCAAGACCGTGCAAGCCTATAACCACCAGGTCCAGGACGAGCAACGCTTTGCCGTGACCGTGGAAGAGGCGTTCACCACCGCCCGCAAACGCATCGCCCAGCGCGCCTGGTTGATCACCCTGGTGATCATGCTGGTGCTGGGTGCGGTGGGCGTGATGCTCTGGGTCGGAGGAATGGATGTGATCAGCGGGCGCATTTCCGGCGGCGAGCTGGCTGCGTTCGTGTTCTACAGCCTGATCGTCGGCAGCGCCGTCGGTACCCTGAGCGAAGTCCTCGGTGAACTGCAACGTGCCGCCGGTGCAGCGGAGCGCATTGGTGAGCTGTTGCAGTCGAGCAACGAGATCCAGGCGCCGGCCACGGGCAGCGTGCAGTTGCCCGAGCGGGTCAGCGGGCGCATGGAGCTGCAGGACCTGCGCTTTTCCTACCCTTCACGACCGGACAGCTACGCCATCGACGGCCTGAACCTGAGCATCAACCCCGGCGAAACCCTGGCACTGGTGGGGCCGTCCGGCGCGGGCAAGTCGACGCTTTTCGACCTGCTGCTGCGCTTCTACGATCCCCAGCAAGGCCGCATCCTGATTGAAGGCCAGGCGCTGACCGATCTCGACCCCCTGGACCTGCGTCGCCACTTCGCCCTGGTGTCCCAGAGCCCGGCGCTGTTCTTCGGCAGCGTCGAGGAGAACATCCGCTACGGCAACCCAGCGGCCACGCGCGAGCAAGTCGAAGCCGCCGCCCGCATCGCCCACGCCCACGATTTCATCCTGCAAATGCCCGACGGCTACCAGACCCACCTCGGCGACGGCGGCATGGGCCTCTCCGGCGGCCAGCGCCAACGCTTGGCGATTGCCCGCGCGTTGCTGGTGGACGCGCCGATCCTGCTGCTGGACGAAGCCACCAGCGCCCTGGATGCCCAGAGTGAACACCTGATCCAGCAAGCGTTGCCGCAATTGATGCAAGGGCGTACCACGCTGGTTATCGCCCATCGACTGGCGACGGTGAAGAACGCTGACCGCATCGCGGTGATGGATCAGGGCAGGCTGGTGGCGGTGGGCACGCATCAGCAGTTGATTGCGAGCAATCCGTTATATGCGCGATTGGCGGCGTTGCAGTTCAGTGACGGGGTTGAGGAGAGCAGCAAACACTGAGTTTCGGTGCCGATAAAAAATGCCCGCATCTCTCAATGCGGGCATTTTCATTTCTGCTTTAAACCTTATTGATCATCAAAGTAGCGCTCATGCCAATCCACCAACGGCTGTGGTGAGTTGAGCTTCTGCCCGTAGATCACCGAATAAGACAACACGTTCTGCACATACTGGCGGGTTTCGTCGAACGGGATGCTTTCCACCCAGACGTCGAAGCTCAGGTGGTCGGCGCCGCGCAGCCATTGGCGTACGCGGCCGGGACCGGCGTTGTAGGCGGCGGAGGCGAGGACACGGTTGCCGTTGAACTGACTGTGCACCTGGCTCAGGTAAGCCGCGCCGAGCTGGATGTTTTTGTCCGGGTCCAGCACCTGGGCGGGTGAGGCCAGCGGGATGCTGAACTTGCGCGCGGTGTCCTTGGCGGTGCCGGGCATCAGTTGCATCAGGCCGCTGGCGCCGACGCCGGAGCGGGCGTCGTCCATGAAGGCGCTTTCCTGGCGGGTGATGGCGAATACCCAGCTGGAATGCAGGCCACGGACCTTGGCTTCGCGCACCAGGGTGTCGCGGTGGGCCATCGGGAAGCGGATGTCCAGGTCATCCCAGTACTGGGCCTGGCTGATGGTGCGGATCGCCGGGAAGTACCACTTCATGTCGTAGGCCAGCTTGGCCTGGGCGACCATTTCGTCACGGTTGAAATGGCGGCTGACGTGGTACCACTCGCGGCGGCCATCCACGATCTGGCCACGGGCGTAGAACTCAAGGGCACGGCGCACGCCCGGGGTGTTACGCACTTTGTTGACCAGCGCCTGGCTCATCAGCAGCGGCTTGTTCTTCAACTGGTACGGCGCCTTGGAGCGATCGGCGGCCAGGAAGCCATAGAAGTCCCGTTCCTGCGCGAGATTCTTGTACAGCACCAGGGCTTGCGGGTTTTTCGGCTCGGCCAGTTCCAGGCTGCGGGCCTGCCAGTAGCGCCAGCGGTTGGTGGTGGCCAAATCCTGCGGGAGTTTGCGCGTCAGTTGGTAGGCATCTTCCCAGCGGGCCAGGCGCAACAGCAGGCGCAGGCGCCATTCGGACACGGTGTTGTCGCGCAACTCGGGGTCGTACTTGGTCATCACCTCAAGCGCCCGCGGGTCGAAGCGCTTGGCCAGGGTCAGGCCGATTTCACGGGCGATTGCCACTTTTTCGTCACGGGAGAAGTGCATGCTGCTGGCGTAACCGTCGAGCAGGGCCATGGCCTTGTCCGGATCCTGGCGTGCCAGGCGGCGCAGGCCCAGGCCCACGGCGTCAGACATCGCCTCGGTGGCCGGCAGGAAGCGCGACGGGTCGCCGAGCATGTCGGGTTTTTGCGCCACGTCCACCATCAGGCGGCCCTGGGCGCCCAGGGTCGGCAGGGTTTTTACCAGGCTGTTGGCCAGCGGGTAATTGCGTGCTTCGGCGGCGAGTTTGGCGCGGTCCCAGATTTTTTGTTCAGTGAGTTGGCCGTCGGCGGCCCATTGGCTGAAGGTGGCATCGCAGGCGGCCGGCTGGGATTTGCCGGTCATCCACAGTTTTTCGGTGGTCTTGTAGCCTTCAGCCTTGAGGTTGTGGGTCAGTTGGAACTGACCGTGCAGGCAGTCCAGCTCGACGAAATTAAGCTTGGGGTCGTAGTACTTTTCAAAGGTCTGCCAGTCGCCACGGTCGGCCAACCAGCGCAACCAGCGCAGCTTCATCCAGTTGGCCTGGGGCAGGTCGCCGTTTTTGGCGAGGAATTGTTCGATTTCCTCGTTGCTGGCGGTCTTCAACCGGGCGGTCAGTTCGTCGTAGGCCAGGTAGGGCGTCAGCGGGTAGTCGGCCAGGGCCTGGCTGTATTGCATGTAGGGGCCGGTATCGCCCTTGGCCAGGGCGCGTTTGGCTTCATCGTAATATTGACGTTGGGTGGTGAGGTCCACGGCCTGGGCGGATTGAACGGCGGTGGCGGAAAGAAGCAGGCAAGATAAAAAGTTGAAAAGGCGACTGCGCATGAGACGTCCGTGCAGAGAAATCACGACTAGCACCGGCACCGCCGACACTGATTGCCCCTAGCTTAGCCTTTTGCCAGCGGCCGGCAAAAGCTTTGCCGGGTGGTTCGTTCAAGTTCTCCGGAAATGTCCTACAGAACGTGTCGGTAGCGAAAATGCTGGCCGCATCCCACCCTCAAGTCAGGTAGAATGCGCGCCCAGTTTTTGGAGAAGCGTATGACCCTGCTCAAATTCAGCGATGTGTCCCTTGCTTTCGGCGCTATGCCGTTGTTGGACAAGGTGTCCTGGCAGATCGCCCGTGGT
>Ga0070754_10001073_pt1 | contig 22714 bp, 32 predicted proteins | sample VirMetDEL_Sep_01_FD_75181 | JGI IMG/M metagenome (GOLD analysis project Ga0070754, IMG submission 75181) | Aqueous microbial communities from the Delaware River and Bay under freshwater to marine salinity gradient to study organic matter... | ecosystem: Environmental > Aquatic > Marine >... | reverse complement strand
ATCCGGGTCAATCTGATTATCGCTTTAAGTATCTAAAAAATAATATTGCTCATTATCTATATCTAGAATTTAAAACTAAGACTGGCAAACAATCAGATAATCAAAAGAGGTTTGAAAAAACTTGTATAGCTGAAAATGAAAAATACGAAATAGCCAGATCAGTTGAAGAAGGTTTAAACGCACTGAGTGAGTGCGGATTGATTTAAAGTGTTTAAATTAAGCTAAATTAACCCTATCCTTAAACCAACCATAAATAAATTTTTCATCTTTTTGCCTACTAGATGCTAAATCCATATAAAAACAACCTTGTAGGCAGTTAAGCATATTATACAAAACAACCTCACCATCACAGCCTCTAAAATTAATATAAATCTCCAAGGCTCTTATTGTTCTTGAGCCAACTATTCCATCAACAACTAAATCTTCATAATAAGCTCCTCTATTGTTAAGAGCATTTAAAGACCTCTGTAGATACTTTGCCGCTGTTACTACTCCCATATTAACTGCACTGTCAAATAATTCTTCCACTATCTTAAAAGAAAGATTTTGGACGCTATCTAGCTTTAATCTATCCCAATATTTAAGCTCGTATATTTCGCAGGCAACTTCTCTAGGCAGATCTTGCATATCATCTTTATATCCATAATCCCTTGCCACCTTTTCAGTAATGCCATATTTTGTTGCTCCTCCGCTATCCAAGGGATCATCTACAAAACCACCTTCAACTTCAATAACCCTGTCTATTACTCCTTGTTTAAAAGAATTCATTATCATTTTTCCTCCTCGATGTCTTTAATTAGTTTCTCATACCACTCCATCTTCATAAACAAAAAACCAAAGATATTTAATATAACTGCATATAGTGCTATTTGCCCGATCAGACCTCCGAACAATTTACCAAAGAAAGCAAGCAACACAGTGTTAAAGAAAAGAGCTACTGCCGGATCATCTAATAACTTCCTAAATGTTGAGCTGCTAGGTATTAAGAAACGCCAAACAACAGTTAATTTATAAACCTCGTCATAAACTTTAAAAGTAAGTCTAAGACCTTTGGCAGCTAATTCTTTTAGCTTTGATCTTTTGATTACAATTGCGTCTTCATTATTATTTTGTGTCACAGTTACCCTCCATTTTTCCAGTTAATTTATAATTATGTAAAATAAAATAATCTAAGTTCTTGTCGCTAACAACCTTCTTTTCTTCATCATTAAGGCAAATTACTTGACCCCATATTTTAACATTGTCAACAAAGACATATTCTTTTTGTCTACAAGAGATCAAGTTTATCATCACGACTACGCCTAGCAATATCTTTTTTAGCTTCCCTTGTTTCTTGAATATCTTTTGCCAAACTCTCATTTTTCTTTTTTTCATTTTCTAGTTTCTTTTGTTGCCTACCATAAAAAAAAGCTGCAATGGTTGCAATTATAATCAAACTAAAATTTTTAAATATTTTCTTCATCTTCCACTAAAAACAAAGTTCCATCATTTTCTATGTAAATTAAACCTTCTCTTGGTGGTTGAAATACAGGGTAACAATAAAAATTAAAATACTCGTGGTCTGGGTTATCTATTTGTTTTATTTCAGCCCATTTTCCTTTGACAGAATCTTTATATTTTGAGTAGTAAGATAAAACCTCCTCATCAGTTAATTGCCCTTTCTGGTAGGCTTCAAACTTTGGCATCAATTCGTTGTAATTATTAATACCAATTAATCTTTCAACATAAGAGTCTTTGTTTAATCTTTTTTCTTCCTTTATCCATAGCATTGAATCTACTATTAAATTTATAAGAGCCTCTTGATATTCTTTGAATATATAATATTTCATTAGTAAATGTTCCATTTTTTATTTAAGTAATCTAAGATTGCATTAACTTCATTGTTGTTTAAAACTCTACTATAAATAATTATTTCAGCAATAAAACCATCTAAAAAAGAACTGGACTGATCTGGTCTTTTTGCTATTGTGGCAGGAATTCCGGGTGAATTATTAGCTCCAATTAAAGTAGAATAGGCTAATTGAAAAGGATTATTATTATGCTTAACTTTTGTAAACTCTCCCTCTTTTACTTGAGAAGTTACAACGAAAGGTTGAGTACCAGATGTATTTGTTGCAGATGTTATGCTATCTTGAGTAGTTGCTCTGCATACTTGTTGATTTTTGCCATTTAAGAGCCTAACGAAAAAAGTGCCAGAAACTCCACCTGATTGCCTTCCTATGAGATATTGTTGTGTTTGTGTTCCTATATCTGATTTTGAAACTACAAAAGAAGTATAAGGCTCATTTAGCACAGTATCACTTGAGAAATTTAAATATTGTGAAGAGCCGTCAAAATCTATAACATTTAAACTATTTTGTGTTCTTATTCCTGTTTGTGGCCTAGCTACACCAATCAATTCTTCTGCATAATTGTTAGTACCAAAAGAGCAGCTCCATTTATTTAGATTATTGCCTGTTGCATCAATAGAATCAGCATTATTAGCATCTAACCATAAACGACCATTAGGAATAATTATTGGAGTAGGTGTTGTTATTTTTCTTCTCATTTATTTCCTCCCCAAAAATTCTACTAAACCACCACCCAAAAGAGCAGCACCAACATATAGCAAGATATTTGTTGAATTATCTATTTTGTCAAAGATGGTAAAATGTTCAACTAGTCTAACTTTTGCACCATACCAAGCGAGACACAGTTTAATCCCTAGAGCAGCACTAATCAGAATTAATCCAGCAATTCTCTTTGAAGATATATCACCCGTAAAACCAGTTATGACTTTTTTTACAAATTTATTCATAGCTTTATATTATATATAATTAAGTTCACCAATAGGCCAAATATTAACATTCTAGCTTGAAAAGGGTGTTTATCTAAATAGTCAGCCCCTATCTCTATTATTCTTATTAAAGTTTTACCCATCATAGTAAATAATTAACCCCAACACTAAAACCACCCTCAAGATCAAGCTCTGTATTTGGCATGATTAAATTAAGATTTACATTACTGCTCTCATTAAAGAAGTGCAAAAGCCCAATGCCATAAACCCAACTAGTCTTTTTTTCTAATCCTTCTAAATTATCATTAAAATATAATTTCTTCTTAATGCTAACATTACTCAAAAATACAGTTGGCGTAAATTGCCTTTTTAAACCTATCTGCAAAGTATCGGTTATTATCTTATTTTCGTTTCTAAATCTCAAATTATTATTATTCTTTACAGTAAATTTATTGACCTGATTTAATAATCTATTAGTAGATACAGTAAATAAATAATCATTATAATTAGCAGTAGATCCAACACTTAGGCTAAAATTAGGTTTATCAACATAATTAAATATGGGGTCATTTATATTGGTGTAAGTGCTTGATAATCCTATACTCAGCTTAGCAAAAGCATAATTGATGTTAAAAAACAGAGTTAAGGCTAATAAATATTTAATCATTTCTTTTGTGATATTTCGTCTAATTCCTCTTGAATCTTTAATAGCATATCAACTTGCATTTTAGAGTTGTTGTAATCATGTTTTTTAACTGATTCTAGCTTCTTCTCTAATTCTGCTATACTATGTTTTAGCTTATCTTCTATTTCATCTAGCTTCTTCTCTGCCATGTCGTGCCTTTCCTCGTTTCGCTTTATTAAAAATGGTACTCCTTTGTAAAATGCTAAAAAGCCAAAGAAAGCCAGAATACAAAGCGAGCTATTTTCTAAAAAAAAGTTAAAAATATCCATCATCTAAAATAAACCCTTGTTTAGTTGCTTTGTGTAGTTATACATATTTGATAAAATATTTTTAAACTCTCCTTCGCTACACTGCATATTATTTTTGTTGGTGTTTGTTATGATAAAAATATAAACTATATTAAAATAATGCTTCACTGCTACCAATCCAGCTTTGACCGGCTTTTTGTGTGATTGTGCTACTATTTTTTTGACAAGCGGGAAATCCTTAATATTTGACAAATCTTTCATGTAAATTGGATTAGCAACTGATTTGCTAATCAAGTTATAAGTTTTTTGGTCAACAACGAATCTTTTGCCCCAGCTCTTATTTCTAAATTTAACACTCACAGTCTCATAATGACCCTGTGCATTTTTAATTGTCTTTATCTCATCAATGATTTTTAACTCTTTCTTGAAGAAAGAATCTTTAAAAGAGATGTAGCTTATATAATAATCATCTTTGCATGTTTTTAGCTCCTCTGCCGTTTTGGCAATTATTCTGCTATTAAAATAATTTATATCATAATAGCTCTTGTATCTTACTCCTAATATTGCTACACAGAAAAGCAGGAAAATAAAAGCTATTAATGTACATTCTTTTTTATAGTTCTTAATCATAATCCTTTGAATCAAAAAATAGTTTGGTTCTGCCTAAAAAATTATAAAATAGATCATAGGGTACTAATTCAGAAGTATTGCCCTCAAAATAACCCTGATCTGACAAAAACTTACCAACTAACCAAGAACAAAAATGACTGCCGTTTGAAGGCCGCAGGAAGGGTAAATCTAAGCCAGCAAATAAAGCACCATTCTTTGAATATGGCTGTCCTTTATATTTTTGTTCAAACTCCCAAGCTTTCTTTTTGTCAACTTTGTCAAGGGTGGCAATATAAACCTTGCCATCAATATTTTTTAGCCTGTCAGTAAGCCAATTTTCTTCCATGCCCCTTTTGACATTAGCTTCAAATATTTTGGCGTTATAAACATCCTTCTTCTTAAATTTCTTAATTGTGTCATCTAAATCGAACCTTGATATATGGCAAACATGATCTATAGGTTTGGTATCGGTAATAAATGCAAAAGGCTTGGTTGAGATAAAAAGCAATGGGCTGTGATATAAGTTTCTTAAACTTAAATGATATTCAAAGAATAGAAGATGTATTTTATCACGATCAAGCTTATTAACCTTAGCTTGTAGATCCTTTATCTTTTGATTTATTTTAACTTGTTTGGAAGTCATAACTTATATTAATTGCCATTCAGTGCCATCATATTCAACAGCAACAGCAACATTAGGTGCTACAGTTACTATTTCTGTTCCTGCATTATTTTTAATAATCAGATTGTTCGCTGATCCTATATTTTTGAATAAGAAATAATCGCCAGTATTAGGACTGGCAAATAAAGTAACATCTCTATCAGCACCATCTGCATCTAAATAATGATCCTGAACATCAGTAGCAACAATAGATTTATTTGTTGCTAAGGTTTCCCTATTAACACCAGCAACAAATCTTTTGGTTGCGGTCATTTTATTTACAGTGTAATCGGAGTCACTATCCAAAATAGCTTCTACTTTTCCTCTGATAATATTTCCTAATATACTCATTTTTTTATTAATTAAATTCTTATAAACTATATTCCTGATTAATAATAAAGTCAGACTCCACATTATAAGCTTCAACCTCACTAACAGATTGCAGCGATCTAATAGCCTCTCTGTGGCCTTGCTTTATAGTAAAATTAGCACTAGCAAGATCTTTTAAGCCAACGCCAAGCATCCTTAATTGCTGATAATTAATAGGAATAATTCCGCTTCCATTATATCTATAATTAAAAATAGCCTTATCTTCTGTAATTAATCCAAGATCAATTTTTTCTCTAAACCTATCTTTTTGCTCATCCATTAAAGCCCTAAAATCAAAGCTATTAATAATGGTGTGTCCCGATACCTTAACAAGTCTTGCTTCTTGTGAATTGTAGTAAGTTTCAAGCTCGTTTAATTTGTCATTAATTGCTTTTGACAGTAAAGAAGAAGAAACCTCTTCTTGCGTTGCTTCGTTATATTGATCTCTTATGTTTTTGCTAAGTTGCAAAAAAGTTACCTGTTGCTCTATTATCTCACCTGTTGTTTTATGTTTTAAGTATATTGTCATCTTCTTAATTATTTATTATAAATTATTGTCAATCCAACCTTGAGTAACTATTTCACCTGATGGTGTACCTTGACCAGTAATAGGCACATTATCAACTTTTATATTAGAGTTTGAGTCAACCAATATTCCTATTTGAGCGTTATTATAACCACCTGACCAACCGCCAGAATTCCAGTTATTTCTAAGTGAAAAAAAGTTGTTATTGCCTACGACATTAGAAATAAAATTAACCTTCCCACCCGAACTTGCATCCATCTGCAACGATAATATCGCATAACATAAAGGAGGTGAAGATATTAAAAAAGTTGGATCATCAACAAAATTTCCACTAAGCTCTGTAACTTGAGAACTCAACTCAAACCTATAACTGCCATCTTTATTGAAAGTAAAAGTACCATTTCTAATATTTCCTGCTCCATCTGTTAGCAAGCTTGCAATTCTTTTCTTCTTAGTATAGCCACTAGGCAAGGTGGGGCTTAAAGAAGCTGAAAATAAAAAGTCTGCTGTTGAGGTTGAGGGATTATAGATTGCAAATAAATGATAAGTTGTATCTACTGCGACCGATCCAGTATCTAACCCTCCTTGATTATTTCCTGCAACCCAGTTAGCATCTAATCGTTTAGTCATAGCAGTTGCAACCGCTTGACCTGAACCATCGTCAAATTGAAAAACGCCATCAGTAAAATCCATATCGTGATCTGAATCTGTAGCATTATTTGATACTGTGATTTGTTTATTTAGGTAAACTTGACCTCTTTGTGTGGTGGTGGCTTCATCTAGGCTAACTGTTTTTAGCAAAGTACCAGAAGCATTATAAATCTTAATAACGCCACCTTCTCTAAGTAAAATATCATTAACAAGCGAGCCATTAGTTATAGCGGTTAAGTCGCCTATATTAAACTCACTCTTTAAAGAACCATCATTAGCAGTTAAATCAAGCCCAACCAATCTATCACCCGCAACTTCATAGAAATTAGCATTAACCTCTGCTGATTTTGCCTTAGTATTTGGTTTAAATATAGTTGTAGCCATAATAATAAATATATTATAGCGAGGGGTCTATAATTTGTTAAAAGGGGGAGTTGTTAAATAGCCTCAAGCATTAATTCAGTTGTTCCTGCTTGAAAATTATGTTTTATTTCTTTTATCATCCAAATTGCACCGGCATCACTAAAAGAAGCTCCTAGATTTGATGTCGAGCTTTCTTCATCCCATTCGCCTTGATCCCAGATTAAGCCGTCTGTTGTCTCATAATCTCCTGCGTTGGCTATCACTCTATCAAAAATAAATAAGTTGACAAATAAAACAACCTTTAATTTTAGTTTTTTCCTTACCTCAGATGTCCTTGTGCCAACTGTGGATAAGATATTAATTCTATCAGTGCTATTGGTAATAGTCTCAACATCAAAAGTCTTTGATCTATGATATAAATTAGTCGGTGATTCAAACTTTAAAGCTGTGTCTTTCCAGTAAAGGATTTCAAAAACCTCGTCAATACCACTACTAAAATTTGAAACCTTAATAATAGAATCACGATCAAAAGTAAATATATCTTGTGTGCTTGCCTCAATAGGCTTATAATATAAAACTCCCTCTCTTTGATATAAAAAAGAATGTCCTATTGATAAATCTTGTAAAATTTTTAGCCATTGTGTTTGACCCTCTAAGGCTGTATCATCTATGTTTTGTATATCATAGCCAGCCTCAATATTGCCAGTGCTAACAGTTAAGAAGTCGGTAAATTCTGATCTATTAAATAACTCATATAAAAAAGCCTCCAAAGTGGTTGATGTTAGGGTAAAATCAGAAAAAGTATATTCCTTTAAGAGAAAGGTTAATAAATCCTCAATAAATAAATCTTGGTAGGTATTATCATTACTAACCTTAGTATTGTTGGATATTTCATTAATAAAGCCTCTGTAAACTTCAATATATTCATAATTACCAGTTTCGTTATTCAAGTAGCCATGCGATATTTTTACTAATGTTTTGTGCCTGACATAGCCATTAAAAATAGAATTTGTGTTAGTTTCAGAATCAAACTCACCATTTATTGAGGCTAATTTTAAAGTACAGTCTGGCACTTTTAAAACTCCGTAGCTGTAAGTCTCATTTGGTAGGCTGTAAGAAATACCCGGTATTGAATTATGAGCTTTTACTTCTGTTGCTGTCAAATCTTCTATATTAACCCAGCTAGACTCATAAACACCACTTGAGTTAATGCGTTTTATTTCAATTTTTACTTCTGATCTTAAAACCTTAGATTTTAAATAGGTTGCGTTATAGGTCATAATGTCGGATTAAAATAATCAATTTTAGTAACTTGCTTAAATTTAAGTTTATTAGAAGCAGTTTTGTTTAGATAGTTTTTATAAAACATAGGATCAAGATCGCCAACATAAGCACATCTAATAAAATCTTGGAATCTGTAAGGCTCTTGTTTTACTTTTTCTGCACCATCATAACCGTCATTAATCCAAAAGAAAAAATCCTGTTGCCTGTTTTGGATAGTTTCTACAATGTCTATTTCCTCTTGTATTGATACTAGGTCGGTATTTACGCCAAACTCCCAATGAATATCACCTTTATATAATACTGAAACACCGCCGGACTCTAATTTAATAACTTTTTTATTAGCCATACCCTTTGGACGCACCATCTTAAACCTTTCAATACTGCCAATTTCACTAAAAGCCAGAATAGCACCAACTTGTTTCTCCTGATTTGGCGTTATGGTGTCATCAACTTCAAATTTGATCTCAGTAAAAGAAATTGCACTAGGGAATTTATAAAGCCTATGGATGCCATCTTGACTTAATGTTAATGTAGCTTGACTGGTTACATCTGTAAATGAAGCCCCACTTGCTATTGATATTGCAAAATCATTAAAGTTACAATTTAGTATAACAATAGTATCTAATGTTTGCTCGCTACTAAAATCTTGTTGTAGACTTACTGTGTCACCATCAGTATCTTGCCCTTCACTCTCAAAGCTATATTTTGTAGTGTCACTAAAAGCATTGTAAGGGTCGCCACTAGAAGCAGTAATTGATGATTGGTTGTTGTAACTTCCTAAATAGTTATTGCTTAAAAATCTCATAATATTATCCTGTTACTGCTAATGTTGTATCCTCAAATCCGGGCAATCTACCCTCGTTAATTGCGGTGGCAATGCCGTCATGTATTTGATTAATAAATTCGTCATTATCTCCTACATCTCCAATAAATGTCGCACCCTCAAAATTTAGGTTAATTACATTTTCAGAATTGCTAATATTTTCAGTATTTGCATTATTTATAACATCCGGACTACCTAATACCAAATTACCACTTTGCAAGAATTGGTTTTGCTTTGCCGGTATAATCGCCTCCCCTGCGTGAATTTGAGCCATCATATCATTTGGTACAAAGTCAGTACCTACTGCATAAGAGCCTACTTTTGATGCCTGCTCTGCTCCGTAAGCTGTCAATGCTGCCGCTGCTGCAATACCCAGAGTCGGACCAACAAAAGGAATAGGAGCTAGTGAGGCATAAGCAGATAAAGCACCCTCTGCTGTTTTTATGCCAATTTGTACAAGACTGGCAGCTTTGCCAATCTCTTTCATTTTGCTGTTCTCGGAGTTCTTTAAGGCAACCAACTGATTGGAGGCGTTTTTTGTGCCTTTCCATATTTCGGTTTCAGTGGCAGCCTTTAGGGTGGCGTAAGTCTTGCCAAATTTAGCCTCATTCTTTAAAAAGCTATTTCTTCTTGTTGCCTCCTTGCCTAACTCCTCTTGCCTTACTGAATCCTTAGCCTCTTGCTCGGTCATTAGCTTTTCTTGCAAGAAGATCAAATCCTCCTCGGCTCTAATCTGCTTTAATTCAATATCCTCTTCCCTCTCTTCCTCATCTTTGGCTAGTTTTTGTTCTCTAAACCCTACCCTTTGTTCAGTTTTTAACTGGTTTAATATTTCCTCTGCTGCTAGTCTTTTTTCGTGATCTTCTGTTTCTTGCTCGGCGGTTTTACCTTGAATTGCGCTAAATTTTTCATCAAGAATTGCTAACTCAACATCAATGGCATTTCTTTTTAGCTCTAATATTGCTTTTTCGTTCTCATCAATACTAGTTCTTGATAAATCCTGATTAATTCTATCCCTTTCAATCTTCTTTTCTTCTATATCTTTTAAAATGCTGTTTGTTCTTTCTGCATTTTTTATAGCATCATCGCTCATGCCTTCGTTGACTTGAGCCATTAAGTCCTTTTCTCTATTGGCAGCGGCTAACCTTGCGGCAATCTCTGCTTCTAATATCTTTGTTTTTTCTTCTTCTTTGTCGGTAAATTGCGGCACATCACTAGCAAGTGTCATTGATGTTGAAGCCTCTTGTATTTCTTCCTGTGCTTCTGGCTGTGCTGTTTTAGCACGCAAGGCAACTTCTCTTTGCAGTACCTTAACAAGTCCTTGATGTTGAGTTATTTCTCTATCAATATTATCTAGCTTTTCTTGTGCTTTTGGGTCGCCCTCGTAAACTTGTTGTTGCAGTCTAGCCCTTGATTCTAATAATTATTTAGCTTTTCTTGCGTGTTTGATAATTCTGTTTCTGAATCATCTATTTTACCAAAGGTGTCGCCAATAATATTTCCAAGTTTTTTACCAAGATCAACTGCGATTACCAAGCCACCAACTAAAGAACCAAGACCAACCTTAAAATTGTTTATAGCAACCAACGCTTTCTTGGAGGCTGTGCCAATGCCGGCTAAAGACAGAGAGAATAATTTAGCTTGTGCAGTTCCCTTTGCACTAGCAACAGAAAAAGTCTGTGTTGCTGTGGTTGCCATTCCTAGCTTTGTTGCCATACCAGCACTGATAATACCAGTTGCCAATAATACTGATTTTAATTTATTAACCGCTATTACTAGGGCTGATACTTTGGCGGCCATAACTACGGAGGTTGTAATCGCTCCACCTGTTGCCTCGTTAAATTCTCTTATTCCTTTAATTATCGAGCTAATCTCATCAAACAATTCTCTTGCTGCTGGTGCTAAATCCTTACCCATTGTTTTGGCAAGGTTCATTACCTCATTTTTCATAATGTCAAAAGAGCTTTGCAAGCTGTCAACTGCTCTTTTAAACTCTTCATTTAAGGCAGTTTGTTTTTCTGCCTCATCACTTGCTAAATTTAAGCTCCTTGCCAGAATATCTGATCTTTTAGCTAAAGTACCAATAACCTCTCTTAACCTAATGCCTTTTAGCCCCATTGCCTCCATTGAAGCGACTACCTCTTCTGCTGGCAGTTTATTTAAGGCATTTATGAATATCTGAAAAGCCTCTGTTGCATTATTCTGAAAAGTCTCTTTTAATTGCTCTCCTGTTAAGCCAGTTATGTTTGAGAATGTCTCTAATGCTTCACCACCTTTAAATACTGCATTTTGCATTTCAACAAAAGTTCTGCCAACTGCTGAGCCACCAAGTTCCGCTTCAATTCCGACCTCCTTTAAAGCCGCTGATATTCCTAAAACCGCAGTAGTTCCTAGTTCAAATTGAGCTGTTGATTTTCCGATTCTTGAGGCCATTGACAATATCTCGCCCTCAGTAGCGGCAACATTGTTACCAAGTCTAGTGATAATTGCTCCAAACTTGTCAACTGTTCCTATGCCCTCGCCTGTGATATTTAATAGCCTTGCAATAGCTCTTGAACCTTCCTCTCCTACTATGTCGGTTGCTGTTCCTAATTTTGCGACTGTTTCGGTGAATTTAATAATATTATCTTTACCTTTAACGCCTAATTGTGCAGCACTAGCGGATAATTCTAATAATTCATTTGTTGAAAGTGGTATTGTGGTTGATAAGGCAGTTATTCTCTTGCCAAAATCTTCAAGCTCTTTGCCTTGTAGATCGGCAGTTTTACCAACCTTGATTAATTGTGTTTCATATTTTGCAAATGCTGATAAAGTGCCGCCAATAGTAGCAGAAGAAGCAACAAAAGCCGCTTTAATTGCTGCACTGGTTTTTTCAGTGGTGCTTTGTACTCCTGCCATCTGTTTTTGGTACTGGCTTGAGTTCGCCAATACATCAAATATTACTCTATTTTTTGACATTTACTAAGTTCATAATGTCATCTAAGGAGTCGTCATTATCCTCCTCATCTGGCTTGTTATTAAATATTTTATCTATTTGTTTATAGAATAGCTGATTATTCTTCTTTGTTGGGTTATTCCCTGCACAAATAGCTAAATGCAAAATACTAATAAAATCTTTTAATTCTGTTTTTCTTTTATCCGCTTTTGCTTGCGATATAAAAGCAACTCTTTTAGTCGCCTCTTTTAATGTCATCCTATCAATATCCTTGATTGACAAGTTAGGCAATAACATCATTAAGCTATTTTGTAGCTCAAAAAGATACTCGTTGAAAGTTATTTTTTTTTTGAGTCATCAATAGTTTTGTTAATAGCTTCCCTCATTTCTTTAGAATAGCTATCAAGCATTGCTTGCGATAACTTATTAGATATTTCGGTATCATCAATCCTGTCAATATCTTTTTGGCTTATAGTAGCCTCCAAATCAGCTAAAGATTGCCAACCGTAAAGCTCCTCATTGCCAAAGAATGTTGCCAGCCTTAAAGCCTCATTAAATCTTTCTGCATTATCATACAAAGTGTTTACCTCTGATTTTGGAAAACTTAACATTCTCCAAAATCCAAGAGTTACTTTTAGCTTATAATCTTTGCCTTTAATATTTACTGCTTCCATTATACTAATTTAATATTTATTCCTGCTACTGTTAAAGATGGGCTAGTAGCACCAGTTAAGTTTAATTTAAACTCGCCTGCATCTTTATAGTTCATTGAAAAAAGGCAACACTCATTGTCATTAGCCCTTTCAGCAATATCAGAATTGATCAAGGAACTTTCAATATTCATATTCCTAAAAGTACCATCGCTACATTTCTTTTGTAGTTCTAAAGTGCCACCGCCAATATCTCCAAATACTTCTAAATAAGAACTAAATTCAGTATCACCAAGACCGTTACTGTTTAAGTCTGTGATCTTGAAAGCTGCTGATAATGTGTCGCTTGTTACATTGTCTAAAATTACTACTGACATAAAAACCTCTTTAAGAAGCCCCCTCGCTAAAGGGGGCAATAATTATTAATTAGATGCAATTATTTCAGTTTTAGTAAATAAAGCTGATTCATCTTCATCATAAATTGGAGTTCCTGCAAATTCCCAAGTTGCATAATCTCTAGTAGCTCCACTAAAAGGAGTACCGGCAACAGCAACTTTTGGAAAATCAACTATCTTTTGTTGTTTAGCTGAATTTTTAGGATAAACCAAAATGCAACCCAGATTTTTAACATCTGAACTATCTGGCATAGTAATTTGGGTTGTTTTACTGTTAGCAGGTCGGCAAGTGAAATATGCTGAATCATCAGTAGTCATTGCAATACTACCAGAACCGCCAGTCAATCTAATACCATAATCGGCTAAATCAACAGTTCCACCAGTTCCCGGAATAGCAACACCGGCTTCTAACAAAGTTAATTCGTCAGTAACTGGAATAGAACCGGAAGCCACATCGCCAAGCAAGTAAACATCAACAGTTGAAGCACTAGCCGCAACCACCACTATTTTACCAAGAGGCACTTTGCTTTCACTTCCTGAAATAATAGAAACACTAGCAATACCTGTGGAGGCATCAACAACAGATGAACCATTTTTATTGGTAATAGTTCCAACATTACCAGAAGTATCTTCTCCGGTAGTTTCTGCCAAAGTCGCATTATCCAACTCGGTATAGGCAAAATTAGGGAATTGCTTTAATGTCGCAGTTAAGTTATTGGAAGGCTCGCCAGCTTCAACAGCCCAAGGGCCATTCCTATGACCACCTGTAAGAGGTAATTTCTCAATTTCTCTTGTAAATTCAACAGTATCCATAACCCTAAAAATACCAACAGGTTTAAAAGTATCCCTATTGTAGAAAATTAGAGCTTTAACACCAAAGCTATATTTTATATCACTCATTTTTTAAAAAAATTTTAGTTAAAATCAGAATCAGAAAAATCAATATTTTTCTTGCCTATTTCGTCTATATCTTCCCAGTTAGTTCCAGCCTTATAGATATAGTCTTGACCATTCTTGCGAAGCCCCTTTTGTACTTTTAAGGACTTTCCAGAATAATCTTTAATACCATTGACAATAATTATCTTTTTATCATCTTTTGGTAAAACTCCTTTTTTTTGCTTCTCGGCTTTAATAGTATTTAAAGCACTTGCAATTGTGTCTTTTTCAATATCCTTAGTCATTTTAAAATAAAACAAAGTTATAAACTACACCACTCTTAATTGCCTTAGTAGCAGTGTTACCCAATAAGACCCTTTCTGGCGTGAAAGAGCTTTCAATCTCGCCATGAATTAACCCAGCTTCTTGATTGTCTTTAAAATAATTTTTCATCACATCAGTAATAACTCTCTCCATTCTTAGAGCCTTTAAAAATGTTTTTGTATTAGTGGCGTTAGTATCAGCAATAATATATGATATTTCAGCTATATAATTTTTAGCCACTGTGTCATATTCAGGGTTAAATTTAGTATCACCAATAATATCAATATTCATTCTGCCATTAACAAAGGTATTAACCTCTTGAATCCTTTGCCCTAATATAATGGTATTAGACACATTAGGCAGCATATTGTCGCCCTTTTCACTATTAACTACATCAACAGCGTTATTGATCCTAGATTTAGAGCCCACAACTTCAGTTAGATAGCTAGTAATTGAGTTTATAATGTCTTCACTATCAATCATGTTACATCAACTCCAATAAATTCTAATTCTGCCTTAATATCCTCATCAATAATACGCAAAAATACGCCAAATGTACTCTCGCTAGGTATTGAAAAGTTACGCAGTGGTAATTTATTTCTAGGAGCAGTTACATTGTCGTGATAGTTGCCATATTTAGTGCTTGAACCAAATACGCCAAAATTACGCCCTACTTCACTAATATTATTAGGGTGGCTTCTACTGGTCATGCTTCTTCTAAGATCCCCTGTTCTTTCTAGTGTGTTTTTATTGCCATATCCCTTACGAGCTTTATCTTTTAATGTACTTTCTTTTAACTTATCCCACCTTAAAGACGGTTGCCTGACTTGTTTTCTTCTAAATATTAGATCAACCTCTTTTCTATATTGCCTACCAATGATATTCATTGAGTTTTTAATTGATAAACCTGTTGCATGAGCTTCTAATTGCTTCATCAATAGACGGCTTTTTTGTGATAACTCAATTGAGAATAGCTCTTTAGTCATTACAAGCCACCTCATCAACCCTACAATCACAATCATTATCATATACTGTAGTTTTATTATAGCCAAAGGCTCTAAATGTCTTTTGTGGTGCTGCAAGCTCTATTGTGCCTGATATTAACTTATCAAGCATTTCTTTAGCCTCTTTGCAATAATTTCTTCTTCTGGTCATGTTGCTATCCTCTTCGGAAGCATACGACCTTAATGTTTTATCAATTTGACAAACTACCAATTTATCACAGACTAATTTAAGATAGGTTAAGTCATTTGCGTTAGTAATTGGTAGTTCGTACTTTTTTTTAATCTTCATATCAATCACAACTGACTGCTCGTCTATAAACTGGCTAACATCGCTAGAAGATATATTGTTATCAATACCCTCGTTATCGGTATAGGTTAAGCCATTAAAATATTTTAAGATGTCATCAGCGGTGGTATAAGCCATTATTTATTATCAGAAATAAATTTAATTAATTCCTCTTTGCTTGCTTCGTCTTTTTGGAAGCCAAGTCTTTTTGCAATCTCTAACAGTGAAGCCTCATCTAAGTTTGAGAAGTCATCTTGCTTAGATTCTTTTTTTGCTTGAGATTTATCTTGCTTAGATTCTTTTTTTGCTTGTTTTGCCTCTAGCACTTCCTCTCTAACATCAATAATCTTTACTTTTTGCTTTTTAAGCTCTTCTAATTTCTTTTCAGATATATTGGTTTTTACTCCTGCCTTATCTTGAACTTTATAGAAACCTTTACTAAATGATAAAATTTTCATTACTGCTATTTATATTAAATTGATAAAAGAGGGAGCAAAAAGCCCCCTCAATTAATTAATGGATGTTAGGCATTAGAAACCTTAACAGCCTTCCACCAAGCACCATAAGCCAAGCCATAGGACATTTGGTTGTAAGCATATCTTAACGCTTGCAAATTAGCCAAGGCCTCTGGATTGTCTTGAGGAGTGATTAATTTACCCTCATCCTCCATTGAAATCATAATCGGCCTAACTAATGGATCAGAAGTATCAATAACATACCAGTCATTAGTATCGGTCATAGGTCTAACAACTACGCTAAAAGTATTTCTTAGCGAGTTAGTTTGAGAACCACCGTTAGAATCAACAACTATATTTTCAATAGTTCTTAAATCATCAAACAAAGAAGATAAAGACGGATCACAAACAACAACAAGATTTAGATTGCCTTTGTTAAGCATTCTTTTCTTTTTGTTGGCACTGTCAGCTTTATCAACGCTGTAATAGAAGCCCCTTAATGCTGCAACTGCCCTCTTCATATCAGAAGATAATTGAGCTAAAGTTGCACCTGCACCAGTCAATAAGTTTGATTGACTACCAGCAGAAGAATCAAAAGCATGGGTAGTATCAAACATATTTTGATTATCAAAGCAAGTGCCGTAAGTATCAGAAGCACCAGCCTCTAATAAATCAAGCACCTCTTCAAATGGAGCATCTTTTGCTTGTTTGGCTTGAGCACCAATTGATTTAATATACATATCTAAACCAGTGATATTATTAGCACTTTGAGCCCTTTTAAATTCCCTGTTTGGAATTTCTAAACCCTCAATACATTTTTCTTTATGAACAATGCTTTGTTTAGTAACATCATCAATTGATTTATAAGGTTGTGTACCTTTCCAATCTAGTACAGTTGAAAATAGGTGGTTAATAAAAATATTACTTTGAGCAACATTACCAGAGTTATACTTAAAAGCTAAACCTGCCAATTCTGGCTCTAGTGATTCATATTGTTTATTAAAGTTGGTAATTGCAGTCTGATTAAAATCTTCTACAATTTGACCAAAACTTTTTTGAGTTCCTGACATTTTATTTTATAATTTAAAGTTATTATTAATCTAATACGACATAAGCCTCGTTAGTGTCGCCAATATCAACGATACGACCTACTCTAACATCGTTAGTAGTGGTAGCAGCCAAAGCAACTACATCATCACCATTAACGAAGCAATCAGCACCAATATCGGTAATTGCAACGCCTGTTAAGGTTAGTTTTACTACTACGCCTGATTTAGCAGCAATGAGCTTAATGTCATTGTCACCATTAGCACCGCCTGTTGCTTGGTCTAGCTCTTCAAATGCAATACCAGCAAATACTTCACCTGCGGTATCAGCACCTAATTTAGCATAACCAGAACTATTACGATTAACTAAGGCATTCTTGTAAAAATGAATTGCACCAGAAGCAACTGGTACATCTCTATATGTAAAATCTGGAATTAGATTTATTGGTTGGTTTGAACTTAAAGCCATTTTTTTAAATATTTTTAGTTATTATTTTTTGGACCATACTTTTTGAAGTCGTCAACTGACATACCACTTTGCTTGGCTAATTCTTTTAAACGAGCTTCATCAGCAATATCACCATCAACCATATCAGAACCTTTAGCTTTTACATTTACGATAGCTGGAACATCTTTGTAAAAGTCTTCAACTTCAGATTTGGTTTCAAATTTACTCAAAACCTTTTCTTTTTGAGCATTAGCGATAATTCCTTTTTCAATTAAAGCCTCAACTGCACCTAGTTTTTCAGCTTCAATTGCTTCTTTTTCTATTTTAGCCAAAGCGTCTTGGGCTTCCTTTGCGTTAGCTTCAAACTTCTCTTTTTCGGCTTGAATTGTTTTATTAACTTCTTCTAGTTTGGCGTTTGCCTCCTTTAAGCTAGTAAATGAAGTTGCAATATCTTTAATTGCCACTTCTGACTTGATAGCTTCTAAACTTGCTATTTCTTCATTTGTTAGTTTCATTTCTTTTTCGTTATTTAAGTTAGTATTTTCAGAAAGTTTAATAGCTTGTAATCCCTTAACTGCTGGACGGTTAGTAAAAGTGCCACCAAGCAGTACATTGGGATATAGTTGCCCTTCGCCATTTTGATATAATGGGTCAATTTCAACGGATAAGTATTTATATTCTTTATCCTTGATCATTTTTTTAGCGTTAGGCGTAAATTCAGCCAGAGCAAATAAATTATTATCTTCTATTGTTAATGATTTTAACCAAGCACCGGCCGGCTTTTCGCCGTCATCATTCTCGTGTGTGTAATCAATAGATATATCCTGACCTCTAACATTATTATCAAAGTTAGATTTAACAGCCTCTAGCATGCTTTCAGTTATCTCAATATCCCTGTCCTTTAAAGAACAAGTTTTCAATAGATGTATCTTCTTTAAATCGGTTTCAGTATCTTCAATGCTAAATTCTTCTGATAGTTTGATTTTTTCAGATAGTTTGATCTTTTTTAGCTCCTCTTTGGTCAAAATATTATCAACCAAGCCAAAACCTAAAGATTCATTGGCAGTCATGTATATATCATCTTTACTAGACATTAACTTGTCTATTTCCTCAAAACTCTTGCCAGTTTTTTCAGCATAGATTGTATTTAGCTTCTTATTTATCTTTTCCAGTCTTTCTAGTGATTTATTAAGGTTATCATCTCTTGTGTCTAAATAAGTAAAGCCCTGCATTGCTGCCTCATGTATCATCATTTCAGAATTAGCAGCAATATATCTTTTATCGCCACAAGCAGTAATTAAAGAGGCTGCACTTGCTGCCATGCCTAAAACAACAGTATTAATTGGGGCTTTAATAACATTCATCACATCAATAATTGCTAAGGCATCAGTAACAACGCCACCATTACTATTAATGAAGATGGTTATTTCTTCCTCTTCGGATTGTTTGTTGAAATAGATAAGATCAGCGATAACGCTTTGAGAAGTCCATTTATAAACATTATCAAATAAATAAATGCACCTAGAACTATCAAAATTGAAAAGCATCATATAATAAAAATTATCTTTCAGCTTGGGGGATTTAGGGAGCAGCTATTTTTTTTGTTGTAAATGGGAGTTGGGGAATATAAAGTATTTTAAAGCGGCAGATTGATCCGTCTCCCCTCGTAACAATCTGCCGCAAAGAATTCTTGATTTTATAAATTAAGAGAAGCCAAAACTAAGTCAAGCAATTTAATGTGTTATCTTGATTAGATGGTTTTTTGTTTCAAAATGGTATCACTTGGCACAAAATTATCAAAATCAGGCTTAGGCTCTTGGCTTTTATATATAGGAACTAAGAAAGAATCACATCTAAAATGAAGTGGAGGCATAACCATATCAAGCTCGCTTGAATTTAGGGGATATGTTTTACCATTTAGGGATTTGCATATATCAGTTTCCGGCACATCATTTGTAAATCTATAACCCCACAACTCATCTTCTATTACTTTGTAATATTCCATTTCACCATAATTCATTGCCTGAACTATTGCTAACTCATTACCGCCATCAATTCTATTAGCATTATTGATATAATCATCCATCTTCTGATCAACCATTGCCATATTGTTATTAATAGGTATTCCCTTAGTTGCTCCTGTGTTTGCACTTAATATAGCGGCTTCCCTTAAATCGTTCATTTGCTTATCAACCATAGTGTCAACTTGATTTAAGACAAATGAAGTCAATACTTGAGTTGGTAAGTCGCTGGCCTTCACTTCGCTAAGTTTAAGTTTTCCTTTTGAGTTTTTAAGGGCATTTTTCCAAGATTGCATAGCAATACCAGCAATCTTATTTGTCATCTTCCTCTTATATGCAGGAATATTATTAATCTTCAAATCTTTTAAGCCTTGAGCCTCAACATTGCCTTTATTTAGTTGGCTTCTTACTTTCTTAGAGAACTCATCGGCAATTAACTGTAATGAAGCCTTAGCAAATTTAGATATTTTATCAGTTTCTTGCTCTTTATATTCTTTTCTTTGCTTGGCGTTCTTCCAGTTTTCAGATAGTTTTATTACCTGATCAGATTTTGCTTGTGGCTCTTGCTCTTCTTGCTTTTCTTCTTCTTGTGTTGCTTCCTGATCAGATTTAACATCTTCATTGATTTGCTTATCTTCTTTTTCTCTTTGCCTAATGTCAATCTCTGGTAGTCCGTACATTTTCCTAATCTTCATCTCATCTTCTGGTTCAACCTTAACCAAACCAGAATTGATTAATACTGCCAAAGTATCAGCAAATTCTTTTGAGTTCTTTTTATTTAGGTTATTACCAACTAGCTTAAATTTATAAGGGTCAACATCAGCCCAGTTCATTTTTACAGTCTGGTAAATTACAGTCTGGTTAAATGTCTTTTCTATATAATCAATAATAAACTGCAAACCATCAAGTAACATATCAGATTGATCTCTGCCCAAAGAATAAGCACCGCCATTACCATTTTGACCTAATGTTAAAAATTGGGTTAATACACTAGTTGCCATTGTGCTATCAAGATATGATAGATATTCTTGCATTTTCTTTAGATCAAAGCCTGTGCTGTTTAATATCTCTATATTGTAGTTAGACGGCATTATGGCAGAATCTGACAATCCATCGTAGTTTCTTTTCCCTATATCCATTACCATATCTTCAAAGGCTTGATAATCCTTACTGTCAATCCTTACATTCTCTGGTGTTTTACCAACTGCCAAGCCTATCATTGACCTAATAATACCCTTCTTGCTAGCTTGTTTAAGCTCCTTTTTGTCTAAATAGTCATAATAGGCTTGTCTTAGCAGGCTTAATCCTCTTTTATCATTGCCTTGCTGCCTAAATGTAAAAAATACCAAGTCTTGAAATGGAATATAAACATAATTACCATCTGTTGCTTGTTGCTCAACTGTGAAATCCTGATAATCTATTTTTCTAATTGAAGTTTGCACCCTTTCAGCTAGTATAGGCATCATGTAACGCCCTTGCTCAAAATCTACTGGCACATAGTATTTTTCAAACAAAGAAAAGCCAATCGGCAACATTTCTAATATTTGCCCTAATAGCTCATTAAAGTTATTTCTTTTAAAGAACCATTGATTAAGTACATCAACAATTTCTTGCTCTTTTGGTGTTGCATCTGGTATTTCTTCTATTGACCAGTTGGCAGATTGTATAGGGTTTTGATATGCTTTTAATAAACCACCAACCATTGAATCATCTCTTGACATTCTTTTAAATGCCTTTGAGCCTTTTTGACCTTGCAAACAACTATCAAGCTCACTAGTAACATCATTAGTGTAATATCTTTCTAATCCTGAATCTGGATCGTTGATAGTTTTAGTTTTAGCTTTCTTATCTAAAAACTTTTGCGTTACATTAAGGTCTTTTATCATTTTCTTTTAAATTTTCTTTCCATAAAGTTAGAAACAACATTGCTACTGCTTACCATTTCAGTAAATCCATGTTCGCAAGCAGACATTAAACAATCTACCTGATCGTCAAAAGTTTTCTTTTTATCCATCTGCAATATAGCTTGTTTACTATCATCTTGACCGGTAAAACTTTCCATCTCTTCTATAAGGTCATTTAAAAAAATAGCATTTTCGGGGAGATAAATGAAGCCGTTTTCAAGTTTTGGAACTGCATTATTTACAGCTCTTTCAAACTTTGATTGTTTGCCTCTTGTAACTGGCGTGGTTGGGATATTACCCTCCGCCTTAGCTTCTTGTATTATTGCTGTACCGTGGTTATAATCCTCAATAAAGCAAGTACTCAAGTAACCATATTTGCGGGGGTCGTAATTGTCAACCGCATTATGTTTATTCCAAAAAGCCTTAAACCTGTCCTTTAAAGCCTGATATTCTACTCTGCCTCTGAATTGGTCTATTAGATATATTCTGCCATCATAACTCTTGCCCCAACATTGAAATACTGTATAATCATGCTTTTCTTCTATCTTTTGTGCTGTGTCAACTTCAATCCATCTATATTTTAAGAAAGGCAACTCATCATAATATTTTAATAAATCAGTTTTTAGGATATTACCACCAATACTGATTGGTCTTAGCATAAATTTAGCTTGCCAGATTTCATTGCTCTTTTCGGCTTTCCACTTCATGACATCATCAAAGCTATATAGCTCTGGTACTAGTGGCTCGTTATCTTCATTTATAATAGGAAATTCAAAGACTTCGTACTCTTTCTTGTTTTTCTTTATGTGTTGCCCTAAATCCTCTTTGTGTAAAGGTTGCATAAAAACAATAATAGGCGTGTTGTTTTTATCATTGGCTCTATCTGGTAATGTATCCTCGACAAATCTAATTGCTTTTTCTCTTTCTAAGGCTCTGAATCTATCTTGCTCTTTCATAGGATCATCAACCAATATTGCACCGCCAAAGGTACAATCAGTATTTTTTATTGCTGCTGGATGTTTGCCGGCACCATAACCAATAATAGGGCTACCAAAACCACCAGCCCAAAAGCTACCGCCCTGTGATGTTTTCCACAATCCTTTTGCTTTTGTATCAACCCTAATATCAATATCCCAATATCTAGCAAAGTCCGGACTCTTTATAATCTCCCTTACTTCACTTGAGCAATCAAGGGCAAGTTTAGAATCTGAACAAGTATAAATAAATTCACTAGCTGGATTGTGAGCAAAGCCCATTGAACAAAAGAGTTTAGCAACTTCGGTTTTGCCATGTCTAGGAGGCACCAATATAACAACTTTCTTTAATTCGCCTTTTATTACCCTTTCAAAGATTTTAATTAGCTTAGCGTGAAAGT
>Ga0070754_10001068_pt1 | contig 22749 bp, 31 predicted proteins | sample VirMetDEL_Sep_01_FD_75181 | JGI IMG/M metagenome (GOLD analysis project Ga0070754, IMG submission 75181) | Aqueous microbial communities from the Delaware River and Bay under freshwater to marine salinity gradient to study organic matter... | ecosystem: Environmental > Aquatic > Marine >... | reverse complement strand
TCATTATATTATATATTATATATTATATTTGTATTTTCAATTAACCTAACCAACTACCAATACCATCCCACCACATCTCAACAACTCTTCCAAATCCACCAATACACATACCACCTGCTTTTAAATCCCAAGCAAATAGATAATGAGTATGAACCATTAATTCAAATCCACCTTTATCATTAAGAATTTTTCCAATTTGTATAATTTTATTTTTATCACCACAAACATTATATAATTGTTCGTATCCCCAATAAGCAATAGAGAATTCAGTTGGATTTAATTTTTTAATCAAATCAACAGCATCATTCTTACCTTCTTCATAAGTATCAATAAATTCTTTTACAGCGTCTTTGTGTCGTGCCTTATTCTTTTCAAAATATTCACGAGTTGCTGTATTTTCTGCTTCCAAACTTCCATAATATTCATCATACTTACCATTAACACTATCTCTTGGATATTTTAGCATTCTGTTTTTAGTGTGATTAACGAAGTATGCTCTGCTTAATTTATCCAGTATATTATTTCAAATTTATTTATTCCAATTTCAAATTTATTTATTTCAAATTTATTTAATTAATATTTCAAATTATAATTATAATATTTCAAATTAATTTTCAAATTTATTTATTCCTTAACAATTTTTACTCTACCAATAATATATTTATTACCTAATCTAATTGTATTTTTATCAGTTCTTAATGATAATTTACCAGTTTTACCAATATAAATTTCTTTTAGTATGTATGTAGTATTATCAGTAGTAAATTTATCTCCAATAGTTAATTTAACACCATTAATAGTAATAATTGTTTTATCTTCATTAACCATAATACCTTTTATTTCTTTTGCTTTATCAGTTTCTTTTTTGATTTCACCAAATAGTTTTTTATATTTATCAAGTTGATTATTTAGATATTCAATAACAGCATCTTTTTCTTGTAATTCTGTTTGATATTCTTTTTCTTTTGTTTCCCAAGTAGAATTCTTACATTCTAATTCATCAATTAATTTATCATTCTCCTCTCTTAATTTTTTATTTTGTTCTTCATACTTTTTTATTAGTTTCTTAAAACATTCTTCTATATTTTCTTTATCACTACCTGGATAAAATAGTGGGTTATAATCTGGTAGATATTTTTGAAGTATTTTTGTTTTGTTTCTTGCTATTACTTCCCAGTCATTATTTGTAGTAATTGGTTCAGTTTGAATTCCACCCATCATACTTATTTGTTTTTTGTTTATAAAAACTGATTAGATATTTTCAAATTTTTTTTAACCTTATTGTTTTTATTGTTTATAAAAACTGATTAGATATTTTCAAATTTTTTTTTAATTAATTATATTTTCAAATTATAATTATAATATTTCAAATTAATTTTCAAATTATTTATCCTCAATACTTAATTCTTCAAATCTAAAATTGTTTTCTATATTATCTAATAGTTGAGTTGTTCCACCCATACACTTACATAATATTTTATATTCATTAATATCACAATCAATTAATCGTTTATATCTTTTAATTAATACCATAACACCAAATTTTATATCAGCACTTAAATTATCATCATTCTTCACTTTATTCTCAAATTCAATAATATCAATACCTGGTATTTCGTCCATTATATATATTATAATTATATATAAAATTTAAATTTTTAAAATTAAAAAAATATCAATAAAACCACTTATTATCTTCTCTCTCTTTTTTCTTTTCTATATATTCTTTTATGAAACTTAAATCACTTTTTATCTCAGCAACATCTCTTTTGATACTTAAAATATCTGTTGATATATATTTCAACAACGCATTATTTTTTTCACCTGGATTAATTGAAGATTTTTCACTTTTTTTTGATTGTTCCATTATATTATATAATTAGAAAATAATTTAACTTAGACCGATACACTCATAGAACCATCACCATTAATGTAGAATAGAGCATCAGCAAGGACATACACATCAACATTAGTAGCAGTTGGTTCATTACCAGTAGTATAACCAAGAATTAGAGAAATTGGTAGTGAGCGGTCAGCGGTATTTACACCACTCTCAATTGCTACACGCTGGAATGCTTCTAAATCCATACCAAAAGGAGCAAATCGGTAAGGTTCATCGCTCTGTGCCTTCGCACTTTCAATTGTGTATGCTGTGGTGCTGTCTAAAATACCAAGACCTTTGGACGAACCAACATTACCCCACGCTTTCGCAAGTTCCATAACAACTTCACTACGATTTTGATAAACACCACCAGTTCCAGCACTTCCATCACCAAAGTTTGCTTTAATTGGAGTGGGTGGATAAACTACTGAACCAATCTTTAACTGGAATTCATCTAAATTCATATTACCTCCGTGTCCTACATCAAAGTCATCATAAGAAGAACCAGCAGAACCAGAAGCAAAGAAAAGAGATTTCATACTCTTAACTCGTGCTGGGACATTAACGATTTGGTCTCCTGCGGTTCCAGTAATAGCACCTGTGAAGTGGCGGTATGTCTGTCCTGCGAGAGTTAGAACACCACCAGACATCTCCTGAACCATACGCAACTGACCTGCTACATCTTGCCCTACTTCAATTAGATTAGCAATATAACGAACATTAGAAATATCATAAGTTCCAGTATCAGCAGCAAAGCAAACTGGTTCAAACGAAGGGGCAAGTTCAATTTCAATAGTTAAAGGCGCGGACATAAGCATAAGGGGAATTAGTTTTTCGTTATTGAGAATTCCAGAAGTTAAAGGAATACAGAAATTGTATCCAGTAGCAGCAGCAATCTGGTCGTTCTTGTTATTTAATCGTCCAAGAGTATTCTGTGCCGAAGAAGTATCAGCAGCGGTGAGTTGGTCGGTCATAGTGTCTTGCGTAGAACCAGCAAGAATAGAACCTAATTGTCCGTTTGCCCTAACGCCTTCTGTTAGTGAGCGTTCTTTCTTATGGTCTTCACCAGACATACAAGGCAATACAATAGCACCCATAAGGCGATTGTATGAATTAATATCCTCTAAAACAACGCCACTTTGTTCTACACGAAGGCGTTTGATAAAAGCGTGTCCGCCAGCATAATCAATTCCGCAAGTAGTAGTGGATGGTTTCATAGTAAATCGTAGATAAGAGTGCTGTGTATCAAGTAAAGCATCAGCACTTAAATCAATACGAATAATATTTGCTCCGCCACTCTGGAACGATTGTCCGTTAATTGGGAAAAAAGTTCTACGCCTTGAACGACTTTCAACGGCGAGCGGTAATACATCAGTATAATCAAGAGTTTTCGGTAATACGCGTCCTTCCATAATTGTTTTTATAATCATACTTATATTTTAATTTTGAATTTATAAATAAAAATTTTAACTTTTAGATTACTGGTCTAAAACAAATATTTCTAATCTAACACTTAAAAATCCTTGAACTACACTTTTACCACTTTCTACTGGATATATTGTGCTTCCGCCATCAGCAATATTTTTAACACCATCTTTAAATTCAAATCTAATAATATTTCCAAAAGGTAGTCCGCAAATTAAACCATTATCAAAAATACTATTTTGGTCGTCATAACTTACATAAGTAATTGCCTCTGGTGTAGCACTATATATTGGAACACTTACTCTTGAAGAAACAGCATTAAAATCTGGTGTGCTTTGATTTTGGAGTGTTAAACTATTAGTTCCATCACCTCTATCATTAGAAATTTGTGCGTAATTCCTACTATTTATATTACTTTCTACAAATATTCCTGCTGGTCTATAATTTGTTGTAGCACTTGCTGGTCTATACCAATCCATCGCAAGTGTAGAACTTGTTGGTGCTAAATTAACTTTACTGAATTTGACTAAACAAGCGCGACTTGTTCCAAATTGATTTGAATTAACTGGTGGAATACCAAAACTACAACCACCACTATCATCAACCAACGCAGTTAAATCATACGCAAAATAACGATTTGCTTTGTCTGTTGAACTTAAACTCATCTTATATATTACTATTATATATTTTAATTTTGTTTTTCAATTTGTTCTTTTAATTTATTTAAATCTTCTACCAGTAAATCGTTTTCAACCTTCTTTAATTTTTCGTTTGACTTTTTAACAAGATATTCACAACATTCACAGAATATTATTCCAAACGCAAAACCTAATAAAAAATACATCATTATATTATATAATTAGAAAAAAAATTATAAATCTTTAAAAAAAACTAATTACCTAATTGTAATTGTGGAACACCAGCAATCATTCCTTGTGCTACTCGTGATGCTCCACTACCAGCACCAGAACCACCACCACCAAATCTTGCTTTCATACCACTAACCCTATCAGCAACATCACCAACTGCCCCTGCTACTCGTCCAACTCCTTTTGAAGCAGCAGCAATACCACCAGCAACAGCACCAATTGGATTACCACTCATAGCAGCAGCAACACCAGTAGCAACATTACCAACTTTACTTGCTACACTTCCTACTTTATGCGCTAATCGTGAAATACCTTCACTATGTTTTACACCAAATCTAACTGCTCCACCTACTTTACTTGCTAATCGTGAGAAGAAACCCATTATCTATAATATATATAATAGATATAATTTAAAAAATATTATTATAAAAACGTTTTAGTTATTTATAAATTTATTACTTTCTTTTATTCTTAAAAATTGTTCTAATTCTTTTTTCTTACCACTCATTCTTAATCTTTTTTCTTCTTCTTCAAATTCTCTTCTTCTAATATTATCACTTGTTAATTGTCTCAAATTTGGTGGATGATGGTTAATTTCTGGTATTTCTATAAAATCAAATTGAAGTGATAAATTCCAATCTAAACCATTCAAATCAATTAATCTATTATTTAAATCTGTTAATCTTATAAATATTCTATCTATTTCTCTAACTTTTAAAAATAACTTATGAGTTGTTCCGTCTCTCGGTAATACTTCTAATGTATCCCCATTACCTACATCATTCGGTATTCTTGCTAATATACTACTAAATCTTCCTCCGTGTCTTGAATTCAAAACTGCGTGCTGTGTTAAATTAGATTTTATATATAAACTTCTTATGTGAAAATTAACATCAATAGCACTAAATACAGATTTTAATGTATTTGCCGGTAGTGTTGTTCCGTCTGGTAGATTTGTTGTTGTTGAATTTAAAATATTACCAGACCAAGTTAATTGCTTATAATTTTTATTTGTAAAATCGTCAGCATCTTTGGTTTTAAAAATAAAATAATCATTAGCAGCGACACCATTATTTGTAATAGCACCCCAAGAATATTCATCATAATCAACACCATTAACATTAATTATTACACTACAAAAATAATCATAAGTAATACCATCAATCCATACATTATCAATAAATCCAACTTCGTCCTTAATACTTGTATCACTATCATTACCTGTATCCCACTTGAAGATTAAAAAAAATTCTCTACCAGATACATCATTATCGCCTCTACTTAAAATCCATTCATACTTTAATTTACTTCTACTAAATCTTATATAAAATTCTAAATCTTTACCACTATTTCTATCTGGTATTGGTGTATTAGCAACTCCCCCAGTAGTAATTGTTCCTAATTGTGTATTTGTTGCTCCACCTAACCAATTATTTATTTGTGTTGTTAATACACTAACTAAATCTAACGCATTATAATTTGCTTGTTCTAATTGTATATCTAAATTACTTATATCACTATATAAACTACCACTACTTCTTAAAGCAACATTAACACTACAATTCCTAAATCTTTGAAAATTATAAAAAGTATGTGGAATACTTGCTCTATGTAAAGACATCAATATAGCGTGGTGTGGTGGAACTACTATTGATTGTTTTAATTCTAATTCAAAATCAGTAGTTAAATTTGGATTACCACTTAAATTATTACCATCGGCACTACTCAAAAACAATATTCTTGAAGCAGCAGTATTCGTTTCTTGATTGTTGTGAGACATTATATATATAATATATTATATTATTTATTTTCCTTCTGTTCTAAAAACATCATTAATTCTACCACTTGAAATCATCGCCCTTCGTTGAAAGGGACTAACATTACCAATAAAATTCCTCTTTAACTGGTTTGGGTCTTGGACTATATCACGACTTAATCCACCACTACTACTTAACATAACATTCCTTTTTGCTACTCGTGGTTGATGATGAACTCGTGGTTGATTTACTGCGTGAATAACTTGGTGTATATTCAAACTTTTTCCTCTACTCTCACTTAACGAACTATCAATTGGGGCATCACTTCTAAAACGTCTTTGAACTTCCATTATATATTACTATAATATATATTTTAATTTTTCTTTTTCTTTTTTCTTTTAGTTTTTTTGGGTTTTGGTCTTTTTGTTCTTTCTATTTTATTATCTTCTTTTTTATCAGCAATAAAACTTGGTGGTGTATCAACAAAATTATTACCAAATCCAATTGGTCGTTGCTGGGGTTGTTGTTGAGTTTGTGGAACTCTTTGATTTATAAATTGTGTGTATGCTGGATTAAATAACGCCATCGTATATAATTATGATTATATAAAAATTTGAAAATAATTTGAAATTAATATTATAAGAAAAGCAATAATAATATTATGGTTAATTGGGTATATATATTTTGGAATGATTTGTTAATATCAAAATTTAAATACGCAACAAAAGAAGGATTATATTTATGTGGTAAAAAATTTGTAGAACAAAATTTAAGAGAACATACAACTATACCTTTTCAAAAAAAAGTTTTTAAAAGTTATGCGGATGTTATATATCAAAGAAAAAAAAATAAACAACCAATTAGAAGAAGCGACCACCAATTATTATTACAATCATTATTGGGTTTATGGGTTTTAAAAGGTTGTGATGAAGAAGATATATTATATTATCCACCTAAATACAAAAAACGAAAATCAATCAAAACTAACGCTAAACTTCCCCTTAACAACTGATAAACCTTGTGGTATTGGTTTATTTGGATTTTTCTTAACTTTCTTAACTTCATTCTTAATAGATTTTTTTGTTTGTGGTTGTCCCCAAGTATAACGAGCAATTATACCATAAAAATCTTCTGGTAAATCTGGATATTTTTGTCTATACCATAATTCACCTTGTTCTGGTGATTTTATACACGTATAACTTAAAGGTTTAACTTCATCAAGTGTTCCAACACTATCTTCTGTTTCTGGTTCTCCTTTTTTAACAACTACACCATAATCAATCATACTCCTATCAATAACTTCTGGAAGATTGTTATTTGCTATAATATCTTCTTTTTTACAAAAAGTATAATTTAATCTATTATCAGTAGCACAAATATAAGTTCGTGGAACTAATTTATCATCAATCTTTACAACCTCTTCACGCTTTATACTTCCTATTAATTCATTCATAGTATATTATATATCAATAAATAAAAAACAGAGTTCTAAATTCTATTTTTTCTTTTTCCCCTTGCTGTTCTTTGGACTTTTTTTTTTGCTATTCACAATACCAACAAGTAATTTTTCTGGTAGTTTATCATACTGCTTTTGACTAATTTTTCCGTCTTTTAACGCTTTCTTGATTTTTGGATTATCGCTCGGCATCTTTATATATATATATTATATTATATTTCATCTTCAAACTCATCATAAACAATTTTAATTTTTCCTTGTTTAATTGCTTCTTGAAATAATCCATCAACCTTTGGATTAGCAAGATTTATTTTGAATAAATTTTTTTGATTGGGTGTTTGTTGTTTTCCTTTATTATTTCTGTAAAAATAAAATCCACGATTTGCTATTGCTTGTCCTTTATAATCTGTTCTTTGTAATCTAAATTGTTCTCCCTTTGAGAAACCACCAACTCTTTTTTGCCTTCCTAATTCTTCTGCTGATACGTCTTCTAATACAACTAATCTGTAATGTTGTTTTTGATTATCAAAATTTTTTGGTATTGATTTTTGACTTTCACTAAATCTTGCTAATTCTTTATAGTTTTCTAATCTTGCTTGAATTCTTGTTGGGTCTGGTGCTGGTTGGACTTGTTCTTCTTCTTCTGTTGAAGTATCTTGTGCTAAATCTTCTTCTGCTTCTTTTTGAACTTTCTTTGCTCTTTTAACTATTTCTTCTGGTGTAAGTTTTTCAACACCTGCTTCAATTTTTACTTCTACACCTTTTTCTGGTGTTGGGTCGCCTCTTGTTTCTTCTGTTATTTTTTTTAATTCTTCTAATCGTTCCGTTTGTTCTTGTATTGGGTCTGGTGATATATTACCAGTTGGTGTTAAAAATTCTGTTGTATCTTCTTGTTGTGCTAAAAATTGTGAGCGTCTTTTTCTTGCTTCCGGTGTTATTTCTTCTTCAATTGTTAATTCTGGTTCTGGTTCTGGTCTTGGTTCTCTATAACCTAATTCTTGTGTCTTTGGTCGTTTTAATCCACCAACTATACTATCATAAATTTTATGTCTTATTTCTTCTTGTTCGTCAGTTGATAATTCTATGTCTGGTTGTCTGCTTTGTCTTTCTAAATCTGCTAAAAAACTATTTCTATCAATACTATCTTGTGTTGGTATTGCTTTTGATTTACTTGGATTAGTTGGTGTTGGTCTTGGTCTATCACTACTTGGTGGTGTTTTATGACTTCTACTACTTCTATCTAATGATAAAAAACTTATATCGTCTTCTGGTTTTCTGTGTTCTGGTATTGGTGTTGCTATTTCTTCAATATCAGCAATTCCAACACTTTCTCGTTCTTTCGGTTTATCACCTAAATTTATAACTTTAACTTTTGCTGTTTTAATTTCATCTTTTATATCCTTTAATGCTCCTAAAACTTCTTTATCTGGTTTTGGTTCTGGTTTTGGTGTAGTTGCTTTATCAACAAATCTTTCTAATGCTCCAACAAATCTCCTACGATTATCTGCTTCTTGTCGTCTAAATTCTCTATCTGCTTGTTGTTGTTCTCTAACTCTTTTTTCTTCACCTATACTTGTTCCAGTAAAAGTTCCACCAGTTGCTTTTTTTTCTACTTGGTCTCTTACTTGGTTTTTTATTGCTTCTTGGTGTATTCTTATATAATCACCTGGACTAAAATTACTTTGTTGTTGTGGTGGTGGATTAAAAACTTGGCGACCACTTAATCCACTTCTCCTTTCTCCAAATTTGAATACTTGTTCTTGTTTTCGTTCAGCACCAAATCTATCCCTTGTTTTCTTACGGCGTTTTATTGGTTTCTTTTTTGGTTTCTTAACTGGTTTTTTAGAACTCTTTGGTGGAAAAGCACCTTTGGGGTCTATTGATTGTTTAAACATTCTTGTATATTATAATATATATATTAAAAAATTAATCAATTATCAATTCGTTTTTAATTCTTTGAATTTGTATTTTTGGTTGATATAAAAAATTTTTATTGATAAACTTTGGATTAAATCTACCACAATTTATATCTGCTACTTGTTGATAAGTCATACCAAGATTATTTGCTATATCTCTTAAACTCTTATATTGATTTGTGTGAATTATTTTGTCGTCAAATTTGATTTCTACAATAAACATACTTGTTATTTGTATATAATACAAGTTTATTTTTTAAATACTTATAACGGCACAGATTGATATAAAATACAATATTTTAAAACTCCTCTTGGTTTAATTAATCCGTGAAAATAATTACTTATAATTTGTGTTTCTACTTTTAAAACATCACTACAATCTTTTATTGTATCAAACTCCATAATTTTTATCAAATCCGTATGTTCTATATCTTTATACAAGTGTAAAATCCAAGAATTCTTTTTCATTATATTATATATTATATTTTAATTTTATTTTATAATTAGTAATCTTCACCTGGTTCTGGTTCTGGTTCTGGAACATTCAAAACTGGTGTATTAATACCTATTGGAACAGCGCTACAAGTAGAAAATCCATTAATACCACCAAAAGTTATAGCAAAATTACTTTTTGTATTATTTGTATTGTGATAAGAATAAAATTTTGGTATAAAATTATAACTATCGCCAATTGTTAAATTACTTACTATATAAGTATAATGAACTCTACCATTCCATAAACTCATACCTGTTGAGAGAACAGCACTATTGAATGTAAAAATTCCACCAGTTATTTTCACACCACCAAAATATACTGGTGAATAAATACCATTCACACTACTCCAAGAAGAAGTTGAAGATGTAGCAACTTCTTTATCTAATCTCATAACACCTCTACAAAAAGTTCCAGAAGTTGTTGTTGTTGAACCTGGTGAAAACATCTGGAAACTCAATTCAATCATATAATCAGTAGCAACAGCAGTCAAACCTTCTATACCCCAACCTGGTAAAGCAGAAAAATTAGTTGAAGTCATAGTTGGTGCTGTTGTAAAAAAAGGGAATGAATGTATTGTTTCTGCTAATTGTTGCCCTATTCTACTAACTTGTGTATGGTCTATACTACCTTGTGCTATTGTTATACTCTGTGCGGAAGAACCATCAAAGGTTATTGTTGTATTACCATTCTGTATAGTTAAAATATTTGGAACTTTAACAACTTCAATTGTTTTATCACTACCACTACCATCAAATTCACCGGTTAAACTTGTATCTATCTTAATTGTTGAATTATCTGCTACTAATTTATTTGGAACTTTAACAACTTCAATTGTTTTATCTTTTTTACTACCATCAAATTCACCGGTTAAACTTGTATCTATCTTAATTGTTGAATTATCTGCTAATAATGAATGTGGAACTCTTAAAACATTCAATTCATCAAATCCAGTTCCTCCTGTATTGCCTATGGTTTGACTTGCTGGGACTGAATTATCAACTTTTGCTATAATTGTTGCGACACCTGAACCATCATAATCTGTTAAACCACTTTGAAACTCTAATCCTAAATTTACTGATAATTTATTTGGAACTCTTAAAACTGCTAATTCATTACTATTTAAATCATTCCTTAATGTTGGTTGTGCTGAACTATCTACTTTTGCTTTTATTGTATCTGGTGAAGTGCTTGTATCTATTTCTACACCTAAATCTGCTTGATAAGTTGTATCATCATCATTAATAGTTATAGATTTTGGTAATTCACCATCATAAACAACAGAATTACCACTACTATCAGTTATAGTTAAAGTATTTGGAACTTTTACAACGTGTAATTTATTATTAGCACCTCCACCAGTCCCAAAAGTATCAATAATAGTATCATTATCAGTTCTGGTTTGTATTTGATTACTACCGCTAATTTGTATTCCGTTTCCTTCTGTATATTGTGTATCACTATCACTATTATCTATTGTAATCGCACCACTACCATCAAAAGTTCCGGTTCTGCTTCCAGTTCCATCATTAACAAAAGTAATACTATTTGGAACTCTTAAAACATTCAATTCATCAAATCCAGTTCCTCCACTATTGCTTATTGTTTGTGTTGAAGGTGTTGTATCATCAACTTTTGTTATAATTGTTGTTTGTGCTGAACCATCATAACTTGTTATACCACTTTGATATTCTAAACCTAAATTAGCAGTTAAATTATTTGGAACTCTTAAAACTGCTAATTCATCACTATTTAAATCATTCCTTAAAGTTGGTTGTGCTGAACTATCTACTTTTGCTTGTATTGTATCTGGTGAAGTGCTTGTATCTATTTCTACACCTAAATTTGCTTGATAAATTGTATCCTCTGCTACTATTGTAGCATCAATACTACCATCATACTCACCTATATCACTCGCATCACTTGTTCTAACTATTTGAGTATTAGTCCCTGCTCTTAATGGATTTGGTGCGGAAGTTGTATTACTACCCCATCTTAAAGGTTCGTTTTCTCCACCACTAATTAAAACTTGTCCGTCAGTCCCAAAATTATTATCTAATCCAATACCTAAATCATAAACAATATTTACTCTATCAAAATCTCCATCTTTAATTCCAGTTGTTGAACTCATTATAATATATTAAGATAAATTAAATTTATTTTTATAACTTTTAATTGCGTCTGTTAAATTTGTTTCGTTTCCCCATAAAATAAATCTTGATAATGTTGAAGGTCTTGTTGGGTCTGTATAAAATTTCTTTTCTGTTGCTTCGTGTCTTTTTATATAATTTTTTCGTTTTTCTTTATCTTTATGGTCTATATAAGTTGAACCGCCTTTAAAACCAAAGTGTCTCGTAATCTTTTTGTTATTATTATCAATAAAAACTGCCTTTAATCGTTTGTTTTTATTGGTAGAATTAGAAATAGTTAATTTCATACTATATATATTATAAAGAAATAATTTATTTTTCTGTTGGTATTTTGAACTTGACTTTATATTTATTTGTTATTTTTTCATCAATTTTTCTAACTTTTGGATTACCCATAATATACGAATATAAACGACCACGACCCCAAGATTGCGGTGTTTGGTTTGGTCTTGAACCACTTGACCTAAACGCTGCTTCTCCAATTTTAAATACTTCATCAATTGCTTTAAAAGGAATATCAGTAATTTTAGCAATATTCTTTTTACTTCTACCACCTTTTAATTTATCTAATGCTTCTCCATAAGTTTTATCAAACTTAATTGTATATTTACTTTTTCTTTCTCTTGTTTTTGTTTTTGGTCTATCAGTTCCTTCAAATATACTTTTTATTTGTGCTTTTTTTTCTTTTTCTGTTAAACTATCCGGTATATATCTTTTTGGAATATTTCTTGTTTCTCCTTTATAAGTTATTTTAACCATCGTATATTATATATAAATAAAATAATTATTGTCTTGATGCGAATGTTCCAAAATTAGAACCACCAGCACTCTCATAACCAAAAACTCTTTCTGGTTCTGGTTGTGGTTCTCCAAAGGGTCGTGGCGGTGTTGCTAATTTAAATCCACCTCCAACTCTTGCTCCAACTACTTTTTCTGCTTGTGGTCTTCCTTTAACTCCACCACTAATAACATTACCTCTAAAATCTACTTCATCACGAGTAATTGGTGCTGGTTCTGGTTCTGGTTGTGGTTCTGGTTCTGGTTCTGGTTCTGGTTCTGGAATTGGTTTAACTCTGGTATGTTTTATTCGCTTATCGGCATCAATTTTTGTTGCGACTTGTTGAAGTCCAATACCACCAAATAAAGCATTCGCGAAATCTTTTGTTTCACGACCTGCTAATTTTCTACCAGCAACACTTTCTTTATTTATAGCACTTGTTAAATCTGCTGATGATAGTTTTTGTTTTATTTCACCTCTAATTTTTGCTATTCTTCGTCTATCTTCTCCTATCTGTCGTGCTTGTCTTAAATTTTCTTGAAGTTCTCTATTTTTTGCTTGTCTTTCTTGAAATTGTGCTTGTTCTTGTCTTGCTCTATTTCTTTGTTCTATTTGTGTAATAGCATCAAGTTCGTTTCTTGATTGGAACATTCGTTCAACTTTATCAGTATCAATATTTAATCGTCGTCTTGCTTGATTTTCTCTTGCTTTCTCAACCATAGCGTTTGCTCTTGCTCTATTCTTTTCATTAGCGATTTGTTCCCTTGCTCTTAAAATATTTTGTGCTACTGCTCTGCGTGGAATGGGTGGTGGTCTTGAACTCATAGTATCCTATATATTAATTAAAGTAGATAATAAATTTACCTCGTTTAATTGTTATTTCCGTTTTAGTTTGTTGATGTTTTGGTATATACTTATAATACTTACCCCCACTCTTATACTTATCTTTATTTTTTTGATAATAAGATTTGGATTTCTTCGGTTCTTCCATCACGTTCTATATTCTTACATAATATTTTAATTTTTAGAAATAAACGAAAAAAATATAAGTTATAATATAAATAATGGAAGGTATTGAAGCAGAAATTCAAAATAAAAGTATTGAGAAATCTATTGAGATTAAAGAAGTTGAAGCACCCCAAAAAGAAAAGAAACCACGAAGTCAAGCACAAAAAGAAGCGTTTGAAAAAGCAAGAAAAAAGAGAGCAGAAAATTTAGCAAAGAAAAAAGCAGATGAAGTTAATTATTCACCAATTAACGCCAACGGAACAGAAGAAGTAGCACAAGTAGAAGATATAAAACCAGCACCAAAAAGAAGGGGACGACCAAAGAAACTGACTAAAAATCAAGAACCACAACTACAATCTTTTATACCACCACCAGACCCACAATTATATCAATATCCATACCAAGTTCAAAATCAAGCACAATTTAATCCTTATCAATATTGGGGTGGAATGCCCCAACAAGCACCGCAACCAGTAGTGAATAATTATTATTATGGAGAACAACACCACCACCAAACAAAACAAGAACAAAAAATTCATACACCAGAATTACCCCAGTATGAACCAGAACCTTCACCAGAAGGTAGTATAGATTATGATTATTGTGATGAAGAAGAGATTGATTATCCACCAACTGAACCACAATTAAAGTATAGATTTGCCTAATTTATTTTATATTATATATTATATATATAATGACTTCAATTACTGAAATTATAAGTGAAAATCCAATTATAGTAAATAAGTTTAAATTTACTTGTGATGATGAAGATACTACAATTCCTAAACCTTTACCGAGACAAGGTGGATTTGCTATGTTAATAGTTGGAAAACCGAGAAGCGGTAAGACGAATTTACTATTAGCACTAACAACAAAAGCACACAAGAATTTTAATCGTAAATTTGATAGAGTGTTCTTATTTAGTCCAAGCGTTCATACAATAGAAGATGACCCCTTTGAATTACTACCAGAAGACCAAAAATACGAAGAAGCAAGTTTAGAGAATTTACAAAGTATGCTTGGAATGATTAAAGATACTGGTGAAAAAGTGCTTTTAATTTTAGACGATTGTATTAGTGATATTCGTGGTAAAGGTAAAGCACAAGTAGAAAATTTATTACATAGAATGTTTTTTAACAGAAGACACCTTGCCGGAAAGGGTGGTTCTTTAAGTATAATAGCAACAAGTCAAACATACAATAAGATTGACCCCAAGTTAAGAAAAACAGCATCACAATTAATTTTATTTGAAAATAAAAATAAAAAAGAATTAGATAGTATTTTTGAAGAAGCAATACTAATACCAAAAAAAGAATTTTATGAAGTATTAAGATATATTTATGATAAGAAATATCAATTTATGTATATTGATACAACTTTACCAGATTATAAGATGATACATAAGTGTTTTAATCAATTAGAAATAAAGTCCCCAAATATTATGGGTGATAATTATTTTGATAATGTTGAATTAGTGAATAAATAAACAATCACATAATTTTATTTAAGTTCCAATCTCTAATGCCTTCTCTTAATTTTATAAGTTCTTGTATATCATTAAGTCGTTCAGCATTAAGGTCTTGAAGTTTTTTGATATAATCAATCCATTCTTGTTCTGTATTATAAGGAAGTCCAAGTTCTACTTTGAAGTTCTCAAAATTATATTCTTCTTTTTCTTGAATTATAGTAATTAATTGTGCTTTTGTAAATTTTGTTAAGTCGCTCATACTTTTATAATTATATATATATTATTTTTTATTCGTTTAAATTCTAATTTTAAAATATTTGTTAAGTTATAAGATGAGTAAGTTTAACAAAAAACTATGGACGCTTGGAAACAAAATTGAGGACGAACTTAAACCACACTTGGAGGAATTTTTAGGAAAGGAATTATATAGAAGTGATGATATTTATGATATTATGGATTTTAAAAGTCAAGATAATAAGTTAGTTGTTGAAATTAAAGGTCGTCGTGTTAAATCAACACAATATGATACAACTATTATAACTTGTGGAAAAATAATTGAAGCAGAAAAATTAATGTGTGTTAATGAAGATACAAAAGTATATTTATTTTTTGTATTTACTGATTGCGTTAAGTATATTCAACTACCAAAAGAAAGACCAGATTGGAATTGTAAGCATACTGGAACAAATCACATACCACACTTTTTAATTCCAATTAAAGACCTTAATGACTTTGAAGGAGTAGAAAAAATAAAATCTAACCAATAATATATACTATGAGTGAAAGTTCAGCAATAGAAGTTAATGGGGGACAACTTCAAGATTTTACGATAGACCAATTCGCAGGAGCAACAGCATTAATTTTAGGAAGTTTTGGGGGATTGCTTATGATTATTTGGAAAAGTAGGTGTGCGTGTAGAATGAGAGTAGGTTGTAGTGATAAGTGTTATATATTTGATTGTGAAAGAAAACCGCCACCAGATGATGTTGATAGTGATGATGATAGTAAAGACCCAAAAAAAGATAAAGATAAAAAAAAGAAAAAATCAAAGGAAACAAAACCGGAAAAATTAATACCAGAAACTACCCTAAGGGTTGGTGGTAAAAGCACCACACTTACAACTGATAATCTGGAAGAAGTAGATTTGGAGAATAACGAAAATCAAAATAATCCGTAATCCAATTTCTACCAGTTTCTTTTGCTACTATATCATCAATCCACCAACCACCTTCTTCTGGATGTAAATAATAAGCATACAATATAGGAGTTTCTATAAGTTGGTATAATTCTAAATCTTCTAATTCATAATTAAAATTAACTATATCTTGTAATACTTCTTTAAAATTTAATTTATGTTTTCTTAAATTAAAATTATCTGTTTTTTTAATTTCTTGATTTATAAGATAATGTATATCAGGGCATAAATCAAATAAATTCATACTATATACTATTATATATATATATATTTATAGTTTTAAACGAATTAAATAAATTTGAAAATATAATTTGAAATATTAATTAAGATTATGATTAAATTAAAATAATTAACTAATTTGAAATAAATAAATAAATTTGAAATTAATTTGAAATTATTTTGTGATAAATACAAATAATTTAAAGAAATAAAAATATATATATATAATATATTATGAGTGGAAGAAAAATAAAATTCACAATAATACCAGATATTGTTTTTAGAGGCACCACTATTGATTATGGTGATTTTGATGATGAATTTGGTGTTAGAGGAAGATTAGAAACAAGAACTTTTAGATTAATACCAGAAACTCCAATAAATATATCAGTTGATAATACTACTAATATTAGAGAACAAATAAGAGAAAGATTAAGAGAAATTGTATTGAATGCTCTACAAGTTGGTATGGATAATGATATTGGTGTTTTAGTTGGTAATCCAAATTCACCACCCATAAGTATTAAGAAACCAACAGGATTTGGAGAAAGCGAACAAGTCCAAATTAATTTTGCTAAGCAATTTGTTAAGGCAAGATTTAATGTAATCAAAAGGAATGGTAAATCTGTTGGTGGTAAAACTGGTTTTGGTATGGAAAGAGTATTTTATTTAAAAGCACCACAATTGAATACAAAAATTGATTTTTACGAACATACTGACGATAGTTTAAGTTGTGGTTATGATTATATTGTTAATGAATTTGGTGATAAACCAGGATTTAAGAAAATAGCAAAAAATAAAGAATTAGTTGATAAAACAATAAATAATCCAACAAAACAAGCAGAATTAATTTATAAAGAATGGTGTAAAGAATATTGGGATGAATTCAATACAGAAAAAGAAGATTATAACCCACTACCAGAATATATTGATACTAATGATATTGAAGATAAAGAATGGTATAAAATAAATTGTGTTGATTTAACTAATGAAACTTATAAAAATAAAGAAATTGAAAAATCATTATCAATATTAGATATTGTTAAGTGGTGTATTATGGGAAAAATTAGATTGAATGTTATAGACCACGATAATAATTATTATTTAACATACAATCCAGACCAATACAAAGATAAATATACAAGATATTCAAAAACAAAAAATATCAATATTAGTTTGATTGTTAAATACAATCACGCTTATTTTATAACAGATAAACACCTTAAACAAAGTTTAAGTTTAAGGGATACAAATTTTAAATTAGAATTGGACGTAATAAATCCAAAAAACCAAAAAGAAACAAAAGAAAAAATTAAAAAGAAAAAAGAAACTATGGAGGAATTCCAAAAGAAATTAGCAGAAGGAAATTATAGTAGTGAAGAAGAAGAAGAAGTTGAAGAGTTTGATAGAATAACAATAGCAGAACAAGATTATATTATAAACAAACCAAATCAACCCCCACCCACCCCAGCAGAATTAATTGAATATAGTAATAAAGAAAAAAAAACTAATTACTATATTGATGAATGTAGATTGAATGGTTTAGTTGATTATCTATATAGATATTATAAACTAACACCAGATAGAATAACAAATTTAAATAGAACTACAATTGATAAAGTTGTATATAATAATTTAATCGTATATAGCAATAAAAAACGAACACCAAATTTAGAATATTTAGATAATGATAGAGAAGATTTTTATAATCGTTTTGGTAAATTAATTGATTTATACCCAGATTTGAATTTATCTTATGTTCCAAGTGATACAGAAATAGCAAGAGTTATTTATGATAATTTAGCAACAGAAGATATTTATAGTATGTTTAATTCAAATACAAGAAAACTATTTTTCAATTGTGAGATAAAACCAGACAATAGACAAATTGATAAATTAAAATATACAGATTATCCAGTAATTAGTTTTGATTTTAAAAGGGCATACACAACAGCACTAAAAACTAATGAATTAAATTATTGTGTATTTGATGCTATAAATCACCCAAAGAAATATAGAGGTGATTTTAGACCAGATAGATTTTATATTTGTAAAAATTTAGATAGAAATTTAAGAGGAGGTTATGGTAAAAGAATGTTATATCACGGCGTATATCTACAATATATTATGGATAAAGTAGAAATCAAAAGTGTTATTGAACCAGCAAAAGAAATACCAAAAGATTACTTCAATAAATTTTTAGAAAGAATTAATGAATTAGAAGAATTAGGATTGTTAGAAAATATAACAAAATCAAAAGCACTTGTGAATAATTTTATTGGTGCTTTAAAAAAGAAAGATGGTATTAATGAATATACTTCGTGGTTAATCAATAACAAAGAAACTGCGATGAGAGAATTAATGAAGTGTAATGTTCCAATAAAATTAAAGGATGATGGTAGTTGGAGGAATGAATGTTTAATTACTTCAAAAGCAAAACACATAATTCACTTCCAATCAGCACAACCAATTAGATTACAGATTATGGAGACAATCAACGCACAAAATCTTAAATTAATTCAACATTATAAAAATTGTTTGTATGGATTAAAATTAGTTCATAATTTTCAGGACGATTTAAAACAAAGAAAAATATTAACAAAAATTAGAAATAAAAAATCAACAATATCAAAAAATAGAAAATTCAAAGATATTGATTATAAACCAACTATTTATGGATTTAAAACTGATGCTGTTTATGTTGGTAGTCCTTATAAGTGTGAATTAGTCAAGAAAACAATAATAGAAGATTTTAAATCAAAAGAAATTCGTGAATGGAAAAATAGTGAAGGTATGATGAAGTTTATAAACTATGTTGTAGATACTTTTAACAAAGATAATGATTGGAAGATAGTTAATGAGAATATAATGGAGAGTTATGAGTATGGTGATAATGTTAGAGAATTTAAACCACAAATTCCAGTTGTATTAGGAAAAAATAAGTGGAATACAGATATAGATATAAAATACAAGTGGGATAAAGATATTGGTGGTAAAGTATTATTGAACCACGCAATATATAATGATGGTTGTTGGATTAGTGGATTAGGAGGTAGAGGTAAAAGTGAATTGATTATTGGATTAGATAAATTAGTAGAAAAAAATAAGATTAGATATAAGTGGATAAAAGCATTCTATAAAATAACACAACCAAATAAATATAGAGATTTATGTGAAGAATGGAGAAATCGTAATCCAGTATTTTACGAAAAATACGCACCAACTAATATTGCTTCAAATCGTATTGAAGGCAAAACCCTTCATAAAGGTTTAGGAATACCAGTAATAACAGAAGAAGAAAAATTAGAAGAAGGTGAAGAACAACCAGAAGATAATATTGAATATAAAAGTTTTATGAATACTATTCTAAAAAGATTAGAAGGAGACAATAAGAAACCTTGTTATGATTTATTAGTAGTTGATGAATTAAGTATGGTAGGTGGATATTTGATTTCTATATTATCTTATATCAAAACAAGAATACCAAGAATTAAATTTATATTGATGGGTGATTTAGACCACCAATTAAAACCAGTAGGAGAAGAACATAGAAACTTTGTTAATTCATTAGCAATTAAAGAATTAGTTAATCACAATAAATTAACACTACATTATAATTTTAGGACTAATAAAACTAATGATGTATTGTATGAAACTTGTAGAGATAATCCACATACACTAATTAAATATGGAGACCCAACAATTAGAAACTTATGTTATACACATAAAAAACGAAAAGAAATTATTGATAAGATACAAGATAGTTTAGAAAATCCAATATTTGATATAGAAACAAAAGATACAAAAACAGGGCATAATAGTAGATTTGTATTAATTGAAGGAACACCAATAATAGCAAGAAAAAGTAATAGTAATTATGATGTATATAAGAATGAAATATATTATTTTGATGGATTGGTTGAGGACGACGAAGGAAATACCAAAATACAAATACATAATGATAGGAATGATATTGAATTAGATGGTAAAGATGATTTAGTTAATATGTTTTGTAGTGGTTATTGTATTACTATTCATAAATCACAAAGTCAAACATACAGAGAAAATTATACTATTCACGAATGGGGATATATTAGTAGAAGACAAGACAACTTTTTAAGATTAAGATATACCGCTATGAGTAGAAGTGATGATTATGAAAATAAAGTTTTTATACAATTATAATTAAAATATAATATATATATTATGGAGATTGAAAAACTTGATATTGCTAATATTATTGAAATACAAGAAATTAGAAAGTTGTTAATTAATCATCCAGATTTATTGAGTATGTTTGAAATTCTAATAGTAATGTGTAATAATAGATTAGCACAAGAAGAATAATATATTTTTTTATCTTAAAATAATTTGAAAATATAATTTGAAATATTAATTATAAAATTTGAAATATTAATTAATTAATTTGAAATTATATTCTGGAAAAACCAAATACACCAAAAACAATAATGGACGATTTTGATTATTATGGTAATCGCTACACTCACTATTACGACGAAGTAGAAGTAGAGAAAACATACTATAAAACAAAATCAAAAAAAGAATTAGAAGAGTTTGATAAATACCAAAAAGCAAATAGTGGTAGTGGAGATTGTTTTGAAAAGAACTATGAATTATTTATGAAATTATCAAAAACTAATCCACACATAAAATTTTGTATTACTTCACAAACATACATAAATAGTGGTAATAGTATAGAACACGCCTTTTGTATTGATGGAGATTTTATAATAGACCACGCACAAAAAAAAAGAATGAAATTAAGACGAATAGAATACGAAAGATATTATAGAATTGATGGTTATAGGATTTGGGATATACACGATATAAAACCACTAAATTATTATTTGACTAAATTTAAAGCACGAGGTTCTGTTAGAGAATTTTATGGTGGTAATATACCAATTCAAAAAGGTAAGTGGGAAGTAGCAAAAGATAGTATAATTAACTTGTAAAAAAAAGGTCAAAAAAAGAGGGGAAGTTTTATAGTAGTTGTTTTATCTTAAAAAAATTTGAAAATATATATTCTATTTTTTTATTAGTAATTTGAAATATTATAATTGTAATTTGAAATATTATCTTAAAAAAATTTGAAAATATATAATCTATTTTTGAATAGTAATTTGAAATATTATAATTTGAAATATTAATTATAAAAAAAGGTCAAGAAAAGAAGGACACTTTTATAGTGCTTCTATAAACGTAAAAAAATTTGAAAATATATAATCTGTTTTTGAATAGTAATTTGAAATATTATAAAAGTAATTTGAAATATTAATTGGAAAAACAAACAGAACAAACAAAACAATAATGTCCGCCCCAAAGTATTCATTCCTTCGTATCAATTCTAATGGTGAAGTCCCACAAGAATTTTGTAATATTGGTGATTATGAAAGTGGTGAATTATATGAAAATCTACGACCACTATTCAGTCATTATGAAGAAGATGGTGATAAGATATTTATTGGAACAAGCAAATATACCTTTTGGTGTAATGATGGTAAAAGATACAAAGTTGAAGTATTCTTTGATGAAGATGGGTCGCACAAAAAACTTCTACCAAATCATCGTGCTAATGCTATGGCGGATGCTGGACGATTTACTAACAAGAATTATAATTATATCCCAAAGAATAACAAAAACCATAATCATAATCTAAAACTTGCTTGGGGTTCTAATTATTTCCTTGGTGATATTATTTGTAAATTCACTACTGGAAAAGCATTCCCAGATTGTAGTATGTTTGAAAATCCACTTCAATTTATATTCACACGCAAGCAACCAAATACAAGAATGATTAATTTGTATGGTGGTGAAGAAGAAGCAAATAAAGTAATTCACCCATTCGCAAGGAAAGATTTTATGAATAATGATAGGTGGGTTATTCGTGATTATTGGTTATTCCCAAATAATATTCATAATGAAGAATATATTGAACTAATGAAAGGTTGGGGATTTAATCCACCGCCCAAGTGTGTATTGTGTAATAATGAATGTGATTGTCCTTACGGACATAGTCCAGCACCAGTAAAAACAACTGGAAGGTGTTGTGATAATTGTAATAAAACAATAGTAATCCCAGCAAGAATTAAAGCAATCGAAGAGCAAAAAG
>Ga0070754_10001067_pt1 | contig 22768 bp, 9 predicted proteins | sample VirMetDEL_Sep_01_FD_75181 | JGI IMG/M metagenome (GOLD analysis project Ga0070754, IMG submission 75181) | Aqueous microbial communities from the Delaware River and Bay under freshwater to marine salinity gradient to study organic matter... | ecosystem: Environmental > Aquatic > Marine > Coastal... | reverse complement strand
CTGCAGCAGCCTCACCAGTTTCCCCGCTATTAACTTCTCATCAGGCACAAAGTTTACAAGTTGCTGGAGAGATTGTACGTCTCTCACGTCATTTAGTGCCACAAATTTTACAGCAATAACTGCCACTAATGCGTTTGACAGTGCATTTAGAAATTGGACATCTTTCACTGGAGCCTTCCCGCAGTTGACAACGGATAGCAGTCATCCTTTTAGTGCGGAATATGGATGGAACGGAAACAAAATGTCATCTTTTGGTGGGTTAACAGATGCAACTTCAATAACAAAAGTAAGACATGCCTGGGAAAACTGTAATAATTTAACTGCTTTCCCATATATGGATTTTGCCAATTGCAGCGATTTTTCAAGATCGTGGAGAAATTGTTCTTCTTTAGTAACTTTTCCTGCCAATGTATTTGACAATATGAATACTCCAGTAAGTGACTGCTTCGTCCAAACTTGGGACGGTTGCTCTTCCCTCTCTGCCACGTCTGTCGAAAACATCCTTAACAGCATCGACACCTCTGGTCAATCTGCTCCTGCCTCTGTAGACATCACCATTGACTACAACGCAGGTTCTGGTACACCTAACATCACCACCGCTGTAACCAACCTCAAGTCCCGTGGTTGGACGATCACCCTTAACGGGGCAGCACAATAAATAACAATAAGATAAGAATCAAAAAATGACACCTACACATTACTTAAGATTTGCAACTGAAGAAGATTGGAATCAAGCAGCACTGACTCTTGGTGTTGCTAAAATTACTCCAAGACTCGTTGAAGAAGAAACAGAAGATTCTCCAGCAGTCTATGAAGATCACTGGACTTGGAGTTATTATACACACGAACATTCTTGTGATGTCGTTGGCACAATTTATAATGATGATGGTGTTTATGATGAAGAGACTGGAGAAGTCATTTCAGCACCAACAGCAATGGAAGGATTCCACGTTAATTTCATTGGCGAACTCCCACAAGAACTTGAGGCAAATCTTGTAACACCAGTAGCACCTTATAGAAAGTTTGCAGGTCACTGATTCTAAATAATTGTAAGACGCAATTTTTTATGCCTCTCTACAATTCCTTTCAAGCCTATGTCTTTAATCTCCATACAACAAATACGTCAGAAGCAAAAAGGTTATGGAGGCAAAAGATAAAGGAAGAATGGGATTATGAATGTGCCTATTGTGGGTCTGATGAGAACCTTACAATAGATCACATTGTTCCAAGAGCAAAAGGAGGTACTGACTTCACTAAGAATTGTTTGTGTGCCTGCCACGAATGTAATCAAAGTAAAGGTCATACTCCTGTGGAAGATTGGTATCTTTCTCAGGAGTTTTTTGATATTGATCGTTATGAGAGAATTAAAAAATGGATGGAGCCGGAACCAGTAGCAAACCTTTATCGTTATGGAACCAGGAGAAATATCGTATTATAAATATATGAAAAGGGTAGTATATACTGCCTTTGCTGGTAAATACCAAATATCATAAATGGCAACTCCGATTCGGATTAAAAGGTCAGCTGTAGCTGGCAAAAAACCTACAACAGAGCAATTACAGTTAGGTGAATTAGCTGTAAACTTTTATGATGGAAAAATCTTCTTCAAGCAAGATCAAGCTGGAGTTGGTATTGGAACGAGAATTGTAGAAGTTGGAGCAGGAAGCACAACTTTTGCGGGTAAGACATTATATGTTACTACAAATGGAGATGATGTAAATACTGGATTAGATGAAGATAATGCAAAAGCAACAATTAAGGCGGCAGTTGCTCTTGCAGTTCCTGGTGATACGGTAAAAGTTTATCCAGGAACCTATACTGAAAATAATCCAATCAATCTTCCAGACAATGTTTCTGTAGAAGGAACTGAGTTACGTCGTTGTTTAGTAGCACCCCAAAATACAAATCAAGACTTATTTTATGTCGGACAGGGATGTCATATCACCGACTTAAGTTTTGTTGGTGGTCCGATGACTGGTGGTGCTGCAGTTATTGCATTTAGACCTCTATTGGGAACAGCATCTGATAGATTCTTTGATGCTGCAAGATTAATTCGTCAGAACTTAGATTTTATTGCACAAGAGACTGTAGGATACATTACAAGTACGGATTATAAGAATCCTGCAATTAGTATTGATTCAACAAATTGTGCTGATGATATAAAGGACATTTATCGTGCGGTGTGCCATGATATTACAAGAGGTGGTAATTCAAAGTCAATTGGTGCTGGTAAATCATATTTTGATATCAATGGAAACTTAGACCATATTGTTGGATTTGGAACCACGACTATTGATGCATTAAATTACTCAGTTGGTATTGCAAGATCTTGTGTTAATAATTTAACCTGGACTGGAAATTATCAATCAACATATACTCAGGTAAGAGATAAGAGTATTCAGGCAGATAGTGCTACAGGTTCTAATGAAGATTATGGATCTTGTGCGAATGTTCATTCAGCAATTACAGTTTGTGTTGGTATTGTAACTGGTATTATTCAAAATGGACTTGATGGAAATCCTGCAACAACTGGATTTACAACTAACTATCCAGGAAATAATGGTGCAATTTCCTCAGGAATTTTAACAGCATCTGAAAGTCCATTACAAGGAACTGGTGTTATTACAAAAGGTCCATATGTAAGAAACTGTACTAACTTTATTCCTGGTAGTATCGGAGCAAAAATTGATGGATTTAATGCGGATGAGGGAGATACTTTAAATAACATTGGTGTTCAAGGATCATTTAACGTTGACTCTTATACTCAATTCAATCAAGGTGGTATTGGAGTTTCAGTAACTAACGGTGCATATTGTCAGCTAGTTTCAATTTTCACCATTTGTGATGATATTGCAATTTATGCTGGTAGAGGTGGGCAGTTGGATCTTACGAACTCCAACTCTTCTTTTGGAACAAAAGGATTAGTTGCTGAAGGTATTGGTGATCAGACAAGTCAGTGTTCTGATCGTTATACTGGTACTGTTCTTTCCACTGCAACAGCACAACAAAATCAGGTTGTTATTTCTGGTGTTGGTAATAATCGACCATATCAGGGACAAGCACTTTATTTTGATCAAAAGTATTTTGTTGTTAGTGACATTAAAGTTACAAATGGTGGATCTGGTTATACGCAAGCACCAGTAGTAACTGTTGATTCACCTACTGGGCCAGGTATTGCTATTCCTGCACAAGCAACTGCAGAAGTTGAAAATGGTGAGGTAACTCGTATTCTGGTTCGTAGTGCTGGATCGCAATATGAAACAATTCCAAATGTTAGTCTTTCTGGTGGTGGTGGAGTTGGTGCTGCAGCAACTGCAATCATAGAAGCAATTTATTTTGATGTTCTTGAAGCAACAGAACCTTCTGCTGGAGTTACGACTGTAAGTTTAATTCAAAATCTAAATAATGAAGTTGGAATTGGAAGCACTGTTTTCTTTACGAGACAAAGTTTTCAAATTGTAAGTTCACATTCTTTCCAGTATATTGGTGCTGGTAACACAATTGAAACTGCATATCCTTCCAGAGGTGGAGTGACAATTCAAGAGAATGAAGTGATAACAATTGATGGTGGAAAAGTTAATTATACTAGCACTGATCAAAGAGGAAACTTTAGAATTGGTGATGGTGTTGTGATTGACCAGTCCACTGGAACTGTTTCTGGAAATGTTTATATTAAGAGTTTATTTACACAAGTAACACCATTCATTCTCGCATTAGGAGGAGATTAATCAAATGGCAGTCGCAGCAGCAGCCGTTAATGTATTCCAAACGATTACAAGTGTCGTTGGAACAAGTACAGTCGGAATTTATACAGCACCGATTGGATATACCGGAGTTGTTCTTTTGGCTCAGGTAACAAATACCAGTTCGGAAACTCAAACTATTAGTTTTGGTTATCGTAGAAGTGGTAATGACACAGATATTGTCAGAAATTTGGCAATACCTGTGAGTGATACAGCTAATCTACTTCCCGGAAAATTGGTTGTGGAAACAGGTGATAGTTTAGTGATGATCGGTAGTACTTCTACTGGACTTAAATTTATTTCCAGTGTACTGGAAACATCAAATCTCTAATATTTTAAAGTAAAATGGTAGCACCAATTCGTTTTCTTAGCGGCAGACAGCAGCAACAAAAAATCGGTGTAGAGGGAAGTACGCAAGACCAAAAGGTACTTGAAGTAGTTGGTCGTGCTGGTATTGGTACTACTATTTTTGACCCTTCTGTAGAGTTAGAAGTTCGTGGTGATGCCATTGTTTCTGGTATTATAACTGCGTCTAGTATAACAATAACAGGAGCAGGAAATACTTTTGCTGATTTAAGAGTTACTGGAGTTTCTACGTTTGATGGATCAGCAGATTTTAATAGTGATATAGATGTAGATGGTCATACAGAGTTAGATAATCTTAATGTATCAGGAGTTTCTACGTTTGCTTCTGATGTTGATATTAATGCTTCTATTGATGTAGATGGTCATACAGAGTTAGATAATCTTAATGTATCAGGAGTTTCTACGTTTGCTTCTGATGTTGATATTAATGCGTCTGTAGATATTGATGGTCATACGGAACTTGATAATTTAAATGTTTCTGGAGTTTCTACGTTTACATCAAATGTCGATATTAATGCGTCTGTAGATATTGACGGTCATACGGAGTTAGATAATCTTAATGTATCTGGAGTCTCTACTTTTGGCAGTAGAATTCAACCATCAGTTGGATCTGGAACTAATAGTGGAATAGAGTGGCAAAATAATCCTGGAGGAGGAACTGGAGACAGAGCTTTTATCAAATATTATGTTGAGTCTGGAGAGAATACAAAATTATTAATCGGTATTGAAAATGAAGCTGATGATGATCTTAGGCTTCAGGCAACAAACAGTTCTTTTTCTGGAAGACTTACGGTTGATGATGATTTAACTGTAACAAATAATTTTATTGTAAATGGAAATACTGCAACATTTAATGCTAATGTTGATCTAAATGGTAGTATAGATGTATCTGGACACACGGAACTTGATAATTTAAATGTCTCTGGAGTAAGTACATTTAACAATAATGTTGGATTCAGCACTAATGTTGATATTGATGGTCATACTGAACTTGATGATGTTAATGTATCAGGTGTTATTACTGCAACTTCTTTAGTAGTTGGAACTAATGGACAGTTAGGACTTGTTGGAATTGCAACAATTCTTGATGAAGATAATATGGCATCTGATCGTGATGATGCCTTAGCAACTCAACAGTCAATTAAGAAATATGTTGATGATCAGATTACGGCGCAAGATCTAGATTTTGCCGATGGTATTGGTGGAACTGGTGCTGTTGATTTAGATTCTCAAACTTTTACGATTGCAGGAACATCAAATGAAATTGAGACTTCTGCATCTGGGCAGACTTTAACAATTGGTCTTCCAAATAATGTAACAATCAGTCAAGATTTGACTGTCAATAGAGACGTTCAAATTAATCGTAATCTTAACGTTGATGGTAATATTACGATTGGTGGAACAACTGCAACCTTATTCACTCAGACATTACAAGTTGCTGACGCCGACTTGGTTCTTGGTGTAAGAACTGATGCATTCGGTAATGATGTTTCCAATGATACTACTGCAAATCATGGTGGTATTGCAATTGCATCGACAGAAGGCACACCATTAGTTGTTATTGTTAATCCAGGTGCTGGTGAGACATTACCTTCCACATATAAGAAAATTATGTGGTTTAAGGAAGGTTCATTTACTGGACTTGGAACTGATGCCTGGTTAAGTAATTATGCCATTGGTATTGGATCTACACAATTCCCTACAGGAACAAGACTTGCTGCTGGATCAGTTCAATTCACTGAAAATGATCTGGCAGTTGTAAGAAATATCAATGCATCTGGTATTATAACTGCTTCTAATGGATTTGTTGGTAATTTAACTGGTTCTGCAACAACAGCAGCAAATCTTACAAGATCTGTTATTGCTGGAAATGGTCTTACTGGTGGTGGGGAATTAACTGCCGATAGAACATTAAATGTTGGAGTCGGAACAGGTATTACTGTAAATGGTAATGATATTCAACTTAGAAATTCTGATAACCTAACTGATGGTGCAATTGCAAAGTGGGATGATGGAAATGGGCAACTTACTGACAGTTTAATTACTGAAACTGGAACGATTGTTAATGTTGGATCTGCTATAACTTTCTTCACTTCAACTGGTATCATAAGTGCTACTGCATATTTTGGTTCTGGTGGAAATCTTGAAGATATTATTCAATCAAAACTTGAAGGATTTACTTCTAAGTTTAAGCCACATGATTCAAGCATTACTATTTTAGGTACTCCTTTAAGAGTTGTCAATCTTGAAATATTTGATAATAGCACTGTTGGTCTCATTACCGCAGTTGGATTTGGAAGTACTGCACAATATTACTTTAATGATGTAACAGCAATTGGATTGACTACAGATGCTAATGTTAATACAAGTGGTATTATTACATCTTCTGGTGGATTTGAAGCTATTAATGGTGCAACATTTACTGGTGATGGTAGTGGATTAACTAATCTTGGTAGTGTTGCTGCTGGTGTAACTGTAACTAACAATGATGTTTTAGAGGGTACTGCTGCCGTTTTGAATTTTGGGGAAGATATTAATGTATCTCCAATTTCTGCTGGTGTAGTAACCTTCTCTCTCAATAATAATCAAAATTTTACTGGAATTGTAACTATATCTTCTTTTGAAGTATCTGGTGGATCAACCTTTACTGGTACGATCGATGCTAATGGCGATCTTGATGTAGATGGTCATACGGAACTTGATGACTTAAATGTATCAGGAGTATCTACGTTCGTTTCTGATGTTAACATTAATGCTTCTATAGATGTAGATGGTCACACGGAACTTGATGATCTTAATGTAAGTGGTGTTGCTACATTTGCTTCTAATGTTGACATTAATGCTTCTATAGATGTAGATGGTCACACAGAATTAGATAACTTAAATGTTTCTGGTGTCTCCACATTCCAAGGAAATATAAATCTTGGTGATAATAAAAAGATTAATCTTGGCAATGACCCAGATTTTGAAATTTATCATAATGGATCTGATAGTTACATTAGAGATATTGGTACTGGTGATTTAATCATTCAGGCAAATAGTTTAAGACTTGCAAACACCAGTGGAACAAATTATCTGTATGGAACAACCAGTGCAGAAGTAACACTTTATCATAATGGAATCGCAAAATTACAGACTACTTCTGGTGGTATTGATGTAACTGGTACAACAGAAACAGATCAATTAAATGTAACAGGATTCTCCACACTTACTGATGTGGAAATTGGTGGAGCATTGTACGATTCTAATAATTCTACTGGCAGTGCTGGACAACTCCTCTCTTCAGTAGGAAGTGGAATATCTTGGACTAATACTACAACAACAGCATCTGGTCAAAATATTCTTACTGTCTCTGGTTCTGACACCTATTATCTTACTGCATCTGATAGATCCGTTGGTGTTGCTACTGCGGGATTTATTGATACTAGTGTTGTAATGACTGGAATTGGATCGGTCGGTATTGGAACCACGATTCCGAGGGCAAATTTACATGTTGCAGATGAGTTTTTAATCTCTGCAGGATCTGCAACAACACAGCACATCACTCAAAAAGCATATACCACTAATAATGGAACCTTAGCATGGGAAGCATCTGAAGGACAATTATTCTCAATTTCAAATAATTTATCTACTGGATCTATTTTCTCTGTTAATGATATATCTGGAATTCCTTCTATTGATGTAAATGCTGATGGTACGGTTCAATTAGCACCATTTGGATTGACTGAATATGTTGGAGTAGGACTTACAAATCCAACATCAAAACTTCATGTTTCTGGTGATATTTCAATTAATCAGACGACAGTTATTGGGTCTGCTACATCAACTCTCTCAAGTACTTCTCAGACTGTAATTCATACGGGACTTTCAACATCGACTTATCGTTCAGTTGAATACAATATTCAAGCAACTCAAGGAACTAATTTCCATGTAACTAAAATTCTTGCACTTCATAATGGAACAACTGCATATAGTAATGAATATGGATCTATCTTTAACAATACTTCAGTAGCATTATTTGATGTTGATATTTCTGCGGGCAATATCAGACTTCTTGCAACTGGATCAACTTCATCTACAACAAATTATACTATAAATTATACTGCGACTAAACTTTAATAATAAATAGAAAAAAGTAAAGTAAGCAAAGGGGAAAGTGAACCTTGGCTAGCCAAAATTTTAGAATAAAGAATGGTGTAGAATTAGGTGTAGGTAATACATTTCTAGTTCGAGAGGCACCTCAAAGAGTTGCAATAACTACGGCAGGGACAGTAGTACTCGATACTATCGATTATTCAACTTATAGATCTGCAAGTTATACAGCACAGATAAGAACACAAAATCAACTTTCAAATTCTTCTATAGGATCTACTAATTTTGGAAATGGTTACGTTCCAGGAACTTATACTGATGTAGAATTAGTTGCTCAAACTGGTGTTGGTACTGGAGCAAAATCTACCATAGGAATTGTTACTGAGAAAACTATTACAGTATCATCTATTAGGGGAAAAGTATTTAGAACTGATACTGATATTTCTGGTATTTCAAGTGGTGCGGCATTAATTTTTAGTAAAGAATTTGCAGTATCTTCAGCAGATAATTCTAAAGCAAAGTTTGTATTATCAAATGCTGGAACAGGATACACTGTATTTCCAGAGGTAACAGTTTCTTCTCCAATAATTTCTGGAAATACAGTAGATGGTGTTGTTTCTGGTTCACCTGCGGTTATTGATATTGATTCTTTAAAGTTTAATAGTGTTACAATTTCTTCAGGGAACACAGTAACTTCTAAACCAAGTGTAACTATACCTGCTCCTGTAAGTGGAGTTGGAACACAAGCACAAGGTATTATTAGTTTTGGTCTTGGTATTGGAACATATCCTGTTGCTTATGTTGATAATGAGGGAATACGTAGGGGCAATCTTTCTATTTCGGTAGCATCTACAACTGGTTCTGGTGCAGGAATTGGATTTAGTGCAAAATTGGGTGGATTAATTCAACATAATTATCCTACTGATCCAGATGCAAATCCTAATGCTCCTGGTTCAATTGATACTACAAGAAGTTATTATCCACCTCTTGTAGGAATGGGATATACTCCTGGAGATTTTCCTGTTTCAATTACAGATACTGCTGGATCTCCTTCTGTTGCCGCAACATTTAGACATGTTTCTTTTTGTTTACCGGATACTTATTACCAATCTGCAAATATTGCATTCCCAATATCAAATTATGGATCTGGATATACATCACCACCAACAATTACGGTAGATAATCCTTCGATTGGAACTAATGTCGGAATATTAACTGCAACATTGGGAATTGGAACAATTACTCTAACTCATGGTGGATCTGGATATCAAAAATCTCCAGAACTATTAGGAGCACCTGCAGGATTGGTTGGATATGCACTAACAGTAGGACTTGGATTAACCCCTACGGGTATTAAAATTGCTGCTGGTTCTGGTTATAATGTTGGAGTTACTACTTTAACTGTAACTGGTGTCAACAATATTGGAAGTGGAGCATCACTTTCCGTATCATCTTATAATTCTGATGGTGGAATTGAGTCTGTTAATGTAGTTAATTCGGGTGCAGGATACACAGTTCTTCCAACAGTAACAATTGAGAATTCATCTGGGGGAAGTAATGGGCAAATATCTATTACTCATATGTCTGTAACAAGTATTGATTTATCTCTTAGAGGTAGGAGTGCTGTTACTGGGGCAGATAATATTTTATTCCTTTCTTCACCAGAGATTGGAGATGATCGTGCAACAATCGACTCTAGTTTTGGCGTTGGTCAAATTACATTTGGAAGAACTCCACAAGGACTTGCTGGTGTTGGTAGTGGATACTTAGCAATTCCTGGAATCACTATTACTGGGGGTGGAGGTTCTGGTGCTGCTGCAACAGTATCCTCATTGGGAATTTCTAGTGAGTGTATAGAAATTAGTAATCCAGGATCTGGATATAGTGTAGATACTGGTGCTACTCTTACTATTGCTGCTCCTGCTGCAGGTGGAAACACTGGTCCATTTGTTTATCCATTATATAAGTTTGATTCAATAACAGTTACTTCTCCTGGTGCGGGATATACATCTCAAGAGGTATTAATTAAAGGAACATTTAATGATGCCTGGGCAAAAGTATATGGACCTGTAGGAGGCATTGCAACAGTTACGAACATGAATGTTGATGGAGTGCATCTCACTAATGTTGGTGCTGGATATACTCCTGGAGATTTACCAATTACAATTTCTTATGGATCTCCAAGTCCTGGTGGAATTACATCATCTTATTTTTCAGTAGATTCTTTTAGTTATCATCCTGGTCTTGGATATACTGTTGCTCCTACTGTTACATCTTCATTGCCATTTGTTGGATCTGGAAGTAGTGTTACTTTTACTTCTACGATTAACAATTATAGTACTTCTGATTACTATCTAAAGAAAGGTCCTGGATATGGTGGAACAACAGTTTACTATATTCAACCTCAAAATAAGTTTGAGTTTTATGTTACTACGGATCCTGAAGGAACCTTATTTGTTCCGAATGAATATAAGGCTCCATTTGCATCCGATCATGCTCATATTGGAGGAATTGCTACTTCAATAACTATTACTGATCCCGGATCTTCTTTCCAAGTTGGTGATGTAGTTGCAATATCAACATCTCCATTATCTGAATATTCAACACTTACAGGAACTGGAGTTTCCTTTACTGTAACTAATGTTTATACAAATTATCAAACATCAGATCTTACTCTTTTACACAGTGTAGGTGCTGCTTCATCTGATGCATATGTAATTGAACATTCTGGATTGGATAATGATGCTGATCTGGGAACTTTCTCTGCTGATATTAGTGGTTCTAATGTTAGATTGAAATTGAATACTAACTATAATGATACTGATGTTATATACTTAAAAACTCATCTCAGTGAGTTTTAATCCATAAATACTTAAAAAATCTCAATCATGTCCTCAAGAGGTAGATTTAATTACGGAACAGATTTTGTTCTTAATAATGGTAAGGTTGGACTGGGTACAGATCTTCCAACTTCTACTTTAGAAGTGAAAGGAAGTTTTGCTGCAACAACAAAAAGTTTTGTGATTAAACATCCATCCCAAGAAAATAAAATTCTTAGATATGCTTGTCTTGAGGGTCCTGAGAATGGAGTTTATGTAAGAGGGAAAACTAATTCTTCTGAAATAGAACTTCCTTATTATTGGAAAGATTTGGTTGATGCGGAAAGTATCACCGTCAACCTTACTCCTAAGAACGGTAAGTTACACAGTGTTAGAAGTACAACCTCGGAAAAAATTGAAATTGAATGTATTGATGGTGAGATTGATTGTTATTATATTGTTTATGGCGAAAGAAAAGATGTTTCTAAACTAGTAGTAGAGGAATAAAATGACAATATATGTTGGACCAAATCCTAATACTATTGGACTTCCAAAAATAGTTAAAGATGGGTTATTATTGTGGATAGATCCATCCATCTCAATCAGTGGTAGTACTTTAACTGATATTTCTAATTCAGGTTTAAATATTAATGGAACTCTTGTCGGTGGATCTACTTTTTCTGTGGATAATGGTGGAGTTATAACTCTTGATGGACAATCTGGATCTTATATAGATGTTCCTATAGATTTATCAACATCAAGTTATACTGTAATGGGTGCATCCCGTTACGTTACTGTTGGTGGAAGAACATTTTCCGCTAAAAAAAATAATTGGTTAATGGGTCAGTGGAGTATAACCACTGAAAATTATTATGCTAATGGGTGGGTATCTCCAATTCAGAATGGTCCTCGTGATACAAATTGGAGAATATATGCAGCAACTGGAAACCCTGGTACTGATACATGGCAACTTTATGTGAATGGGATATCAGAGGCTGGTCCAAATAGTAATGGTGTTGCTGGTCCTAATGAATTTGCTATAGGTAGTTATGCAGCATCTAGTGAGTGGTCAAATTCGCAGATAGGATTTTTACTTTGCTATAATAGAGTTCTTACTTCTGCCGAAATAAACCAAAATTATAATGAACTTAAATATAGATTTGGATTATAATTTATGACTGTATACTTTGGACCAAATCCAAATCTTGATGGAGCATCAGTACCTGGATTAGCAGGAAAGTTTTTTAATGGAAGTTGGAGAGCAACTATTGCTGATGGAAATATTGGAACTTTACCACTAACTAAAGAAAATGATAGTAGTAATGTAACAGGAACAACTGGATTACCAGATCCAAGTTATAGGTTTGGTGTAAATATATGGCCTTCCATAGCATTTGGAAATAGTATAGGAGACAGTTATGGTTTTATTGCTATTGGATACTTCATACCACCAGTATCAGGAACTTATACAATATATACGAACTCCGATGACGGTAGTGGAGTATGGATAGGGGATTTAGCATTACCTAACGCAACAAGAACAAAGGCAAATGCTACATTAGATAACAATTTGGGTGGTGGGCAACCACCAGTAGAAAGGTCATCAACTATAAATTTGGATGCTAATGGTTCGTATCCAATACGAATAGTAATGGAAGAAGGAGGTGGTGGAGATACTCTTAGATTCAGTTGGGCTGGACCTGGAGTAAATAAAACAACTGACTTATTAACTTATTTTAGAGCACCTGTAAATGATGATGGAACCCCAACAGGAAACTACTTTGGATTTTAACTTATGACTGTCTAGTTTATAATTTTTGATTCCTTTTCAAGCATAAATAAAAAAAGGAAATCGTAGCACCAATTCATAATGTCGAATTCAGACAAGAACATTATAATTTCACCTTCAACTGGATCTACTGATACTAAACCAAGTATACAGTTTACTGGGGCAGGTAATTCAACTATTAATTTAACAGTTGAAGATACAAATATTATTGATTTTAATTCTGATAGTAATTCATTATTTTCAGTTCAACATACTTCACCTAATGAAGATATTTTAGTAATTACTAATAAGTATGCAAGCACGAGTGCAAGATTCTTATCTGATGGATCTACTGGTCTTGGACTTCTTTCTGGTACTGCTGGATATGTTGGTGTCGGTACAGCAGTACCAGAAGAAAAGTTACATGTAAAAGGAAACTTAAAAGTAGAAGGAAATATACTGCCATCTGGTCAAGTTATAAACCCAAATTCAAAAACTGATATCAAAGATGCTACAGTAACTAAAGACGAATTTTATAATTTTTATAATGATAACAAGTTTAATGGAAATAGTGTACACACATATAAGTTTAGTTCAGATGGAACAAAATCTATTGTAGTTGACACTGCAGATTATATCTATGGAGTTACTAATTCTCCTGCATATGCTCTTCAAGGATCGACTATTAATAGTACATTTTATATTCAGGATTTGGCGGATTACGGAACATTTACACTACATAGTGCATATGTAAAAGATGATGGATCTGCTGTCTATGCCAGTGGTCAAAGAACTGATGGTACGAGAGTAATAGCACAATTTGATCTGACAACTAATTGGGATGTATCGACGATTGGATTCACAACTGAATATGCTTTTGGCAAAGTTCTTGATAGTTTTTTATATGATGCGATTACTTTCAGTGCTGATGGAAGTAAACTTGTATTCAATGGGAAAGGAACATCTTATGATGCCATTGCACAAATGGATCTTTCTACCCCATGGTCCATTGATACACTTTCGGGAATTAGTTCTACATATTTACTAAACCAAGTTGATCGTATTGCAGAATCTACCATCTTAAAACCTGATGGTACAAAGGCATATGTTATTGGAAGACAGACAAATGATATTATTGAACTTGATTTAGATACACCATATCAAATTGGTTCTGCGAAATATAATGGAGTATCTCAAGATCTCGGTGGAGATTATTTTGACATTAAATTTAAACCAGATGGTACACAATTGTTTGCAGTTAATTCTGGAAACACTGTTTATTCATGGACTCTTTCTAGTGCCTGGGATCTTTCTACTTTATCATCTTCAACATCATTAAATGCATCAGCATATGATAGTGATATTGAAGGATTAGTATTTAAACCAGATGGAACTGAATTGTATCTTTCTGGTGGAAGCTCTAAAAAAGTACATCAATATACTCTTTCTGGTGCTTGGGATCTTGCAACTGCATCATACACTGGTGAACTTGAGACTGGTAGTTTAATTTATAATGGTGCTCAAGATTCTTTTGGACTTTATGATCTTCGTGGAGAAAATCTTGGAATCACGACACAAAAATCGAGAACACCAAAAGGAATTGGTATCAGCACTGATGGTACTCGTTTGTATGTTAATGATTTATGGGGACAATATATTACAACATGGGATCTTGGAACTCCTTGGGACGTATCAACAGGAATTTCCTCTACAACAGATACTTTAGCAGTTGTTGGTGATGATACTGGTGGTATTTATTTTGATGATACTGGAACGCATTTGTATGTAACTAGCACTAGATTATCTATTGTTCAGCAATATGATTTGGCAACTCCATGGGATCTAAAGACTGCAACCACAGACATTAATTGGTCTGCGGTAGAAGCAACTTTCTTCACTCAATCTCAGGATATTAGAGGTCTTCAGTTTAATACTGATGGAACTGAACTGACTGCATTTTCCGATTATTTTGATGGTATTTTCCAGAAGTTCTCATTAGGAACTGCATATGATGTTTCCACAATGGCTGGATATGGATCTACTAATATTCAAAGAATTTTAACTCCAAATCAATTTAACCAACCATATGGTTATTCTACGCCGGGAGATTTTACCTGGGCAGATTCTGGTAAAAAGGTAATTATACCAACTCAACATGGTGTTGGTAAACTTGACTTGGAAAAGGCATACGATATTTTCTCAATTATTCCAAATCAAACATCATTTGGATTCCAAGGTAATGATAGGTATAATCATTTTGATATATCTCCAGATGGTAGAAATCTCATTTTATATAGCAATACAAGATACTCTATAATGTATTATGTATTGTCAACTCCTTGGGATTTTACTACTAGAACATTAGTCAAAGAAATTAAAACGGATAATAATGGTGCAACTACAGAATTTAAAGTTCCTCGTGAGAATGATATAAGAAAAATTAAGTACAGTTTAGATGGAACCAAACTGTATGCCTTGTATGGAAGATCAACTTATGAAATCGTAGTCTATACTCTTCAAATACCATACAACCTTACCACACTTTTACAGGATAGAGGTGCAACAACAAAAATAGTTGATATTCCAAACTTCCCAATTAGAGAAAATCATTACCAATTTGTTGACTGGTTTGGATTAGATTTCTCAAATGATGGTAAGAAATTTTATATTCAAGAAAATTACACCAATAACATTTATGAATTAGATCTTTCTATCGCATGGGATCCCTCTAGTGCCGTATATAATGGTGTTTATATAACAGCAAGCACCAATAATTATGGTGGCATTGCATTCACAAGAGATGGATTAAAATTATATGTTGGAACTGGAGATAGATTAATCTATCAGTACGATTTATCAACTGCTTGGGATTTATCTACCGCAACAGTAAATTCTAATAGCTTTACTACTGATGATAGTGTTGGGGGAAGACATTTTAGAAGTCTGATGGTAACAACAGACTCTAAAAAACTCTATTTTTACGTTGAGTTATCTTATTCTATTATTTGTTACGATTTTGTAAGTAAAGAATTTTCAGTTGCTTCAGATGCATATATTGGAGGAGATGCTCACGTTCTTCAGAATCTTTATGTAAGTGGAGAATCTAAATTTAGATCAAATGTAATTGCGACTAAAGTTGCAATTGGTGCTACTACTCTTTCCGATGCTAGTAAGAAAAACAATGCTCTTGGATTGAGTGTATTTAATACATCAACCATGAATTCTATAGGACCAGAAAAAGATATTAGTAAACTGGTTCCCGTAGATAATAACAGACCTGATGAATTATCAGTTTATAAAGATCTCCAACCTATTGATAATAATGCACGTTATTTTGATATTAGTAGTGATGGCACAAGATTATTTGTTTACGGATTTTTAACCTCTGGTGGTGCTAGAGGAATTAAATCTTATGTTCTTTCAACTGCTTATGATTTAAGCACAGCAACTGTTGAATATATTAAAGATTTAGAACATGATAATGATGATCAGACTTATGACTTAAGATTTAGTTATGATGGTACAAAATTTTATGTCACTACAGATCCTTCTGTTAGTAGAAGTTCGCAAGCTTCATTTATTCATCAGTATGAATTAGATTCTGCATGGGATGTAAGAACTGCAAGAAGAACAAAATCATTCTACTTATCAAACCAGCATTTTTATCAGAGAGGAATTAATTTTAAAAGTGATGGTACAAAATTTTATGTACTTGGTGGTGCTGCCAATTATGAAAGTCTTGAAATTAATGAATATACTCTTGGAACTGCATGGGACATTACAACCGCAACTCATACTGCATCTTTAGGTAAAATTCATCAATTCTTATCTCAAACACCTTATGTTGCTGATATTCATTTCGAACCAGATGGATATTCTTTCTGGATTGGTGGAAATACTAGTGGTACTTCTTATGAACAATATAATACAAAATTATTCAAATATAATATGACAACTGCCTGGGATTTATCCACGGCATATTATTCAAATGAAAAACCTTTTTACAATTCCATAGGAAAAAATACGTATCCAATAGATACATTTAAGTTTTCTAGTGATGGATTGCATCTTATTACTGGAACTGCAGATGGATTAATTCATCATTATGAAATGACAACAGCATTTGATCCAGAAACATTACCTACTTTACCAAATTCGATTTATTTTCTAAGCAACAGTAATGTATCAAGTGCAAGATTCTTGGAAGATGGTAAGTACTTATTCCTTTCTTTTACAAGTTCTGATGCTGCAAAATATTCACTTGCAAGACCTTATGATCTTTCGACTATAAATTCTCCGCAATGGTATACTGGTCTCTATAATCGTGAACCATATGATAGGCAGCAGCTAACTGCACCATATGCAGTACTATTCAGTAAAGATGGTAAGTATGTTTATGAAGTTCATAATACTTTAGCATATAGTGCCAGAATGGTGCTTATGCAATATGAACTTCAAAGTCCTTTTGCATTTAATCTACCAGTAAAAAATCGTTACGTATTCAGTTTCCCTGATTATGCATCGTTTAAGCCACGTACTGTTGGTCTAGATGCAGTTCAATTTAGTAATGATGGTAAAAAGTTATATATTTCCATATATCGTGAACCAGTATTTTTAGAAATTGATATTCCTACTCCATGGGATCTTTCCTCCGTTGATCTTAGTTATACAATTCACCCGATTGGTGATGTGGATAGTATGGTTAACTTTGCATTTAATTCTGATGGAACGGAATATTACTTCCAAACATCCAATGATAAGTTGTATAAGTTTTATACGACAACACCATATGAAATTGATAATGAATCATATGATAAGAAAGAAATAATTACTACTACTGTAGCTGACTCATATCTTCATGGAATGTTTGTTGGTGCAGCATCTACACACTTCTATACTGTAGGATATGGTGAAGACAACATTTATCAATGGGATGCAGATTCTACAGACTTTAATGATAGTACAGTTCTTCATACATTAGATATTTCCTCAGAATTTGTTTATCCAAAGAGTGTATTCTTTAAATCTGATGGTACAGAAATGTACGTTGCAGGAGATGCTAATGCGGGAGCAAGATTAGCACAATATACATTGTCAACTCCATGGCATTTACCTTCTGCTGGAATCACTACCGTATTTAATCTTGCAGATAAAGATTCTAATGGTGGGACAAATAGATTTGATAATGCACAAAAAATTACTTTAAGTCCTGATGGTAAAACTGCTCATATTAGTTTTTATGAGGCTTCTGAGTCTATAGAGCAATTTACGTTGGGAACTGCATGGGATTTAAGTACCATTTCTTACGATCATGATAATCCTACATTAATTTCTCCAGATTATCAAAGAAGAGGATTTACATCTCATGAGTTTAGTGCAGATGGTAAGAAACTCTATCTACTTGGCAATAATAGAGTCTCTTATGGAAATCTTGTTAAGTACAATTTAACAACCGCATGGGATATTTCTACGGCAACATTGGCACTTCCTGAGGGAGTAAGAGTCAGTGGAACCACGCAAAATCCATCTGGATGGGGTGATGGAAATGGTATAAGATACATTGTTAATATGGAGTTTGAGGAAGATGGAACGACTATGTATGCCGTTACTTCTCCCGATGCATATCCGCAATATGATAATAAGCCATATATTATACAATTTAATTTTGGAACTCCGTGGGATATTACTACCATGGAGTTCACTACAAAATATGAATTACCCACTCAAAGATCTTCTGCAGATTCTGCATTACTCTGGTCTCCTGATAAGAAAAAACTTTACGTATTTGGTGATAATTATGGTGCTAATGGCAACTTCCAAAGATATTTTGAATATTCTCTCGAAAATCAACGCAACAATACACTAGTCTTTACTGGAGAAGCAGAGTTTTCTGCAAAAACTCTTTTCGATAGAGGATTAAAGTCTGATGGAATATCTGAGTTTTCTACTGTAGGTATTGGAACAACAATCAGTAAGAGTAGAGATGTTTCTCTTACAGTCTTAAATGGTTCTGATATTGACTCTATTACAAATGATTTAAATATTAATTATATCAATATTGAAAGTGATCCTCTCATCGATGAAAATAGTTTCTCTTACATTGGTGGAGATAAAACTAAAGTAAATTGGGAGAATCCAGTTAATGGTGGAATATATGAAATAGATGAACCGATGGATTGTGGAATATCCACGGACGGTAAGAATTTCTATATTGCATTCTATAGTGGTTCTGACAATAATAGAATTGAGCAATATGAACTAACAACTCCATTTAAAATTAATACTGCAAAATATCCACCAAAAGCAGTTAGAAGTTTTTATGATGATGAGGTACTGCCTTCAACAAATACCAATAATTACTTTCGTTATGAAGATTCTAACTTCGGTGTTAGAAGACTTCTTGCATTTAAATTCAGTTCAGATGGAACAAAATTAACAATTGCAGGGGATTATTCGGGATTTTATAGTAATGGAACTATTTCTGCAGACTTTAGAAATAGTGGACGTAAACTTATAACATATTCTCTTGATACTGCTTGGGATGTTTCATCCGTCAATGTAGGTCTCACCACATTCAGATATACTGAAGAATTTAGAGCATCTAATTCTGACTATGTTGAATATCCTTATGGAATAAACTTTAATCCTGATGGAAGTAAAATTTATCTTGCGGATGAGAATAAAGTAGTTCAGTTTGATTTATCATCCGCATATGATGTTGGAAGTGCATCAACTTCCACTTATGTTAGAACTCAATATGGAACTGCATATGGTAAAAAGTTCTTCTTTGAACCTGGTGGTGAAATTGGTTGGTATCTTGATCCTGCTTATGGACTTCAATCTGGATTATTCCATACTCCATATGAGATATCTTATGACTCTACATTATCTAGATATCATGATAAGAGAGTAAGATTATCTAGAATTTTCCCGCATTATGGAAACGATAATAATGCACCATATTTACAAAACTTTGATATTTCCGAAGATGGAAAATATATCTATTATGTTAATAGAGCACAAAGTTTAGTTTATGGTGTAGAATTAGAAACTGCATGGGATTTTAATACTGCAAAGAGTCTTATTCATAATAATACTTATATTCAGGGAGCAGTTAATTTAGTAGGTCAGAGTGATTCTGAGACATATGACTATCATGATGGAAATTCTGATAGAGGTGGGTATTATGTAACTCCCGATGGACTTCAAATGTTCATTAACTATGGGAGTTCAATAGTTAGAATAGATCTTGAAGAACCTTGGAAGTTTAATAAGAGAGGTGAAACTAATGGTGCATGGTATGGGAATGCAGTTAAGGCAAAAACTTCAGAGAGATATTATGGGGTTGCAGGTAAATATGGATTTGATACTGAAAATGTTTCACAAAATGATTTCTTTAATGTCTATGACCTGACGTTTAGCCCTGATGGATTGAATTTTTATGCAAGTGATAACACTACGGGTGTTCTTAATCACTGGACTCTTGAAAAACCATTTGAACTTAGAACTGCAGAATTGAAATATTCATTCCCATATACACTTTATGCAAATCCATCTTATGCTTTTGACATCAGTGCAGATGGAACAAAGTTATATCTTGCAAGTCATGGAGCATTCTATGTCCAATTTGATCTTTCTACTCCATGGGACTTGAGTACTGCAACATCTAGTGAAACATTATTGCCAATTAGAACAACTGCAAGAATTCAAGAAGATGCTACAGATAATACAGAAAGTGTATTCTGGTCAATGGAATTTAATAGTGATGGATCTAAGTTATTTGTTGTTGATGAATTTAGAAATGAAATTTTTGAATGGTCACTTTCTACACCTTACAGCATTAATACTGGAAAAAGAACTGTAAACAAACTTGATATTTCTGCACAAGCAACACTTCCTAGAAAAATCAGATTCAAACCTGATGGAACAGAACTTTATGTTGTAGATGATACTAACAATGACATATATCAATATACATTATCGACTGGATTTGATTTAACAACTGCATCATATACAAGAACTCTTTCTTCTCCTGTTACTAATGTTAGAGATGTATTATTTAAGACCGATGGTACGAAGATTTATTTCTTTGATTATAATGGTAACAATACTAGATTGCATCAGTATACATTATCAACTCCTTGGGATATAAGTAGTGCAACAACTGACTCTAAATTCTGGGAGTTTTATAGTGTTTTCGGAGAGGGGACGACATCATCTACTGGTAATACCAATTTGGAGTATTTGCCTTATGGTGGAATTAGATTTACTTCTGATGGTCAATACTTGTATTATGCCGACGCTTCTAGAGTAACTAAAGTTCCATTGAGAGTTGCCTGGGATATTAGTACGATTTATCTTTCAAATAATTCTGCAGAATCTTCAGTAACTGGTAATACTGGTGTTAGATTTTTAGATATACACACGATTATTGGTGGTCCAACTAATACAATTTATGATATTTTATTGAATGATGATGAGTCTAAACTTTATACTTTACATACTGCTACTACTAGCAGTAGTACTATTAATGAAGATTATATATTTGAATACTCCATGTCAACACCTGGAGATTTGTATACTTTATACAGACAAAAACCAAAGAACTTATTCACTGCTGATACGATCTTTGGTGGTAGTGAAACAATTGTTCATGCACTCAAATTCTCTGGTGATGGTAGAAAATTATATGTTGCACAAAAAGGTCAAGAAGTACTTGAGTTCTCTGTAAAAACTCCATGGGAAATTAGCACTGCTGTCTTTAATACAGCTCTTCATTCTGGTAGTTATTTTGGTAGTGCAGTTGATAATCCACAGGCAATCATCCTAAAACCAAATGGTTCTGAAATGTGGGTGGTTTATAATGAAACTCATTGGGTCAGATGGAACTTAACAACCAAAAAACCTCTTGATATTTTAAAAGATGTTAATCTTTTTGGTGATCTTACAATAAATGGTACAATTGATGTAAGAGGTAGAGCAAACTTTAATAAATCTAAGATTCTTAACTTGGAAGCTGGAGATTCTAGAGTAGGAATTAAACCAGATGTTTCACTTAAAGTAAACAATACTTTAAGTGTCGATAGAATCGCAGATGAAGTTAAGGATGGAATTGACTTTAGTTTTGATGGTGCCTTAATTAGAGGAAATAATGGATTTAGTTTATCTCATAGAGAACGTTTAAGAAATGCTGTAAATTCTTCTGGTCTTGCTACAGTATCTGATTCTAAATGGTGGGGTTCTCATCCTGATGCTGTCCTTGGGGTTAGCTTTAGTGATAATGGAAAGTATGTTTATAGAGTTGGTTGGGATGCTTATAACTCTTTCCTCTATAAGTTTGACTTAGATGCTCCATATGAATTGTCTAATAATAAGACATCTAATATGGAAGTTGTTGATCTTGGATCTGTTGTGAATGCTCCAATTAATGGTAAGTATCCAAGATATAATAGTTCTGGTTCCTTCCCCAAAACTGTTTTTGTTGATAATCTTGGTAAAAATATCTTTGTTTGTGCAGATACTGGAATCGGAACTGCTGGTGTTGTAAATCAGTATGTCCTATCGACACCAAATGATTTAAGCACCCTTGGATTCAGTACTAATTTTGATGCATCTTCAACTATTTCTGATGTTAATACAATATCAATCGGTAATAGTGGAACTGAGATGTATCTTGGTGGAGATTCTAATGATACTGTATATCAATTTACATTAAGCACTCCATATGATGTAAGTACTGCTTCACTGACAACTTCATTCTCTGAAGATGCATCTTGGAGAACTCGTGGAATTGGATTTAGTACTGGTGGTGATTATGTATATTATGTAAATCAAAATGCAGATACCGTCAGATTTGAATTAACAACTCCATGGGACATTAGTACTGGTACAAATAAAACATATGCTAGAACTTATTATCTGGCAAAAGATGGAACTTTCTTACGTAATTTAGAACTCTCCCATGATGGTAAGAAAATTAT
>Ga0070754_10001064_pt1 | contig 22783 bp, 44 predicted proteins | sample VirMetDEL_Sep_01_FD_75181 | JGI IMG/M metagenome (GOLD analysis project Ga0070754, IMG submission 75181) | Aqueous microbial communities from the Delaware River and Bay under freshwater to marine salinity gradient to study organic matter... | ecosystem: Environmental > Aquatic > Marine >... | reverse complement strand
TCTATGCCTTCGCCTATGCTTGGAATTAGAAATTTGACAACAAAAGTAGGTCCTGCATGGACTGATATAGACTGCGGATTTGAAGATAGATCATTGGTCCTGCTCATGCCCTTGAGAATGTCGGAAGATGGTAATTAAATGGAAAAATATGTCAAAATTAAAACGAGGGTGGACGATCAAGTCCACCATTCTACGAAAGTCAACGCAAAATTAGATGACCTAAAAATTTTTGAATATTTCCGTGCCTTATTTGATTCAAAGAAATATTACATAGTGATTCACACTTATTTTGAAGAAGAACATTAAATGCAAGCTCCAAACATTTTAGAAATAGAGTGTTTGTAGAATGTATTTAGATTACATTTATATTTGTAGTATCATTTATTAACCAAGGAGACAAAAATGGCTATTAACAATGAACGTGACTATTGGGATTGGGTAGGAGATTACAGAGAATCTGTAATTGACCTTATTGACGAAGGGGTGGACCGTGAAGAGGCTTTGATGCAAGAAGCCGATAATATGGTGATTTACTATGTAGATCAAAGAAGTATTATCAGGTGGACGGATCACCTTGATGCTATTGATGAAGTCGGTATGCCTATGGAAGGGTCAGCTATGGAAGTGATTGGTCAAATTGCTTTTTGGTCAGCCTATAAAGACTTAGAAAAGGGTCTGTAATATGTCTAGGAAACCGATTTTAAAAGCCTATTCAGGCAAAATGTCAAAGTTCACTTTGGACAAAGCAAAAAAACTCAAGGAGCGTACAGGCGTAACGCTCCAAGAGATAATCCATCAAGCCTTAGAGCAATATATTGCAAAAGAAACCATCCGATTGAACGAAAACAAAAAACCCACAAAACAAATTAAAAAGAAAGTGACTAGAAAATGAAAGACCAAATAGATTTATTCCCTGATTCTGTTGAAAACGATCCAAAGCCTGAAATCAAGATTGAGCAAAAAATCAAACCTGCAAAAGAAAATACAGAAATTTTTGAGGATAGTATAGAGTGTTACGTTTGTGATTGTGGTAATAATGAAATTTTCGTAGATTACGACGAATTAATAGGAATGTATTTTGTAAGCTGTTCCAATGATTCTTGCCATATTGAACACGAAGATGATAATGAGAACAAAGCCATTGAAAAATGGAACGCATACCAAATGTTATTGCACCAAGAAGGTAATAAAAATGAAAAAAGTAAAAAAGAAAAATGAAGATTGTAAACGGTATTCACCGTCTAGTGAATTTACACCAAATTATTGTGGCTCTCAAGAGGGAGTCGCAAAATTTACTTATCACCTTATTCCTGATTTTATCTTGGGTCAAGATTGTAATTGTCACGACTATGCTTATTTCTATGGTGGTTGCAAAAGTATTGATGATAAAAATAGGTTCAAAGCTGATAAAGAATTTTATCAAAATATGAAGCACCGTGTTAGTACATTGCCTTGGTATCGTAGATATTATTATCAAGGTATTATATGGTCTTATTATAAGTTTGTACGAAAATTCGGTCACAACTCTTTTAATTGGTTTGACACACCTTTTCAATGGTCTTGTCACCTGATTAAAAATGGTTATGATGCTACTTTTATTGAACAATATGTGACAAGCAAAGGAAATAAAAATGGTTAGTGTTACTAATTATGTAGATATAAGAAAAATTTTACGTCAAAAAGGAACCATAGTTGTCACAGAGTTAGTGAGCGAGGGTCCTTGGGTACGTTTGGATAAAGCTGATTATGTAAAATCTATTCAAGGTAAAAAAGTGCCATTAGATTATAATGGTGATATTGATGATTCAACTTTAAGATATGATCCTGAAAGCAAGGTATTGTATCATTTTCACGGAGCACATTAAATGAATAAAATTGAAACCAAAATTTATGTAAAAACCGAAGATGGTATGAGCGTTTACGAACATTGTAAACTATCTATTGGAGCATTGATCGGTTTACACGGTGAACCTGCTGTAAAAATGTTTCTTGAAACAGAAATCAGGAATAGAACAGACAAAGAGTTAGTAGAAAAAGGTGAGGTAAGAGAACCACACGTTGAAATTAAATTTGTTTGTATGAAAGAAAACTTGATTGAAGATGTAGTCAAAATGTTATTAGGAATGTTAGACTTGCTTGTAGATAAAGAACAAATAAAGATGACACATACTTATTTGAATCCTGATAAAAGCGAATAAAAAAGAGTCCTATACGGACTCTTTTTTTAGATTGAGCTTTGGTGTGCTTATTGCTACCTTTTCTAACCGTAAAGTTTTATAATATTGAAAACCATTAATTAAAATTGTTCCCCATCCTGCCGACCTAAGGACTCTCTTGTGAAAACTAGATAGTCCTTTTGCTTTTTTACCACTACTGATGAGTAATGGACCAACAACAAGGATTGACCATAGCCTCATTAATTGAGATCGGTTTACTAGAGCTTGATCCACTTGGGATAATACCTCTAACTCCTTCTCAGAGACGTTTCCTGTATCTATTTTTATTTCAGCCATTGATTATACTACTAGAATAGTTTTTTCTTATTAGCACCTATCAAAAAGCCTAATCCAATAAACATATAGGTAGATGGATTTTTATACCAAGGTTGTATTTGATTCAATTCTTTTTGTGAATCAATCACTTCTTTTTGTGCTTCAATAGTTTTTGAATACCACGATCCTAAATTCATTTTGTTCTCCTTAAATTAAAAATTTAACCAAAAATTCTAGTGAGACTATATAGATAAAGACTTGCGAAACCTAATACCCCACCTTTGATTGCACCATTTTTTTTCATCGTTTTGCTTCAGATGATAGCTCCTGCACTTGTCCACAAAATTGGACTGTACAAAATAGCTTCTTTTTGTTGTCGTTCATCAGCTATCTGATTTAATTGAGCTTGACTTTTCAAAAATTCTGCGTGTCGTTGACCTGCTTCCATTTTCTTAGCCATTTCAGGTGATATTTCTTCTCCTAATTGCATAATATTCTCCTTAAAGCCTTTCCAAAGGGGTAGGGGAAACCGAAAAAGCCTACCCCTTTGGTCTAGCTAATTTATAAATTCCCATTCAGCAATCATAGTGTTATACAATTCCATATTGCCTGTTTTCATTGCCAATTTTTTTGCACGACTTCTCAAGATAGTTGATTCAATCACACTACCTTTCATTTCTTCTTGAAAGCTATCGTTCAATAAATCCATCACTTGAGTATATGAATTTTTCCCTGAAGTATCTTCAGACCATAATTTACGACCATCTCTTGAAGGATTTGGACGAACTACCATAGCAGGAGAATATTTTACCACAGAAGTTTTTACACCTTTAGGTTTACTTGCCTTTACCGTCATTGAATCTCTATACTTATCAGCACGAGCTTTAGATTTGAAATATCTTTTCTTACCTGTTTTCTTATTGGTTGCAAGATACTTGTAAGCACCTGTTTTAGTAGCCGATCCCGTATCAGGAGCATTAGACGATTTTTTCTTTGTAGCAACTTTTTTCTTAGTAGCTGTTTTCTTTTTAGTGACAGTTTTTGTCGCTTTTTTCTTAGTAGCTGTTTTCTTGGTTGCTTTTTTCTTAGTAGTTTTTCTTTTCACCACTTTATTAATAGCATTAACAGAACGTCTAGCGTGAACTTCGGCTTCTGTTTCCATTCCTAGTCCAATTCCTTTGCCACCTTTTTCTTTGATTGCATAAGCTCTCTCAGTTGCTTCGGCTTTGGTCTTATAATACTTAGGTTTTGAATTAAGTGATCCCCATTTTACACCACCTGCACTGTTCTTACCTATCTGTAAAACTTTGCGTCCTTTTGTTACATAATATCTCATTTTAATTTACCTCTCGTTTCTTCTTTAAAATCGGTCAATTCTCTTTGTATGGAATCTACTTTTTGTTTCAAAACTTTATGTTCTCCAATTAATGTAGCTTGAATATTGCTCAAAGCACCATCCATTTTTGTTTCTAATATTTGGATATGGGCAAGGACACTATCTTCATATTTGGACCTTTTTGTTTTTGTATTAAATCCAAACTTTAACCATATAAAAATTCCTGCCAATAAAGTCAGACAAATAATCAAAACCACAAATTCCGAAAAATTACTTGGATTAAGCGAATCTAAACTTTTTGTGACAATAACAGAATCCATTGTTAAACAAATCTCCTTAATTGAAAAATGTTAGAAAGTTTGAATTTTGGGTTGAAGGTGGTGGAGTAGATTTTTCTAAAATCTCAACTCCCATAATTACAGAGGTTGCAGTTGATCCACCTTCAATGGTTTTGCTACCTGAGGTTAAACTTGGTGAGATACCACCCCAAGTGAAATTGTTGATGTTGTGATTCCAATCAACGGGTCGGTTTGTGCCTTGTGGAATCTCAATGTAAGCACTTGTTGAGTTACCACCTATCAATGCACCCAAGATCATACTATTTGCTGTTATTGTGAGACTTGTAGTTGATGGATTACTTTGTGTCCCATTGTAAGCTGTAACACCTACACCATCTGAACCTGTGAATGAATAGCAAACTGTAGATGTACTATTCCACGATCCACTGCTCAAAGTAACTTGAATAGTATTGGAACCTGTAGGAGGATTTTTCAATTCCCACACCGACCAACCCGTACTATATGGAGTTGATTGGCTTCTTTTATTGGTCATTGATTGACCACCATAAGTCACTGAGCTAGTGTTAACTGCCGGACAAGCTACAATAACAACTAAGCAACCATCCGTTCCACCATTTTGTGAGTGTGAAAACGAATAACTACTACCTGCAGGAATCCTTACATCAAATGTTGAATTTCCTTCTACTAATGCCATTTTATACTTCCTCGGCTACCGCAATAACATCCCATTTGGAATCAGCGTTATTGTAAATACAACCCACATATATCGTTTTATTCGCAGTAGTAGTAGTTGGTAAAGTTATACCTATCGCTCTAAAAATAGCATCCCAAGTTAAACTTTGTGCTGAGCCACTATCCTTGATTCTAATTATGAGTTTTTTTCCATCCGATCCGTTAGTTGGAGCGTTTATAGTCATACTAACAGCAAGTGCAGTAACATTATATTGGTCATATAGGTCTGTATCAATGGACAACGATGAAGTAGAAGTTGTTGTGCCTATTCTAACATTATTTGTTGGAACGAACGGTAATCCATCTGTACCATAAGCAAAAATATTGTTAGCATCACTTGAAGGAGCAGGTCTAATTTTACTCCAATGCTGTTTGACGATATTTCCTGTCCAACCAACAGGAGCATCACCACCATCAAAAGATTCGTAGTAAAGGGTTCCTGTACCTGTGAAATTAATTGTGGTTTGCAAACCACCTAGTTCTTTGATATAAACATCACTATCTAAATTAATTACATTTCCTGTGATAGAATTAAATGTAACTAGACCATATATTCGCAATGAATTAACACCAAAAAAATTAACAGAAAGGGATAAATCTAATAGATTGTTTGCAAGTATCACAATATTTTTATCGCCATTATTTATTGTCATATTGTTATTTTGCACAAAGCTATAATCACCAATTAATATCGTATCACAAGAAATCCAATCAAGAGCATCAAGAAGAGAAATCTCAGTATCCACCATTACTGTTCTATGCCAAATAAATGGATACCTAGCTTGAACAGGAATAGAACCATTAGGACTTGGGTTATTCACATCATAGGTTAGATTTGTAACACCACCAAAAGTTGTATTATCATTGTATTGAATTTCTGTGATATTTCCACCCGCAGTTGGTGGAATTGGGGTTTCTCGGTAATCAAAACCTACAACACTTGTTGAATCTATAACAGCACTAGGAGTAAAAGTATCGTAAATAGTAGTTGGAGAATGCTGAGAAAAAATGTAATTACCCGATGTCAATAAAAAAGGAGTAGCGACAGAGTTAGCCCATTTTAAATTATTGTCGGTAGAATCTTGAACAGAAATGACAGATGTTGTTGTTGCTTCTGTAAAAGCATTAGAATAATCAATACCGTCTAAACCAATAGGATTAAATATAATGAGCTGATTAGTTGATGGTGAACCATTAGGAGTCCAAATTAAAAACTCACCTGCATTTAATACAAAATTGTTTGGATCAAATTCAACATTATCATAACCCTTATATGTCCAAATGGTAGAATTTCCTGCATTATCAGTAGAACTCCCTGAACCACCACTACTACCCACAGATGGACCTTTTGCCTGACCGACTCTAAACGACATTACAAGCTCCAATCGCTCCTAAATTAAAAGTATGCTCAATTTCTGCTTCAACGACAAATTGAGGAATCAACCCATTGAAAGAAGGATCAATAGAATTAGTATTCCAAGTGAAAGTGAAAGCTCTAAGGAATAAGAACATACAATTTTGATAAACACTTGTAACATCAGGAAAATCCACAGGTGAAGGTGCAACATCATAAAAAGTTATTGGGATGAATCTTTCTATATCAATTTTAGTATTTTGCAAAGGCAAATTTGTAGTTAATCTATCTAAAGGATTGATGCCCACGTAATTGAATCCACCTCCTGTGCTTTGGATATTATTAATCAATAAATGGGTTTCAATCTGTGGTGTGGTAAATAACATACCATCAGCAAAACTACATACTAAACGAATATTTCTTAAAATAGGACGATCTTCTTTGTCAAAAGGTAAAGTAGGTCCCAATAGAGGTGAAACACTTGCACCGTTAGCAATATCAAATTGGATATAATTTTTACCATAAATAGATTCAAGATCAAGAGTATAATCTGTTCCCGAAGTAATAGCAGGTAATACAGCATCACCATTAGGCAACACTAATTGTAGAGTAGTTAGCTTTGAATTATATTTATTTGCCATTTTGTGAACCCCACTTCTTTTTGAAGTTTGCTATAAATTCATCATCAACAATTTCATAAATTTGACTAATCACCGAAAAAGTGAGTGATCCTTTACCTACTAAACTTGCTGTTTGATTTATTATACCTTTCACGGAAAATAATAGACTAGAAGGGTCTTTTCTCATTTCAAACGCATAAGTATAATCATATCCATCATAATATAGAGGGGCTTGGATAGGTTTACGAACAAGAGGAGTTCTTGCTTCACCTGTTGAATAAAAATTGATTTCAGGAACTTGATTGATTGCACCTTGATAATCAAGTGCTGAAACGTCGCAAGCTATACTTACTTTAGTCATCACATAAAGAGCATTATCTGTGAATTGTTCTTTTGGAGTCATTTCATTCGGACGACCATTGAAAGTATATACACCACCAACAAGAGGTGCTGTGACTTGTCCGATCACTTGTAAAGGAACGCTCGTATGAAATGGCACACTATCTATATTAAGACTCATATTTGTACCTTATAACCAAACAGAAAACCGTCAATATAAACATCAAATGGTAATCGGTTTTTAAATTTAAGTGAAAGTTGACCTGATCTTGGCAATAAAAATGGATGACGAACATATTTCATTCCACCTTGATTACCAAATTGAATACGACCTGCACCAAATTCTATTAATTGTCTAGCACCACTTGATTCAGCAAATAATTCTACGTCCACACTTTGAACATAATATTTAGTTTGAGGTACACTTGACACAGGTGGAAAAGGCACGGTATAACCTAAATTTGGTCCTAGATTACCGTTTGCATCACCCACATTGTATTCAAGGTAATGAAGTCTAAAAATTGAATCGTCTTGTAATTGAACAGGAATTGTTTTTGTTTCATTAGCTAATAATCGGAAATATCGTGGATCATCAGTAGCTCCTATATTTCCATCATCAAAGACTTCATCGTCATTGATTAAGGAATAGAAGAAAGGCTGAACCTTAGTCTTTCCTCTATGTACCTTATCAATGCGAACAGAGTCTATTTGTCGTCCAAAGGCTGACATTTAGCCCTCCTTATGCACCTAGATATGATTCGTATTTAAAACCGTGTAGTCCGATTGTAATTTCGTGATATTCCGTTAAATTAGTTGGAGTTGTAGTAGCTAAATCACGGTTACGAACATCAAAACGTAACTTGGTATTTCTCAAAGCCAAATATTTTAGTTTGAACGGTATATATAATTGTTGTCCATAAGCAGGAGTACCGATATTTTCCACAGGAATTTCTCCCGAAGTTAATAAACGACCTGCACCTGTATCGGTGATTTGCACAGTCAATCCACGAACAGCTTGTGTAGTATCACCAAATAAAGGAAAATCAGTAAGTGGTGTTTCACCTATTGTTGCACCTGTACCAATAGGAGTACCATCTTCATTCACAGGTCCATTACAAGAGATGGTAGTTTCTAAAATCTGAAAGTCTGCATCTTGCTCAATAGTTAAAAGTAAAGGTTTTGTAGAACCGTTTGCTATTGTAGAAGTGACAGTATATGTGAACCAATACTTCACACGTTGAATTTTTTTTGCTGTTTCAATTTCAGCGATAACAGGATTGACACCTTGCATAATAATTACCCTTATTCCATTTAAGAATCAAGTTAAAAGTTAAAATAGGACGATCCAATTTGTTTGAACCGTCCTAGAAAAGAGAATCTTATTTAAGACGCTCTAAAGTACCACGAAGAACCCAACGAAGTTCAATACCTAAAGCATTTAGGTTATTCAAAGCAGTTGCAACATTTGCATCAGCATTGTTTACAGTCAAAGCAACTTTGAATGAAACAAGCTCACTGATTGTAATTGGAGTTTTAAGTGGTAGCCAATTACGTTGGTTGAAATCACCTACACGAAGGCTTGCATCAGCACCACCTGTAACATCGCTAGAAGCAGAAGACACAGCAGGCAGAAATGCTGAAGCAGGTGCTTGGAAATCAAATTCACGACCCGCAATAATGAGTTCTACATTGGAGTTTTCAAGCACCGTGTAAATTTCATTAATTGATTGTGATACGATTGAAGTAGGACCTCCAAGTTTGACTACACGAAAACCAATAGCATTAGTGACAAATGATTGACCTGTTGGGAATTTACCCGCATCTTGTAGGTTAGTTTGTTGAGCAACTTTTGTAGCCGAGATAGGGCTTGTAAAAAAGTTGTATAGAGAAATGTTAGAACCTTGGATTGGTAGAGTATCAAACCAATAGTGGTCCTGAATGTCCGAAGCACCTTGGTATGAACCTTGGCGAATTAGACCTGCATCTTGTCTTGTGCCTTTTTTAAGCATATTGACTTTTCCTTTATTTTGATAACTTTTCTCGTTATCGGTTAAAATTGATCTCTAACATTCGCTAGAGATCGGTTGATTAAAACATCTTAAAATGCGTCTTCAATATCCATATATTCGTGTTCATATAGATCATCACCAAGTAGAGAAGCATCTGAACCAAGTAAAGAAGCATCTGAACCAAGTAGTGACATATCTGAACCTACGTTTTGGTAAGATTGCATTTTATCGTGGAAACCCACTCTAGGTAATCCGTGATAACCCATAGCAGGAGCTGTTGGACTAATCATAGGCATAATGTTCATTTGGATAATGTCATAAGCTCCTGAAGCAACCATACCAAGTGACACCATCTTAGCTTTTTCACCTTTTACAAGTGAAGCACCTAGTAAACCTGCAACGATATTTACAGCACCTGAAAATTTCCCAAGCATACTTAATTGAGGAACCATTTCACGAATTTTGTTCGCAACAAAAGAACCTGCAATGAAACCACCTGCAATCAATGATCCATTAATGACAAGTTTTGTATTCAACATTTTCTTTAGTGAGAATGAAGGATTACGACGTATGCGACGACGAGGATTCATTTTCATCTTCTTGAACAAAGTAGGTCTGTAACGACCTGATTTACGAGGTGCATAGTATTTACCACCACGTTTATAAACGGTTACACGTTGTCTTTTTCCCATAGACTTAGATGCTCTACGACGAGCACGAGTAGTCTTAGGAGGATTACGACGTACAGCTTTTTTTCTACGTTTAGCCATTGGTTTTTTCCTTTTAGTTGTGCTCTTTGCCGAGCGTTTCGGTAATGCGATTTTTTTCATCACAATCTCCTTAGTTTACAATTCCACGATCTTCTACTGTTAATTTTGAACCCAAAACATAAAGTTGTTTTCCATCTTGATCGGTACACAAAATATCGTCCTTATGAAATTTATGTTTGTAATAGCAAGGTTTTCCATCACCACCACCATTGAATTTGTCTGATTCATAAACAATCTCTATGGCTTTACCTAAAAACACTAATTGTTTTGGGTGCTTATAGTCCACCTCACAAATTTCTCTTGCTTGATAACCGTGAAATTCCTCAAATTTATTTATTGCTTTACGAGTCATTCCTTTAACGCCTTTTTTAAACCAATTAAAAGTTTAGGACTAGACATTATGACACCATATCCAACAAGACCTACTACCACCATCCAAGCTAGTTTGTTGGCTCCACCACCCACAGCTTTAAGAATTTTATCCGTAGTATCTAACTTTTCATCAGGATATTTTTCAAAATAAGCCTTTGGTGAATAAATAGATTCACTTACTAAATTCGTATATTTACGAGCATCAGTAAAAGCCTTACCCATTTCAGCATTTTGATAAAAACTATATCCACTTTTATTTCTAAGCATAGAGTTAAATTCTTTATCACGAATGTAATCTAAATTCATAGGACGATTAAGAGTCAATGCTACTTGGATATAAGATTTCAACCAAGGTTTGATTAAGGGTATCAATTCACGTTGTTTGACTTCATTGGTTTTATTGATTGAGGGAATTTTAGAAGGATACATTTTACGCACCTGTTGTTCCATACCAATAACAGCATCGTCAAAAGCCGAAGGTAAAAAAATACCTTCTTTGTGTTGTGAATATGTTCCTAAAGTCAAATTCATTTTAGAACCATTTTTTCTTTTTGCCATACCATAAAACTAGACCTGTACCAATGAGTACAGGGAATGACAAAAATTTGCTTTGACTTGGAGCAATAATAGCCCCTGTTTCTTGCTTGAAAACTTCTGTTAAATCATCAAGATTCATCTGTCCACCACTTTGAGGGATAGACTCAGGATCAGCCATACCAAGACGAACTTTCATTGCTTGAAGAGTTTGCACTCCTACAATACCATCTGTGGTGATAGCCATATCCTGTTGAAATTGTTTTGTGGCTGTTGCTGTTTCTTGACCATAAGACCCATCTACACCATATTTCGGTAATTGATAACCTGCACGAACTAATAGTTCTTGCCATTCAATAACTGAATCACCTCTTGATCCAATAGTTAAAACACTCATTACGCTCTCGCTTTTTTCTTATTGGCAAGCACATAACCCACAGCGATACCTAAAGATAACCAAATGGTAGGAACCATCACTTTATCTAATAGGACACTTTTTGTAGTTGGGGCAGGCATACCGATAGGTTGTTGATTTTGTACCATTTTTTTCGTTTTCCTTATTTGAATAATAAAATTGCTCCGACACCTGCAATAGCGATAGGGAGAATAGATTTTGGAGTTGTAAGACCAATTTTACGAAGAGCCTGTTCACGTTTAAAAGTAGTTGCTTGTGCTTGACCTTCTGCGAGTTTACGTTGATTCTCTTGACGAGCTTGATCCATTTGCATTGCGATACTTTTTTGACCTTCTACCCATCTAAGATAATCAGCTTTTGAATACGGTCCTTTTTTAAAACCATCACGAAGAGTTGAAGCATACTCTTTATAATTAGCCCATCCTAATCCTCTAAAATAAGTATCTCTATCAGCAATTCCTTGATTCATCCCTGTACCTGCTGTGGAACTGCGAGCCATTGTTTTTTTAAATGATGCAAATTGACTCATCATCGTAGGCAAATTATTTATTGTGACATCTATACCACGACCTTCTGCCCATTGTACTGTTTTTAATACACTCACACCATATTTTGATTCTAAATCATATTTGGTACGAGAATCAATCGCCAAAGCCAATGCTGTTCCTTTTACTTTAGTAATAGCACCTGCACTCTGTTGTTGGGTCTGTTTAATAGAAGATCGGGCTTTCTTAAACACATTGCTCATAGAACCCATATAAACAGCTCCTGAACCCATTGCATCATATCCACACACTAAATCCATATCGTATTCCTTCTATGCAAATTGCTTGATAGCCACTAGGCTAAGTAATCCTATGGCAATATTATTGTTAATCACTCTTTGTCTATAATTGAAGTATGCAATCGCTTCTTCTTTATTTTTGAAACCTGCTTGGATCATCAAATCATAAATAGGTTCATCAAAGCCACTCGTTTTTTGCAATAGTTCACGTTTTTCAGCTAATTCTTTTCGGGCGATTTCTTGATTTTTTACACGTTCAACTTGCAATATTTCAGGCTTTGATTCATAACCAATTTGATTGATTTGAGCTTGACCTATATTCTCTATTTTTTGCATATCAGATTTGACTACTTGAACATCACCATCGGAAATTTGTTTCTCGCTTGCTCCACCACCTGCTGTAAGCCTATTTTTAATCCATCTACCTAATTCTTTCATTTTGGATTTCAAAAATTGATTAGCTTCTTCATCACCCATTTCAGCCACATAACTACCAAATGATATTTTCAACCATTGGACCCCACCAACTGTTGTTGCACTCGCTAAAACAGAAATTGCTGATCCAATTCCTGCTGTGGCTGTTGCAATCATTGTGTTGAGTTTAATTAATAATGGATTGAGTAGTTCAAGACCGTGAACCACCAAGGCTTTAAAACCAATTTCTCTAATCACCCATTCAATTAATCCTAAGATGATTCCGACAAGTTTATCAACCATCCAAGACCAAATGGACTTAGCAAGCTCTGACCCAATCTTCATATAATTACCTGCAACGTCTTTAGAGTAATCATAAAAAGGTATAGCTTCCAATAAGGATAAAGGTTCGTTTTTGAGATCATTCCAAAGATTAGGAACACTTCTGTCAAGATTTAAAAGAGCATCAGACAAATTTCTAGTACGTCTTGGAATTAGCTTTACTTGTTCAATAGCAGGTTCTATGAGTGGATCATAAGCATAAGTTTTCACAGGATCAATTACATAATCCTGTGCCACATTTTTAGTTTTACGTCCTATGTTGCTCCAATCTTTCAAACTAAAAGGATTAAACCCAAGTACAGGTGTACTTGGATTAGGTGTAATAGTTAAATGGAAAGATGGTCTTAATTGCACTTAGAATCCTCTACGTCGTTTCAAAAATCCAAGTGGTAATTTTTCGTGAAAGTAATTTAGCCCTCTTTGGATCGGACTATATACTTTGCTTGCCATTTCAGGATGCGTTGAACGATCACGAATGATATCTTTGTTGTTAGCTAAAGCAATACGTTTGACGATTGGACTAACCACAGGCACTTCACGAACATTATGGATTGCTTCATAATTAGTTGCATCAATCAAGTGGGGCATATTGTTTTTCTTACGTCCTACCATTACAGGCACTTGCATTAAATGAGGACGGTGTGTTTTGACTCCACGACCCCATCCGAAATCGTCCATCAAGTCACCTTCTAAAATATGTAAATCAGGCATAAGTTACCACCTTTGGATAAGGGTACATTGGATAGCCCAAAGTATTATGTGGATAAGTCGCATCACATACCACCCATTGCCCATCCATATAAATTTCAGGATAAACGTGGTGTAAATTACCGTTGAGACGTTTTCCAACAGCTTTGAAGCGAAACGGTAAGCCATTAAGATAAGCCCAAGCACCCATACAAATCGCTTTGTCGTCACAATCTCCACCAAATCCTTGACCATTCAATGTATATAACGGTCTTTGAAGTATCTCTACCAAATCACCGTTTTTATCCAAATCAAATTTATAGGGGATATTTTTGACTTTATTGTAGTATTCACGAATTGACATAGTACCATAAGGAGCAACATCTTGTGAATACTCAATAGAGAGTCTTTTCATTTGACCTAAGGTTTGCTTCACGTTTCTCAATGGTGCTTTACCGTGTTTCATAAGTATAAAATTAACATAGAGTAATACCGTTTCAACCATAAAAAAATAAAGAGTAACACTTTATTTACCATTTTTTGTATGAAAAACTAAATTTTAATTGACACAAGCAACACAAGTAGTATTTTTTAGTGTATATCTTAGCACAATACTTGTGTTAAACATCACGAAAGGAAACACGAATGTCCAATAAGTTAAATTTAGACCCAAATAAAGCTCAAAAATCTGAACCAAAAGAAATGAAAGAAGAAGATTTTGCGGTAGTTTTGGTTGAATTGTTACAAAATTGTGGTGTTCTATTAGGTCAAATAGCTGAATCCCAAGCAGTCATAGCTGATTGTGCTAAAAAACAATTAGAATTGGATATAGACTTTGCTGAATCTGAATTAGATGATGATGACCACATTGAACCTATTGATCCTGAAATCAACTAATGAAAAAATCTGATAAAATCAACGAAATTTTAACCATTGATTTATCAAATAGTGAAGCCGATATTGTTTGGAAAACCGTTCAACAAAGTGGCTTTGAACAGAATCTTGATGGCTTAAAAAGTTTTTTACTTGTTTGTTGTGGTGTTGGCAAAAGTAGGTCCAAACCAAATGACAGTATTAAATTTTCATCGGAGTCTGTTCAAGCTACGGTTGATTTTTTGCAAAATAACCCTGAAGTTTTGGAGGGAGCAAAAAGGCTTGTCTTCAATGGGTTAAAGAATAAATTGTTTGGAAAAAGATGATCGCTATTAGGAATCAAGCCATTGAGCAATTATATTTTAAAGAAGGTCTCAATAGATCACGAATATCTGAATTGAATATCGGTGACGTAGATTTGAGACATAATCGTATAAGGTACAGACCTTTTCGTCAAAAGAAAAAAATTTGGCACAATATCAACTCGGAAACCAAAAGAAAAATAAAAAATTGGATAGATATTAGTCCATTGAAACAATCTGATGATCCACTTTTTGTAGCATTGGATAGTTGTCAGTATGGGCATCGTTTATCTGTAACAAGCATTAACCGAAACGTGGTTGCGAGGACATAATGGTTAGTTTATCACCGTCAGAAGATAGAGCATTGAGCGATACAGCGAATCGTCTTGGTGTCAATAAAAACACTTTATTCAACTTGATTAATTTTGAATCAAATTGGAAGCCTAATGCAAAAAATCCTTATTCGTCGGCAAGAGGATTGATACAATTCATTGATTTAACAGCTAGGGGGATGGGTTATTCTAGTTCAGCCGATCTTGTCGCAAAGAATCCGACTATTGAACAACAACTTCGTGGACCTGTTTATCAATACTTAAAACCATATTCACCTTTCCCAACTCAACAAAGTTTGTATATGAGTGTTTTTTATCCAAGTTACAGGAAGGTTCACCCTCAAACCCCATTTCCTTCGTCCGTACAAAAAGTCAATCCTAATATTCGTGTGGTACAAGACTATGTAGATAAAGTCAATCGCAAGTCAGGAGATTACGTCATAAAGGGGGGGATCGGGCTAGGAACATTAATGATCTTAGCCCTAATGTACTATTACAGAAAACCCTTGATGAAATCGCTCAAAATCTCTTAAACGAAGAAATGATTGATTATTTGATTGACCAATTAACCCAACTGAAAAACCATATAAACAAGGAAACCTAATGGAAACAGTAGAACTAGAAAACCCTCAATTAATGGCTCCACCCATTGAAGAAAAAGATGGTATGCCTGATTCGGTAGCTGAATTTATCAACCGATTTGAACTACCTGAAAAATATCGTATTATTTTGAAACGAACAGGTGGTGGAGAAAAAGGAATCATCCGAGAATACAAATCCGAAGATGGTGATATTGACCAAGCCGAATTTGATGTCGTAGGACGTGAATTTGGACCTGCAAAATATCAATGGAACATATCGTGGTATGATCCCGAATTGAAGAAATCACCAATGCGTAGCTTTACTAGAGAACTTACAAGTGATGTTTATGGTGATTTGTATGAGCAAAATCTGAAAGCTAAACGTCGTCTCAAAGAAATGCGTGAGGGTGATCCAAGCAAAATGTCTAGTGAAGATATAATGTTAAAAGCAAGCGAGATGGCAGACAAGCAATTTAGCAAGGCACTTCAATTATCAAGGGAATTATCAGCACCTATGCAACAAGATTTATCACCGATGATCCAAATGATGCAAAATCAAAGCCAACAAATGATGCAAATGCAAATGGAATCACGACAAGCAACAATGACGATGATTACAGGTCTTGCCACAGCTTTCGCACCTGTAATAGCGAAAATTTTAGAACCTAAACCTCAACCTCAAATGTTAGGAAATGACCCTATGGGAATGTTTGACAAAGCACTTAGCACAGTAGCTTCAATGATTGATATGAAACAAGCTCTTAAAGGTGAAGAACCACCTTCACTTATTGATAAAATAGCAGGACTTGTAGAAAACAATTTGCCTACTGTATTATCTATTGTTGAAATGAATAAAGAGCAAAGACAAAAATCACTTGCTTATGGAATGATTCAAAATGCACCTGAAATGAAACAGCTTGAAGCAAATCCTCAAATGAAAGCACAAGCCATTGAAAAAGTAGCTGAAAAAATTGGACTTGATGATACAAGAAAAGTAATTGAAGCTCTTGAATGGGATGAATTTTTACCACAAATTGATGAAGCTATTATGACTCAAAACCAAATGGTTCAGGACGCAGGAATGACAGAAGCACCAAAGCCGATCACAGAACCTTTTGATGAAGATGAAGAGGTACAAACATTCCAATAGTATCAAGACTTCATTATTAAACAAAAAGGCTATCCGATTGGATAGCCTTTTGTGCTTGAGACGAAAGAGGAGTCTAAGCGATAGCAAGCACTTCTTCGGCCATTTCAGCTAGGAAGTTGTTAGGAGCCACTTGAAGAAGTGATTTAGCGGTGTACTCATAACCGATCACGATTTCTTCATTTGGTTTGATACCAATTTCAAAGGCAAATTTCACTCCACCTTTTTCAACTTGTGATAGTTGAGTCATAATACCTGCTTCAACGATCTCAGGCAAGAAACACTTGGATGAAGAGAACATTTCACCTGTATGAATATTGACTGCTTGGAACTCACCTACAAAGCAAGACCAATCACCATAATCAGTGGTCCCTGTTTTAGTACCTACTGCAAGACCGAATACACGATAAAGTGATTTTTCTTCAACTTTATCAGAATTTTTGATCTTACCATAAACGGTAGCAGTTGAGATTTTTTTAAGAAGTGAAGGTTCTGCTGATTTTTTTGATTTAGCCATTTTGGTTTCCTTTTCTTTGGATTATTCGTTTTGTTTTATCACTACTTTATTGTGGCGATAATGTTAATATAAAAACTAGGGTAATACTTGCAAGGGTTTTTTTTATTTTTTTGATCTTTTTTCTTGATAGTATTTTTTGAACTCATTTTCTTCCATTTTTGAAATCATTTTTAATTGTTCTCTTTGCATTTGTTTTAAATTCTTAATTTCTAAAACATTTACAGGTATTGTTGGTCCATTGCCATTTTTCACATATCTTTTTATGTAATCGGAAATTTGTCTTTTTTCTTCATCAATCCATACGTTCGGTTTATCGCCCAATCTTAAAGACGTTTTCATCTTCATAGGTTTTCGTACAACAGCAAGCCCTTCTAAATGAAATTTTAGTCCGTGTTCTGTGGACACTCCCTTGGATGCAATCTTATAGTGTTGCACTTCAAAGCCTTGGCTATTTTGTCCAAGATAAATTCCTCTTTTGTACGATTTGCCGATTTCAGGCGTATTTGTTCCGAGAATTTCAAAATCTGTGACATCTGTTCCTCGTTTAATTGGGTCAGGTAATTCCCCTCTATTAACAAGCCTGAATCCGTAATGATAAGTGGTGGGCTGTTCGTATAAATAGTAACCTTTGGAAGTAATGAACTCTCCACCGACAAACAATTCTTCATCTAAGTCTCCTAACTTTTTACTGATTGTATAAGGTATTGTATTATTTTTCTTTATAAACATAACACTATCTGTGTCACAATATAAGAGTTGGTGACCTGCATCGTTTACATCGGTTAAAATACTATGTAGAAATATCCTTGCGTAACTTGTAACATAAGCCCCCCACATATAATTTGTGTTTTTTCCTACATCTTCATTGACTCCTCTAAACAAATAAAGTGGACCAATCTTTCTTATAAATTCTTCTTGAAATTGTGGATCACGAAAACTTGATATTCTTTCAGGATCAATATGTTGACACCATTTTCCGTAAAGGTTATTCATAAACAATTTCCAAAAACTGATCTCAAATTGATCTCCACGATCTTTTGCTTCAAGTCTTTTATTATAAAAATCTTCTACATAATCTTTGAAAAACGTTTTACTTCTATTTGTTCCGATAGAATCTTGATATTCCATTACTATATGAGCACCGTTTTCAAGAGCGTGACGGACTTCGTGATAAGTCCAAGTACCTGTAATTGTTCCTTTTGGAAACCATAAACCACCATCTTCATCTTTTACAGGTAATACAGGAATCAATGTATCATTAGGAATAAAAACTGTGAATTTTCCTACACCAAACAAATGTGTTTCTATTCTACTTTTTTCTAAAAATCTTGTATCAGGATATTCCCAAGTCATTACATAAGGGTACATTGAATTAACATCACTCACACAAATTTCATCTGTGACTTCACCCTGATAAAAAACTTCGGTCCTTCCACCATAATAAGCATCTAAACAAATTTGCTGAGAACAAGCACTCATTGTGTTTTCTAAAAAGTGGGTTCTAAAGGCTTGCATTGACATTCCACCAATAGTCACCTTGATAGGTATTTGTAATTCATCAATCATTTTATTCTGAAAACGATTTACAAATTCCCATACGATCTCACAGTCTGTTCTACAATAGCTTTTAAGATCATTCCAATCTTTACTTGCTTCAAAATAATCACCTTTTTTAATTCCGACAATATCACCCATCGTAGCTAGTTTACCTGCAAAATAATTTGTACTATCCCATAGCTCTATACCGTGATCTAGGATGCCATCTATTTGACATATCTTGGCACTAATTAAATTACTACCACCTGCAAATGCCATATCGTTTGCTTTATCCCAACCGATCTGTTCTAACAAATGGTTTATATCATATTGCAAGTTATGAGCAAATAGAACATCGTCTTTATGATTAATATGAGTAACTATGAAATGAAGAACATCATCCCCATTGTGTTTTTGATTGTAAAATTCAAAACCGTGATGGACTTCACCATCATAAAAATTGACAAAAGTTGGATTTCCTTTGCCATCATCTTCATAGTCAAAGGACCAAATATTCCTTCTGCGAATATTTTTAGGTACATTGATCTTTCTTAATTCGTGGGTAGATAATGAATTTGTTTTAGCTTCTGCATCAGCTAAAAACTTCCCCATAAAATCTTGCATTGCCTTTCCTTTTCATTGCTAGATTATTGTGTGATGATTCTAATTTTTATGAATACACTTTCTGTGATTTGATTTAATTTTTTTCTTGGAATGTTTTTAGGTATTGATCCGATTTTCAGATTCTTTTTTGCATCAGGTGAAGCACCTGTTATTTCTTGCTCCCCGAATCTTTTTAATTTGCTTGACGGTGATACCGTGAATGAAATATTGTCCGAATCAATTTCTTTTAGTGTATTTAAAGCTGTGAATCTATTACCTGTTCTTGCTAAAGCCTGTACGATCTCTTTGGCTAAATCTTTTTGAAAGTCAAATAAATTACCTTTTAGACTTCCACCACCATTGAAACCGATCTTTTTTTCACCTTCTCTAAAATACCCTACAAAATCAAATTCTAATGTTCCGAATTTTTGTTGTAAATTTTTCCATTGTTGTTCTGTATAATCTAGTTGAATATTTCTTACAGCATCCCTAACTGTACGACCTTCTAATTTTATTTCAGGAATTTTTGTGAAATCTTTTGATTTTGATACAACTGATAATTTTTTGTCCATTGTGATAAAATCATTTACATCTAATTCCATAAAATTTGAACCCACCCAAATTTTAAATTGAGCATCCTTAACGGTAAATAAAGCTCCTGCTAAACCGTCACCTCTTTTTAAGGTCCACTTTTGTTTTTCTTCGTTCCAAATCCTTTTATATTTTCCTTTAGAGAGTTCAGGAGGTCTTATTCTACCTAAATTATCCAAATAAAACATTACTTCACCTTTTGCATTTGTTTTAAAAAATTTTTTCAATAAAAGCCATTTTTGTTTTGAAAATCTTTGTGGACGTTGTTTTTGCTTGGGTGAATCTTTTAGTAAATAACCTCTATACTTCATTGGAACATTTATAATATTAATGTTGTCACCTGATCTTATAGCGTAATAAACAGGAGTATTTGTAGTAGGCAATTCTTTAATGACTCTACCACGCATATTGACCAAAACAAGCTCATTTTTCTCTTTCTTGATAGTGAGAGATTTCTTTTTTTCTTGGCTTTGTTTAAGTGCAGGTTCAAATTCTTTTAGAGTAGAGTTTTTGCTTAATAATTGATTTAAAAATACAGAATTTGTAGGATTGAAAGGAATACCGTCTAGTATTCTTCTGATATTTCCTTTTTTGTCAATTAGACCAAATCTAGCGTAGGACCAATATTTTTGAGCAGGTTGTCGTTTATATAGGGTTCCATCCCTTTTCACTAATCCTATGCTATATCTTGATTTCCCCATTCTTTATCCTAACTGTGATCTATCTATTAAAAATAACCTCTTGACATAGAGTTTGCAATAGGTTAATTTTAATACCATAGTCCACCTTTCCTAACTAATTGGACTGTTTTGTGAAGAAACCTAGTACACCCCCTCCCCTGTGTACTAGGTTTTTTATTACAAAGATAAACCCTTTTTAAATTTACCTTGTTTATTTCGTTTTTGATTCAAATATTCATTCAAAGCCTTTTCAACAACTGTGCTTTTTTTCTCATTAAGTAATTGTGAAATTTCTAAAATACCTTGCATTGTTTCAATAGAAACTGTTGTATTGATGTTGACTCTCATGATCCTTCCCTCCTAAAATGTTAAATCTTGCCAATCGTAAGTCATTATGTCTTGTTTGGGTACATAGGTAATTTCATCATCATCTACAATCGCATAAGTACCATCTTTATGTTGATGAATCACAAATACTTCTGATCTTGAAGGTTTGTGATACATTGTTTTCATTATTTCATTCGGTAGGTTCATATTTTATTAACTCCAATTTTGACTTTGCTAATTTAAGTAGAAAACAAATGTGTTTCACGAAAGGATCGTCCAAATCAGGTTTAAAAACGTCAACAGATGTATCAACACTATCCATAAAACGATATAATTCTAAGTTTGCTTTGTCTTGGTTAGTCATTTTGAATCCTCAGGATATAAAAGTTTATAAACTTGCTTTGGGTCCACAATTATTTCACGACTGTTTGTCATATCAATAATGTAATGTTCAGATAATTCAAGATTTCCTTTATCTATCATCACAATATGATCCACATTGACAATAGATGGATGTCCTTTATAATCCACGATAGATATTAAATTTTTATTCATTTTTCCTCCCTGAAAGATATGATAATTTGTCCTTTAGGAGCTTTTATGGGTGGTTTCATTGCTTCACGATATACACCTATTGGAAATTTAAACCTATGGTTAGATAACACGATAGGTGGTTCTGTGCTCCAATAACATTCGTGTTGTGAATAACTTAAATAAACAGCAGGTATCTTATGTTCACCTGTACCAAAATCAGGGGCTATATCCCATATAGTAGAATTTGTACGCAAAGATTTCATTTGCTACACCTTTCCTTAAATGTTTGCGATTAAAAAAATATATATATTTATATTTTCATTGGCAATAAAAAAACCCACAATATTTTGTGGGCTTGGAACAACTAAGGGCGAATTAGTTGAGGAGAGATTTAAGTTTATGATTGTATGTCAAGAGGAAATGTAGCTGAATGAACATCACTTCGGATAATCTCTTGAATAAAGGCTTGTAAAAATTGATTAGGAGTGCTAATTTCTTGACTGTCTAATTCAGTCATTATTAGTTGTAAATAACTTCTATCATTAATTATAGTGCTACCTATTAACATATCGGTAAATTTGCTTTTTTCTTTAACTATATCATTAAGAAGTTTATTAGTACCTTTATCAACATCAGTGAAGGCTTCATCTTCAATAATGTCAATACTCAATCCTTCTTCAGCCATACCTTCAGAATATTCATTGATTTTATCACCGATTGCTTCAACTGTTTTTTTGTAGTTCATTTTATTAGTCCTTTAATCTACATCGGCTTCAAAAGTAATATCTTCAATCAGGTCAATGGCTCTAGCCAACTTTTTACCTTCTACACGATTTAAGTCATTTGTGTCAATCGCTTCAAGAATTTCGTGAGCACTCATAAACTCTTCAAATGTTTCATCTGTCATTTTTATTCACCCAATTCCGAATATTTTACACCAATTAAATATAGAAGGTAAGCTAGTTCTTCTTCATATTTTTCAATATCTAGTAAACCTTGTTGAGCTTCTTTGCACAATTCTGATAAAGATTTACAATTTTGTGTTAAATCTTGCTCAAAATGAAAATTTTTCATTTCTTCACTCATTTTGTTTTCCTTATTGTTTGTGATAATTTTTTCACTTGCTTAATAGTAAATATAATCATATTTAGGAGAACGATGGGTAGAAATTAGGTGAATGTTTATTAATCTATTGTTTTTAATTTGTCAAGTAATTTTTTTAGTGAGGGAAGATTCTCGAGAGGGCTATACTCCCCCCCCC
>Ga0070754_10001061_pt1 | contig 22802 bp, 24 predicted proteins | sample VirMetDEL_Sep_01_FD_75181 | JGI IMG/M metagenome (GOLD analysis project Ga0070754, IMG submission 75181) | Aqueous microbial communities from the Delaware River and Bay under freshwater to marine salinity gradient to study organic matter... | ecosystem: Environmental > Aquatic > Marine >... | reverse complement strand
CCTGCTCAAAGCCGTGGCCGAGCTTAAATTTGTCGAGCCTACGCCTGTGCAGGCAGCGGCCATCCCGCTCGCGCTCGAAGGGCGTGACCTGCGGGTGACGGCTCAAACCGGGAGTGGCAAGACCGCCGCTTTCGTGCTGCCGATTCTTAACCGCCTGATCGGCCCGGCCAAGGTCCGCGTCAGCATCAAGACCCTGATCCTGCTGCCGACCCGCGAGCTGGCCCAGCAGACCTTGAAGGAAGTCGAGCGCTTCTCGCAGTTCACCTTCATCAAGTCCGGCCTGATCACCGGTGGCGAAGACTTCAAGGTCCAGGCCGCCATGCTGCGCAAGGTGCCGGACATCCTGATCGGCACGCCTGGGCGCATGATCGAGCAACTCAACGCCGGTAACCTTGACCTAAAGGAAGTCGAGGTGCTGGTGCTCGACGAAGCCGACCGCATGCTCGACATGGGCTTTGCCGACGACGTGCAGCGCCTGGTGGCTGAATGCGTGAACCGCCAGCAGACCATGCTGTTCTCCGCCACCACCGGTGGTTCGACCCTGCGCGAGATGGTCGCCAAGGTCCTGAACAACCCTGAGCACCTGCAGGTCAACAACGTCAGCGACCTGAACGCCACCACGCGCCAGCAGATCGTCACCGCTGACCACAACGTGCACAAGGAACAGATCCTCAACTGGTTGCTGGCCAACGAGACCTATCAGAAGGCCATCGTGTTCACCAACACCCGCGCTGCCGCCGACCGCATCTACGGCCGCCTGGTGGCCCAGGACTACAAGGCGTTTGTGCTGCACGGCGAGAAAGACCAGAAGGACCGCAAACTGGCGATCGACCGCCTCAAGGCCGGCGGCGTGAAGATCCTGGTCGCCACCGACGTCGCCGCGCGCGGCCTGGACGTGGACGGCCTGGACATGGTCATCAACTTCGACATGCCCCGCAGCGGCGACGAATACGTGCACCGTATCGGCCGTACCGGGCGTGCGGGCAACGATGGCCTGGCGATCTCGCTGATCTGCCACGGCGACTGGAACCTGATGTCGAGCATCGAGCGCTACCTCAAGCAGTCGTTCGAGCGCCGCACCATCAAGGAAGTCAAAGGCACCTACACCGGGCCGAAGAAGGTCAAGGCGTCGGGCAAGGCCGTTGGCGTGAAGAAGAAAAAAACCGACGCCAAGGGCGAGAAGAAAAAGGCCGGTGCCAAGTCGCCGACCAAGCGCAAGATCGCCAACCGGCCGAAGACCGACAACCTGTCGCTCGTCAGCAAGGATGGCATGGCGCCGCTCAAGCGTCGCAAGCCAGAAGCACCCGCTGCCGAGTAAGGCGTGGGGGATGTGAAAAAACCGGACGTTGTCCGGTTTTTTTTAACCTCAGTTGTTCGCCTTGGCCGCCGCTTCTTTCAATTCCTTGAGCCGGGCGTCGATCAACTGGCACTTGTCGGGGAACTCCGCGCTTTCAGTATCCAGGTCCATCTTCTGCAGCTCGTCGTTCATCTCCTTGGCCTTGGTCGGGTTCTGCTCGGTGAGTTTGGCCACTTCCTGGGCCAGTTGCTCGCGCTTGGCCGTGGCCTCCTCCGGCGCGCAGGCCCAGGCAGGCAGGGCGGTGAGCAACGTGGCGGCGATGGCCAGGTTCATCAGGGTTTTCATGGTCGGACCTCCTTGGCGGTGATGCTCAGTTGAGGGGGCGAACGTCTGGAAAGTTCAGAGAAATGACGCCCGTCGGTTGGTATGAACGGCCACAGACCCACAGGGTCACTCCTACAGACGGGCTACTTTCCTTAGGCCTGCAGGAGGAATCAGGATGACGACTTACAACTGGGATCTGATCGAACGTCTGCTGCATGAAGTGCAGAACGGCGAGGGCAGCTTTGCCCCACGCAAATACGCCGAGCAGGAAGCGGCCGAGAAGGCCACTGCGGGCGAGTCCACCGGTAACCTGGATGCGCTTAAAAAGACCGCCGCGGACTATGAAGCGCTGTTGTTCAAGCGTGGGTTTATCGAGTCGCGGCCTGAGGAAGAAGGCGGTAACGGAGAGAATTTCATTCTGACCGCCCTGGGCGCGCAGCTGTTGGCGCTGATCGACAGCTCCATCCCGGGCAACGATCACCCGCGCCAGGTGCTGGATGAGCAGGCCGATGCGTTGGATCCGGCGACCTTCGCTGAGGTGGCGTCCAAGGCACAGATTGCCTAACCCCTCCATGCCCCGGCACCCAGGCGGTGCCGGGCACGCCGAAACTGTCGGATCGGTAATCTGCCGCTAAGGTTGCTGACAGCCGGCGACCCCTAATCTGCTGCCATTCAACTGACGGACTTGAATCGGCATGCACTCTACTACCTCCAGACGAACCTTCGTCAAAGGCCTGGCCGCCGGCGGCCTGCTGCGCGGGCTCGGGCTATGGCGCACGCCGGTATGGGCGCTGACAAGTGCGGGCGAGCCCACGGTGCTGGCGGGCAGCGAATTCGCTCTGTTTATCGAGCAGACGCCGGTCAATCTCACGGGTCAACAGCGCACCGCGTTGACCATCAATGGCAGCCTGCCCGGCCCGTTGCTGCGCTGGCGTGAGGGCGACACCGTGACCCTGCGCGTGCACAACCGCCTCAGCGAGCCGACGTCGATCCACTGGCACGGCATCTTGTTGCCGTCGACCATGGACGGCGTGCCCGGCCTGAGTTTCAAGGGTATCGAGGCGGGTGGCGTGTTTGTCTATCAGTTCAAGGTCAGACAGCACGGCACTTACTGGTACCACAGCCACTCCGGGTTCCAGGAGCAGCAGGGGGTGTACGGCCCGCTGGTCATCGAGCCGTTGGAGCCCGAGCCCTTCACCTGCCAGCGCGACTACGTGGTGATGCTCTCGGACTGGACCGACGAAGACCCCGTCGCCCTGATGAAGACCCTCAAGAAGCAGTCCGATTACTACAACCTGCATAAGCCCACCGCGGGCGATTTCGCACGGGATGTGGGCAAGCAGGGCTGGTCGGCCACCGTCAGCGACCGGCTGATGTGGGCGCAGATGAAGATGAACCCTACCGACCTCGCCGACGTCAGCGGCCAGACCTACACCTACCTGCTCAACGGCCAGCCCCCCGGCCTCAACTGGACCGGGGTGTTTGAAGCCGGGGAGAAAATACGCCTGCGCTTTATCAACGGTTCGGCGATGACCTATTTCGATGTGCGCATTCCGGGGCTGAAGATGACCGTCATCGCCGCCGATGGCCAGCCGGTCAAGCCGGTCAGCGTCGATGAGTTCCGCATTGCGGTCGCCGAAACCTTCGATGTGCTGGTGGAGCCCACGGCAGCGGCCTACACGCTGTTTGCCCAGTCCATGGACCGCACGGGTTATGCCCGTGGCACGCTTGCCCGCCAGGCGGGGGCGACGGCCCCCGTACCGGCACTTGAGCCGCGCCCCTGGCTCACCATGGACGACATGGGCATGGGTGGGATGGATCACGGCGCCATGGCGGACATGCCGGATATGGCGGGCATGGATCACAGTGGGATGGGCGCGATGTCGATGCAGAGCCACCCGGCCAGCGAGCAGAACAACCCTTTGGTGGACATGCAGGCGATGAGCCCGGTGCCCAAGCTCGACGATCCCGGTATCGGCCTGCGCCACAACGGTCGGCGAGTGCTGACCTACGCCGACCTGCACAGCACCTTTGAGGACCCCGATGGCCGCGACCCCGCGCGCACCCTTGAATTGCACCTCACCGGGCATATGGAGAAGTTCGCCTGGTCATTCAATGGCGTGAAGTTCTCCGATGCCGAGCCCTTGCAACTGACCTATGGCGAGCGCGTCCGGCTGGTGCTGGTCAACGACACGATGATGAGCCACCCGATTCACCTGCACGGCCTGTGGAGCGACTTGGAGGATGAAAACGGCCAGTTCCAGGTCTGCAAACACACCATCGACATGCCGCCGGGCTCGCGCCGCAGTTACCGGGTGACCGCCGATGCCCTGGGGCGTTGGGCCTATCACTGCCACCTGCTGTACCACATGGAAATGGGCATGCTCCGTGAAGTGCGCGTGCATGAATGAGGACGCGAGCATGAATCGTCGAGTTTTATCGGTGTGTATCGCGCTGGCCGGGTGGGCATTCGGCTCGCCGGTGCAGGCCGAGGAGTTTCAAGGCATGAGCCCGGCGGTTCCGGCGCTGACCGAAAGCCGTACGCCGATCCCGCTGCTCACCGACGCGGATCGCGCCGCCGTGTACAACGCGCCGGGCGGGCATGTGGTGCATGACAGCGGCATCAACTCAATGCTGCTGGTCAACCAGCTGGAATGGCAAGGCGGCGGTGGCGGTGGTGCGCTGAACTGGGACATCAAGGGTTGGGTCGGTGGTGACATCGACCGTCTGTGGCTGCGCAGTGAAGGCGAGCGCAGCGCCGGTCGCACTGACAACGCCGAAGCCCAGGTGTTGTGGGGGCACGCCATCAGCCCTTGGTGGGACCTGGTTGGCGGCGTGCGCCAGGACTTCAAGCCCGGGGACAGCCAGACCTGGGCGGCGTTCGGCCTGCAGGGCATGGCGCTCTACAACTTCGAGGCCGAGGCGACGCTGTTTGTGGGCGAGTCGGGCCACACCGCGGCACGCCTGGAAGGTGACTACGACATCCTGCTGACCAATCGCCTGATCCTTCAGCCGACGGCCGAACTCAATTTTTATGCGCAGAACGATCCGCAGCGCCGGGTGGGCGCAGGCCTGTCGGAAAGCGAGCTGGGCCTGCGCTTGCGCTATGAGGTGCGCCGGGAGTTGGCGCCTTACGTGGGTGTGAGTTGGAACCGCAGCTATGGGCGGACGGCGCAATACGCTCGCGATGAAGACGAGGACATCAGCCAGCTGCGCTGGGTGGTCGGTGTGCGCCTTTGGTTTTAACCGGTTTCTTATTCCTATAACTCGCCGCCTTGAGCGGCCTGGAGCCTTGCATGTCGATGTTGAAAACCGCGTTAACGGGGGGGGCGCTGTGGGTCGGGTTGATGATCAGCCTGCCGGCCTCGGCCCATCCGAAACTGTTGTCCTCCCTCCCTCCAGCCGGGGCCCAAGGTGCCGCGCCGGCCGTCATTGAACTGCGCTTTTCGGAGAACCTGCTGACGCAGTTTTCCGGGGCCAGGCTGACCATGACCGATATGCCCGGCATGCCCAATTCGCCGATGCCCATCAAGGCCAGTGTCGCGGCGAGCACCGACCCCAGGGTGATGCTGATCAAGCCGGCTTCTGCACTGGCTACCGGCACCTACCGGGTCGATTGGCGCGCAGTGTCATCCGACACGCACCCGATTACCGGTAACGTGGTGTTCAGCGTCCAGCCATGAGCGAATTGACCCAAGTCACACTGCGCTTTGCGCTCTATCTTGACCTGATGCTGTTGTTTGGCCTGGGGCTCTTTGGTCTTTACGGACTCAAGGCGCCGGAGCGCGTGCTGCTGAATTTGAGGGGCCTGCTGCGGCTGACGGCTGGCGTCGGGATAGTGCTGTCGATAGCGTCGCTGTTGGCGCTGACCCAGGCCATGAGTGGCGCAACGGATTGGCAGACGCTGTGGCCGCATCTGCACATGATGCTCTGGCAGACCGACCTGGGCGTGACGTGGTGGCTACGGATGGGGGCGCTGGTGGTGGCTGCGCTTGGCCCTAGCCTGCCACTGACCGCGTTGTCGGGCGCCGCCGCGTTGGTGACGCTGGCGTGGACCGGGCACGGCGTGATGCATGAAGGCACGCTGGGTGTGTGGCACATCCTCAGCGACGGCGCGCATCTGTTGGCAGCGGGTGGCTGGGTCGGGGCGTTGGCGGCGTTCGGGTTGTTGTCGAGGTGCACGTCTTTGCACGATGCTTATCACGTTCGGGTGCTGGCAAGGGCGCTGAAGGGGTTCGAGCATGTGGGAGCGGGATTTGTCGCGGTGCTGATCGGCACCGGGGTGGCCAACTATCTGTTGGTGGTCGGGCTGAATCTGGACGGCCTTACCGGCGGTGTCTACGCGATCCTGTTGTGCCTGAAGCTGGGACTGTTTGGCTTGATGCTGGGGCTGGCGGCGCTCAATCGTTTCCACCTGACGCCGCTTCTGCAACGGTCCGTGGCGACCGGTGATTATGTCGCTGCCATGGCTGCGCTACGGCGCAGCATGGTGCTGGAGATGGGGGCCGGGGCGCTGATCCTCGCGCTGGTGGCCTGGTTGGGCACCCTGGCGCCCAATTAGGACTGCGCGCTTTTCAGGCATTTGAGCGCCTGGAAGTCACTGCGGACCTTGTCGATTTTCTGGGTGAGTTTCAGCCGTTGCGGCACGCTGCTGTCGGCCATGATGTCGATGATCAGGCTACGCGCAGCGGCTTCGGTCTGGGCATACGCCGCGCGATACTCCGGTGTCCACAGGCTTTCGCGGTCCACCAGCAGTTGCTGGATTTTCTGCGGGAAATCGGCGCTGTGGCGTTGCTGCACGGCGTCGATGAATTGTGCCTGCCAGTGGGCACGGTTGCCGATCCACTGCTCGTTCTGCTCGCCCAGGCTGATGGACCAGGCCATTACCCGGTTCTTCTGGCTATCGCTCAGTGGCCCCATCCACGCATCCAGACGCTTGCTCATACGCTCGGCGCGGTCCTGGATCTGCTTGGCCAGCGGCGGCTTGAGGTATTCGTCCTGGCGTTTGCGCAGGTCCTTGGCCAGGGCATCGTTCATGTCGTTGACCTGCTGGTCATCCAGCCCTTGTAACAATTCAATCGCCGACGGGGTGATTTCCCGCGCCACCTCGGCAATCGCCTGCTTGGCCTCAACCGTGCGGGTTTGCAGCGCTGCATCGGTGACCTGGTTGCTCTCGACCATTGCTTGCAGGCGGTCGAGCCAATCGAGGTAACCCGGCAATTGGGTGGTGCAGTGCCAGGCCAGGTGGTCCTTGAGCTTGTCGTTGAACCAGCTCTTCTGCCCGGCGTTCATGTCCAGGTAGTCGTTGAGGGTCCAGGGGATGATCACGTCCAGGTTGCGGTAGGCCAGGCCCACGCGGTTGCAGCCGGCGAGCACCAGGCTCAGGGTCAGGAATACCACCAGCAGTTTGAGCCGATGCAACATGGGCGTGTCCTTGCGCAGAGGGAGTCAATGCATGTGAACCCGCGGCGCACGCGACAGTTCAGCCCATCAATAAAACGACCGCACCGCCTTCAGGGTCAACAGGCCATCGCATTGCGAATTGTGTCCGGAGTAGGCCGAACAATCGCCACCGCTGAGGCTGGAGTCGCTGTAGATCAGGTCCAGGTCGATGCCTTTCCAGGCGCGGGAGAACTGCACCGACCAGTCGCTGAAGCTGCTGATGGTGCCGCCCTCTACCGAAGCCGGCGTGCCCAGCTGATGGGTGGTGTATTTCATGCTGACGCCGATGCCGAAGGGCTGGGTACCGCCGAGGTCGGCGAACAGCGTGCTGTCCTGGCGGTCCGGGTCGTTGCTGAAGGAAGCGCCGAAACGATTGCCGAGTAGATTCAGACCGCCGTAGAACTCCTGGCTGTCGAGGGGGCTGAGCTTGGGGTAACTGTAGTGGATCAGGCCGACTTCGTAGCCCAGGGTCTGGTCGAAGGGGTGTTTGAACCCCATGTAGGAGTCGACTTCGAGGGTGCTGGCCGAGGACAGGCCCATGTTCGGCGAAAACTGGCCGAAGTACAGGCCGCTGTCATGGCTCAGGTCCAGCCCGCCATGGAACGAGTCACTGCCCGGCGAGGTCGGCTTGACCAGGCCCTGGGCCATGCTACGGCTGGGGGTGGTGCCCAATTTCAGGTCGAAGTCGCCCAGTTCACGCTGGAAAATCTGCGCTTCGGCGAGAGGGCTGGCCGCCAGGATACTGGCCACGAAAATGCAGCGTTTAAGCATGCTTCACTCCATGAAAAGCGAGGAGCAGTAACGGAAAAATAGGGCAGATGCCCGTGCTAGACGTGTGCAAGCATACCGGCGAATGCCAGGAGGTGAGGCCCGTTCGTCGATTTGCACGTTCTGAAGGTGACGCGAGAGGGTATTTCGGGCTCTAGTCCTAGCGCCTTGAAGGCAAGACGCTTAGGGACCAGATGTGCTGCGCGGTATTACTTTTTACCCAGGCTGATCTGCTTGGACGGGCCGAAAGTCTGGCCGCTCACGCCCTTGGCAATTTGCTGGATTTCGCCACCGGACTTGAGGAAAGCAGCAATCTGGCTGTTGATCGATTCGCTGGTTTCAACGGCGGGAGCTGGCTTTGCTTTGCTGTTGGATGCTTTTACACGCATGGCGGCCACTAACCTGTAGAAAATTAACTTGGCCAGGCATCGTACAGGAAATACTTGACAATTGCTTGGTAAATATCCCCCGGGAATAAGAGCGGCAGCTGAGAACAGCCAAAGTTTATTTTTGATATTAGCCCCTAACTTACTGTTTTAACTCGAAACCACGGGCTGAGCCGGCACCGGTGGCGTGGCAAAATTCAGCCGAATGATCGGACGAGCGGGGCGGTGCCACTGGAACGCCAGGCAAACCCGCGATTTTTCAGGCGCGCGCGCGCGGCGAGGGCAACTCGGGTAGAATGCCGCCCACGCAATGAGGGTATTGGAAATGGCTTTAGTCGGGCGCTACAACAGCTTGCAAGTGGTTAAACACACTAACTTTGGTTTGTACCTCGATGGTGCGCAAGATGGCGAAATCCTCTTGCCTAATCGGTATATCCCCAAGGATATTCCCAGTGAAGATGAAGACTGGCTTAACGTTTTCATTTATCTGGACAGCGATGACAAACTTATCGCCACTACCGAAAAACCGAAAGTTCAAGTCGGCGAATTTGCCAGTTTGAAAGTCGTGGAAGTCAACAGTATTGGCGTGTTCCTCGACTGGGGTTTGCCAAAGGATCTGTTGCTGCCGTATTCGGAAGAGAAACGTCAGCTGACCGCCGGTGAATACTGCGTGGTGCATGTCTACCTCGACAAACACACCAAGCGTATTACCGCGACCGCACGCCTCGACCGCTACCTGGACAAGACGCCGGCCAACTACGTCGTGGGCCAGTAAGTCGACCTGCTGGTCGCCGAAGCCACCGACATGGGCTTCAAGGCGATCATCAACAACAAGCACTGGGGCCTGATCCACAAGAACGAAGTGTTCAAGTTCCTGCGCCCGGGCAAGGAAGAGAAAGGCTTTATCAAAGAGATCCGCGCCGATGGCAACATCAGCCTGAGCCTGCAACCGGTCGGCCAGGAAGCGGCGTCCAGCCTCAACTCGAAGATCCTCGCCAAGTTGCGTGAAAACAACGGCAGCTTGCCGCTCAGCGACAAGAGCGACCCGGCGGTGATCAGCAACTTGTTTGGCGTGAGCAAGGGCAACTTCAAGAAAGCCATTGGTGCACTCTACAAGCAGGGCCAGATCGTGATTCACGCGGATCGCATTGAACTAAGCTGAGTGCGGTTTGCTCTTCTGTAGGAGCGAGCGTGCTCGCGAAAAAGGTCCATCCGACACCGTGATGCGCCTGGAATATTTTCGCGAGCAAGCTCGCTCCTACAGAGGCTGCATCAATGTCCAAGAAGTCTGTCTTTGCCTACCTCGGCACCTTGCTTGCCTTCCTGGTCCTCGACGGCCTCTGGCTTGGCGTCCTTATGGGCCCGACCTACAAATCCCTGCTGGGCCCGCTGATGCTCGATCAGCCTCGCCTGTTGCCCGCAGTGCTGTTCTATCTCCTATATGTCCTCGGTTGCGTGGTGTTCGTGGTCTTGCCCAGTGCCAGCTGGCAGCGCGCGGCGCGACTGGGTGCATTGCTGGGCCTGGTGGCCTACGGCACCTATGACCTGAGCAACTGGGCCACGCTGCAAGGCTGGTCCGGCGGATTGGCGGTGATGGACATGGCCTGGGGCGCCTTCCTCACAGCGGCCTGCTGCACGGTCGGGTACGTGTGTGCACATCGGGTGCACCAGTGATTGTGTACAGGATTAATCTGCACCGTTGCTGAGCGCAGTCCCCGTCACTGAGGCTCTGTGTAGCCCTTTGGAACGCGGTTTCAGAGGGATTGTGTGCTATTGGCACGTATTCTGCTGACTATCTCGTATACAAACCATGCCGCCTCCCGTATGCACCCCCGTGACGGAAGCGCAGGCCGGTATGACGAGGAGCCCGCGATGACCGAACAATTGCCCAAAGGCTACAGCCCCCGCCTGTACAACCAGGACCTGGGGCCGCTGCCGCAAAAGTGGACCTGGTACAACATCTTTGCCTTCTGGATGAGTGACGTGCACAGCGTGGGTGGCTATGTGTTCGCCGCCAGTCTGTTTGCCCTGGGGCTGGCCAGTTGGCAGGTGTTGATTGCCTTGCTGGCAGGCATTTGCATTGTGCAATTGATTGCCAACCTGGTGGCCAAGCCCAGCCAGCAGGCCGCCGTGCCCTATCCAGTAATCTGCCGGCTGGCGTTTGGCGTGTTCGGTGCGAACATTCCCGCCGTGATTCGCGGCTTGATTGCGGTGGCCTGGTACGGGATTCAGACCTACCTGGCGTCGAGTGCCCTGATCATTGTGGTATTGCGCTTTTTCCCACAGATGGCGGTGTTTGCAGAGCCGCATTTTGCCGGCCTGTCTTACCTGGGCTGGTTTGGTTTCCTCAGTTTATGGGTGTTGCAGGCGGCCGTGTTCTGGGCCGGCATGGAGTCCATCCGCCGCTTTATCGATTGGGCGGGGCCGGTGGTCTATGCGGTGATGTTTGCCCTGGCCGGCTGGATCGTGTGGAAGGCAGGGTGGGCGAATATCAGCTTTACCCTGGCGGAAAAATCCCTGTCGGGCTGGCAGGCGTTCGGCCAGGTGATCGTGGCGACGGCGCTGGTGGTGTCGTACTTTTCCGGGCCGACCCTGAATTTCGGTGATTTCAGCCGTTATTGCCGCAGCATGCAGGACGTGCGGCGTGGCAACTTCTGGGGCCTGCCGGTGAACTTCCTGGCGTTTTCCCTGGTGACCGTGGTGATCGTCTCGGGCACCTTGCCGGTGTTTGGCGAAATGCTCCATGACCCGATCGCGACCGTCTCGCGCATAGATAACAGCATGGCGGTGCTGCTGGGCGCTTTTGCATTTGTGACTGCCACCATCGGCATCAACATCGTTGCCAACTTCGTGTCCCCGGCGTTCGACTTCGCCAACGTCGCACCTAGCAAAATCAGCTGGCGCGCCGGGGGCATGATCGCCGCCGTGGCGTCGATCTTCATCACCCCGTGGAACCTGTTCAATAACCCGCTGATGATCCACTACACCCTGGATATCCTCGCGGCCTTTATCGGCCCGCTGTTCGGGATTCTGCTGGTGGACTTCTACCTGATCAAAAAGCAGAAGATCGACGTGGACGCGCTGTTCGATGACAGCCCGAGCGGGCGCTATTACTTCGACGGCGGAGTGAACTGGACGGCGGTCAAGGCGCTGGTGCCCGCGACCCTGGCAGGTGTTGCGATCACCTTCACGCCGGCGTTGCAGGGCATGGCTAACTTTGCCTGGTTCACCGGCTGCTTCCTGGGTGGGCTGTTTTTCCTGGTGTTGGCGCGGCGTGAGCAGGTTCGTGCGCCGGCACCGTTGGTCGCCGGCTGACCACCACCCCTCCCGCCACTGACAGGCCTGCACCGGCAATCACCAACGCCGGTTGCAGGCCTCCGCTCAGGTGACTGCTCACCGACGCCAGCAACGGCCCGCTCAATTGGCCGATGGCAAAGCTGGCGGTCAGCAGCCCGGTGTTGCGCTGATAGCCGTGGGGCGCAACGTCCCGCAGGCGCGCCATCACCAACTGCATGCAGGCCAGGAACGGCCCGCCGCACAGCAACACCCCCAGCGCCAGGCCCCAACCGTTACCCAGCAGGCAGGCGAATACCCCGGCCGCCTGCAGCCACAACGTGGTCATCAGCCAGCGGCGGGTGGTGTCCGGGTCCTTGGGACGCAGGCTTGCGACCACTACCCCAATCGCCGCGGCCAAACCAAAGCAGGGCCAGAACAGATCAGCCTGCCAGGCGCCGTTGAATTGCGCGCTGGCCATCTGTGACAGGAAGGTCGCCGGAATGATGTAGCCCAGGCCGAACAACACGTAGATCCAGCACAGGTGAGTAATGCTGCCGTTGCTGGCCGTGTCGGCGTGGCTTGCAACAGGCGCAGTGACGGCGGACGGCTGTGGCAGGAAGGGCAAGATTGCCAGCAGCATCACCAGCGCCACTACCGCATAGATCAGCCACAAGGTTGCTGAGCTCTGGCCCAACAGGTTGGAGCCCAGCGCCAGCAACCCGGTCAACACAATCCCCAGCCCCGGCCCGGCGAACACCAGGGCGCCCAGGCGTGCACGCCCGGCGGCAATCGCCAGCGGCTGGCTCAGGCTGGTGATCATCACCAATGCCCAGGCACTTGCAACGCCGGTACCGAAGCGCAACAGCATGTGAGGCCAGAAACCCTGGGCCCAGTACGACGCCAGGGTCAGCAACACGCACAACCAGAGCCCGCCATACAGGCGACCCCGCACATGGTGATGGCTGCGCGCAAAAATCGAATCCACCGCGCCCACGAAGTAGCCCAGGTAATTGGCCGCTGCGATCAGTCCGGCGCCGGCCAGGTCGATCTGGCCTTCACTGAGCAAGTGGGGCATTTGCGGGGTAAGGGCGAAGCGGCCAATGCCCATGGCCATCATCAGGGCGATAAAGCTGGCGAGTAAGCGGGTGAGGGGTGACATGGTCGGGTGTCCTGCGGGTAAGCGAATACCGTCAGGCTAGAGCGGATTGACTTTCTGTAAAAATGAATAATAGTGAGCAACTTGTTCAGTTTTGGAGAAAGTCATGGAGTTCAGTCAATTTCGCATCTTCCAGGCCGTGGCGGAAGAGGGCTCCATTACCCGCGCTGCCGAGCGCCTGCATCGAGTGCCGTCGAACTTGTCGACCCGGCTCAAGCAGATGGAAGAACAGCTTGGCGTGGAATTGTTCGTGCGCGAACGCCAGCGCTTGCAGCTTTCTCCGGCGGGCAAGGTGTTGCTGGACTACAGCACTCGTCTGCTGGCGCTGCATGATGAAGCCCATGGCGCTGTGCAAGGTGGGCAACCGGCCGGCAATTTTGTGCTGGGCAGCATGTACAGCACGGCGGCAGTGCATTTGCCGAAGCTGCTGGCGTGCTATCACAAGGCGTATCCGATGGTGAACCTCCAGGTGCTGTCGGCGCCCAGCGGTGAACTGCTCGAAGGGTTGATCACCGGTCGCCTGGACGCCGCATTTGTGGACGGGCCCATCACGATTGCCTCCCTGGACGGTGTGGCCCTGTGCGAAGAACGCCTGGTGCTGATATGCGAAGCCGACCACCCACCGGTGCGCGGGCCGCAGGATGTTGCCGGCCGTTCGGTGTTCACTTTTCGCCGCAGTTGCGCCTACCGCACGCGCCTGGAAACCTGGTTTTCCCACGAGCACGTCGCCATGGGGCGGGCGATTGAGATCGAGTCTTATCAAGGCATGCTCGCCTGTGTCATCGCCGGTTCAGGTGTGGCGCTGATGTCCGAATCCATGCTCGACAGCCTGCCGGGCAAGGACAGCGTGTCCGTTCATCCGCTGACAGGGCAATTTGCCACTGCGACGACCTGGCTGATGTGGCGAAAGGGTATGCTCGGCGCTAACCTCAACGCATGGATCGACCTGCAGCAAGAGGGCAGGGCCGAGGTCCTGCAAGACGCACGTGCGATTGCTTGAGCGATCCGTCAGGATTTGCATCAATTCAGTAACAGTTCGTTGTGGTTTCATTCAAGCAATACGTAGGACTTAGGGCTACTATCAATGTAGGAAAAGGCGACAGAACTTGCGCCGACCAGCATTTCCCTCAAAGGGGGCAAACCATGAAAGAGAAAATCCAGAACTGGCTCCACGACCTTGGCGTTGCATTGGGCTTGATCGAGCCCCCCCTGCAACCGGTGCCGATTCGTACCGATGACGAGCAGCGTCGTCCGCGCCGCAGATAATCTCTGGCTGAAGCAGGATTGAAGGTGGGGGCGAGTAAGCCCGCTCCCACCGTTTATTTTGCGCCAGGCAAAACCAGCGGGCGTGACATCCTACGTCTCAGCGTCCATACAGCGTTTCCAGCGTCAGTCATACCTCTCGCCGTCCCAGTCACCCTTGCCCCGGGCCTGCGCGATAGAACCCTCACGCCATAACACTCACTTGCCCCTCGGTAGCTTGGGCGAGTAGTCCGAATCCATGCAGGTCAGTCAGGCCTCTGACCTTCACGTGTCGGAATCAGGCTACTCGTTCATCAGAAGTGGCTGGCTTATTCAATTCAAACCATGAGCGTAGGTTGAGTTTCTCAATGGCCTTCCAATAACGCCCCCCCTTTATTGAAGGGCTCTCTGCGAGGCATCAGTCCGTCAGAAGTGTTGGAGAAACAGCTATGAGGCTCTCTTCCATTCCGCCAGTCGCCGCGTCACTCATCGCCATAACCGGAAATATCCTGCATCTCGCACCGGTGTCGAGAGCCTGGAAGGCTCACGCACCCAGCAACGTAGTGTTCTTCCCCCCGACATTGACCAAACACGATCTGCTCATTCAGATCGGTCTCCTGAGTCCATCGGCGATCATTGTCGGGGACCAGGCGATCGATGCAGACGTTATCGCCCAATGGCGCATATCCCACCCGTTTGGCGACCTCCATTTGATCCGCAGAGGTACGAGCCTGGATAAGGTGCGACTGGACCTTTGCGGTTCCAACGACATCCGCGTAGTCAATACGCCGGGGGTCAACGCGCCCCATGTCGCCGCCTATATGGCGCGCTGGCTGACACTGGCTGATGGCTCCCTGCCGCGCGACATCTGTGTGCTGGGATACGGCAACGTGGGCAGGGAGCTGGTCAAGTTGTTGCTTGATCGAGATCCGGAGGTTCGGATCAAGGTATTGGATCGACATGGTCAGAGGCCGGACACTCTCGGCAAAGCCTGTTCCGACAGCCGAGTGTCCTTTGGCGTGGACTGGCACGAGGTGCTGGAGGGGGCCCGTGCCGTCGCTATCTGTTTATCCCTGAATGATGAGTCCACCCATCGCATTGATCGGGCCCTTATTCAGTGCCTGCACAGGCAGGCTCGCCTGGTCTGCGTCGCCAAGCCCGATGTCTTCAGCGATGACGCTTTACGGGCCCTGGCAACGGCTGAAGCTATCCAGCTTGTATTGGACTACGGGCCTGGGACACTGGATGCATTTCGGGTGCGCGCGCAGGCACTCGGCTGCAGTGTCTCCAAGTGGCGCAAGCCGGCGACCCTGACAACCCAGGCGGCAATGACTGAAGCCTGCCACGGCGACCTTGACTACGCCGTCTCGATTCAACTGAGCCTGACCGCCTTGCGCTGCCTGGTCCGGCGCAAACTTGCCCACTCATTGATGATCCCCGCGCAACAGGCAGATGCCCGCGCGCAGCGCGTATCGATCATCGGTCGAGGCATCAACGGCCTGCTCCAAGCCGTGATGTTCCGCCTGGCCAATTATCAGGTCTCGGTCTACGGAGGACATCAGCAGAGCGATGGCGCCAGTCATAAGCAGGTGAACATGCGCCACCTTTCAGCCACGGAGACGACTGCAAAGCCGCTGGACAACGCTTATCTGATGCCTGGAAACCAGTACCTGGCCGTGGAGTGCAATCGTGCAGGCATTGAGCTGTTTGAAAAGTTTCTGGCCGACAATCCATCGTTAGCACGGTTTGCACGGTCGCGGATTGTACGAGCGTTTATGGACGACGCTAGTGGCGTAGAAGCCGCGATCCACGAGCAACGCGATATTGAAAAAAGGCCTTGGCCGAGTGGCAAGCCAGGACGTGAACTTGTAGAGATCAGTCGCCTTCAATTCCAGAAAAGTTATGGGGTCCCAGGGATCGCTCGGGCTATTGAAGTATCGGGTTACGATGTGGAATTTGTCCAGCTAAGGGATGAGATAGTGGCGCTTTTGGCGCGCTCGGGGGTTCAGTTCCTACCCCAGCATCTAAGTCCTGTCCAAATTGCTGAGTTGAGCAGAGAACACGTCGTCGTCACTGCCATGGGGGTAGAGGAAGAAGAAGTCATCGCGATCATTGGCTGGTTTTTTAAGATGCGTGCTGTTGGTAGTGAAGCTGTCGGAATGCGCGGACTCAAACTGCAGTACGATCTGCCCATTGGTGTCATGAATTGCCGCCTGGACGGGGACTATATTCTTGTCTCCGGTGGGCAGGTTCCTCCCGATTCCACGCCTGCGTACAAGGAGCAGATACTGACGGCATGTCAAGCAGCCGTTTCTCGTCACTTTCCAAAGTCTTACCGCCGGGCGATCGAAAGTGGCGACTTGCAAATTATCGAATGTGCCAGGCCTGGCACTCCGGATGGACTGTCGATAGTTTATTGCTCCGCCTACAACCGCATTGCCGCCGGCGGGACGTATGCCGGGGGCACCACCCAGGGATTGGTGTGGGCCTCCTTGGTCGAGGAAATCATCCAGGCAAAGGCGCCCGCAGTTTCCACAATGTACTCATGATAAAAAACGGGTGCGACATCCGACGTCGCACCCGCTGAAGAAACCGCTCCAACCCTCGTTATTGCTTACACCGCCCGAACCACCCCCGCCTCTGGCCGGCGTGACAACACACTCACCAGCACAAAACTCACCAGCGCCACTGCCAGGCTGTAGTAGATCGGCGTGTTCGCATCCAGGCCATCCTTGAACATGAACACCAGCGCCGTTACAAAACCCAGGCTCATGGAGGTGATTGCCCCCGACGTGGTCGCGCGCTTCCAGAAGATCGCGCCGATCAGCGGGATCAGCATGCCACCCACCAGCAGGTTGTAGGCCAGGGTCAGGGCGCTGATTACGTCATTGACCACCAGTGCGATGCCCAGCACGACGATACCGGTCAGCATCGTGAACAGGCGGTTGATTGCCAGGCTCGATTGTCTGCCGCGGCGCAGGCGTGGCAGCAGGTCTTCGGTCAATACGGTGGAGGCGGCGAGCAAGCCGGCGCTGGCCGTCGACATCATCGCCGCCAGTGCCGCCGCGATCACCAGGCCGCGGATGCCGTCCGGCAGCGAGACTTTGACGATGGCCGCGAACGCGTTGTTGACGTTGTCCAGGTCCGGAATCAGCACATGGGCCGCCATGCCGATCAGCGCACAGGCGAGGCCGTAAAGGATGCAGTAGAAACCCGCGAAAGTGCCTGCGTACTTGGCGACCTTTTCGTCACGGGCGGTGAACACCCGCTGCCAGATGTCCTGGCCGATCAGGATGCCGAAGAAGTAGATCATGAAGTAGGTGATGATCGTGTCCCAGCCGATCGCGGTGAAGCTGAAGCTCGATGCCGGCAGCTTGGCCACGAGTTCGTCCCAACCGCCGACGCGGTACAGGCAGATCGGCAGCAGGATAAACATCAGGCCGACGGTCTTGATCACGAACTGCACGATGTCGGTGAGGGTCAGGGACCACATGCCGCCGATGGTCGAGTAGACCACCACCACACCACCGCCCAGCAACACCGAAATCCAGAACGGCAGGCCGAACAGCACTTGCAGCACCGTGCCGATGGCCAGGATCGAGGTCACGCCGATCATCAGCGCGTAGGCCAGCATGATCACCGCACTCGCCTGGCGGGCCATGGGGTTGTAGCGTTTTTCCAGTACCTGGGTGACGGTGAAGATTTTCAGCTTGAGCAGCGGCTTGGCCAGGAACAGGTTCAGCGCGATGATCCCCATGCCCAACGCCGCACACAGCCAGAAGCCGGAGATGCCATGCACATAACCCAGGCGCACGGTACCGACGGTGGATGCACCGCCCAGTACAGTGGCGGCCATGGTGCCCATGTACAGCGACGGGCCCAGGTTGCGACCGGCTACCAGGTAGTCTTCGTGGGTCCTGGCGCGGCGCATGCCGTAATAGCCGAGCACGAGCATGCCGGCGGCGTAGATGAGTACGACGAATAAATCCAAAGCCATGACGGCGTGTCTCCGATTATTGTTTTAGGTAACAGGCGAACTTGTTGTGGGAGCGGAGCCTGCTCCCGCAGGGCTGCGAAGCGGACCCTTGGGGCCATACACCGAAGCCGGCTCCGGAAACACACGCAACAACGTCAGGTACACCACCGACGCCAACCCCAGCGTCACCGGCAGGCTGATATCGATGCCATCGGCCAGGTTGCCCAGCGGCCCGACAAACTGCCCCGGCAAGTTGACGAAGCACAGGCCCACCAGCGCACTCGGAATCCAGGCCCCCAGCCCGCGCCAGTTCCAGCCATGGCTGAACCAGTAGCGGCCGCCGGTTTCACCCCGGGTAAACACCTGCAGGTCATCCGGACAGTAGAAGCCGCGACGCACGATCAGGCCGATGATCATCATCACCATCCATGGCGTGGTGCAGGTGATGATCAGCACGGCGAAGGTCGATACGCTCTGCACCAGGTTGGCGGCGAAACGTCCGATAAAGATGAAGGCAATCGACATCACCCCGATCAGCAGCGTGGCCTTGACCCGCGACAGCAGGCGCGGGAACACGCTGGACATGTCCAGCCCGGTGCCATACAGCGAAGTGGTGCCGGTGGACATGCCGCCAATTACCGCGATCAGGCACACCGGCAGGAAGAACCAGGTCGGTGCCACCGCCAGCAGACCGCCGACGTAGTTGTTGGCCGCGATGTAGTCCGGCGCCTTGACCGCCACGATGGTGGCGGTGGCCAGGCCGAACAGGAACGGGATCAAGGTGGCGATCTGTGCCAGGACTACCGCCAGCATGATGCGCATTTTCGGCGTCTCACGTGGGATATAGCGTGACCAGTCACCCAGGAACGCCCCGAAGGAAATCGGGTTGCTCATGGCCACCAGCGCCGCGCCGATAAAGGCCGCCCAGAAGCCGGTCTGGCCCAGGGCTACGCTGCCGGCGAAGTGGCTGTCGAAGGTCGGCGCGAACGCGAAGATGCCCAACAAAAACAGCAGGCTTGCCGCCCAGACCGCAATGCGGTTGACCCACAGCATGAAGCGAAAGCCGTAGATGCACACCGTCAGGACAAGCATGGCGAATACGCCGTAGGCCAGGCCCAGGGTCAGGTCGGTTTCCGGCAGGCCGATCAGCCGTTTCGCACCGCCGACCAGCGCATCGCCTGAACTCCACACCGACAGTGAGAAGAAGGCAATTGCCGTCAGTAATGACAGAAACGAGCCGACAATCCGCCCGTGCACGCCGAAGTGCGCACCGGAAGACACCGCGTTGTTGGTGCCATTGATCGGCCCGAACAGACCCATCGGCGCCAGGATCAACGCACCCACCAGCACGCCCAGCACAATCGCCCAGACGCCGGCCTGGAACGACAGGCCGAACAACACGGGAAAGGAACCGAGCACGGCGGTGGCAAAGGTATTGGCGCCGCCGAAGATCAGGCGGAACAGATCCTTGGGGGTGGCGGTACGTTCGTTGTCCGGGATCTGTTCGACCCCGTTGGTTTCTATTGTGCGAATACTTTTATCGTTGTTTTTATTATTCATGATCAGCTCCGATCACATTGGCTAAGGGGGCGGCAGCCCTTCCGGCATAGCGGACAAATGTTCGTGACAGGCCAGCCACGGGCCTTCTTGTTGTTCTGTGCGAGATCCTTGGCGTTTGAAGACAATGGTCTCGCGTTCCTGGCTAAAGAATTCCTCCCCGTTCATGCGCAGCTCGGTGGCCACGTCATGGATAAATATCGCCACGTCACCCTGCAGGCTGACCACGGCGTTACTTGAGGTGCAGGACAGCACCTCAAATCCTTCATCCCGGCGCCAGCTGTCCCACAACGCCTGGTAGGCATCGCGACTGAGCAGCGGCTGGGGGAGGGTGTAGAACACAAAGCTGGCATCGGCCGTGAACGCGCCGAAGTAGGCGGCGCGGTCGTTGCGTGCAAAGGCCGACACCAGGTCGGCGGCGGCTTTCAATACCTGCGGCACGCTCATCAACGGTGCGCCACGCCAGGCAGTACGCAGAGCATCTCGTACAGCAGGTTGGCGCCCAGCAGCGAGGTGTTGCCGGTGGTGTCGTAGGGCGGCGAAACTTCTACCAGATCACAACCGACCAGGTCGAGGCCCTGGCAGCCACGGATGATTTCGATTGCCTGGATGGTGGTCAGGCCGCCGATTTCCGGGGTGCCGGTGCCGGGCGCCCAGGCCGGGTCGATGCCGTCGATGTCGAAGCTCAGGTACACCGGGCCGCCGCCGACTTTTTCCCGCACCTCGGCCATCAGTGGCGCGAGGGAGTGGTGCCAGCATTCTTCGGCCTGTACTACGCGAAAGCCCTGTTTGCGGCTCCAGTTGAAGTCTTCGGCGGTATAGCCCTGGGCGCGCAGGCCGATCTGCACCACGCGGTCGCAATCGAGCAGGCCTTCTTCCACGGCGCGGCGGAAGGTGGTGCCGTGGGCGATTTTCTCGCCGAACATATGGTCGTTGACGTCGGCGTGGGCATCGATGTGCACCAGCCCGACCTTGCCGTGTTTCTTGTGGATCGCCCGCAGGATCGGCAGGGTGATGGTGTGGTCGCCGCCCAACGTCATCGGGATCACGTTGTGCTCGAGAATCTCATCGTAGGCCTCTTCGATGATGCGCACGGCGTCCAGCAGGTTGAAGGTGTTGATCGCCACGTCGCCAATATCCGCCACCGACAGCGAGTCGAACGGCGCGGCACCGGTGGCCATGTTGTAGGGGCGGATCATTACCGACTCGGCGCGGATTTCACGCGGCCCGAAGCGGGTCCCGGCACGCAGCGAGGTGCCGATGTCCAGAGGCACGCCGATAAAGGCCGCATCCAGGCCCTTGGCCGATTGCAGGTGGGGAAGACGCATCATGGTGGCGATGCCGGCGAAGCGCGGCATTTCGTTGCCGCCCAGTGGTTGGTGGAAAATCTTGTCCACGGGATTGCCTCATCGTTGTTGTGTTTATCAGGGGCCGATTCTGCGAAAAGCGCAGGAAGGGAAGAATCGGCAGGGGCAAATACTTAGTTCAGGTTTTTCTAAACTAATGCGGGCAGGTAGACTGCCCACATCTACACCCGGAGCCGACCATGGCCAGCGCCTTGCCCGACCTGAAACTCCTGCGCATCTTCGTCAGCGTCGTGCGCCACCAGGGGTTCGCCAATGCCCAGCACGAACTCAACCTGTCCACCTCGGCCATCAGCACCTACATGAGCCAGTTGGAAAGTGCGTTGGGCCTGGTGCTGTGCCATCGCGGGCGGGGTGGGTTCAGCCTGACCAGCAAGGGCGAGCTGTTCCACCAGGAAACCTTGCGCCTGCTCGGCGAACTGGAGGGCTTCGAACAATATGCCGCCGCGCTCAAGGGCGAGCTGCGCGGGACGCTCAAGCTCGGCGTGCTCGACTCCACGGTGAGCGACAAGGCTTTGCCGTTCGCCGAGGTTATCGGCGCCTACAGCCTGGAGCACCCGGCGGTGCACCTGAACTTATCGGTGATGAGCCCCTACGAACTGCAACTCGGCGTGCAGGACAACCGCCTGGACCTGGCCATCGGTGCCTTCTCCAACCGCATGAGCGGGCTGATCTACATGCCGCTGTACCGCGAGCAGCACTGGTTGTATTGCAGCACCCGCCATCCGTTGTTCAGCGAACGACGCATCCCCGAGCAGGTGATCACCCAGCAGCGCATGGTCGGGCGCGGCTACTGGAGCCAGGCCGAACTGGCGCGCCACGGCTTCAAGCACAGCGCCGCGACGGTGGAAAGTATGGAGGCGCAGTTGATCCTGGTGCTCTCGGGTGCCTACATCGGCTACCTGCCCGAGCACTACGCCCAGGCCTGGGCCGACAAGGGCGACCTGCGCGTATTGCTGCCAGCGACCTTCGGCTACCAGGCGCCGTTCTCGATGATCATGCGCCGGGGCCGCAGCCGCGAACCGCTGATCCAGACCTTCCGCGATCTACTCAAAGCGCAGCTCAACCAGGCCTGAAAACCATGTCCCGACCCCACTGTTCCCGCTGCCTCAGGCCCGCCGCCCATTGCCTGTGCGCGCTGATTCCCAGCCTCGACAGCCGCACACGTGTGCTTGTTTTGCAGCACCCGAGCGAGGTCAACCATGCGCTCAATACCGCGCGGCTGGCGGCGTTGGGATTGAACAATGCGCAGTTGGTGGTGGGCGAGGTCTTTGATGACTTGCCGACCCTGTTGAACCCGCCCGGCTATCAGGCGCGGCTGTTGTTTCCGGCTGACGATGCACAGCCGCTGCAAGCCTATGCACCCGGCGATCAGCCGCTGTTGCTGGTAGTGCCCGACGGCACCTGGCGCAAGGCGCGCAAACTGCTGCACCTCAATCCTGTGTTGGCGGCGTTGCCACGGGTCACGCTGGTCGAGGGCGCCGTGTCTCGCTATCGACTGCGCAAGGCGCCCGGACCGGGGGCGTTGTCGACGGTGGAGGCGATTGTGCAGGCGTTGCAGGTGCTGGAGGCGCCAGTGTCGTTCGAGCCGTTGCTCAAGCCGTTTGATGCATTGATCGAAGGGCAGATTGCGGCGATGGGGGAGGAGGTCTTTCGGAGAAATCATGGCGATGGGCATTTGCGCTAGGCGGGATATCGAGGCGCGGCCATCGGGGGCAAGCCCCCTCCCACATTCGACCGAGTTCCAGCATGAAAATGCGGTCCAGGGTGGGAGGGGGCTTGCCCCCGATGGGGCCCTCAAGCTCACCCTCTTTTCCGCTTATTCCTTTAAGCCATAAGCACCACACTTTGCGTGATATGGCCCGCCGACCTTTCCCGGTATGATGTTTGCCCCCGCAGTCTGGATTGCGAATACGCCATGACCTTGCAGTACCCTACAATCGCCGATTGCGTCGGCAACACGCCCCTGGTCCGCTTGCAACGCATGGCGGGTGAAACCAGCAATACCCTGTTG
>Ga0070754_10001059_pt1 | contig 22810 bp, 17 predicted proteins | sample VirMetDEL_Sep_01_FD_75181 | JGI IMG/M metagenome (GOLD analysis project Ga0070754, IMG submission 75181) | Aqueous microbial communities from the Delaware River and Bay under freshwater to marine salinity gradient to study organic matter... | ecosystem: Environmental > Aquatic > Marine >... | reverse complement strand
CTTATATGAAGAAAGAAGTAAAACAGATAAACGAATGAATCTAGTGATAGAGATTTTGTTAGATAGAATTAAAGAAATAGAAGGTGATATACGATGGTGATGAAAAGCGTTAATGGTAAAGGAAGTAAAAGGCGACCTGAAAACAATAAGTCTTATCGAGATAACTACGATAGAATATTTAAAAAGAAAGGCACCACAATAGGTGCATTGTATCATCCAGGAAATGATAGGAAGAACTATGGCGTATAGTGATAAAGTATTAGACCATTACGAAAACCCAAGGAATGTGGGTTCTATGGATAAGAATGATACATCTGTAGGTACAGGTATGGTGGGTGCGCCAGCGTGTGGTGATGTTATGAAACTTCAGATAAAAGTCAATGAAGATAACATTATTACAGATGCATGTTTTAAAACTTATGGTTGTGGTTCAGCCATTGCTTCATCTAGTCTATTAACAGAATGGGTAAAAGGTAAATCATTAACTGAAGCCAGTCTAATTAAAAACTCTGATATTGCAGATGAGTTAGCCTTGCCACCTGTTAAAATACATTGTTCTGTTTTAGCAGAGGATGCTATTAAGACGGCCATTGCAGATTTAAAGGGTAAACAAGAATCACAAGGAAAATGGAGTCCTAAAACCGACTAAGTTTTATAAATACCTTATATGGCATTACAATCATCAGGACAAATATCATTTCAAGACATTCAAGATGAATTTGGTGGTTCACACCCTATTGAAGCCAGCGAATACTATCGTAATGGTGGTTTAGTACCATCAGGTGCGACTACTGTTCCTGAAAGTGGTGAAATAGGAATGGACGATTTTTATGGCCAAAGTGCCTATACACCTATGGTTGCTACAGGTGGTACAGTATCAAATATTACAGTATCTGGCAGAGCATATAAACTTCATAAATTTACAAGTAATGGAACATTTACAGTAAGTACTGTTGGTACAGATGACCAAGTAGAATGGTTAATTGTTGTTGGTGGTGGTTCAGGTGGAAACACCAAACATGGTGCTGGTGGTGGTGCTGGAGGCTTGAGAACATCTGTTACAGGACAACAAACAGGTGGTACAAGCACAACTCCAGAATCTAAAACTACAGTAAGTGCTACATCATATTCTATTGTTGTAGGTACAGGTGGTTCAAACATGAATAGAGGTGGTAATTCATCTGCCTTTGGAATAACATCAACCGGAGGAGGTCGTGGGGCTTCAGATGGTTATGGTGTTGCACAATCTGGAGGTTCAGGTGGAGGTGGTGCTCAATTTGAATCTAATGGAGCTGCAGGTACTGCCGGACAAGGTTATGCTGGAGGGGATCCAGGTTCAACTGGTGGATGTTATCCATCTGCCGGAGGTGGTGGTGCTGGTCAAGCAGGTTTTGATGGCGTTGGTTCAAGTGGTCCTGCTGGTAATGGTGGTATAGGAAAAACTAATAATATTCAGGGTTTTTCTGATTACTTTGCTGGCGGCGGTGGAGGTTCTACAACTCCTGGTGGATGTACTGTAGGTTCTGGCGGCTTAGGTGGCGGTGGTGCAGGTTCACAATCAAATGGTGTTGATGGTACAGACGGCTTCGGAGGCGGAGGCGGAGGTGGTGAACGAAATGGTTCATTCCCACAAGGTGGCGACGGCGGAAACGGTGTTGTATATATTAGATATCCTGTAGAGGCTGCATAATGAGTAAAAGTTATATAATTGCAACAGATGATATAAGAACAGGTACTTGGAATATAAGAACTGAAAACTTAAAACCATTTCAATCACAATTACTAATAGGATTTACAGGTGAACCTCCTGTAGTAACATTCGATAATCTTAGTTTTGGTTATGAATTAAGAGATTCATCATCATCAACAATAAGTCAAGGTTCTTTTCCAAGAGAAGGACAAAACTATGTTAATACAGAAGCTGATGAAGCACAATGGATAGAATCTATAAATTTAATTACAATTCCTGAAACTGATTATAATTTACATATGTGGTGTGTGAATGGTGGAAATAGATTTGAAAAAGACTTTACATTTACAACACCTAGACCTACACAACCATTTGCTTCATGGACATATGATTCAGAAACATATAAGTGGAATCCACCTGTCGAATATCCTAATGACGGTGAACTTTATCTTTGGAATGAAGATACTCAATCGTGGGATGTAGATACTGGCGAATAACTATTGAGTTATACCTAAATTAAAAGATATAGCAATTCTACTATCACTTTCATTCGTTTCTACAAAATGTGGTAAGTCTGATTTCCATATCAATATATTACCTTTTTCAGCAGGAATTCTCCATTCATTTGAATTATAGTTATTATATTCAGAATAATCGTAATGTGCCAATGGGTCACCTAAACATTCATGTCTACATAAAATGATATCAGCACTATTTGGTTCCACATGAACATAAAATGTGCCACTCAATTGTGAACCAGGATGGCCGTGTTGTCCATGTGAACCGTACTTATACATTTCAGAAATCCATAAGTTTAATATATTAATCTTTAAATTATCTTTTTTCATTTTAATATGTTCACAATATCTATGAGCATTTAACAATATAAAATCATATAATGGTTTAAAACTTTTTTCATATTTTTCCATTGTCTTTTCCATATATGATGTTTTACCATATTTGTATCTATTGTCATGGGGTAATTCTGATAATATTTTTTTGCAAGGTATTAGTATACTATCAGCAAGATTTTCGTTTTTGTCTATTTGAATGTAAGTGGAGAATAAATCCATTTAGAGATATTTTCTAGAATTTCTTTTTCTAGGCAACTCGTTTTTCATTCTTAACTTTCTTAAAGTCTTTTGAGCTGACTTTTTCTTTCTTTGGCGTTTTGCAGTAGGTTTTTCATAGAATTCCTTTTCTCTAGCAATTCTAATAATACCTTCTTTTTGTGTTTTTCTTTTTAAGATTCTTAATGCTTTTTCAACATTACCATGTCTTACTTCAACTTCCATTACTTAGTTTCCTCAATTTCATTTTCTTCATCAATTTTTTGTTGCATCATATCTTGTAATTCTTTTACATCAGATTTTGCTAATTTAATATGCATAGACATATTATCAAGTAATCTTCCTAATCTATGCAATGTTATAAACATGGTGATTATACATGCCCATAATACTGCTAATAATATATTTTCTAAAACCATAATATTCTCCTTTAGTGAGTAGTTATATTTAGTGCATTTCCTAGAACGGATGGGCCAGAACGACCCACCCTAGGACTTACACTATGAAGTGATGTAATTTTAGATGATTGAATCACCATCTTCCTCAACATCATTGGATTCATCTTCGATACCAAGGTCAGATTTTCTTTGGTCTTCCATGATATCTTCCATACTTGCACCACTATCAACTTTAGTGTACAACTCTAGAAAACTAGACTTGGTATCATTATCGAATCTGTTAGTACATAATTCAACAGCTTTCAGTTTGTTTTTGAAGATTGAATATGCTTGAGCAATGTGAACCAATCTTCTGGTAGAGATGATTTCATCAACACCACCATCAAAGTAGGTTTTTCTGATAACATCAGCCCAAACAGTCAATTTGTCTGAGAAGTCATTATCTTCAATACCTTTATCTGAAAGTACATTGTTAATAATCTTTTGCTCAACTTTAGCAGATGGATAAGATTGCTCAAATGTGATTGGAAACCTTTCAAGGAAAGCTTCGTTCAAGATGTTCGTACCGATGAATTTACCATCTTCAGAACCTTGACCTTTAGTATTAGCTGTAGCAACTACATTAAAACCAGGTTTTGGTTTAACATATTTGTTAATCTTTTTAACAAACACACCACTACCTTCTAAGATAGGTTGTAAACACATAATCTTATTACTTGCAAGGTCAATCTCATCAAGTAAAAGAACAGCGCCTCTTTCCATTGCTTCGATTACAGGACCATTTTGCCAAACAGTTTGACCATCTTTTAGTCTGTAACCACCTAATAAATCATCTTCATCAGTCTCAATTGTAATGTTAACTCTGATTAACTCTCTGCCTTTATCAGCACAAGCCTGAGTTACACCAAAAGTTTTACCATTACCAGATAAACCAGTAATGAAGATTGGATAAAACTGCTTACTAGCGATAATAGATTTTACAGAACTGTAATCTCCAAAAGGAACGAATGATTTATCCTTCTGAGGAACGATATCGCCAGTAAGTGATGAAACAACATAAGCAGCTTCAGATTTGATTTCTGAAGTTTCTACTTTTTGTGTTGGTGTTGCTTCGACTGTCTCTGATTTTGAGACAATACCTGAATCATCAGAAGGTAATTGAAACATACCTTTACCGATTTTGTATTCAGGGTTTTTGATTAACCATTGAGGTGCATATTTGCACCCGAAATGAGAGTTTGCTTCTTTTAATTCAGCCATTGACAATTTAGATTTGCCAAATTTCTGAATCGCATGGTCTACAAACGATTTTTGTTTTTGATTTAATGTCATTATTTAGTCTCCATAGTGTTAATTTCAAATATCATCAAATATGTGTCCATCCTAAAGGTTTTTCCAACCTTTGTCAAGCGTTTTTTGCTGTTTTTTACGCTTTTTTTCGCTTTTTTTACGATTTTTTCGAGAATTATAGTCATTTTACGCTATTTTCTCGATAAAATTGTTAAGTAGCACTCTAGAATTCAGTCTAGAAGTCATGGATTTCTTAAAATGATTTCTGATTTGTGCTTTTGTAGCATCCTCATCAATTTCTGAAAGGTCATTATTGACAACTTTAGTATTTCCAAGAACCAGATAGTAACTATCATAGCCATCTTTTGAGGAAATCAGACATTTATCTTTTCTATACTGTTTTAATACAGCATTTACTTCAAAAGATTCAGGATAATAAGATTCATTACTTTTTCTTTTCATTTTTGCAATGTAATGATAAGCTTCGCTTCTAGTAGCTTTGTTTTGTAAGAAGAATCCAATGTTATTTGTACCACATTCATCTTTAATGATGTCTAGTAGAACACTAGTGTTTATGTAACCACTAGAATATCTATTAATTTTAGATACATACTTTTTAGTATTTCTTTTAATAACAACAATACTATTTTTGTTAGATTGTTTTAGTCCTCTTAATTCACCTTCATCATTATAAAACGGATTATAATTATTACAATTACCGTTTGAAGCACCATCAGTAATTGTAGCAAATATCATTTTTTCAATCTTATTATCTGATTTGAATTTTTTAATGATATCAATACAAGCAACTAAAGATTCATTTAGCGGTGTAGAATACATTCTTAAATATTTTGGCATTTTATAGGTATCTACCCATTTGCTGTATGATTTATCTTCAGATAGATATTCAAACCATTTTCTATCAATTGCATTTGAACTATAATTATCAGTTAACAAACAATACATTCTTAGATACATAAGAGATTTATCTAATTCTGTTTTTTTCATTTTACTAGAAGCAATGTTAACTAATTGAAAATCTTCCATATAGATGTCTTTTATTTTATGATTAAAGCAACCATCGAATTTTGAGTTTCTTCTGCCATTATAATCATTAGCATTTGAGAATAGATAAATTTCGTAAGGAATATTAATTCTCTGACAGAACCAAGCTAAGTTAGATAATTGCTCAACGACATTATATGCAATATCAGTCATAGAACCTGACCAGTCTACCAGAATAATCATACCGTGATTTTTAGCGTCAGGAACTACAGTTAATCTCTTGAATATGTCATCTGAGAATTTGTAATTTTTAAGTTTTAGTGGGTCTAAAACACCAGTCTTATCTGTAGAAGCTCTTTTATATGCTTCAGCAGACTTTTTCATTTCAAATTCTTTAACAAGATAATTTACAGTCTTCATATTATCTTTTTTAAATGATTTAAACTCTGCTTGATAACCAGGTAACATAGTTTTTGTATCCCTATCAGCTTCAAATATTTTGAAGTTTGATAAATGAGTTTTAAAATCTACAATAATGTTTTTTAGATTAGCTTTTGGTAGAGTTAGATACTCATAACCTATTGCACTTTCATCATGAGATAATGATTTTACATTTTTTTCATAATTATCTTGTGTAATTGAGAATGGTTCATCTAATTGCTCATTGCCATGATTTTCCTCTGTAGAATTGATATCAGTATCAGATTCGGTATTTTCATCTGAATCATCACCAGCACCAGAACCATTTTTTGATTCTGTATTTTCATTTGGTTCGCCATCATCTGATTCTTGCTCATCGCCATCAGCTTCTTGGTTATCTTCATCATCTGAATCTTCTACTGAATCAAAGTTAGGAATTTCTGAATTTTGATTTTGCTCTTCTTGATATGCAATAATTTCTTTTGCTAAAGAAATAACATCTTCTATAGTATCTACATTATCAACTTTATCGAAGTAAGATTTTTCTGTATCATCTAATGAAAAAGAAAGTCTTTTAGATGATTTGAAATATAGGTTGATTTTATCTATTAAGGATAATTCTTGAATATCTATATCTCTAACACCAAAGAAATCTTTTTTCATCATCATATCAAAACCATTGATATAGTTTTTTGTTAGACCAGGATATTTTTTCTTAATAAGTTTATCAATTCTAGCGTCTTCAATGACATTACATGCCATTCTTAATTTATTATCATCACCAATATTTTTCCAAGCTTCTAAATCTGTGTGTAATGCATGAGAACATTCATGACCAACTAACATATCAAGAACATCTTGCGATTTGATTTTAAATTTAGGTAAAGTAAGAATTCTGTTTTGTACATCAAAAGAAGCTGTATCAACTTTATTGATTTGAACCTCGATATTTTCTGTAGCAAGTAATTTTGCAAGATTAGACTTAGATTCTAGATTGAAAATGTCTGATTTTTTAGTGTTTTTCATAGTGTTAGTTCCTGTTCTCATATTATGTGTCCATTATAAAGGTTCTGGAGCACCTGTCAAGCACTTTCTGCCTCTGTAAATCATTGATTTTAAAGGGATTAGTAAAATAATTGAAAAAAAGTTGTTGAGAATCGTTCTCATTTACATTAATTTGTTCAAATTTTGCACAATTCATCATATACTCTGGATTATAAAGGAAAACAATACCCTTGTCAAGCCCCAATTTCAACTTTTTTTGATAAATAGTAATATGCCAGGGATTTCAAGAAAAAATGTAGATAGTGCAGGTGGTCTGGCCATTGGTGGTAGTTCTAATGTTCGTGTCAATGGTGCAGGTGTAGTCAGAATAGGCGACGCTATACAAAATCACGGTCCTTCTCCACATTCTGGTGTTACAATGATATCAGGCTCATCTACTGTAAAAGTAAATAGTATAGGAGTATGCCGTGCTGGCGATTCTGCTTCATGTGGACACACAATATCTGGTTCTTCTAATGTAAATGCTGGTTAACTTGTATAAATATTGATATGCCGGTATATGATTCGCAAAATACAAATACAAGTAATACAGCAACTAAGTCTTATAAAGATTTAGACCTGGATTTTGGTAGAAATGTGGTTACTAATGATGTTAATAAATTAACAGATGTTGAAGCTGTCAAAAGAAGTGTAAGAAACTTAATTCAAACGAATCATTTCGAAAGGCCATTTCATCCTGAATTGGGTGGTAATGTAAGAGCATTATTATTTGAACCACTAAATATGTTTACTGCTATGAATTTAGAAAGAAAAATAGCAGAAGTCATTGCTAATTTTGAACCAAGAGTTCAGTTGATTCAAGTTAATGCAAAACCTGATGAGGAAAGAAATTCATTTTTAGTTTCTATAAGTTTTAACATACTAGGCGTGGCGCAAGGTGTTACTGTAGAAACAATGTTAGAGAGATTAAGATAAAATGGCTAGTAACAAATTAGAAGTATCAGCATTAGACTTTGATGATATAAAATCAAACTTAAAAACCTTTTTGCAAAGCCAATCAGAGTTTCAAGATTATGATTTTGAAGGTTCTGGTTTTGCAGTCTTATTAGATTTACTTGCATACAATACACACTACATGTCTTATAATGCAAATATGTTAATTAACGAATCATATTTAGAAAGTGCTGATGTAAGAAAAAATATTGTTGCATTAGCTAAATCTTTAGGTTATACACCATCTTCAGTCAGAGCGCCATATGCTGAATTAGATGTTACAGTAAATAATGTAGCTTCAACAGTTACTTCTATCACGGCATCTAAAGGTACAACTTTTAATACATCTGTTGATGGTACAACTTATAATTTTATTACAAACGAGGCAGTTACAATTACACCATCTGCTGGTGTTTTTAAATTTGAAAATTTAAAAGTTTATGAAGGTACAGCAGTATCATTTTCTTATACTGTAGATTCTACTGACCCAGACCAAAGATTTATAATACCAAGTGATGACGCTGATACCTCAACATTAAAAGTATCAGTTCAAAATTCTGCTTCAGATACAACAACAGCAACTTATACGTTAGCTACAGGTATTGCCGGTTTAGATTCAACATCTAAAGCTTATTTTTTACAAGAAGGTGAAGACGGTAGATTTGAAGTTTATTTTGGTGATGGTGTTTTAGGCAATTCATTAGATGATGGAAATATTGTTACATTGGAATATGTTGTTACAAATAAAACAGAAGCTAATGGTGCAAGTACATTTACACTTGCAGATAATATAGGTGGTTATAGTGATGTAACTATTGCAACTTCATCATCAGCACAGGGTGGTAGTTTAGCACAATCTAAAGAATCTATTCGTTATAATGCGCCATTACAATTTGCAGCTCAAGATAGAGCAGTTACCACAACTGATTATGAAAATTTAGTACAAACAATTTATCCAAATGCATTATCAGTTAGTGCTTGGGGTGGTGAAGATGATGAAACACCAATTTATGGTGTTGTTAAAATTGCAATCAAGGCCGCTTCAGGTTCAACATTAACAAATGCAACTAAAGAAAGTATTGTTACTCAATTAAAAAAATACAATGTAGGCTCAGTTAGGCCAGAAATTGTAGACCCAGAAACCACATCATTACTTTTAACTACAACGGCTAAGTATGATGAAAGAGCAACAACAAAAACATCTGATACATTAAAATCAGAAATAATAACATCACTTACAAATTACAACACAAACACATTACAAAAATTTGATGGTGTGTTTAGATATTCTAAGGTAGTAGAATTAATTGATGATGTTGATGAAAGTATTTTATCTAATATTACAACATTAAAAATTAGAAAGAATTTTACACCAACTTTAAATTCATCAGCTGCATATAACATATATTTTAGAAATGGACTTTATAATCCACATTCTGGACATAAATCTGCTGAAGGAGGTATTTTAGAATCTACTGGATTTACAATTGTGGGTAATACAAATGAAATGTTTTTAGATGATGATGGTATTGGTAATGTAAGATTATATTATCTTGTAGGTTCAACCAGAACATATGTAGATAATACACAAGGTACAATTAATTATGCAACAGGCCAAGTTACTATTAATTCTCTAAATGTTTCATCAATATCTAACATTAGAGGTTCAACATCAACTGTTATTGAATTAACAGTACAACCAAATTCAAATGATATTGCACCTGTAAGAGACCAAATTTTAGAAATAGATGTGGCAAATTCATCTATTATAGTAGAGACTGATACATTTGTTGGAGGTTCTGCTGACGCTGGTGTTGGGTACACAACTACAACAAGTTACTAATGGCAAAATTTACAAAAAATATATCCAACTTAGTAAATCAGCAAGTTCCAGGATTTGTACTTGAACAACATCCTAAATTTTTACAATTTGTAAAATCATATTATACTTTTATGGAATCTGCTGAATTATCATTAATCAGCATACAAGTTTCTGATGGTATTAGATTAGAAACAGAAACCAACCAAGAAAATAATTTAATATTAGACGCTTCAAGAATTGATAGTGATAGAACACAACTTGACGCTGGCGATAAAGTTATTTTAGAAGATTCATCTTTTGGTAAATTTACAAGAGGTGAAACTATAACAGGCCAAACTTCAAATGCTACAGCAACAGTATTAACAGAGGACTTAGATAATAATAGATTATTCATATCAGCTCAAGATAAGTTTATACATGGAGAAACAGTTGTTGGTTCATTATCAGGTGCAAGTGCTGTTATAAATGGGTATAAACCTAATCCTGTAAATTCAATTTCAGATTTAGTTAATTTTAGAGACCCTGATAGAGTTATATCTAATTACTTAACTAAATTTAGAAATGAATTTTTAAACAGTTTACCTGAAAATTTAAATTCAAGTGTTGATAAAAGAAAATTAATTAAAAATATTAAATCATTATATCGAACAAAAGGTACAAGTAGAGGACACGAATTATTTTTTAAATTGTTATTTAATGAGGAATCAGAAACAAAATATCCTAGAGAAAATGTTTTAAGAGTATCTGACGGTAAATGGGATTCAAAAACATTATTAAGAGCAATAGGCACAGAAGGTGATACTGTTGACTTAGTAGGTCGAACAATTACTGGCCAATCATCAAATGCGACAGCTATTATAGAAAGTGTTGTTAAGTTTCAAATTGGCTCTAATTTAGTTTCAGAATTTTTATTAAATAGCGATACTGTGATTGGAACATTTACTGTAGGTGAACAGATAAGAGGCACCAAAACAGATACGGATGATACCTTTATAAAAGCAAACATAACTGGCATACCAGCAACAACTACAATTTCAAATGATGGACATCTGTATTCTTTAAATGAAGATGTTACAATAACAGGAGGTGGTCAAGCTGCAATAGTACAAATCAATAGTATAGGTAGTGGTGGAATTACACAATATATTGTTGATAGTGGTGGTTCAAATTATGAGATAGGAGATGATTTATCATTTATAGCGTCAAATGGTTCAAGTGCAGCTGCAAAGGTATCTGTAGTAAATGGTGGATTTACTTTAGAAGAAGGAACAGAATCTAGTTCTACAAGTCATATTGTTTTAGAAGATGAAACACAATTTGCAGATGGTTATACAGGAGACAAATTAATTCAAGAATCTGGAACAGGTACAGGAGATATAACAGATATTAGAGTAGTAAATACAGGTTTTGGTTACACATCATTACCTACAGTATCGGTTACAAGTACAAGTGGTACGAGTGCAAGTATTAAAGCTTATGGTCCTGAAATTGGCCGTGCATTAGAATTAAAAATTGTAGAATATGGTTCTGAATATGAAAATTCTCCTACACCACCAACATTAACATTATCTACATATTTAATATTGTCTAATATATCTGGAACATTTATTTCAGGTGAAACTGTTTCAGCTACAGGTTCAGATGGCTCAACAACAGTTACAGGAACATTATCATCTATAGATACAGATACAAATGTTATGAAGATAACCGGTGCAACAGGAAATTTTGGAACAAATGTTACACTAACAGGATTGACCTCTAGTGTTACGGCAACTATAGAAATTGCAGACCAGGCTACTGCTACGACAACTGTAGCTGCAACAGCAACTACAACAGGCGCATACTTAAATGAAGATGGCCATATTTCAGAAGATACAATGAGAATACAAGATAGTTTATATTATCAAGACTTCTCATATGTTATTAAAGTTGGTGAAACAATTAATACTTGGAGAGATAGTTTTGAAAAAACAATGCACACTTCAGGTTTCTACTTTACAGGCGAGGTTAATATACAATTAACTGCTGACGCTCAAATATCTTCTCCAGTGGAAGGACTAGTTTCAGGATTAGAAGAATCTCCAATATATGGAGTGATATCAACACTATTCTCTACAGTATTTGGTAGAAGATTGGGTACCGAAGATGATGGAACAACTTTAAGGTCAAATATAGAATTGGGTGTTAATCCAGATTTTGATGATACTACAGATGAATTGTGGAACTCTAGTACAAGAGATTTAACGCTTACACACAAAATGACTGTTAATATTCCATTAATTTATGTATCACAAACAATAAGAGGTTCTGATTACAAATTTGGTTATGCTTATATAGGGCCTAAAATGAAATCATTAGATATGTATAATAATCCATTTAGTTCAACAAATGTTTATAGTGGAAGTCATACATTTGCACAGACAACGGCTGTTGGAGGTGATTCTACAGAAACAACCTATATATCACCAATGAAAATGGAAAATTGGAAAAATCATTTCTTGTCTGGTTTAAATAACACTTCACTTGATGGTGAAATAGTTCAAATGCCAGATTATGATAATGATAATCTAAAAACTTATATAGCTCATCCAACAGAAATTAGGGTAAACTATAATTAACTTGTATAAATATAATTAATAAAAGAGGAAAAAATGCCAGCAATTATTACAAACAAATTCAGGATTCATAATTCAGAACAGTTTCATGAATCATTTTCTGAAGCTTCAGGTAACACATATTACTTAGCAATTGGCCGACCTCAAGGATGGACAACATCAACACGAGGTGACGGCAGAACAGAATATGAAGGTTCAGATTCAACACCGTTAACTCCAGTTGATTCAGTTGGAGATGAGTTTTATCATTATGATGATTTTCTATCAGCTAAAAAAGTTACAAGTTCAGATATTTCATATGTGATACCAAGAAGAAACTGGACAACAGGAACAGTCTATGATATGTATAGACATGATTATGGTAGATATGTAACAGGAAGTACTTCTTCAATACAAACAGCTGATAGTGGAGCTACAGTAATATGGGATGCTACATTCTATGTTTTATCTTCAGATAGTAATGTTTACAAATGTTTAGATAATAATAGTGGGGCTGCTTCAACAATAGAACCTACTGGAACATCTACAGCTATATTATCTACAGCTGATGGATATAAATGGAAATACATGTATACACTATCTGCTTCACAACAAGTAAACTTTTTATCAACAGACTTTATGCCTGTTGTAACAAATTCTACAGTATCATCAGCAGCTGTTGATGGTGCAGTAAATATAGTAACAATAAAAACTGCTGGTTCAGGTGGTACAGACGGCACTCATACAGGAATTGCAATACGAGGAGATGGTTCTTCTGGTGAGGTTTCTGTAACAGTATCAAGTGGTGCTGTAACAGCAGTAACAGTAACAAATGTAGGAACAGGATATACATATGGTTATATTCGTGTTGCAGACATTGTATCTGCTGGGGCAACTGGTCTAACAGGTACAGAATTAGATGTTATAATAGAACCAAAAGGTGGACACGGATTTAATGCCGTCTCTGAATTGGGTGGATATTATCTAATGTTAAACACAAACTTTATCGGTGCTGAAACTTCAAATACAGGAGATTTTACAACAGCAAACGATTTTAGAAAAATTGCATTATTAAGAGACCCGGAATCTGGAGGTTCAACTGCTAGTGCTACAACATTAAGTGGAGTTAAATCTGTTAAAATTGCGGCTTCACCTACACCAGGAACATTTACTGCTGATGAAGAAATAAATCAAGCAACAACTGGTGCAGTAGGAAAAGTTGTGGAGTGGGATTCTTCAAATAACATTTTATATTATATTCAAACTAGATTTAATGATGAAGGTTTGGATAGTAACGGAAATTTAACTGCTTTTAGTGGTGCAAATGTTATAACAGGCCAGAGTTCAAGTGCAACAGGTACACCTGATACTTCAACACAAACTGTTGATAACATTGTATTTACGAGTGGATATAATGCTGGTGAAATTGACGCCGATACAGGTGATGTAATCTATGTTGAAAATAGAGCACCTATAACAAGAGCGTCTGACCAGACAGAAAATGTTAAATTAATTATTGAATTTTAAGAGAGAGATATATGCCAAGTCCAACAGACTTTAATCTTTCGCCTTATTATGATGATTATACGGAGAGTAAAAAGTTTCACCGTATATTGTTTAGACCAGCGTTTGCTGTTCAGGCGAGAGAATTAACACAATCACAAAGTATATTACAAAACCAAGTAGAGAGGGTATCTGACCATTTATTTGAAAAAGGTGCAATGGTCATACCTGGTGAAATTGGATATGACTTAGCGTACTATGCTGTAAAGCTTACTTCTTTTACAGGAACACTATCAAGTTATGTTGGCGTAAAAATAACAGGAGGCACATCAGGTGTTGAAGCAACAGTCGTTAACACCTCAGCAACAGACGGAACGGACCCAGATACATTATTTGTAAAATATTCAAAAACAGGAACAAATAACACAGATTTAGTTTTTTCTGATGGAGAAACAATAACAGGAACCGCTTCAGATTCTACTGCTTTATCGGCAGTAGTAGATACAACTGCTACAGGCTCAGCTGCTGAGATACAAGCTGGTGTATATTATATAAATGGTTTTCATGTACAAGTAGATAATCAAACATTAATACTTGACAAGTATACAAGTACACCTAGTTATCGTGTAGGTTTAACAATAAACGAAAGCTTTGTTACACCATCTGATGACACTTCATTAAATGATAATGCACAAGGAAGTTCAAATGCAAATGCTCCTGGTGCTCATAGATTTAAAATTAATTTAACATTATCAAAATTATCTTTAACATCAACAGAAGATAGTAACTTCATAGAATTATTAAGACTATCAAGTGGTATTATTCAAAACCAAGTTCGTACTACAGAATATTCTGTTTTAGAGGACACTTTTGCAAGAAGAACATTTGATGAATCAGGAGATTATGTTGTAAGAAACTTTGATATTGATATTAGAGAATCAGCAATAAGTGGTAACAATAGAGGTATCTATACAAGTGGTGCTACAACAGCTGATGGCAATACATCTTCTAGTTCATTGCTCGCTATAGGTCTTGCACCAGGTAAAGCTTATGTAAAAGGTTATGAAATCGAAACAGTAGGTACAACATTTAAAGATGTTAATAAGGCAAGAGACTTTGATACACAAAGTAATTTTAGTACAAGATTTGATGTTGCAAACTTTGTAAATGTTACTAATGTTTATGGTTCACCTGATATTGGATTTGTGTCAGGCGATATTGAAGCATACAAAAGAGTTAATTTATATTCTGAAGCTACAAGTTCAAGAGGTACAGAAAATACAGGTTTAAGTTCATCTACCAATATAATAGGTAGAGCAAAATCAAAAGGTTTTGAATATTCTTCTGGTACTGCTTCATCTAATATTTTTGCAAGTTCATCATTAACTTCTGCTGTCTATAAGCATTATATGTTTGATATTAATATGTTCATACATTTGAACATAAGAACAGCACAATCATTTACTACAGGTGAAGTTATTACAGGTGGTACTTCAGGTGCTACAGGTACATTAGAAAGTATTTCTACAACAGAATCGGCAACAATAACCGGTGTAACACAGGCCGACCCAGCTGTAGTAACAGCAAATAATAATTTCAAAGAAGGTCAACAAGTTACAATTACAGGTGTTTCAGGTATGACAGAATTAAACAGTAATGTTTATACTGTTAGAAATCCTAGTGGTACTACATTTGAATTATATGATACAGATGGTATTACTTCTATTGATTCATCAGGATTTTCAGCATATAGTTCAGGTGGTGCAGCTGCTCATGGAGTAGTTATACTATCAAGTGTAAACGGAACATTTAGTGCTGGCGAAACAATTACAGGTGGCACATCAAGTAATACAGCAGTTGTTCAATCAGACGCTGTAGGACTTAAAGGTGTTACCGATTTTGATTTCCCACAAGTTAAACAAGTGGGTATGGCAGGTTCGCCAACATATACTGCTGACACATCATTAGATTCAACAAGTGGTGATAATTTAGTATTATCAGGTTCATTATCTGTATCAAGTAGTTCGGCTGCTGTTACAGGATTTAATACTAAATTTACTTCACAATTAAAAGTAGGTGATAGTATATCATTTACAAATGATTCAGGAAATACAGAAACTAAATTAATTGAGGCAATTGTATCTGATACAAGTTTAACTTTATCTTCAAATGCAGCTGCTAATTCTACAAAAACAATTGCTACAAGAAGAAGAGCTAAGTTACAAAATCCTGAAAAAAATATTTCATTGTTTGAATTACCATATTCTACAATTAAAACATTATTAACAACATCTAATTCTGGAATATCTGATACAAGTTTTAGTGTAAGAAGACACTTTACTGCTACTTTGAGTTCAGGAGCTGCTACAATAACTGCTGGTACAAATGAAACATTTGCTTCATTAGCAGAAGGAGATTATACTGTATCGGTTATGACTGCTTCAGGTTCTGCTGTTCAAGGTGATGTTTTATCACTATCAGGTTCAGGTGTGTTTACGCTAGGTGGTTCACCTACAGGTAAAACACTTACATTAGATTTTGGTTCTGGTTATTCAAGTGCAAAAATTAAAATACTTGCAACTGTAAACAGAACAACTGTAGGTTCAAAAACAAAAACTTTAAACTAAAATTCAACTATTGCAATATCTGACCAAACAACAATAGAAAGTGGAACAATAGGTTTAGGAAAAGCAGATGTTTATAGAATTAATAATGTTTATATGGCTGCTGACTTTAGTACAACTGCTACAACAAGTGATACAGATATCACATCAAGATTTGATTTAGATACAGGACAAAGAGACAACTTCTATGATATTGGAAGACTAAAATTAAAATCTGGAGAATTAACACCAACAGGCCGTTTATTAGTAGACTTTGATTATTTCTCACACGGTTCTGGAGATTTCTTTAGTGTTGATTCATACTCAGGTGTTGTAGATTATGAAAATATTCCTGAGTATACTTCTGATACAACAGGTAAAACATATCAATTAAGAGATGTATTAGATTTTAGACCAAGAGTAGATGACGCTTCTACAATTAATTCAGGTGGCCAAGACCGTTCTTATGATGGCACAGGTGCTTCAACTATAGACATTGTTAAATTTAATTCAGATGTTTCTACTGACCATGAATATTATTTACCAAGAATAGATAAAATTTTCTTAGATAAAGATGGCAACTTTAAAGTTATTGAAGGTGCAAGTTCATTAGACCCACAAGTACCAAATGATTTAGAAGGTGCAATGCATTTATACACATTAAAAGTTCCTGCTTATACATTATCAACAGGCGATGTAGATATTGAAACTGTAGATAATAGAAGATTTACAATGAGAGACATTGGTAATCTAGAAAAAAGAATTGAAAATGTTGAATACTATACACAACTAAATTTATTAGAACAATCAGCACAATCTACACAAATTCAAGACGCTGAAGGATTTGATAGATTTAAAAATGGATTTATTGTAGACAACTTTACAGGTCATGGCATAGGTGATGTAGGAAATATTGACTACAGAGCTTCTATTGATATGTCAAGAGGCGAATTAAGACCTATGCATAATACGGATGCTGTTCAGTTAATTGAAAGAGATGATGACGGTACAGCAATTGTGGCCGCTGATAGAACAGCAGCTAATTATGCAAAAACAGGAGACTTGATAACATTACCATTTACCGAAACAAATTTAATAACACAAGCATTTGCAAGTAAGACTGTAAATGTAAACCCATTTGAAATATTTACATGGACAGGTTCAATAGGACTAACTCCACCGGGAGATGAATGGAAAGAAACCGAAAGGTTGCCAGAAATATTAACAAACGACAATGGTGCATTTGATAGTGTTACATCTAATTTAAGCAACTCTAACTTAGGTCAAAATCCATTAGGTACAATTTGGAATGAATGGCAAGATTTCTGGACAGGCACTCCAATTACATCTACACAAGATAGAGGTATTAGGAGAAGAGGTAGAAGATTAGATAGAGTAACTGCTATTACAACTACTCAACAAACAGTACAAACAAGAACAGCTGTTAGAACAAGATTAGTTTCAAATACAATTAGAGATAGTTTACAAGGTAGATTGGTTACAATAAACATTTTACCATTTATTAGAAACAGAACAATTTCATTTAGTGCAACTAGAATGAAACCTAATACAAGAGTTTATCCATATTTCGATAATGCTGATATTAGTTCATATGTAACACCAACAGGTGGCAGTTTAGGTGGTAACATTGTAACAGACGCTAACGGAGCTTGTTCAGGTACATTTACAATGCCTGACCCAACAGTAGATTCAAATCCAAGATGGTCTGTTGGTAATAGAGTATTTAGATTAACGAGTTCATCTACAAACACAAGTGTTGTTGCAAATGTTGAAACATCAGCTGAAGCAAACTATATTGCAAGAGGTGTTTTAGGTACAGAAAATTCTACAAGAGAATTTAGTTTAGTAAGAGAATCAACTGTTGATACAAGACAAATAACAAGAACATCAACTAGAGAAACATCAAGAGTTGTTGGTTGGGTTGACCCACTTGCACAATCATTCTTAATAGATGATACAGGTGGTGTGTTTGTAACATCAGTAGATTTATTCTTCTCTCAGAAAGATAGTGCAATACCTGTTACAATTCAAATAAGAGAAATGGTTAATGGTTATCCAGGACCAAGAATAGTTCCTTTTAGTGAAGTAACATTAAATCCTGGTTCTATCAATACTACAGCAGACGCTTCAACAGCAACAAACTTTGCTTTCCCTTCTCCTGTTTATCTAGAAGAAAATAAAGAGTATTGTTTTGTAGTATTATCAAATAGTAATAACTATCTTGTTTATGTAAGTAGATTGGGCGAAACAGTAATAGGTTCTGATAGAACCATTTCACAACAACCATATGCAGGTACTTTATTTAAATCTCAAAACGGTTCAACGTGGACTGCTGAACAAAATGAAGATATCAAATTTACATTAAAAAGAGCTGAATTTGAAAATGTTACAGGTACAGTTACTTTAACAAATGATACTTTACCATCAAGAACATTGAAAACAAATCCATTAAGAACAACAAACGGTTCTGGTGTAATTAGAGTATTTCATCCAAATCATGGTATGCATGGTACAGATAATAATGTAACAATATCTGGTGTTGCAAGTGGCACTTATAATGGCATTTCACATTCAGATATTAACGGAACATATACATCAATTTCAAATATAACTTTAGATAGTTATGATATTACAACAAGTGGTACAGCTAACGCTACAGGTGATGTGGGTGGGACAACTGTTGTTGCAACACAAAATAGATTATATGATGTATTAAATTTAAGTTTAGGAACAATGAATGTTCCTGGAACGAGCACAACATATTCATTGAGACCTACATCAGGAAAATCTGTTAATGGTTCTGAATCGGAATTTAGTTTAACAGCGGCTACTAATGCAGTTTCAGTTATTGCAAATGATAATATTTACTTTACTGCTCCAAATATGGTTGCAAGTGAAATAAATGAAACAAATGAAATGTCAGGACAAAAATCTATGTTTGTAACTTTAACAATGACAACTGAAAATACAAAACTTTCACCTGTTCTTGATGTACAAAGAATGAGTGCATTTACAGTTCAAAACAGATTAAATAGTCATACATCAGGAAATCATCCAGATTATGTTGCAGACATAGCTAATACAGGTACAACATCTGAAGCTGTTTATATAACAAGACCAATTGTTCTTGATAATAACTCAACAGCATTAGATGTAAGACTAACACAAAATGTAAGGTCTAGTTCAGAGGTAAGAGTATACTATAGAGTATCTTCATCTGAAGAAGTAAGAAATATAAATGACTTATCTTGGACACCATTTAACTCAGATGGTAGTGAAGATATAACTATCACACCTGCTGAAGATGATGAAACATTTAACGAATACAAATATTCAGCAAGTGGTATACATGACTTTACAGCATTTCAAATTAAAATAGTTATGAAAGGTAGTATATCGAGTTACCCACCTGTAATTAGAGATTTAAGAGGTATTGCATTAGCAGTCTAAGATGGCAAGATTAAAAGTACAAGGTCATGTGGGTTTAGTTAGAGATTCTCTTTCTAGAGCTATTGTTAATACTAATAGAAGTGAATATGAATCTTATATGAACAGAGTAAGAGCAAGAGAACAACAAGGTGATGAAATTAGAAACGCAATAAAAGAGATAAATAGTTTAAAACAAGAATTGTTAGAAATTAAAAATCTACTCAAAAAGGAGAATGATTAAGAATGGCTGCGAGAACAGTATTAACATCAAATACATTAGAAGAATTTAGAACTACCTTTAATAGTCTTTCATCTACAGATATTGGAGATTTAGCAAGTTTAACTACTTCAGCTGGTTCAATAGTAGGCGCTATTAATGAAGTGGATGCAGCTATTGGTACAGGTAACTTTACTGTTGCAGATGATTCATCAACAACAACTGAAATTGCATTAGGTGTTGATACACTAACAGTATTAGGTGGAACAGGATTAGAAACATCTCTTTCTGGTGATATATTAACCATTTCAGATTCTACATCAGGCGTATCAGCTGCAACATATGGTTCTACAACAGCTATACCTGTTTTAACAATAAATGATAAAGGAAGAATTACATCAGCAACAACTGCTGGTATTACAACATCATTAACCATTGCAGATTCATCTTCAACAAATGGTACAATTGCTCTTGCAACAGACACATTGACATTTGAGGGTGGTGCTGGTCTATCAGCAGCTATTTCAGGTGATGTTGTAACATATAATTTTGACGGAGTAACATTTACAAATTACGAATACACTGCTACAACAGGCCAAGCGACATTTGGTGGTGTTGATAATAATGGAGCTACATTAGCATATACTGCCGGTAAAATAGATGTATTTTTAAACGGTGTTAGACTTGCTTCATCAGATTATACTGCTACAAATGGTTCAACTATTTCATTATCTACAGGTGCTATTGGTGGTGATATATTAGTTGCCAAAGCCTTTGTTACAATAAACACATCATTAATTGAAATAGTCAATGACACTACACCTCAATTAGGTGGTAATTTAGATGTAAATGGCAATTCTATTGTTTCTGTTAGTAATGGTAATATATCTATTACACCCGATGGAACAGGTGATGTTATTCTTGATGGATTAAAATATCCACAAGCAGATGGTACTACAGGACAATTTTTAAAAACAGATGGTTCTGGACAATTGGCATTTGCAACAGTAGACACTAACTTAGTCAACGATACAACACCTCAGTTAGGTGGTAATTTAGATTTAAACTCTAGTGATATTACAGGAACAGGTAATATTAATATTACAGGAACTATTCAGTCTTCAGGTGATATAACAGGAACATTAGCAACAGCTGCTCAACCTAATATTACATCTTTAGGAACTTTATCATCACTTACAATAAGTGGTGACCTAACTGTTAACGGCACAACTACAACTATTAATTCTACAACATTAACTGTAGATGATAAAAATATTGAATTGGGTTCCGTAGCTTCGCCTTCTGATACGACTGCTGATGGTGGTGGTATAACACTTAAAGGTGCTACTGACCATACCTTCAATTGGATTAATTCAACTGATGCTTGGACTTCATCAGAACATTTAAATCTTGCAACAGGTAAAGAATATAAAATAAATGGTACATCACTAAAAGATGTTTCTGAAACACTAACTAATAAATCAGGGAACATTAGTATGTTTACTAATGATTCAGGTTATATTACAGGTGTAACTGCTGGTAATGGGATTGATGTATCAGGTACAACTATAAGTGTTGAAACAGATTTAAGAGATGGTATTACACATGTAGGATTAGACACAGGTGATTATATTTCTTGGTCTAACAATGCTCATACATCTTTCTTTGTAAATGGTAATGAAGAAGCCAGATTAGAAGCAGATGGAGATTTCCATGCTGACGGCAACTTAATTGCATACTCAACAACTATATCTGATGTTGCATTAAAATCTGATATTAATGTAATACCAAATGCACTAGATAAACTTGATGAAATTAGAGGTGTTACATTTACCAGACATAATGGTAAACAATCAGCCGGCATTATTGCACAAGAATTAGAAAAAGTTTTACCTCAGGCAATTAACGAAACTGAATTACCATTACAAATGAATGATGGTAAAAAATACAAAACAGTAGAGTATGACGCTATACACGGATTACTCATACAAGCAATCAAAGAATTAAAACAAGAATTAAATGATTTAAAAAACAAATCCTAAAAAATGACTAAAGCAAGAGACAATTCAAGGTTTGGTAGTTTTGTAGGAAATGAAGTTTTTTTAGATTTAGATAAAGACACTTCAATTACTGCTGACACAGATGACCAAATAGATATTAAAACAGGTGGGACTGATAGAGTTACAATCAATTCTACAGCACTTGAAGTAAAAGGTAATAGTGATTCTGGTATTTTACAATTAAACTGTGAAGAAAATAGTCATGGTGTAAAAATTAAAGGGCCACCACATTCGGCAGCTCAAGATTATACTTTGACACTACCCTCTAGCATTACAAATGATTATTATTTAAAAACAGATGGTTCTGGAAACTTATCTTTTGCAGAAGTAATAACAGTTACATTCCCAACTGTAAGCAGTATAAGCCCAAGCACAATTACTAATGATGCTACCTCGATAACTTTAACAGGAACAAATTTTGTAAATGGTTGTCATGTAGAAGCTATAAGTTCTACAGGAGCAATCTTTACTCCAAACTCAGTTTCATTTACTAACGCAACTACAGTAGTTGCAAACTTTACAATCGGCACAGATGGCACTTATTTTATAAGAGTTGAAAATCCTGATGGTTTAGCAGCTCGTAGCTCATCAGCATTACTTACAGTATCAGATGCACCTACATGGTCTACAGCAGCAGGTAGTCTTGGAAGTGTAGCAGCAGGAGCATCAGTATCTTTAGATGTAGATGCT
>Ga0070754_10001058_pt1 | contig 22816 bp, 24 predicted proteins | sample VirMetDEL_Sep_01_FD_75181 | JGI IMG/M metagenome (GOLD analysis project Ga0070754, IMG submission 75181) | Aqueous microbial communities from the Delaware River and Bay under freshwater to marine salinity gradient to study organic matter... | ecosystem: Environmental > Aquatic > Marine >... | reverse complement strand
TGGGAGGAAGACGATTACATATTCCCAGACAACGAGGTAGTTGTCTTCAATGTTGGTGTTTGGAGTCATACACCAGTAGAAGACTCCGAAACAGGCGAAATCTTTATGATTTCCGAGGGGCCTATCTTCATCAAAGATCTGATGTCTATAGAATACTAGTAATATTATACATTTATATTTATATTTATATTTTATATATAAATATAAAAATTGAAAAACAAATAAAGTAAATAGTAATGAAAGATGTCACAGATAAGTCTACCAACAGAATTATGGGTTTTAATTTTAGAGAGAACAGATTCTAAAAGTCTAATGAAATGTTACCAAGTAAATAAAACTTGGAAAGATATTTGTAATAGATTCATAAAAAAATCCTTTTCTCCTGTTTTATTTTGTTATTGGAAATGGAATGTTTCTCGTGTTTCAATCATTGTTAATAAATATTTTCCAAAACACCAAACACCGAACTGGGTTTTAAAATATGCTATCTCAGAAGAGAAATTTGACCCTTATCGAATAGGGAGATTAAAGCATCTTCCCCCTCCCAAAATATCACAATAAATCTAATTTCATTATTTCACAACAAATAATGAAAACAATATAAGAGAAAATATCAAAAAAATATAAATCATGTCTGGTTCTATTTCTATTGTCATGTTAACTTATAATAATTTTGAGAAATTTATGAGATGTATGTCTAGTATGTTCCTCTTAATTACCGATGACCGAATCAAAGAATTCATCATTTTAGACAATGGTTCTTATCAAGTAGAACTCAAACAATTCCTAGCTTCTTTAGAAAATCAAATCAAGAAATTTCGTGTTATTTATAGTGATGTTAATCATGGAATTGCTTCTGGGAGAAAGATTCTCTATGACATGGCTCAAGGTGATTATATTGCCTCCTTTGATTCTGATGTAGTCATTCTTAATCCTGCTGGATTTTTAGAAGTTTTCTACAAAGCTCTCAATCTTGAAAATATGATACTTGTTGGAGGAGGTGGAGGAGACCATCCTTATTTTCCGTCTATGGAAAGAGAGAATATTATCAACCATGACTCTCCTGATTCTCCTGACCAACTTCGGTTTGTCCATGAAGTAGCTGGTTGGTTTCATGGTTTCAAAACTTCTATTCTTAAAAAACACGGAGGATTTTTAGAAATGGATGAACAATTTTCTCCTTTCTGGGGAGAGGATTCTGATTTATGTGTTCAGATTAGATTAAATGGAGGAAAATGTTGTATTATGGGTAAAGGATTACTTGCTCATCAATGGAGCAGTTGTGATAAGAAGGAAACACAACTTACTTTAGAAGAACAATGGATTAAATTTCAAGACAAGTGGTATACTCAATTTGGAGAACCTTTTGTTTTCAAAATGGATGAAAAATTCTATCAAGACAATTACCCAGAATCTAAAGCTATGTTATCAAGGAAGGAATATTATCTAAAAGCAGGAACTATTAAAGGAGACATTCATTCTAAGTCTGTCTTTCAATATTATTATCCTGATATAAATTTTACCAGTAACACTCAACTTAAATATGAAGGGAAAGATTTTACTGTTAAAGAATTTAATAAAGAATATATGACACAGGAAAAAATCTCAAATAATTGTTTTCATGTTAGAGAAATTAGATTAGAAGAAAATATTGACGATTTGATTATTTTTGTGATGAAAGACAGATTCAAAGGAATAGAAATTTTAAAAGCTTTGATTTCTTATCAAAAATTAAATGTTTTTGTTATTATTCCAGAAGGTGATAATTATAATGACCTGCTACAATTTTTTGACAGATTCAAAGTCAATTTTGCTATTGCTACTTTTCCAAGTTGGGAGTTTGATTTAGTTCCTTATGTATTATTAACTCAAAAATTGGAAAATTTAGGAATTAAAACTAAAAGAGTTATTAATCTGAGTACAGATAGAAATGTCGGACATTTACTACATCAAAAAATTTCAGATTTAGAATCGGGTATTCATAATAAAGATAATTTAAAAGATATTGATAGGATGAATTTAAGTATTTTGAACCAATTTATAAGTATGAACAATGGAATGAAATGGGACATAGAATGTTGTTTTGTAGAAGATTATCAATACTTAATTAAATTATTCAACACTTATCCATTTCAACAGTTATTGAACAGAACTTTAAAAATACCAAACAAGTACCACAATTTGGTAACACCTAGATGTTCTCCCAAAGACGCACTGGAAAGACTTTTTGGATATTTAAAACCAAAAATAAACGACAAAAAAATGCTATATCTTCTTGTCGTTTCTATAGATACTGAAGAAGATATAGAAAAATTAAAAAACAATGTTAAATATTATGTTGATGGAGATGTTATGTTATTTAACAAAGGAAGTATCAAGAGTGTCAATTTAAGAGATTTAGACTGTTCTTTTTATTATTTGGTTCCACAAGATGCTAAAAATTCTCAAATTTGGATGAGCGCCTTTCAGGAGGAAGGAGTTTCTTTACAAAATTATAGTAATGTTGTTTTTAGTGATGAAACATTTACATTGGAAAGTGAATTAACAGAATACTATAGAAGAGTCAAATTTAAAAATGTATCTTTTATGAAAAACAAAGATGGATTTTCTGATTATTTATTTTCTCTAGTTTCTGAAGATATAGGAGTTTTTTTCCAAGAAATCAAAAAAGAAGATTTTAAAATCCAAGATGTTTTCAAAAAAATAAATTTGGTTTCTTTATGGGAAGAAAAATCTTCCGAAGATGACAACGAAATTGTAATTGAGTACAGTATGAATGATTATGACGATGGTTCTGATTTTCCAATGATTAGAGAAGATTGAGAAAAGAGGTGACATAATTATAAATAAGTTTATAATTATAAAAATGTCGACCGATCCGAAATATCTAGGTCCAGGTTATTGGGCTTCATGGCATCTCAAATCAGTCCATGCAGACACTCCAAGAAAAAAAGCAGAAATTGCTAGAAATATTGCTCTAGATATTGCTAATTTTCCGTGTCAAAAATGTAAAACTCATTCTAAAGAATATGTTTCTAGACACCCTCTGATGGATGCTGTCAAAGATAAAGATAAACATTCTATCTTTAATTGGACGGTTAATTTTCATAATGAAGTAAATTTAAGATTAGGAAAACCATTATATTCTGTGGAAGATGCACTTGCTATGTGGACTAATGACAAAAGTTTCTGTACTGAAGATTGTGACCAATTAGAGGTTAAAAAAGAAGAAGAAGAAAAATTAAGAAAAGAAGAAATTAGGAAACAAGTTATTTCTGAATTAAGACAAGAACTCAAAAAGGAGTTATTGGTAGAAATGAGAGAAGATGTTGCTATGGAAGTTATCGAAGAGTCTCAACCTCCTTCTGTTTCTACCAAGACAGGAAAAATGTTAATCAAAAGATATTAAAATTCTATTCTAATTCAAATTAATTTATACTCTATTCTAATTCAAATTAATTTATACTCTATTATACTAAATATAATAGAATTAATGTTGCCATAAAGAAATTAAAATCATATGAGACATGGTGATAGAAACCATACAGAAAATTAAATTTTCATCTAAGATGGGTTTCCAATTTATTGAATAAATTAGTAAAGTACTGGAAAACCATAATTTTAATGGTTTTAAACCATAAGTTCTATAGAATTGACATAATGCTAGTGGAACATGAACTGTTGACATATACAACATAGTTGATTGATACAGTGTCATATAACTATTCAAAACTAATGCCATAACAGAAAAAATTATTAATTTATCTTTCTTTGTCAATATAATACCTAAAAAAGAAATTAATCTGATTATATAAATAGTATTAATAAACATAGTACATCCCTCGTTTGACAAACCAGTAATTTTTAAAACAGATAACCACTGTTTAATTCCATCAGAACAATCCAATGTAATTCCTAAAATATATGGACCTGCCCAGTTAGTTACACCGTGAACATCTTGTGTGATAATCTGAAAATCTTTACCAAAATGATAACACGAAGTCAAATAAAAGACCATCATACCGGTTTCTCTATTAAAGTTTAAAAAATAATAATACGAGAAGATATTAACCAAATAGAGTAACAAAACATTAGTTTTACTATTCATGGCGAAGATATCCATGAAACCATGAGATATGATTGATGATATCATTAAATTATCCATTATTAATTTTTCAAGTTTTTTATATTATTTTTGTCTTTTGTCTATTTCAATATATATTATAACGAGATAATTTATATTAAATCAAATTAATATATAATTATCAAATTATATATCATGCCATTAACTCATTGAGAGCCGATGTAATTTCATCTACTTTTTCTATTCTTCTACGTGGAATAGTTTCTATTTCTTCTATTTCTTCTTCCTCTGAAGACTCAGTCTCTACAGGAATTTGAACAGGAGCTGACTTCTTGACTTCTGGAAGTTCACCCACCTTTAATTTCCTGACTTGTTTTTTCACTCCTTCCAACAAGTGATTATGGTTATGGACGGTTTGGATATTCTCCTCTATTCTTTGATTTAATCTAGTAAAAGCTACGTTAGACCTTTTGTTATTTTCAGAAAAGGTGCTTTTTATTTGCTCTAACTCTAATCTCATATCTTGTAAAGCTAAATTAGTTTCATTTAAAGTTCTAACAGTATAGGCTGTTAAACTCAATAAACCAGCCATGTTAACTCCTCCTAATAAAAGAGTTTGTTGTTGAGGATTCTTAAACATTTTTAATATTAATTTTTTAAACAAGAAGTTCACTATTTCTTATAATTTCTTCTTTTCAAAGCAAAATATAACTGAATATAAAATGAGTAGTGTTGTAAATCAAACAATTACCAATAATAGTATTATCAATAGAAGTAAAAAGTACTCTAGACATTTAGTAGAGTATTTTTTACTTAAATTAGACCATCTTTATATTCTTTCTATATTACTAACTGTCAGTATTTTTTTCTTTATGTATCGTTCTGATGAAAAAATACCACAAGACTATCTAATTGTTTTTATTATTTTAGGGGCTATTGGAGTTGTTTTTTCAGCAGGGACAGGAATACACCACTGGATAAAAAACGGTGTCAGAAAGAAAGATAATTTTAATGTTAAAAGTACAGTGACAGGTGAATCTGATATAGTAGAAACTTGGTTAAAAAGAAGTCAATTTATATTAGTTTCGATATTTTTATTGGCTCTTGTTATCATTTGTGCGATGAAGCTAAACAGTGGTAATATACCAAAATCAATGACTTATGGTTTAGCTATACCATCAATTATTATTTTTACATATACTTTATTTGTATTTGTTTATAGCTTCTATTATGTGGCTGCTAGAAGTTATAAAGTTGGTATAGAACAACAAGCTACCCAGAGAATCAGAACTACTGAAGCTAGCAAATTACAATAAAAATAATTTTAAAGAAGTTAAAATTCAAAAAGAATTTTAATTAGAAATGTCAATTTACATTAAAAATTTTAAAACTAATAGTATACAAATTGAAAAATCTGTTAGAGTTAGTTCCTTTTTTCCGGAAGGATTAGAAAAGATAATAGAACAAGTAGTTCCGGAAAAAAATTATATTCTTGGTGTGACATACAATACCGGTGATAGTCAAATATGTATCAGTGGTCATGCCAAAGAAAAAGAAACCTTTCACGAAGGAGTTTGTCGTGAATTAGAAGAAGAATTGTGTCTCAGGGCAAAAAACATTCTGGAACCAATAGAAACTTTAGGAATAAATACATTTTTTTGTCTTAATGTCAGAGATGCTTATTTGAAACAAAATAAAAACACTAATCCCAATAAGGATAATCCTAAGAGAGGTGTTATTTGTGTTTTTGGAAGAGAAAAGGACATTTTACTATATTTAGCTAAAGTTAGATATAATCCAAACAATGATGATTGTATTGACAGTATTTGGAGCACCAGTCGAGAAAATATTTTAAATTACTGTAAAGAAGGAAAAGGAGAATTTCTAAATTCGGAACAATACTATTATAATTCATTTACTCAAAAGAGGAATTAAGTTCAAATAATCTCTTTTCAAAGAAAAGATAAGAATAATAATAAGACGTATAACAATATTGTTGAAATTTCATTTTAATAAATTCTTCTGATTTTCCTTTTATATTTTTTAAAGATTTAATATCTTCGTGTATATTCTCATAATAGTTTTCATTTGCTTTTGCAAATTTTCCTGTTTTATAGTTTAGTATTGGTAATTTTTCTATTTCTCTTTTATATTCTTCGTTAGTAATAGAATTAAAAGTTTTTATAATTTCTTCTAAAGTATTAACAAAAGACAAATTATCTAATTCGCTAATTTCTTGTTTGTCTTTTAATATACCAGAGAGCTCATGTAATTGTTCAAAATATTGTTGCAATTTGCTTTCTGAGTTTTTCTTACAATAAATAATAGAAGGAGTAATAATATGACAATATTTTCTAATATATTTGATTATTCTTTCTAAATCTTCATAACTATTTTCTTTAGCAATTGTTAACAATTTATCAATTGTTTTGTTGTAATTTCCAAAAGTTAAATGGTCGTTAAATTTTTTGATTAAATCTGAAATGTCAATAACTTCAAATTTATTATCTTTAAAATTTCCAAAACTAACAACTTCTTTATTTTCTGATTGATTATCAAAATCCAATATCCCTTCATAAAATTGGTCAATTCCTAATGTTTCATTTAATTGTTCTTCTGTCTCTACCTCTAAAAACTTTTTAATCATTTGTAAAGATTTTGGTGTGTACAGTGGTTTCAATTCTGGTTTCCAAAATTTATCTAATTTACAAAATTTTGGATTAATTTTATATTTTCTACTAAATTCATCTTGATGAGGATATTCTTCGGGATTGGAAGAACTCAAATACTTAAGAAGGACATCTGGGTGTTTTGATTCTGTTATATCTGTATTAAAAAATTTAGAGGCATATATAATAGCTTCTTCTTCAGAAAGAATTGAATTATTAATAATATATCCCATATTAATCTTAGTAGATAAATTTTCTAAATTGTCTTTATCAAAAACAAAAGGTTTCCTAGAAACAGTGTATTTATTTATTTTAATTAATTGAAACTCGTTATAATATAATAATTTATTTTTTATTTCTTCTTGTAGTTCTTCTTTTGAAGAATGAACAGATTTTACTTTCTGATACAAAGTTTCTAATGTATCTTCTTTATTTGTCTGTAAAGATAATTCTAAACATAGTCGGTATAACATAGAAATATCAAAAGATTTTGGAGAAGAATTAGTTCTTGAACCATAATTTAAAATTTCTAAAGTAGGAGATTCTTGGAAATTAAGAAAGCTTTTAATAGAAGAAATTAGAGTTTCTACCGACCATGGTTCTTCTCTATCAGTGATGAAACAAGTTAATTTTCCTATTTCTTCTTCTGAGTATTCTTCTTTAATTTCAAAAGGTATGCTATAATCTTCTAGATGTTTTTTTATCTTATCGAATTTCTTTTCAATCTTTTCTTTTTCTATATGTTTACCTGTTGTCTTAAGGAGAAAAAGAATAACATCTTCAGGTGTATTATGATTCAATTCTAAATATTTAACTCTAGATATATCTGTCATCTTTTATTTGTTTACTCCTTAAATATTATTATTGAAGTTAAAAGTTAGAAATTTATTTCATTCTTAAAAAGATGGGACAAGGTAATAGTATATTTCAAAGTAGTTATCAAAGTATTAATAATGATATACTTCAGTCATCTAAATCTTACTGTGTTAATGTATGTATTGACGATTTGAGTGTTAACAGAATTAATGTTGATAATTCAACTGTCTCTGGTACTGTTAATATAAAAACTGGATGCATTGTTACTGGAGCTAGCTGTAATTTAAAATCAGCTCTAGACAATACAGTCATTAATAAACAGAAAAATCAGATGTCTAGTGAAATTAGCGAAACAGCTGGTTTATTTACTATTTTAAATAATTTAGCTACAATTGGTGAACAAAATGATATTAATCAACAAAATTACCAAAATATTACAAATGATACAACTCAAAGTTTATTATCTGTTTGTAATTTTAGATCAGAAACTTCTAATAATGTTAATATTATAGATATTGATAATTCTAATATTACAGGTAAACTAGAATTGGATGCCCAAAATGTTATCAGTAATACTAAATGCACTCAAGTTAACACTATCAAAAATTATATTCAAAACAGCCAATCAAATTCGATGACAGCTAAAATAGAAAAAACAGGTTGTTGTGCTACTATTTTTGGAAGTTTATTTTTCTTAATTATTGCTATGGTTGTATTAAAATTATTGGCAGACCATAAAAAGAATACAGCTCCGAGTAAGAGTGAGAGTTAGAAAAACAGAAATGAAATTCAAATATAAAGTAATTATAAAAATAAAATGGACGAACTTGAAATTTTGGTAGAGGCAAAGGAAGATGTTCAAGATTTTAAACCATATCTTAACATTGAACATTTAAAAGGAATCAAAGAAACATCTCAAGTTTTTCTCAAAGAAAATAATTTTGATATTTCTCACGAACCAGATTTTTCTGAAATGACAGAAGAACAATTTATAAAGTATGTTGAAAATAACACAAATCAAATTTTAGTAGATAAGTTCAAAGATTTATTTGAGGAAAATTTCCGTTCTAATATGTCAAATATTTACAAACATAACAAAACAGGGCATAATATTTTAATTTTCTTTCTCCCTACTTCAGAAACCAGAGCTAATGTAGGTGTGGACACGGTTAAAAACTTTTGCAAATTAATAGTTTTGCTAGGGTGTAATGAAGGTGTTTTAATTTCTGAAAAACAACTAACTTCTCGTTCTCGAGAAGAATTAGAATCTTCAAATGTGAAAACTCATTGCAGTGAAAATGTATATAATGTAATAAGTTATGTTGATGAATTGTTTATCAATATTGTTGAACATTGTCTTTCTCCTCGTGTTGTTAAAATATATAGTGGGAAAGAAGTTGAGAAATTTGAAGAAGAAAATAAAGTAGATAGTAAATTTTTTCCAAGAATGTTCATCAATGACCCAATATCAAAATTCTATCGAGCAAGAGTTGGAGATGTTATCATGATGAAAAGAAAGACAGGTACAACCAGTACTTTAATCAAAGAAGAGATTACCTACAGAAAAGTTGTCTATGCTATCAGCAAAGAAGTACGAAAATAATTTATCGTTATTATCGTTATTATCGTTATTATCGTTATTATCGTTATTATCGTTATTATCGTTATTATCATTATTATTTATCATTATTATTTATCATTATAAATAATAAATTAATCTTCTATCTCTATCATTGGAGCAGGTTGTATTGAACTATCCCGTACAATAGGTTTGGGAACAAATACACTCTCCCCATTCATTACTTTCATCCAAGCATACATTTGACAAACAGCGTCTCCCATATCATCTCCTTTTTTAACTACTTTCAAACATGTAATAAATTTTTCTTCTTTCTTACTTTTTCTTTCTTCTAATAAAGATATAGCTTTTTCTCTACACCATTTCTTATATTGAGGTTTTTTCATTCCCTTTGGACAATCCAATAAACGAGTTTTTGATTGTGAATTAAATTCTATTATTAAAGGTCTATTTCCTTGGTCTTTTAATTTTGTCATAAAATAAGTAATTAAATGTTGCGCCATTCTAGTGTTATCATAACTAATAGCCATCTGAGATTCTATAATAATATAATGAGCTGATGAAAAATATTTTTCAGAATCCTCTAAATCATTTAAAACTCTTAATGATGAAGCATAATGATTTTCTTCTCTGTTAAATTCTAAACGAGCCATGTATATTGATGTTTCATTTCCTGTTTCAGTATCAATACAATTGATATAGATTCCACAATTTACGATACCGGGGTCTATAGAAACTATTACCATATTATTGTTCCTCATGACAGGTGATTCTTTGGAATGTGGGTTAAAAGTAGCAAACGGAGGTTTACCTAATCCAACGGGATTGTTTTTGTTAAACCTGTGATATCTTCTATAAGCCATGTTTTCTAAAATATTTTATTTTAGAGTTATTATTATCTTCTCTTGACAAAAAAGAAATATTTGGAATTATAAAAATGGTGTATTATGGATATTCTTATTTTTATATCTTCTTTTTCTTCTTTATTTTCTTGTTGTTGATATTTATTATTTTGTTACCAAATTACAGGAAAAAAGATGTGGTTCCACCTCTAACAACACAAAATTATGCAGTTACGTTCCTAGAAGGAACTTACGATTACACTTCTGCTACCACAGACACCAACGCCATTTTCCAGTCACTCAAAATTCAGGATGGTGAATCAGGTTCTGGTGGAAGTGCTCTTGATTTTGGTGGAAGCGGTCCCGATACTATTAATGTTGATTTTTCCCCAGAGTATGTTTATAAGAATAGCAGTATAGCGGGTTATTTTGTGTTATACTTAACTAATAATTTTTCACCTTCAAGAACAAATAGTTCTTTTCTATTTAGAGTCAGAGATTATGAGAATTTATCAGAGCCTACAACAAACTTACAATTATCTGAATATAATTATGGATGGACATCTGTCAATATGGTGTCAGGAGACTCCAACACCCTCTATAAAGTAACCCTTCCTTTCAACCTTCCGAAAGCATCTCACCATAATTTAACAGTAGAAATAGCACCTCTCAATTTTCCAACCTCTATTGCCGACGGGCAAATTAGACTTAACAGCGCATACATCTATTACTTATAAGTATATTAATTTTTTACAGTTAAAAAATTAAGAATTATCAACCAAATAAATGTTGTGCTCTCCAAAATCTCCGATTTTGTGATTCAGTCGGAGTAAACCATTTCGGAAAGAGATGATTTTGATGATACTATAATTAGACATTCCACTGATTTTGGTCAAAGCTTTGATTGAAGAAGAACTAACTTTTGTTTCAAAATAATCATCGGGGTCATGTTCAATATCTACTGTTTGGTCTTTGGAACCGGGTACTTCTCCCCAGCACATATCTTTTGTAATAGAACCAGTCCCGTTTCTACCTTCAATCATCATTCCTTTTGGAAAAACTTTAAAAGAAGTATACTCGGCGTCTCCTCGAGTCATACCCTTCATGGTAGTGCAAAACTGTGAAATCTCTATTTTGAGATTTGGTTTTTCATCATCTTGGTAATCAGAAACATCATAGTGAATCTTACGATATTTACTTGTTGTCAAACGTGAATGTTCTGTAGTGAGACCTTTAATTTCTATAAAGACATCATCTGACATAGTTGTTTTGTAAATTCTAACACTATTAGATTTTGCGATTGATTTAAAAACCGATTTAACAGTATTAATATTTAGTTCTTCGATGTAACAAGCCGTATCTTCATCAGATGCCTTGATGGTAGCTAATTCTTTATTCATATAATACTCAATAATGTCATCGGTAAAGATTTCAATATCACTAATTAATTTCATAGAATCTCGAGAACTGGATGTTCCAGTTCTAATAGTTATACCTGACTCTTTGAAATAGATTGGGATACCTTCCATAACTAGTTTATCATAAAGTTCAAAAATTTGTCGAAAAACGTAACCATTTGTAATTTCTGCGCTGTAGACAGTAATAGGAATTTCTCTAGGGATAGACTCTCCGTCACGATTAGAAACCTCCATATTTTATCTTAAAATTTCATTAAAAAGATTATCTTTCCTTTTATAGATATAAAGTACAAAAAAGGGAGAGAGGGAAAGAAGAAAAAGAAGAGAGGGAAAGAAGAAAAAGAAGAGAGGGAAAGATATAATATCGTAATATTATATATGATATGAATCAAATAGATGTTTTAATAAATTTTTGACTAAAATATTACCAATTCTTGGTCTACAATATGTTTTTGTTTCAAATTCACTCATTACATGAATATATAATTCTTCATCGGAAAATGATCTAAAATTTTTTCTTCTCAAATCAAAATTTGGATATAAACTCATCATTATTATATAATAATGATAATTTTTAAATTATCATTTTTGTTTTACTATTTTCATGTGCCGTTATTAACTCATGAAAATAGTAAATATTTTCTAATTTCTAAAATAACTAAATATCAATATAGTAGAAATTAAAAAATACTATTATTTGTAATTCCCTAAAACAAGTTTCACACCTTCGGAAATTTCTTTGGTCACATAAGAACCTTCTTTAAATCGTCTTGGCGCTGCTTGTCTAAAACGGTAAAAATTTTCTGTTTTTTCTACACCTTTACCATAAAAGGTTTCTCTAAAATCATGCTTCCTAATCCATGATTTCGCTTCTCTTAAGTTATAAACATCCTTATCTACTAAGACGGACTGAACTTTCAAAGGAGTACGTTTTGTCATTTTTATTATATTTAACTTTTAATTTTATTCTTGGACTGAAGCTGCTGTAGATTCTTCTTCTACAACTGCTGTAGATTCTTCTTCTTCCGCTGCTGTAGATTCTTCTTCTACAACTGCTGTGGATTCTTCTTCTTCCGCTGCTTGCATACTTACCTGCTTGATAATATCACCCATAGCGTCTAAAGGATTCCCTCCATCTTTGATGGTTTCGGAAATTTTACCAAATACTTCTCCAAATTCTTTACTCGAATTCTCATCACCAGATACTTTTTGCATCATTTCTCCAATTTGATTAAAATCGATATTTCCAAGCAAGTTCTTAATCATTCCCATTGGACCTGAATCTTGGGTTCTCTGCGGTGCATCATCACAAGATTCAAGAGATTCTGCTAAAACCTTTCTATTTTCATTAATCATTTCTAATTGGTCACCTGAAGTTTCTTCTCGGATAGCATGAAAAATAACACTATAGAGTCCAAGGAGAATCTTTTTTGGAAATGGAAGATTATCTCCTTTTCTTTCGACAGAAATACGGACGGCTTCGGTATATACTTCAGATACTGGGAGAAAAACTTTAGATATTTGGAAATAAAGTCCTTCTGGTGCTGTCTTAATCTTAAATTCTGACGTATCATCGTCTTTCTTTTGACATTTTAGAAACTCATCAGAAACTTTTCCATCAGCCCCGACTAAAGGATTAAGAAAAGACTTAGAATGAGTATTGAAAAGAGGAACTACTACTTTACTTTGAAGATTTTGCAAAAGAGTTTCATCTTCAGATACTTTATCAAAAAAAGAAGAGAATTTTTCTGTCTGAACATGATATGGTTGTTTTCCTAACATTATTCTGCCTCGAGAGACAAATGTCAATGTTTCTAACATAGAATCAATTAAAAAGCTCATCGAGCTTTTGAAATCTGATACAGATTCTTGATTTGAAGTCATTTTAGATGTTTCTTTTTTAAAGATGTTAGTTGAATTATGATATGGTTGAAATTGGTGTTGTAATAGTTGAAAAAACCAAATTTGAATTATGATATGGTTGAAATTGGTGTTGTAATAGTTGAAAAAACCAAATTTGAATTATGATATGGTTGAAATTGGTGTTGTAATAGTTGAAAAAACCAAAATAGTAAAGAAAACAGTTAACAGAGGTAATGAATAAGTAAAAACTTCGCCACTATTTCTATATTTTGGAATCAAATATAACAATGTTCCGCAGATACCAAGAATGGAAAAAAATACATATTGAGTATTGGTACTGGAAATACTATCATCTGTAATAACCCAACCAAGAGTTAAAAAGAAAGCTGTGAAGACAAGATAAAAGAAAAATTTAGTTTTTTCAAATTTATAAATAGTGATAATAACAATAGCCAAATAAGAAGCTAAAACTAGAAATAAAGAGACAGGTAACATAACCTTCTTAGAACCAGATAAAGAACTTTTATAAAGTCTGTCAAAAAAGAGAAGAAAACCTGTAATTAATAAAAAAATTCCTATCAAATCTATATTATTATACAGAATTCCCTTTTCAGATAATAAAATACCACAAACAGTATTAAATGGGATTATTAGTGGCGCATAATTTTCTAAAAATATCGAGTTCAACATTTTATTATCTCTCTTCTTTTTCTTTTCTTCTCTTTTTCTTTTCTTCTCTTTTTCTTTTCTTCTCTTTTTCTTTCATTTATAATATTATAATTAAGAATAAATATGAGATATAATAAAATATAATGAATGTGATTAATAGTTATTATTTGTTAGATGATAAAAATTATCCTTTGAGAAGATTTAAAGATTGTGATTTTAATAAACTAGGAGATACAAGAGTTAATAATAATAATAATAATAATAATAATAATAATAATAATAATAATAATAATGATAATAATATACCTCTGACTTTGAAAGAAGAAAAAGAAGCCTATCTAATATTATTTTATTATAATTCGACTAATTTGACTACTCTAAAAGATTGGGAATCTGCTGTTTCTACTATTAAAAATAATGGACCCCGTGAAGCAGAAACAGAAATCCAAGATATAAATTATGGATTTGTCAACCTAGATTTGGAAAAGAAAGTATTTGAAGCTTTTTCTAATATCCCTTTATCAAATCCATTTAGATGGACCAAGATAACTAAAGAAGACGATAATTTATTTATTCTGTTCTATTACAAAACATATCCACAATTTTTCTACAATGGATTAATTTTATATAGTTCTATTGAAACTTCTTTTAGTGGTTGGAAACAAAGAATAACAAATTACGAATCTGAAAAAGATACCAAATTTAAGAAAATAGGAAATCGGTTTGTCAGTGATGATGCTGTTTATTTAGTCTTGGAAGATAGTTATTTGATAGATGTAGATGGTAAAGTTTTTGTTTTGAAAAAAGGGGAACTTTACAGGGTTTCTAGAGGAAAAGAAGATACTTATTTATTATCTAATCAGTTGGAAGAAATAAACAGAGGAGCTGACAATGAAACCGTCGGAAGTTTAACTTTGAATAAGACTAAGGAATTCAATGGAAAGATATTTAATTTTGATAAAATATTCAAAATGATAGAAAGAGATAATAGTAAAGAGAGAAAAAATAGAGAAACTGTGTTGGAATCAGATTTTGTCTCAAAAGGGGATAATACTAATTTAAAAGATTTATACAGAGAAATATTAGATGACCCAGCAGTAGTTTTATAGTAATTAGATGACCCAGCAATAGTTTATATCTAATAGAAAAATTAGATATAAATATAAAATGAGCAGAGATACTAATTTTATATTCTTACCATCAGATAAAAATTTATTGAGACTGGAATCTTGTGATTTCCATTTAGAAGAAAATACTAAATCAATCCAATGTTGTCTCAAAAAAATATTAAATCCTACCCTAATTCTATTTTACTATAATCATACCTCTAAGAAGATATTAACAGAATTTTTCAAAGCAAGTAGAGAAACAGAATTAGAAAGAGGGAAAGAAAAAGATAATTACCGTCAGAAACAATTATTAGATTCGGAAACAGAATTTAAGTTTGCTAGTGTAAATTTAGATTACGAAGAAGATTTATTTAAAGTTTTAACTAAGATTGAAGATGGCAATCCTTTCAAATGGTTAGAGATTGTAACTGGTAATCAAGAGGAAGAAGAGGAAGTACAGAAAGAACAGAAAGAAGTACAGAAAGAACAGAAAGAACAGGAGGAAGAGGAGGAAGAAGAGGAAACCAAAACAGTCAAAGAAAGAATAGAGGCATTAAATAAAAAAATATCAGAAGCAGCAAAGCAAAAAGGGGGAGAAGAAGAAGAAAAAGAAGAAGGAGAAGAAGAAAAAGAAAGATTGAAAAAAAGAATAGATAGATTAAAATCATTAGAAAAAAATAAATATCCTTTTTTGGTATTCTATTATCAATCTATACCACAATATTTATATGAAGGAAGATTAAGTTCTGATTCTCTTTTGAATGAATTTAGAAATTGGTACAAAGAGTTGATGGAAGAAAAACAAGAAAGAAGAAAAAATACAAATAGTTATTTTGACGGAATCTATATAGCAGTTGGTGACGGAGAATTGAAAAACAGTTTAGCAGATGACGATCCAAAGAATTTTAAATTTAACAAAGGAGAAATCTTTAGAATTAAAGTTTATAACGAAAAAGTATTTTTTTCCAAAGATTTAACTGCAGGAGTTTATACAGTAAATAAACTAGATTTAGATTTAACTGATTTGATTGGAGAAGACTTTTCTGATTTCGGTGATAACAGTGTTGATTTTGGGTTTAATGAAGATAAACTTCGTTCTTTCTTTAGAAAATTAGATATAGAGAAACAAAATAAAATAGAAGAAAATCAATTACAGATTTATAAAGACATGTACAAAATTAGTCATCCCAGAGATAATAAAAAGAAGAAAAAACAAGTTTACTTAGATTATGATTTTTTCATTCCAGAAAGAGGTAACAAAATTGAAGAAAAGATGAGTAAAAATTTTATTGATTTATTTTCTGAATTTAGTGGTAAAGAAGAATTCATGACACAACAACAACTAGGGATTAATTCTTTGAACCAAAAAAGAAAAGCAGAAACTTTAAGAGTTTCTTTAAGAAAGAAAAAAGATATAGATAATTTATTGACTAGGATTAATAAAATACTAAAATCAGGGAGAATAAAAACAGAGAGTTTAAAATCTATCAGATTACTTAGGATAAGACAAGCAGAAGAAGATGGAAGAGCTTAATTTATTATATCTGGAGTCAAAAATAAATATAATAGAAAATATAAAAGAATGGAGTCAAGTATTAATAATGAAATATCTGCAAGAGATATATTTTTAAGACAGTTAGAAGGTGTCTTGAAAGAATTAATGGACCAGAGAAAAACACTTACCAATGTAGATATGCTTGATATTGAAATAAAAGAAATAGAACCAGCTATTGAAGAAATAGAAAGAGAGATTAGTCTACAAAAATTTGAATTAGATGAACTCCGTGAAAGAAAAAGTAAAATAGTCTTTAAGGAAGGGGTCATTCCACCTCCTCCTCAACAACCTCCTTCAAATACAACATTACCTGGAAATATACCAGTAGAACCACTCCCTGGGTATAAAAAAACAAAATTAAAAGAAAAAGATTTGCCCAGAGAGGATGATGAAGAAGAGGAAGAAGAAAGAGACTATACAGAAAAGGATTTAGTAGAATGTTTGAAAAGAATAATTGGTTTTGGTTGGATAAATTATATAAAAAGCTATACTTATGACAGGGAATTAGAATTAAATATAAAAAGGGCTAGAGGTGAAGAAGAAGGCAAACCTATAGATTTACCCAGAATCCAGAGAGAGGAATTAGAGAGAGAATTCTCATATTTAGACAGAGAAATTGAAAAATACAGTAAATTATCAAAAGAAGATATAGAAAGAAATAAAGTAGCTTTTAGAGAAGAAAGGAAAGAAATAGGTGATAAAATTAAAAAACTATCAAAAATTTCAGAAGGAATTTCCGAATGGTTATCTTCAATTTCCTCCGAAGACGTAGAAATTTATAAATATCAACTGAATGTTATCAAGATAAAAATAAACGAACTTAGGAGAAAATTAAAAGAAGAACTTGGAATCTCTATAGCATCTACTCCCAAGGGTATAAAAGATTTGAAATCTTCTGAAGTAACAAGTCTGATAGATGAAAGAATAGCAACACTATTTTTGAGATATCTCAGAACAGATTATGCTAAAGACCATCCAGAAGAATTTGATATTTACATTAGAAATTCCAACGACGAAGATATTATCAGAGAAATATGTAACGATAGAGAAAATAAAATTTTAGTTTGGTACAGACAAGGTGTCGAGAAAATTATTGATTTGATTGTAAAAAATAAACAATATTACTTCTGTCGTCTTTATTTGGAACTGAAAGAATTGACAAAATTACTCAACGAAGGAGCCCCGGAAGATAGATTAAAATTAGAAGGTAGTATTACTAGAGGGATAAGTGGTTTTGGAAAAGCATTTTATAGATTTTTTGATGATAGTACATATCCAGTAAAATTAATTGAAGAAACAGAAAAGAAAATTAAAGATGTCAGGAAGTTTATAGATTATGTCTATGGTTTGGTGTCAACGGTTAAGGTTTATTATACTGGAATTGAAAAGGGAAAGATTAAAAAACCAAATGTTATTAATAAATTATTAAACAATATAAATGTATTTCTTAAAAAAAGTGAAAAACCAAAATTTACTACAGGTGATAAAGTTAAATATCAAGAAATAAATTTTGGAGAGGAAGGAGAGGGAGAATGGAAACAAAGGTATATATCAGGACTCAAAGAGTTAGAAGAAGTATTATTAGGTTCTCAAGGATTAACATTTAGTATTAGAGATTTGAAAGAATTAGAAATAGAAGAAAAAAGATATCGAGAAGAAATAGTTAAATTCTCTACTTCCGTATATCAAAATCTCAGATTGTTAGAACAAATTGGAAGAGATATCCAAGAAAAAGTAAAAAGTATTAGAAGAAGTGTACAAGTTTATGGAAAATTTGTACCAAACGATGTTTCTGTGGAAGAACTATTTTTAGAAAAAGTAATGGAAATTTTAGAAATAAATGTTGGAAAAATACCGGAACTCAAATCAAGATTTTTAGATTATGGTGTAACCGATTCTGACCCAAAAAGAAGGGAAGAAAAGAGAACTAAATTAAAAGAAAGTTTTACTACCAGACTGGAAAAATATAAAGATATTATATTAGGCACAAAAAAAAAAGAAGGAGAAGAAGGAGAAGAAGGAGAAAAAGAAAAAGAAGGTATCATACAATTAATAATTAGAATATTTCAAAATGTGGGTATATCAAAACAAGGTATAGAAGATAACAAATTAATCTATTTACTTTTTAGATACACTGGTATAGGTTCTCCTGATGAATGCGAAGAGTTGATATCAGGAGAAACCGAGAGGAAAGAAGCAGTTACCGTATTACAAAAATATCTTAGAGGATTATTGGGTAGAAGAGAAGTAAAAAGATTACAAGCAGCAGCGGATAAAGCAGCAGCGGGAGAGGGAGAGACGGAAGCAGCAGTTAAAGCAGCAGCGGATAAAGCAGCAGTGAAAAAAGCAGCGGATAAAGCAGCAGCGGATAAAGCAGCAGCGGATAAAGCAGCAGCGGATAAAGCAGCAGCGGGAGAGGGAGAAGAGACAGGAGGGGCTGAAGGAGCAGATTCTACAGAAGAACCAAAAAAAATAGAACTTTCAGACCAGACAAAAGAACTTTTAGAAGGTATTACGAAAAAATTAGATGAAACTACCGGTCAAAAAATAGCAGCAGCAGAAGCAGCAGCAAAAGAAGCAGCAGCAAAAGAAGCAGCAGCAAAAGAAGCAGAAGCAGCAGCAAAAGAAGCAAAAGAAGCAGCAGCAGAGAAAACAGCAGCAGCAGAAGGAGACTTACAAAAAGCAAAAGCAGCTAGAGAAAAAGCAGATGAAGAAGTGAAAGAAGCAAAAGCAAGAGCAAAAGCGGGTAATGTGATGTTCAGTTTTAGGAGTAAAGAAGCAGAAGAAGCAAGAGCAGCAAAAAAAGCAGAGGATGAAGCAGCAGCAAAAGAAGCAGCAGCAAAAGAAGCAGCAGCAAAAGAAGCAGCAAGAGAAGCAGCAAGAGAAGCAGCAAGAGAAGCAGCAAGAGAAGCAGCAAGAGAAGCAGCAGAAGAAGCGAGAAAAAAATTAGAAGCAGTACAAACAGCAGCAGCAGCAAAAAAACAAGAACTGGGAGAAAATTTATGCGATACTATTGAAGAAAATTTAACCGAAACAGAAAAAGGAGGAAGAGGAGGAAGAGTAGCAAAAGAAAAAAAGAAATTAGATAAGTTGGGGTTAGATACGTCATCTCTTCTAAATATATTATCAGATGTAATAGTACAGGATTGTAAGAGCGAACAAATACAGAGTGTTATAAAAGCTATATTAAGAACAATAGAAAAAAAACAAAGGAAATCAACAACTTATAACTTCAATAAGTTAAAACCATGGTTGGGAACTCCAGAAAACAAACAAAGAGCAGAAATAATATATGAAAGAATGAAAACACCTCCAGAGGGAGAAGATTTTGGAATTTTTGGTATAAGATTTATAGAATTATATGAACAAGAAAATTCAACAGGAGGAGGGGGAGTGACAGGAGAAGGAGGAACGGCACCTGAAGAACAGAGAACAAATGAGAGTGTATTAGATGGAATAACATCAGACCAAATATTAATTTTTGGTTCCACAGATAAAGATAAGATATTTGATTTATTTTTAAGATATTTTGATATAGAAGATAAATGGCAAGACCAACTAACAAAAATAATCAGGGATTCCCTACAAGCTAATATAAACTTGGACGAAGAAGGTGAAAATATAAATTGTTATAATTATTTGAAACCTACAGAAGAAATTATAGATAGTTTTTTCACAGTTTCAATAAACCCAATAATATTTTCTCCGGATTTCACGTACTATTCTGGAGAAGCATATAAACAATTTTTTAAAGAAAGTTTGACACCCGAAAATTTACAGAAATGTTCTACAAGATTTGCATTTTTTATAAGTCAGTATTTTGTAGGTCTGGTTAAGTACAAAGCTAAGGTTGATATAATCATTCCAAACGAAGAAAACAATAATTACCCTAGAATTATTAATACGGGTAGTAATCACTTTGAAGTAGTAATGAAAAAAGGAGCCAAACCGACTAAAATACCTGACAGTGGTGTATGTTTATTCGCTTCATTTTTGTATTTAAAAAAGAAATTATCAGAAGAAAGAGAGAGATTACCTTCCCCCCTCAAACTCAAAAACCCAAAATCCAAATATCTATCACCAACTTCCAAAATCAAAAAAGCAAGGAAGAAAAGAAAAGACAATATCCATAATTTCAAAAAGAATATCAAAAAATAAGATTTTCATTCTGATAATCTCAAAGGGGAACCCAAAAAATAAAAATGATTTTTTAATTCTAAAAAATCATTACAAAACAAACCTATAAAACCAGACAACATGCCTGTATATTCTGTTCAAGAAGTTGCTGAAAACGCTACTTTCAAACCTCGTCTTCCGAACCCAGTCGTTCACAAAGAAATTAAAGATGGTCAGACAGGTCAGAAAATGTCTTTAACTTTTGTAAATATGTTGATGGAACTTAACGGTAAAGTTCAATCTCCTATGATTCAATTTCCAAAACTTAAATTTCCTCGCGGTGTTACCAAAGAAGAATGGAAACTTAAAGGTTTAACTATCTTCGATTGGGAAGATGATGAAACTCGTAAAATTGTTACCACTACTCGACGAACTCAGAAAACTGGTTGTATCAAGAAATCTGATGTTTCTCTTGAAAGTGATATTGGAACTACTAAAGCAAAATCTAATGATGGTGAACTCAGTGTTTATGATTCTCCCAACGGTGAAGTTAAATTTACTGTTTCTGAAGATGAAGAACTGATTGTCATCGGTAAGAAAGAAAAAGGTACTTGGTTAGTTGTCAAGACAGAAGGAACCAAAGGTTACTTTGAAATGATTCTGGAAAAAATATCAGAAGTTCTTTTTGAAATGAAAGATAAACTTCCTATTTCTCATGTAGAAACAGTTGAAGATGTTATTAAAATGATGAAGAACCCAGTTTATTTTCCAATAAATAAAGAAATCAAAGAATATGATGATGAGAAATCTCCTTCTCAGTTTTCTAACTTTTTCTATTACAAAGATAATGCTACTGGAGAAGAAAAACATTGTAATTTTACCATGCCAATAGGTGACGGGAAAACAAAAGAACTCCACTTTACAGAATTGGAAGGTCAAGGTTTTGAAGGACGTCCTTTGATGAGTATTGCTCGTGTTTTGGTTGGAAAAGACCGAATTAACACTCAGTTCAACTTTCGAAGTGTTGTTATTACTGATATTTTGAAACGAGAACAGCGTTCACTCCAAGAAGATATTATTGCTGAAGCATCTCTTTCAATTGATGAAGAAAAAGTAAAAGCAAATCTAGCACTTTTGGAAGCAAACAAGAAAAGTACTTCTCCTGCACGAAGTGGAGGTGGTGGAACTGCTCCTCCATCTAATCATTCTCCACCTCGAGAAAATACAGATATCGATGACCTTTTGAATGGTGTTGGTAATGATGACGTCGAACTGGAGCTTCCGGACAGTGGTGATACAAATCCAACTGTACCTGGTCTAGATGACTAATTATTATTATTATTATTATTATTATTATTATTATTATTATTATTATTATTATTTAATCTATATAATATATAAAAAATATAAAACACTATAATACTTAATTTTATAAAATTAAGTATGGTTAAGAATAGAACGAGAAAACCTATAACACTTAGATTACCACCGAAAGATAATTTTTCAGATTGGTATATTCATTATGGACCAATGATGGAAAAATATTATCACGATTTTACTAAATTGTTCATAAATACTGAACCGCCTAAATTTTTAGAATTTATGGAGTATTGTTATATTAATACAAAAAGTTTCTATAATTCTACTAAAAATAGTTATGAACGTAGGATATATTAATATGAAACACTGCCAAGAACTAATAATAATGCAATAAGAATATAGAAGAAAAGAAGAAAATATTTGGTATCTGTCAATACCGCTCCTGTCTTATCCGGTATATAACTTCCTCTGTAAGGTGATATTTTATCACTGGCTAAATTTTTTATTTTTTCTCTAGCATTCATCTTTTTTATTTTTTCTCTAGCATTCATCTTTTTTATTTTTTCTCTATCATTCATCTTTTTTATTTTTTTATCATTATAATATATCTAATATCATAAAAAAATAAAAAAAATATATATGAGAAGAGAGATATTATTTAATAAAAATATAAATAAAAGAAATGTATGACAATGTATTTGTAAGTAGTTTTGGAAGTAATTTATATAATACTATTGGTTTTCTAGAGTCTATGAAAGATAAAACAGCAGATACTG
>Ga0070754_10001056_pt1 | contig 22825 bp, 40 predicted proteins | sample VirMetDEL_Sep_01_FD_75181 | JGI IMG/M metagenome (GOLD analysis project Ga0070754, IMG submission 75181) | Aqueous microbial communities from the Delaware River and Bay under freshwater to marine salinity gradient to study organic matter... | ecosystem: Environmental > Aquatic > Marine >... | reverse complement strand
GGTGTCGGCAGGCTGCGTGTCGAATCCACGGGGCAGGGTCGAAGTCGAACGTGTAGTTGTAGTCGGTCACGCTGCCCGATCCTGTCGGCGTAGTTCCCGGTGCGCTTCCCGACACGGATCGCAGTAGGCGATCCCGAATCGTCGGTGTTGTTGGTATCCCTTGTCCGTGCCGTGTTCGATCATGTGGGCATAGTCGATGGGTTCTAAGGGGAGTAGAGGTCCGTCCCATTGGCAGAGTGGGTGATCGTCAGTGAGTGGTTCAAGAGGCATCGTTGATGAGATGGTCTGTGATTTGGATGATGATGTTGCCGGAGATCACGTCGGCGATCTCTGGTTGAAATCCGGCTTCGATGAGTTGGGTGCGTCGTCCGATGCCGATGTCAACGATGTGGGCGATGAGGTTGGCGTAGTCCATCCATGCCACGTTCTGGTCGGTCGGTGAGGTCATCGTGGGGGGTGTGTGGGGTGCCACCGGTGAGAGGGGGAAGGTGGGGTGGCACCCCACACTGGATGCAGGCTACCTAGTCGGTGGCCTGTCGTGCTTGCCGTCTGCGTTCACGTTCTGTGCGTGACAGGTCGTGGGTTCGCAGTTGGTGTCCGTAGGGGAGGTGGGTTCGTTTCTTTCCGGCTTTGGTGCCGGTGACGGTTTCTGCCTGTCCGGTGATCGGGTTGATGCGTGTGCGTTGCCCGGTCCGGTTGCTGCTCGCCTTTTTGCCTCCCATTAGAAGTCGTCCATATCGACGGCAGGTTTCTGTCCGGGTTCTGCCTTCGCTTTGAACAACTTTGCTGGGTGGTATCCCTTGCGCTTCGGCTCACCGAGTTCGTGGTGCTTCACGGTGATGATGGTGGGCTGCGTGGACGGGTTCAGTCCGGCGTCGGCGAGGGCACCACGGATGGCGGTCACCATGTTGCCTCGCACCCACAGGGCGGTGTCGGCGGTGCCGTCCATGCTGGTGTCCAACTTGAACACCCACACATGCTTCGGTGATCCGTCATCCCAAGTGTTCGGGGTGCCGTCCGGTCTGCGGTCCTCCAACTTGTCGATGTCGATGATCTGACCTTTTACGGTGTCACCGATCTCGTTGAACTTGAAGGCTGGCAGTTTCTCGCCACCTCCGGACATGAAGTCGTCTGTGAAACTCATTGCTCAGTTACTCGCTTTCTCTTGGTTTTGTGGTTGCTCACGGGTTGTGAGTGTTTCTCCCATCTCAACGAACTTCGCCATGCTGTCTGCTTGTTCGTGGTTGAGGAGACCTATGGCTGCGCCGAACGGCAACACTTCCACGTCGGCGTGGGGGATGTCAAGAATCCCGGCGAGGATTCCTCGCAGATCATCGAACCGCCAGTCACGTTCAACTGCGTGGAACAGGATGCGTGAAATGTTGCAGCGTCGTGCGGTCGGGTTCTCGGCGACACGGATCGGCAGGTTCGCCCGTTTCGCTTCCATCGTGCATTGCTGCAACCGTTGAATCTGCTGTTTGTTCAGTTGGGTGAAGCGTTCCTTCAACTGGTTGGCGATGTCGGGTGTGAGGTCGCCCTCGTCAGGCATCTCATCGTCGGCATCCTGTCGTGGTTTGGTTGTCTGGGTTGTCCGTTTGCGTGGTGCCGGTGCCGGTGCGTCAGGGTCACGATCTGGGAACGGGATCTCGTTGATGGCTTCCAGATCATCGATGATGGGGATGAGGAGATCGATGTGTTGGTTGGTGTACCTGTCGATCTTTTTGGGGGTGGGCACGGTGTCGGCTGGCCAGCGGAGTGCGAGCCGTTCCCGGTCGGCGTCACGGATCCGGTCGATGCGTGCCCTGATCCACAGATCACGAGCCTCCGACGCAACATCATCATCGGTGTCGGCTTCTAGTTCGGTGAGCAGGTCACGTCGTTTCCGGATGTCTCGCACCTTCAACGCCGTGTCCAACAGATCGATGTCCAGTGTGAGCCGGTGGAGGGTGGCGACACCGCTGCCGGGTTGGCAGTGGATGATGTAGGCGTGATCGGTGGCGACGTTCGGCATCGGTTCTCGCACATCGTCGCTGCCGTCTGCGTTGACGCCTTGCCGGTAGAGGCTGTCTGCGTTGGCGTAGATGGTCAACTGGGTGGAGAAGGCGACACCGGAGTAGTCGATGCTTGTCCCGGTTTTGAAATCGGCGAGCACCTGCCGTCCGTCGGTGTGTCGTAGCAGCAGGTCGAAAGTGCCTGCGATCTTGTGTTGGTCGTTGACGACGATGCGTTCACACATGTCAGGGTCGGCTGTCAACCCGTGTTCGGCGAGTAGCCGGTGGACGGCTTTGATGTCGTCGGCGTGTGCCGGTGGCACCGTGTAGCCGGGGTCGGTGATGGAGTGTTCCAACATGGAGTGCAAGGCGGTGCCGAGGTCACGTCGGATGGTTGCTCCTCCGGCCTCTTTCGCCTGTTCGCACAGCCGGTTGAGTTGTGTCTTGTCGGTTTCTGCGTCGCCGATTTGGGCGAGGATGTCGGGTCGGCGTGACAGCCCGATGGCAGTCATGCGTTCTGCCCACGACATCAACGACGACGTGTCGTCCAGTGTTTTGGCGATGGTGGTCGCACGGGTGTACCCGACTGGTTTCCCTCCGTCGGGTGGCACGACAAGGTAGCGACCCCATCGGTCTCGGCGTGTTGGCTGTTGAATGAAGTTGTCATTCATCTCCGTACAGTCTCCTGTTCCGTCCGTTGCAGTCTGGGCATCGCCACCCGTACTTCGGTGAGTTCGACCAGTTGCTTTGTCGTGCGTCCAGTTGAACGTACGATGAGTGTCCTGCCTGTGGGCCTTCCTCGCCACAGTCGTCGCAGGTGATTTGGAAGTAGCGGTGCAATCCCATCAGGCGTCGGCCTCGGAGTAGAACCGGCGAGCAGCCCACTTCTCTGCTGCTTCGATCATCTCGGTGAAGGTGCCACGCCGGTAGCGACGTGATCCCTTGTGCCAACCCTGAGTCGTCAGTTGCCATCTGCACTCGGCACCGTCGAAGTAGCGGTCAAGGCGGCACAGGTAGTGCTGAACGGTCTGCCCGTCCAACTGGCGGTCCATGATCGCTGTCCCGTTCTGACTGACGAGCCGACCGAAGTATTGGTGGATGCCGTAGTCGTCCTCACGGCCCGGTCGGAAGTCCACGAGGGCTTTCATCTTGCGTGTGGTGGTGGTGTTCATGTTGGTTTCTCCTGTTGGTTGTTGGTCGGTCAGTTGGTCAGGATCGGTCCGGCGTAGTCGGTGCCACGCCAGTTGTCTGCACACCACTCGCACCAGTCGATGGGTGACGAACGGTGGTGGATCGCTTCACGCTTGGTCTCGAACTCGCAGCAGCCTCCGTGCTCGTCGCAGACGAGCATCCACGGCAGGTCGTCGCCCTCGGTGAGGGTGACGTGGGTGCCGGTCTGACGGGCCTTTGTGGTGTTGCTGTTGTTGGTCATACACACATCTAACCAGATTGGCGTAGGGCTTGCAACTCTTTTCTCAGATTTTTTCCATGCGTCTCCCACCACCTGTGTGACGTGAACAGGTGGGTGGGGTGGCTGGTGTAATGAGCAGCGTGATGGTTTGTCCGCACGCAGGACACCGCCAGATCGATGTGATCCGGCTCACAGATACGGACCCACATCAGGGATCAGTTGATCCAGCCGGTGCGCCCAGTCACGCCACTGCTGTGACTGCGAGTAGTTCGCATGGTTCCGGGCGAAGGCGAGCAGTTCGTAACACTCAGACAGTTCCTTCTCCAACCGTTCAAGGAACAGGGTCATTGGCTCGGTTCTGGATGCTGATGCTCGTCTGATTATCACCAAGTCACGCAACTCGTCCAACAGATTGTCCGGCTCAGTCATTTGGTTTCCCTCTCTACTCGTACTTTCTGGCTGAGATTTCTGCGAGTGCCTGCCGGATCACGGTCGCCCACTGATGTGTTGTGACACACACCGGTTCCCACCGGATACCGTCGTCGGTTTCGATGATGGTGCAGGTGTTCTCGTCGTCGTCGTTGTAGATGATTCCGAACTGGGTCACGGCTGATCTCCGTACTGTTCACGGATCAGTGCTTCCATCCGGTTCGTTTCGGCGTGCAACTCGGTGATCGTGTTCTCCAACCTTCGGTTCCGTACCTCCATGTCGGCGAGCAGTGTGGCGAGCCGTTGAATCTGATGTCGTTCGTCGTGGATTTGTGGGTGGGCTGGCAACCGGTTTTTGATCCACGTCAGGATGACGAGAGCGACGGTTGATGTGCCGATGATGATGAGGATGTCGGTGATGGTCATGTTGCCTCCGTTGGTCAGAGTCTCCACGGTGCCCATGCGCCGTGATCCCAGTCGTTGTCGTAGATGGTCGTGATGATCATGTTGCCTCCGTTGGTCAGAGTCCCCACGGTGCCCATCCGGAGTTGTGCCAGATGAGAAGGGTGGCTCGCAGATTAGTTGGGGGGTGATACAGGTCATCGCAGGTCAGCAGGTTGTCGTGGTGTTGCAGCCAGCCATCTGGCCAGTATTGGGTAGGGCGACACCAGAACCCGTTGATTTGGGTGAGTCCGTGGGATCCTCCCATCGGGTCGTCAGGGTTGTGTTGGGTGGGGTCGCATCGTGATTCCCGGTAGATGACCCGATCCAGTTTGGCGAGCAACGTCGGGTCTGCTGGCCAGCCTTGTGCGAGTGCTTCGCTCTGCCACTCAGGGCATCGGGTCATCATCTGTGGGATGGTGGCTGGTGGTGCCGGTTCTCGTTGCTCGTCCGCCCACACGACTTCGGCGGTGATCTCCACAGAGCGGACAGGTGTCGGCACGACGGTGGTGGTGGTGTCCAACGTGGGGTGTTGGTAGACGGTGACTGGGACTGGTGGTCGGTCTTGTGCGAGTTCTGCGTCGTCGGATCCTTCGACCCAGAAGCCGATGAGCAGGGCGATGGTGAGTATCAGGTAGCGGATCATTGAGTTCCCCTCTCGTTGAGTGGTGGGGGGCTTGCGCCCCCCACGGTAGATCAGTTGGTGACTGGTGGTAGCACTTCGATCGGACCGGACAGTTCGTCCATCTTGCGTCCGAGTTCCATGAGGTCGTCGTGGTTGGCTCCGTAACGTCGGACCGTTGCGATCAGTGCGCTCATGTGTGCGTCTGTCTTGATGCGGTCCTCATCGCTGTTGGCAGTCCGGTAGGACCGAGCCATGTCAAGAGCGAGTGTCTGCACTCCCTCTGGGATGCTGCTGTTCGGGTTGGTGCTCATCACTTCACCTCGCCTTCGGCAAGAGCCTGCTCAGCGAGGGCGATGATCTTGGCAGCGTTGGCCTTGAACTCGTTGAGCGAGTCACGCAGGTCGTTCATGTCCTCGGCGGTGCGGTGGCCGTTGGCCCAGTCGGAGAGCCGACCGACGACCATGAACACGCTGTCCATGCCTTTGGTGCGACCTGCGCGGAGCGCGGCCATGTCAAGGTCGTTGAGGTTGATGTGGTTGGTGGTGTTGGTGGTGTTGTTCATGTACCCAAGTATATACACATTCCCGTAGATGTCAACACCCTGAGCAAACTTTTTCAGATTTTTTTTGGAGACCCCTGAGCAGCCCGAAGTAACTCCACGAACTGGGCACCAGTCATCACACAGTAGAACCATGACCCGTCCGTCCCGCCACGAGGTTTCACAGCGACACACCCGAACCGGGCACCATCGTTCGCCATCTCCACCTCCAACTCACGCAACCATCCGGGCAGATCCAACTTCGCACCAGACTTCACCTCCACCACCGTGTCCGGCACACCAGCGATGTCGCCACGATCATGCACACCAGCCAACCGGCGACGCTCCACCGACGGCCACCACGCCGACAGGAACTTGACGAACATGTTCTCAGCGTTCCGACCTTTCGCCTTGATCGATGCCGGGGTCATCGCATCTTCACCTGCTCGGCAATCGTCCGATCACATTCGGCAACGATCTGTTGCAACGTGGCGATGTTGATGACGGTGACGTTCGCATCGTTCATCGCATCGATGATGTTGTTCACCACCTGTTTCGTGATGGTTGGGGATGAGTCTTTGGCATACATGATCATTGTGTTTCTCTTTCTCTGCGGAAGCGGTCAACACCATCAATGAGGTTGCTGTGCGTCGTCGATGGTGTTGACCTCACCGGGGGCAGTGCCGGTGAAATCTTGATGTGTGGGCAACGGTGGGATGGGTGCATGTAGGCACCGGGTGACAGGAAGGTGTGGTCACAGTTCAAACAACGGACGATGCTCACAGCAGTCCTCTGGCAACGCAGGTGTCTCGTAGCACTTCCCACATGGATCGGGTGTCGTTCATGTCGGAGCACCACACATCGATCTCGGCTTCGATGTCGGGGTGTTCGTTGACGAGCCGGTTGTAGTGGTTGGCGAGTTCGGCGACGATCTGGTTGCGTCGGTCGGCTGGCAACGTCGGATCGTCTTTGCGGTCGGCGAGCAGCAGCATGTGGTGAAGGTCACCGGATTTCACTGGTCGGCCTTCCGTGAGTGGTATCGCTGTCGTTGGTATGCAGCCCACGCCTCACGGCATTGTTGGCAGGGTGGCTGCTGGTTGCGTGTGTGACGTTTGTATGCGGACACGGTGCCACAGGGTGCGCTGATCGGTCTCCCGATTTTGCCGGTGTTGGCTCCGTGTTTGGCTCGCCATTGGCGTTGATATTCGGCAGTAGACATAGGGTCACATCTAACCATCAATGGTGGGGGGTGTCAACCATCAGAACTGGACAACCATGCGAAGCACCTCGTCACGGAACCGGGTGACCGTGGCCTCGTGGATGGGCTCGCCACCGACCCGGTTCCAGCCACGGCTGCGGTAGTAGGCCACCGGAGTGAGGGACTGGGCGGTCTTGGCGTAGCGGTCGGCGAGCGTGTAGTCACCGTCACGCTTTGCCATCACATAGTTGAAGATCGCTCGCTGATAGTTGCGGATGACCTTTGCGCTGTGGTCGTTCAGGTCGTACTTGGTGATGAAGGTTTCGGCGTAGCCGTCGGGGTCGGGAGTGAAGGTGGTGTTGCTCATCACTTGCCTCCCTTCATCATCCGGATCAGGCTGGCCTTGATGTGGTCGGCGATCTCCTGATCGGTGGCAACGAAACCGTTGTCGGCAGCGAACTGGCGACGCTCGGCGATCATGCCATTGATGAGATCGGTGAGGGCGTTGGTGGTGTTGGTGGTGTTGTTCATGTACCCAAGTATATACACATTCCCGTAGATGTCAACACTCTGGGCAAACTTTCTCAGATTTTTTTTGGGGGGGTTCAGGGTTGCCCGACCTGCTCCGGAGGTAAGAGCAGGTGGGCACACCCCGACCGAGCCAACCAACAAACCCGGCGACCCTCAGATTAGTCCAACCAGATCAGATACGACGCAGTGATCCGACCAGCCTCAGGATCCACGAAATGCAACCGTTGCGACGGCTTACCAGTCGCAGCCATGAACTCTTTGGCGTACACATTCTCTGACTCTGGTGAACCCGTGATGTAGATCTGTCCACCGTTCGCCATCGTCAGTGTCATCGGTGTGTGGAAGTGCCCCATGTAGACATCGGTGAACGGTTCGGGGATCACACCCGTTGACCACTGATTACATTTGCGAAGGATTCCAAAACTCGGTGTGTTGCCCCCAAAGGATTTCACCTCGTCCCCGTGGCAGAGCAACGCCGAATAGTTCCCGACAGTCACGATCTGATACCAGTTGCCGTCCGTATGCCACGACACCCTGTCCTCACCAGCGAACCTGTCGCCAGCAATCCGATAGGCCATCCGGTCGATGTTGTCGCCACCCGGCATGTCACCCTTGCGACCCAACCTGCCGTGGTTCCCGTACTCGCATGTCACATCAACCGTGTCGAACACAGTCAACAGACGCAACACGAACTCCTCCATCAACCGTGACGTGGCAAACAACTGTTCAAACAGATGCGCTTCCACCTCATACGCCTGACCGGGAAAGATGGAGATGCCTTCCACCATGTCACCACCGAACATGACGTGAGCATGTTTCACCGGATGATCGGCACGTTGAATGTCCGACAACGATTCGATCTTGTCAGCGAACTGATGGATGCGCCGATAGCAGGTTTCGATGTCATAGTCGGCTGTGTGCTTCCCCAACTGCCAGTCGGTCGCATGAATCAGAGCGACCTCGGGGTCACGTCGTCGCCGATCCTGTCTCGGTTTCGGAGGAAGTTTCGCCGGTCCTAACGCCAACTGTGCGTCCGACGCAGCCCGATACACCGCCTCCACCAACGCACCCGTTTTCAACTTCGCTTGCCGGGTGGCACGCTGCTGACGATGCAACGCCTTCCGTAACTCCTCAACCTCTGTTCCCAGATCGAACTCGGTCAGGTCATCCATGATCCCTCCGATAACTCTGCACCGAATCCTCAGTGATGTCGAACCCCCACGACCGCAACACCCTGCCGATAGCAGCAGACGTGTACCCCTTGTCAGCCATCGCAGTTTGCAACGCTGACAGCCGGTCTGGTTGATCGGCGAGTTGTTCCATGATGATGTCTAGTTTGCGTCTGTTGAACACCGGACGGTTCTCGGCATCGAACTCTGACATGTCAACTGGCATGTGACCTCCCCAGTTCGTTGACATCTACTTTTGTGGATCTTGCTCCAAATGCCATTCTAGATGGTCGGACATTCGTTCATCAATGCGATCCACTTTGTGGTCGATACGACGCAAGAGGTCACTGTTGGCAGCATGGTCACGGGTGTTTTCCCGACGTACCTTTTCCAACATGGTGACAATCACTCCACCGGGGGCGACCACCGCCAACACGACCGCCAACCATGTAGGCATCAGTTGTCACCAGAGTCGATTTGGAACGCAGCGTTCAACTCGGACATCGTGATCACACCATCGTCAGCGTAGGCACGAGCCAACTTCTCAACGACATGAATCGTGGAAGTCACACCGGCCAACACCGCAGCCTTCCACACCTCAACACCGATGATTGCTCCACCACCAATCGTCGCCATTGACGAATAGGTGAACACGGACAGGATGCGAAGCAGGACAGTTCTCATGGGTTGAGTGTGTGGATCAGCGGTTGAATGCGGATTCAATCTCGTCGGCAGTCAACTTGCCGTCTTTGTAGGCAACAGCCAACGACTGGACGACGTTCAAAGTGGCGACGGCACCAGCCATGACCGCAGCCTTCCAAACTGCGACATCAACGAGGAGGGAACCGGCGAGGATGCTGGGCACCGCAGCGGACACGAATGTGGCTGCGAGACGCTTACCAATGATTGCGGTCATGATGACTCCAATCTGTGAGATCAATCGTCGTCTGAAATCAGTTGCGACGCTGCGAACATGATAACCGACACGACACTGATGATCGTTGCAACACGTTGCGTCTCACCGGACAGGGTGATGATGACAAGCAACAAGCCGCCTGCCATGATTCCGGTTTCTGCCAACAGTTTCAACAGTTTCATCATGTTTTCCGTCTGGCAGTCACGGTCGGTACTCCACTGATTATGACAGACGTGGCGGTGATGGTGCGTCGGGCGCCGACATCGATGGTGGAGCCGGTTGGCACATAGTTGTCGAATGCTCCGTCGAAGATGTTGACGGCTTGTTGGAACTCTTGTTTCACGTCGTCGGAGGCTTGGGAGAGGGCATCCACGATGACGGTGATGGTGTCTGGTTCCAACGTGTCAATGGCGGTGAAGATTGATCGGGCTTCATCGACGGTGATGTCCTCAGGGTTGTCGATGATGTCGATGACTGCTTGTTGAACTTCGGGGTCGGCGATCTGGGCGATCTGTTGGGGGGCGAGTGGTGGTGCGTCGGTGGAGGGTGTCGGTTTGACACTGGTTGTGGTGATCGTGGTGGTGGGGGCGACGGTTGTGGTGGTGGGGGCGATGGTTGTGGTGGTGACGACAGTGGTCGTCGGAGGAATCGTGGTGGTGGTCGGAGGAAGCGTGGTGGTTGGGGGCAGCGTTGTTGTGGTGGTCACCGTTGTTGTGGTCGGTGGCAACGTCGTCGTCGTCGTGCTGGTTGTGGTCGTTGTGGTGACAACCGTTGTTGTCGTCGTGGTTGCCGGTGGAGGAGGGGGCGGTGGAGGCGGTGGGGGTGGGGGTGGTGGTTCAACTGTCGTAGTCGTAGACGGTGGACCAGTCGAAGTGGTCGTCGTCATCGGCACCGTCGTCGTCGTGCTCGTCGTCGTTGTCGATGTGGACGGTGCCGTCGTCGTCGTGCTCGTCGTCGTCGTTGATGTTGACGATGTGGAAGTGGTGCTCGTGCTCGTCGTTGTCGATGTGGACGGTGCCGTCGTCGTGGATGTTGATGTTGTCGATGTTGACGTAGTAGGAGCCACCGTCGTCGTCGTGCTCGTCGTCGTCGTGGTTCCTTGCCATGCTTCAAAGTCTAGAACCAGCGTGTAGGTCAGATCGTTGTACGGGTTCGATCCCAACCCACGAATCGAACAGCAGTACCCGGCACGGATTCGGTAGTCACCGACCACCAGCGTCGTGTAAATCTTCGATGACACACACTGATCTTGCGTGTTGTGATTGCTGTCGTCGTCCTGCGCTATCAACGTCCCGTCAGAGTCGTAGAGCCACAGGTACGGGTCGGTAGAGAACTCGTTGCACCCGGCGTCACTGTTGCCGTAGATGATGACTTGTGAATCTTCGGTGAGGGTGAAGTACCAATCAGATTCTTCGGCGACCGTGTAGGTGGATGCGTTGACTGTGATGGGGGCGAAGATGGCGAACGTGAACAGGATCGCCAACGCCAGTTGGCAGACGGTGAGGAGCCGGTTACGCACTGGTCACGGGAACATCGCAGCCCATGTGCGTGGGCCAACGATCCCGTCGGCAGGACCGACCTGATCGGCATGAGCAGCCTGCCACGTTTTGACTGCCTGCTCCGTTTTCGGTCCGAAGTCACCGTCGGCGTAGGCACCGACAACCTGTTGCACCATCTTCACATGGTCACCCTTGCTGCCACGACGTAGCGATGTGCCGGGATAGGCACGCATCGGTGTCACCTCCGGAGCCGTTGCAGGGGCAGGGGCAGCGGTTGCTGGCATGTCTCCGATCAGATACATGAACCAATGGTTGATGTAGTTCGGATCGTCGGCGTGCTCGTTAGAGATCTCAACGTGCACCCAGTCGCCACCGGGCGCACCAGAAAACGCAGGCTTCGAATACACCTGCCACGCAGCACGATCACACTTCCAACCACGACCATAAGGCTTCGGGTAGTAGTCAAACACTGCTTCAATGCCGAGAGCATCGGCGACATCGGGTCGGGTCAGGAACTCCATCATGCGGAGAGCGTCGTGATAGTTGCCGGTGCCCCGGTGAGGTGCGCCACGCCACGAAAGGTCAGCAGCCCTACCCGTACCGTGAACGCTGCTGCTGCTCTTCCCACGCTTCTTACGGACACCCCAAGTGCCGTTGTTCCACACACCAAAATACTGCTCGCACAGGTCAACTAGTTTCTCCAAACCGGCACGCCTGCTCGTGGCGTTACTATCCCAACCGGTGTACCGACGACTCATGACAACATCCTAGTGTCCCCAGTTGATGGGTCGTGCGTCGGTGTGCTCCCCGACCGTCATTCCTGTCTGTTCCCACGACGTGCGTGGACGATCAAACATCACTGATGTGGCGAATAGGGCGGTGCGATCCAGTCGGTGCCATCAAACGTCCAGCCGGGACCAGCAACAACATCGTCAGGAACAGGGACAGCAGTCAACCCATCGTCGGGGATGTAATCGGTCTCGCCATCCCAAACGATCACGTTCACAACCAAACCGTCAACATCAACAAGTGCGTATCTCATGCGTACAACTCCACAATCACAATCCCGTTAGCACCATCACCGCCGGTGGTGCCTGTCCCGGCACGTTTCCACGCACCAGCACCACCACTACCGAAATCCCTGCCGTCTTTCCGGTTGTTGTGTGCAGCAGCAGAGTTGAACTCTCCTGACGGTGAACCTCCGTGACCGAGCACAGCGTCACCACCGAAACCGCTCAAAACATATGAACCACCACCGGGTTTGCCGCTGACCACAAGACCACCTGACGCAGAACCCGACCCACCGCTACCACCGATGTCTTGGATACCTGAACCGGCACCACCGGCGTTTCCGGTTGCAAACGATCCGAACGACGAGTTACCACCGTTCGAACCGGCAGTGTTCGTATTCACAGCCGCACCTGAACCACCACTGCCAACTGTCACTGTTTCCGACGCCGATAAACTCGTGGCAACGATGAACCGTTCTGCATAACCTCCGGCACCACCTCCGGCACCACCTCTCTGGTCGGTGTCTGTGCCACCACCGCCACCACCGCCACCCTGAACTTTCACTTTCACTGCACGTAGATACGGGTAGGACGCTTTCGTGAACGTACCGGAGGACGTGAAATAGACAGTTTCAACAAGGGAGTACGATGTGCCGGTTGCGTTGTCAGATGGGAACAGGATCGCTGATGACGCTGACGTGAAATAAAGCAGCCCTCCTCCGTACTGGGAGATGACAAGACCGCTGCTGCTGTCCACCGTCGCAGTCCCTGCCGTAATCGTGCACGCACCGGCACCAACATTGTGAATCCATACCGTGTCACCAGCAGCGAACACTGCATCGTCCACGGTGATGGTGGTGGCACCGGCATTGTTCATCACGATCCGGGTGCCTTCGTCGCCTGCTGCGAGCGTGTAACTGGCGGTCTTGGTGGTGACGGTCCAGTTGTAGTCATTGGTTTGCAACGAGTTCATTTCGGCTGCGGTCAAGACATTGCCTGCGGTGAACGTCTGTTTCGACATCAGATGACCTCCTCATCTTCGACGGGTGGTGCGATCCAGTTCGTGCCATCGTAGGTCCAACCGAGACCGGCACTAATCTCATCAGGAATGGCAACAACGGTCAGTCCGTCGGCAGGTGTGTAGTCGGTTTCGCCGTCCCATACGATGGCGTTCACAACCAAACCGTCCGCATCAACGAGTGCGTATCTCATGCGTACAACTCCACGATGACAATCCCGTTGGCACCATTACCACCGGTCGTACCTGTGCCACTTTTTTGCCATGCACCAGCACCGCCACCACCATAGTTTCGACCGTCCTTGCGATTATTGTGTACGGTGGTGGAGTTTTGCGCTCCGACTGGTGAACCTCCGTGACCGAGAAAAGCGTCACCACCGAAACCGGGTATCACATTTACACCGCCACCGGGTTTGCCGGGAATCACAAGACCACCTGTGGCCGTACCATTACCTCCGTTACCGCCGACACTCCCCGTACCTGCACCTGCAAGGCCACCATTGCCTGTTGCATATGATCCGAACCCCGTGTTACCACCGTTAGAACCCCCGATGTCCGTGTTCACAGCCCCACCTGCACCGCCACTACCAACTGTCACAGTTACTGACGCCGACAAACTTGAAGCCTCAATAAACCGTTCTGCGTAACCTCCTGCACCGCCACCGGCAGCACCTTCGTCATCGGTATCGGTACCACCACCACCGCCGCCAGCACCCTGACACTTCACACGAACAGCACTCAACCACGAATAAGTCGCTTTCGTGAACGTACCGGAGGAAGTGAAATAGACCGTCTGCACATACCGGTAACCAGTTTCCAACGCAGTCACATCTGTTTCCAACGCACTCACATCTGTTTCCAACGCAGCCACATCTGTTTCCAACGTGGAAACCTTGTAATCCAACGAACTGGTGACCGCAGATGAATCGGCACCGACCTTCGCTTCCAAAGCCTCAACAGCGTCGTTCAGATTCGCATGTTGCGACGCATGAGGAACCGTCACCGAATCCATCTTGTCGGTCGCAGACGGATTCGTGAACGAATCCAACGAACCCGGAAAGTTAGTGGCCATCCATCTACTCCTCAGTACGCCAACACGCCACCGGTATCCAACCGGCCCGAAGCGGCATCATCCAACACAAAAAGATTAGTTGTCATCTCCGACAGCGACAATGCTACCCGATGGCCATCCACCGCAATAGAGTGCTCCACCTTCTCCACCACCCCATACCGGTCAATCTGCGGACCGCCACCAGTCGGAGTGAACTTCACCTCCACTGCCGAACCCAAATCCAAACCCAACACCGCATCCGCCTGCACCGTCGAACACGCAGCCAGATTCACCTGCACCCGACCGAACCGCAACGCAGGATCACCAAACCGGTTCGCCAAATAGCCAGCCAACTCTAACGCATCATCATCCGACGTGAACAACAAACCAGAAATGTCCAACGCACGAATCTCATACAAATCCTGCGACTCCGTGTTCGACCCTGTTTGCGCCGTCCCACCTTCACGAGTCACCGTCACCCGGTTATACAACAGATCAGAACCAACAATGATTTCGATCTGATCGAACGGCACACCAGAACCATCATCAGTCAACGACACCGCACTACCCGTGTCGATAGTGCTGCGACGATTCTGAAACGTCAACAAACCATCAGCAGACACAAACAAACGACCCGACTCGGTTTGCGTCACCGTCTGCAAATACTGCAACACGCCAGTCCCCTCACTCACTGTGTCAGCCTGCAACGTCTCCACACCAGCATCGATCGCTCGTTGCGACACAGGGAAATCCACCTCAGCACGATCCAACACTGCGTCCACACGAGCACCCGACAACTGCGAAGTGGCGGTATGCGCAGCAAGTTTGGTGCGACCCAACCGAGATAACACGTCAGACGCAACGAACGACGCCACAGCGTCACCATCCAACGTGTAACTCAAATCCCAGTCATCAATGTTCCCGTCGAAGATGATGGTGGAACCTGTGTACGCAATCGTTCGTTTCGCAGGAGTGATCGCAGAACTGTAAGTGGCTCCGGATGTCGGATCGTACGCTCTCGCACGGTTATCTAACGTCACCGACATGGTGCCTGACTGCGCTTGATCCAACCAACGTGAACGTCCACGACGCACCGACACCTGCCGAACATCAGATGTCACCAACGTGCCGGTTTCACCGGAATACAACGGCAACAAATCCTCATAGGCATCGTTGTTGTCGTAGGCGAGCGAGTCACCGAAATAGACCGCAACCTCGGTCGCTGCTGGCAGGATGCTCACGCTGCCCTCCAACCAGCCCCGTTCCGACGCTCATACGCCGTGATCGCATCAACCACACTCTGACCGATCTGGCCGGGATCGCCAACACCGGCCTGCACCGTAATGTTGTACGTCGAACCACCCAAACCGCCACGCATCTGATCCAACGGAACAACAGCCTCAGGACCGGCCTCACCGATCACAGCGAGCGTCGCACGATTCACAATGCCACCATCCGCCAACAACGGGATGTCTGGCACACCGAGGGTGAATCCGTCGTAACCGATGGGTCCGATTGAGAATCCGGGTACACGGAACTCCAACCGGTTCCAGCCACGGATCACAAAGTTGATTGCCTCTTTGAAAGCGTTTTTGATTCCATCGAACATGCCGACGGTCGCACTAGCGATCTTGCCGGGAACTGTTTTCAGGAATCCAACGATGTTGTCGAAACTGGTGACGACAAGATCCTTGATCGCATCGAAAGCGTCGATGACGATCTGTTTCATCGCATCCCAGACCGCACCGAAGTCACCTTTCAGTAGTGCGGTGCCGATCTCAAAGAGTCCACGGATGACTGCCAGACCGATCTCAATCGTGTTCTCAAAGATTTCAAACACGGTTTTGACGATGACAACAAGCCCATCCCAGAACAGCGAGAACACCGGTTTCAGATAGTCGAAAAAGCCGATGAAGATTCGTGTCAGCATCCCGACGAAATCGCTGATCCGTCCGACGATGAAGATGACGACGTTGGCGATGGTGTACGCCAAAAACTGGAACAGTTCCATCAACAGATCGATACCGGGTTTCACAAGCCGGTACATGAGTTTGAACACTTCGATCAGATATTCGACTGCGGACACGATGGTGGACACCACGTTGTCGTTGAACCATCCGGCAATCGGACCGAAGATTTCAATGAACCGGGCGTAGAAATCTTGAACCGCTTGACTGACATCACCCCACACATTGACGAGCGTTTCAATGACGTTCGTGATGAACTCGGTGACAGGTGGGATCGCTGCCTGAATCGCAGCAACAACCGTGGCAAACACTTCGCTAGCGATCTCCCCGACACGTTGCAACGTCGGCTGGATCTGATCGAAAGCGTTACGCAACCACACCAAAGCGTTCTGAGCGAAGTTGACAACGCTGTCAACCACGTTGTCAACGATGTTGCGGAAGTCCTCAAAGTTTCGGTATGCGTAGATGAACGCTCCGGTCAACGCTGCGATCACCACGACAGCGATACCAACCGGGTTCGCCAACGCACCAACGAGCGTGACCAACTTGCCGATCACCAACAGGGCAGGTCCGACGGCTGCAACAACACCAGCGGTGATCGTCGCCATCTTCAACAACTCTGGGTCCACTGACGCAAGATTCTGAGTGAGCACCGTTGTTTGCTCGGCAAGATTCGTCATGGACGCCAACAGTCCTGCGTCACCGATGGCGATCATCAAACCTTCGGCAGCGGACTTCAACTCGGTCATTGCACCGTTGAAGCCTTCCATCTGGATGGACGCAACCTGTTCGGCGGTACCGCCAGCGTTTTCCAGATCGGTGGTCAGATCGGCAAGAGCCTCAGAGCCTTGCGAAACGAGAGCCATCATCGCAGGACCGGCACGCTGACCGAAGATCTCCATCATGTCAGCAGTGCTCGCACCAGAACTTTCCAACTGGCGAACGATCTCCTCCATCGACACCAGATTGCCCTCGGCATCTAGGACATTCAGTCCCAGTTCCTTCATGATGTCTTTCGCCTCGTTGGAAGGCGTCAGCAGCCGGGTGATGGCACCACGCAACGACGTGCCAGCCATCGATCCTTGAATACCGGCGTTGCCCATCAAACCGATGGCAGCAGCAGCCTCCTCAAACTGGATGCCTGCCGCCGACGCAACAGGACCGGCATACACAAACGATTCACCGAGCATTTCCAACGTCGTGTTCGTTGACGTGAACGTCTTGACGAGCGCATCATTCGCAGCAGCCAAATCCTCAACTTGGATCCCGTAACCCGACATGATGTTCGACGTGATGTCGGCTGCGGTACCCAAATCGATTTGGGCTGCTGCTGCCAGATTCAACGTGTTCGGCAACGCCCCCAAAATCTCATCAACGTCGAAACCTGCCATTGCGAGGAACCCCATCGCATCAGCAGCCTGCGTCGCCGAATACTGGGTGGTGCGACCCAACATCTTCGCCTGTTCACGCAACGCCTCAAAGTCGTCACCGGTTGCGCCACTGACCGCACGCACACGGTTCATTCCGGCTTCAAAGTTGCCTGAGGTAGCGATGATCGCTGCCCCCATGCCAACAATCGGAACCGTCAGGTTTCGGGTGAGGGTCTGTCCTGCTGACGAGATCCCCGACCCAGCCTTTTTGATCGTGTCACTAAGACTCTTGAACTCTCGCTCAGCGTCACGAATACCCTTGTCGTTGAACGACGATGTGATTGGGATGTTCGGTTGATTCGCCATCTCAGTTGCCCAGTTCCCGGTTCAGTCTCCTCGCAACCTTATCCAACGAACGGTTGATGTTCCGGATCACCGAACGCTTCTCTGCGACGTAGGCAGGGAACAGGACACGGGAGTATTTGGCACCCTTCATGTAATCGAATCCGAGTCCGACTCGTTCCAACGAGAACGCAAGACGGTTGTCAGGATTCTTTCTGCCAGCCCAGTCATAGACCGATCCGGCAGGATTCTTCGACTTGAACACCAGCAACGGGATGATCTTCTCACCGCTCTGACGACGGATACCGCTACGTCCCAACAACACTTTGTAACTGGATGCCGATTGGCTAGTCCACTTCAACCGTCCCCATGTCTCACCCCAGTTCGACAACGGAGGTTCACGAGTTGAAGCAATCGACCGGGCACGCCCCTCCAACGGTGCAGCCAACTGTTTGATGTCTGCACGAACCTGAGTCGCAACCTCTTTGTCGTAGTTGGCAAGTTTCCTCAACAACTGACGGTCATTGACCAACTTGCCTTGAATCTCCAACCCACCAGTGGACAACTGGCGAGACGACAAACTGATTGCCACTACTTTCTCCGTTTCGCCTCTTTCGCACGATCTTGCATGTACGCCATTATCGCACGCAACATGTGACTGTCTGCCATCAACGATTCAGGTGGCAGACCGGTCTCAACAGAGATGGAAGCAATCAGATATGTCAGGCTGTCTCGTCGAAAGGGCGGTCACCTTCGTTGACGACGTTCACTGACACAACCTTGTTCAACCATTCATCGAACGGCTTCACAACCTTGCCAGCGTAATGCATTGACTTCCATGCGAGCCAATACATGTGCTCCATCTTGGCTTCCTGTTCAAACGCCTTACCGATACCGGTTTTGAAGTTGCGCTCAAACTCCACCTGAACCTTCGGTGTCACCGGGAACTCTCCCTCAGAGCCGTCCTCGGTGACGACCTCCAACCTCATTGCGATCATGGGCAGTACCTCTCAGTTGAGTTGATTACGACGTGGCGGTGGTGATGCTACCGGACACCGGCCAAGTGACCGAAGCCGAAGCGAGTTCACCGACGGCACCGTTCAACAGTGGCCACTCGGTGACGAGAACCGTCATGGAGAACGACGGGTTGGTGGCAGACGTGGTTTCGTTGACCGGCTTCACCGTCACCGTGGTCGTTCCACCGACGAGACTGGCGATGGTGGCGTGAACTTCACTGGACGCAAAGTCCTCGTGGAAATCCAACGACACCGAGTGATCACCGAGACCAGCGATCCGGGTGACAGCGGTGTCACCGAAAGCGGTGGTGGCAACCTCAGCATACGATTCGGTGACGGTCACCGAACCGACATGATCGGACAGATCCACGCTATTGACCGTGATCTCCGGATTGGTCAGGACAAACTTTGCCATGTCAGGTCACTTCTCCTCATCAGAAGTTTCAGGGTTATCTTCGGCCTCAACAGCCTTTGTCGGGGCCGACTTCACGGCCTTCACCGGGGCAAGATGTCCCGATGACACCAAGTGTGCCACATCAACGCCATCAAGATTGGCACCATCAACAACGCCACCGGGCATCACCCCAGCAACCTTGTGACTACCTGTGACTGTGAACTTTGCCATGTCTGACTCCTATGCGTGAATCCTACACCGAAAATCTGCTGCCAAATAGTTAGCGTCAGCCTGCGAAATCATCCGCACGTTGTCGGCACGTTCAATCAACAAGGTTTGAACTACGCCACCCAACGTCCGATCAGCCTCAATCGCCTGACGAATCGACAGATCACCAGAATATCCCAAATACTGGTAGAGGGTTCTCTGGTTCGCACGATCCGAGTTCCTGCCAACCACCACCGTGATGATGTAGGTGTGTTCAGCGTTCCCACCAGCAAACCCGTTCCAGTATTCGATTGAGTCTGGGAACACGAAAGCGCACGGTGGTGCGAACACGTCTGGCACATGGTCGAACACTCGGAGACCGGTGATGGTCGCCAACCGTGTTTCCAGCCCGTCAGCGATCTGGGCGAGCGTTGCTGCCATCAGGCGACCTGCACCTGCTCTTTGCGATATGGGGCAAGCAACGCCATCGCCACCGGATGCATCGCCTGACGCAACCGCATGATCCCAATATCACCGAACCCGGCGATACCCAACGGAGCCTCAGCGGACTTGAACACGGACACACCTTGAATCTGTGCAGCCTGCTTTACCGGATGCGGAACGTAATCATTGATCGCATCAGGGTTTGCCCAACCCCAACGGGCTGTCACCTGCACCAACGCCTGACCGTAATCGAACGGGAACTCACGAGCCTTGATCGCACGAATCCGGGTGTATGGCCAATCCTGTCCACCCAACTTTCCGTTCAACGGCTCCAACTGATAGTCGGTTGAAGCCCACGTCGTTTCAAACACCCCATCAGCATCCTCATCGGTTTTCACGATCAAACCGGTGGCAGTGGAAATGTCGTCAACTTCCAACAGCCACGGGGTGGACGCCACATAGGTTCGTGCGCTCACTGTCGCCTGTTGCACGAAATGACGGTTGCAATACGCTTGAATCATCTGGGTCGCTGCGTCAGCAGCCATCGTCAACCGGTTGTCGTCAGTCGTGTCAGCGTTAGCGATCCCCAAAATCTCTTTGAGATCATCTTCGGTCACAAGCCGATCAGTTAGATGCGCCATCAATCCACCTCAGGTTTGTACGCCACGCACCGGATGTCTGCCGGTCGGCGTTGTACGTCCACACGATAGCGCACGAACCCTGCGCCAGAGAGCCAGTCGGTGAGATCGTCCGGATGGATGTTGGCGTAATGCTCACCGGGTTGCAGACCTTTCCCATCGATAGCGGAATGGCTAGGGCGACCGGGACCGGCAGCAGTCATCACAAAAACCCCACCGGGTTTCAACATGTCAAACACTTGGAACACGATGTCACGGGCACGGGGGGTGTGCTCCAACATTTCTGTGGACACCACACAATCCACCGGCTCATCTGGCAGATAGTCGGCAGCGTCACACACCACATCAACACCGGGACCATCACCCACATCAACAGCGATGTACCGGTCACAGTCAAACAACCATCTGACTGACCCGTTCACATCACGGGCACCCAACTCCACGACTGAATCGAACTCCATCCCATCAATAGAATCAGCAACCCACTTCAATGCTTGCTCATGCATTAGAGAACCTTTCCGATCTAGTGAACCACAACCGGCGATCAATCCCAGTTGTTGCCTGACCTACCCGATACACCTCATCATCAACACCCTTGTTGAAGATCGGATGCAGATGCTCAATCACGGCTTTCGCAGCAAACCGAAACTGGCCAGCATTACGGGCAACAGCAGTCCACTCGTTGTCCACATACCAATGACCGTACCCTTCATGACAGACAGTGCCTGCCCCATCCCATGATGCACCATGCGAATCTAGCCACCAGCGAGCAATCATCGGATGAGTGGCATGACTGCCCTGCATCACCGACCTGTTCCCCAAATCGTTCGTGGACACAAACGCACCTGACCTTCCAACCTCCAACGCTTCATCAGCCCAACCCGAATGAAACTGCACATCGTCACCGATGAACAGACACCACGGCTCGTCCGTCTCCCGATAGCCAAGATTGCATTTCGTAGCGAACGTCCGTGACTGCGAATAGTTCACGATCATCTGACAGTCAGGATTCCCCATGACGGCTTCCATCTCTGCCTCATCATCATGATCCACGATGAAGTAGATGTCAGCAAGATCGGTGGATGCTCTGAGTGAGCCGACCAGACGATCCACATTGTGTGGTCGTCGCATCACCGGAACGATGACAGCGATGTCACTCATCTGAGATCGGATCCAACCGGTCGTAGATGCGTTCATCTAGCCACATGTGTTTGAAATGTGTCGTCTTGATTCCGGTGTGAACATGCACCGGCATTTCTAGGGCGTTGGCACGGGTGCAGAGCGACAGATCTTCACTGATCCATGTGCCGGTCGTCTGGTTGAAGATCGGTGAATACCATGATGGTCCGTACTCGGCTTCAATCTTTTGGAACACCGATTTGTGGATCAGCACGAATGCTGAGCCGGTGCCAGCGCACTGCAACAGTTGGTCACGCTCATATTGCTTGCGGACTTTGAAGCCGTGTTGTTCACCGTTGTCGAACCAGTCGAAGATGGTGGGTCCGGGTTCGATGAGGAAACCTCCGACACCATCGACATCGACTTCACGGTTCATGAAGCACAGCCCACCGACAATCGGTGCCCGTTCTGGGTGAGCGACTTCCATCAACCTGTCGATGGCGTTGGCTTCAAACCCCATGTCGGTATCGATCCACAACAACCAATCGACGTGTGGCATGTCGTGGGTGAACTGGCGTGCAGTGTTGTTGCGTGCTTGGACGATGCCACCGGTCCCATATTTGGTTGCGAGCCAACCTCCACCGATCACCCTCTGGTTATGTGCCACGTCATAGGAGATCAAAGCCATAAGCGACTGATGCCATGAGTGGGCTACTTCGGTGCCGTGAACGTAAGCCACGCACACTTTGTCGGGTGGTCGTTGAGGGAACTCTCCGGGCTTGCCTTTCACGACTCGCTGATGGGAGGAGTCGGTTCAGCGGTCTTGCGTGGGCGACCAGCCTTGCGCTTCTCGCCGGGTGCCGACGTTGCCTGCTCCACAGTGCGCTGCTGCTTGTCGCCGGGTTCCAGCGGACGGAACAGGTCGGGTCGAAAGATCACGAACGGATCTTTGGCATCCCAGACAACACCTTCGGTGAGTCTGACTCGGATGCCGTTTTGGTCGGCAGTAGTGCAGTTCGCTGCTGCAACGACGTGTGCCATGTTGATTGTCTCCTAGTGGCAGTTGGTGGGCAGGTGCCCAACCCGACATGACTGCCCACATGCCGGGTTGGGCGAACACATTTCCAGTCAGGCTATCACGCCTCCCTGACGCTGATCACACGGGCACGGTACCCGTAGTCACGCTCATACTGGGCTTCCAACTGGGCTTGGTGACCCCAAGCGTGCTCGGTGCTGATCGTGTAGACCGACTCGTTGTAGATGCGCCGGTCGCAACGGATCTTGATGATGAACTCACGGGTCTTGTTGGGTGTGGTGTTGGTGTTGTTGTTCATGACGACATTGTAGGCACAATCCCGTAGGGCTTGCAACAGCATTTTCAGATTTTCTCAGATTTTTTTTGGGAACGAAAAAGGTCGGGTGCCGAAGCACCCGACCCTTCTCTGATGTGTACCGGCGTCGCCGGTCAGAATCACTGGTTCTGCAAGAGACGGAACCCGAG